>Ga0272443_10000018_pt1 | contig 362374 bp, 304 predicted proteins | sample SSMAcet12_FD_193581 | JGI IMG/M metagenome (GOLD analysis project Ga0272443, IMG submission 193581) | Marine sediment archaeal communities from Little Sippewissett salt marsh, Falmouth, MA, United States - SSM-Acet-12 | ecosystem: Environmental > Aquatic > Marine > Wetlands > Sediment ... | reverse complement strand
CGTACTGGTTGGTCCGCTGGTCGATCCGAAAACCTCTGGCGTCCGCGGTCTGGTTGACGTGGAGCCGGGCCGCGGTGGTGGCGCCGGTTCCCAATCCGACCTGCTGGTTGGCCCGGATCCGTAGAGCTTCCACCCCGGCGGTAGAGAGGGCGATGTTGTCAGTCACCGGTTTCCAGATACCGGTGTCGTGATCGCCCTGGAAGGTTATCAGCGGGGTGGCGGCATTGTTGGAGGTGGCGATGATCCGCATCCTCTCGGTGTCGGAAGTGTAGAAATTGAGCGTTCCGGCGGCGGGAGCGGTGATGTAAGTGCTTTCAGCGGTTCCCCAGTAAAGTTTCTCTCCCCCGGCCGATCCCACCTGGAGATCGTTCCAGGTCGCGACCTTTGTCCCGGGATAGACGCGCAGTTCCTGGTTAGGGGCCCAGGTGTTGGCGTCTTCCGCGTACAAGGTGTCATACTGGGAGTCGGGTTCGGGGATGGAACCTTCCCCGGTGGCGATGGGATACCAGGCCCCGCCATCGCTTTTGCAGTACATAAAGGTGTCCGACTGGGAGTTGAAATATAACCCGCCTTCCAGCGAGCCCGCCGGTTCGGCGCCTAAAGGCTCGAAAACGGTATGGCCTTGAGACCGGATGGCGAAGCGGCGCGTTCCCGCGGTTACGAAACCGAGATTGTCGCCGGAGATGCTGTAGAGGCCGGTGTCAACATCGCTGCCGATGGCGAAGGCCGGGGCGGCCGCCGTTCCGCTGGCCCGCAGGTTGAATCTCTGATTGCCATCTATCGTAAGCGCGCGAGCGTTGCCGGTATAAATATCGAGGACATCGTCTGATGGTCCCTGGATATAAGTATTGGTATCGCCATAGAAGAACATTTTCTGCCGGATCCGGATATCCTTCTGGACGGTGGCGGTTCCATCGGCCGAGATCAGGAACCCGGTGGTGGCCACCCAGGTGGTGCCGTCCGAGCCTCGGAGGGTGCTGTCGGCTCCGAGCGGGTCCATGATACTGCCGGTTCCCGAGGCAATCGGGTGCCAGGTGGCGCCCTTGAAGTACTTAAAGGTGTTCTCTGCGCTGTTAAAGTAGAGATCGCCTTCATCGCCCCCGGCCGGATCGTCGGCCAGGGGAACAAATCGAGCCTGACCGGCGGCTCGGATCGAGAACCGCTGGCTGGACTGGGTGGAGAAGTCGATCTGGTCCGTTCCCGCCTTGTAAATTCCGGTCCCCCCGTCCTCCGGGTTGAAGGAGATCAGGGGGCCTCCGGCCGAACCCTGAATACCGCGGGAGAAGAGGAGCCGCGAGGCCCCGGTCAACTGGACGAAATCACCGGTTGTTCTCGGCCGGATGGTGGTGCCTTCCCGGACCCAGGGGGACTGGACCGAACTCTCTCCCCAGGCGACCCAGTCGTCGCCGTCGAAATACTTGAATGTGTCGTCGGAGGTGTCGTAGGCGAAATAGCCCGCGGAAGCACCGGCCGGCAGGGCTCCCGGTGTGACGAAGAAATACGAACTGTCGATCACCGGGCGGGTCAGGGTGGGGTCGGTCAGGGTCTTGTTGGTGATGGTCTGGACGTCGGTCAGCCCGACGAAGGCGCTCTCCGGGCTTTCCAGACCGTCGAGGAAATCGGCGTTGACCGCGAAGGGGACGGTGAGGATCTCCTGGACCGGGGCGAGGGTTTCGAAGTAGGAACCGTCGGTGGAGAATGCCACCTGGAGATAATAACTTTCGTGTCCGGAGAAGATCGTGGCCGGCAGGGCGGCGGTGTCCCGGCCGATGATGACGTTGTAAATTCCCTCGACGCAGGTGGTCACGGCATCTTCCGGGCCCCAGTAAAACGGCTCCGTCATATTTTCATCGTCGATCCAGAACCGGAAGGTGGAAGTCCCCGAATAACCTATATCCCCTTCCTCGATCCGACCCTGGAAGTTGATGGCCGGGTTGTCGTAGGGATGGGGAAGGTTACCCCCTAACGCCGGGAAGGAGACCAGCGCGATGATGATCGCGGAGATGGCAAGCAGGGAACTCGAAGTTTTCATCATTTTCCTCCGGTTGAATGGAGACATTTAAGTGTTGTGGTGTTGAGATAATCGCGTATGCAATAACATACACTTTAACAATAGCACAGAAGGGGGATATGTCAATGCGCGCCAGATGATAATTTTCGCCCTCACCCCGGAAAAATTTTTCATAGCCAGAATAATTAGCATAAACCGTGCCATTATTCAAACAGACGAAAGATAGCCTGGGAATAAAGGTTGACAGCGAGGAGAGGGGTAGGGGATGGGGCCTTGGTGGGAAAAAATTGCCTGGCCAGGACGCAATATCTTCAGCGTTTTTTAGAGATGGGCAGGCCGGAGTAGGTTCTCAAATTTCGGATGATTTTACCTGAATTATTTCCGTCAAACCCGGGTGAAAAGTAGCACAGGCATTCCTGCCTGTGGAAGCTTGGCCACAGGCAGGAATGCCTGTGCTACTTTGCCCCGCCTGAGGGCTTAACCCGGGCAATAGTAATCTTGCCCGATATCCCATTGATAAACAGCAACTTATAACCTGGATCCTGTTTCGCGGACGCAAATTCAGGCGTTATCTTCATCGGGCAGACGGGTGCTTGAGGATTTCTTGATATTCCCGGGAGATTTCCCGGTCGCCGGTTTGCTCGGCTTCGGCTGCCCGTTCCCGAATGGCGGAGATAAAGGCGGGGTTGAGTTCGATCGCCTTCCGGTAATAGGCGGCCGCTTCCCGGTGGCGGCCGAGTTTTCGCAGCGTTTCGCCGGCCTGGAAGTAAGCCGGGGCGAAACCGGGTTGGAGGCGGAGGGCTTCCTGGAAAGACGCCAGGGCTTCGCGATTTCTTCCCAGCTGGGAGAGGGCGGTCCCGAGGTTGTAGCGGGCCTCCCAGTAGCCGGGCTTGATCCGGATCGCCTGTCCGTAATGGCGGACCGCCTCGAGCAGTTCTCCCTTCTCGGCAAGGTCGGAAGCCAGGTTGTTGTAGGCGTGGGCGTAATCCGGCTTCAGGAGGATCGCCTCACGGTACTGTTCGATCGCTTCGTCCCTCCGGCCGGACTTCCCCAGCTCCAGCCCGTAGTTGTAATATCCCCGGGCGTGTTCGGGACGTAGGATGGTGATCTCCCGCCAGAGTTCGAGGGGATCGTGGTAATCGCGGTTGCGCCGGTAGGTCAGGGTTCCGAGCAGGAGGGTGGCGGCGGCGAGGACGACCACGGCGGCGGGTCGGCGGAGGGCGGGAGAGAAAATCCTCTGGAGAAGGCTGAATACCGCCCCGACCGCCAGGGCGGCGATCGCGGCGAGGGGGAGGTACATCCGGTGCTCAAAGGCCGGGTCTTCCAACGGAAGCAGGCTGGAGGTGGGGGCGAGGATCAGGAAGAACCAGGCCCCGGCGAAGCCGAGGGCCGGTTTTTTCAACAAGCCGTAGACGGTGAGCCAGAGCAGCCCCCCGATAACAACGGCCCCGGGAAGGATATCCCGGATCGAGCCGGCCAGGGGCCAGCCGTAATCGAGGCAGAGCGGATGGGGCCAGATGGTCAGTCGGAGAAAGTGGGTGAGGACGGAGGGCTGGGTGACCAGGTAGGCCAGGGCGCTGAGGCCCTTGAGGTCGTCGTAGGAGGTGTGAAGTACGATCAGCAACTGGATCAGCCAGGTGGCGGCGAGGGCCGAATAGAGAGGCCAGCGCTTTTTCAGCGCCCCGGCGGGGGAACCGGAGATAAAGACGGCGTCGTAGAGAAAGACCGTCACCGGGGCCGTGATCATCATTGCCTTGGTCCCCATCCCCAGACCGCAGAAGATCACCGACGATCCATACCAGGCCGGGCGGTGTCGCGAGCCCGCCGCCCGAATGAAGCTGTAGAGGGTGAGGAGGTAGAAGAGCCCGGCCAGGGATTCGCTCCGCTGGATGACGTAGGTGACCGACTCGGTCTGGAGCGGATGAAGCAGCCAGATCAGGGCGGCGGCGAAACCGAGGCCGGTCGCCGAGCGGTTGAAGGCGGGGGAGAAGCGGCTGTTTTCAAAAGTCCGGCGGAAAATCCCGAAGAGAGTCAGCCCGGCCAGAAGGTGGACCGCCAGATTGAATAAGTGGTATCCCCGGGGTTCGAGGCCGCCGAGGGCGTAATTCAGTGCCAGGGTAAAACTGACCACCGGACGGTCCCGGACGGCGCTGTCCCAGGGGCCGGAGAGTGATCGGCTCAGGGGAAGAACCTGCCGGATGTGGGGGTTGTTGACGATCGCCCGGATGTCGTCGAAGACGAACGCCCCCCGGAAGCTGTTGGAGTAGGCCAGGACGCCCGCCGCGACCAGGATCAGCGCGGCGGCGGCGACCCGCCGTATCTCATTCCTGGACCGCAGTTTCATCGCACTGGATTTGCCAGTTCCCAATACCTACCGCCTTCTCCGCCAGCCAAGGCAGTGTGATACTACCAAAAGCTTGCCGGCAGTAGGTGGGTGATTGACAGTGAACGTGCTTTGCCGGAAAGTAGGGTGTCGAAAAGGGGCCGCTGTCCGCCGATCGGCCACTTTTCCTTGCCGATATACTTTCCCAGTTGGATGGTTGAGTGATTTTGATTTTGTTTTTAGGGCAATTATAACAATAAATACCCTGGAAACCAGAATCCCAGTGTGTACTGATTGTCCTGATGATCAGGCGGGAGTTCCAGATTAATATTTACACTTTTTTAAAGTGATCTCCCCTCCGGGCAGATCACTTTAAAAGAGCGGTGATGAACTTATATAACGGCACCGGCTCCACCGACTCCCGGTTGCAGACGATCCGGACCGCCAAAGCCCCTACCGCGTTGCCGACGAAACCGACCATATCCATCGGGTAGCCGGCGGCGACGCAGGCCGAGGTGACCGCCAGGTAGGCGTCGCCAGCCCCGATCCGGTCCACCACCTCCTTGGAGAGGACCGGGACCTCGCGAAAGCCGGTCTCCGGCTGGTAGCCGAGGGAGCCGTTGTGTCCCCGGGTTACCGTTACTCTCCGGCAGTCCATCATTTCGGCGATCCGGACAATCATCTCCTCGAGGCTGCCGTACTTGTCGCTCAAGGCCAGGCGGATCTCCGGCTCGTCGATGCAGACGTAATCGGCCCGTGGGTACCGGGTGATCAGGTTGAAGCCGGTGTTGGCGCTGTTGGTCTGGGTGTTGACCGCCAGAAAGCGGGATTTCCCGCAGAGGGTTTTTACCATCTCCGACCCGATGAAACCGTTGCCGAAGTCGGAGGCGAGGACCAGGTCGTATTGGGGACAGACCCGCTCCAGGTGAGAGCAGACCTCTTTGGTGACCGCGGCCGGCGGGGTCCGGGTGTTGAGGAAGCAGACCTCGAACATCTTGGAAAGGAAGGCGGGATCGACGTAACGGCGCTTGGTGACGGTGGGGGCGTCATCCCGGTAAAAGAACTTCGGGGTGATGTTGGGTTTAAGCTTGGAGCGGATGAACTCCTCCTGGGTATTCTCCTCGCCCAGGCAGGTGACCAGGTCGACCTTGCCGCAGAAACCGGCGATGTGGTTGGCGGTGGCCAGGACGCCGCCGGCGAAAGACTCCCGGTTGATGTAGCGGGAGGTGATCACCGTCTCCTTCCAGGCCTTTCCCATCGGCTGGCAGTAATGGTACTCGTCGATAATCGGATCGCCGACCACCAGGATCTTGAGCTTCTTCAGATCCTTCATCATCCTGATGATCCGGTCGGCTGAGTACTCCTTCCGAAAATCCTTGAGGAACCGGTCGGCCTCCTCGTGATAGACGCTGAAGTGGACATTGAGCAGTTCGGTGGAACTGAAGGATATCTCGTCGGTGAAGTGGATCCTCCCCCCCCCCGACTTGACCGCTTGCTCCTCCTTGAGGATCTCGCCGGTCAGATCTCGGGAACGGTCGGCGTAATCGCTTCCCTTGACGTAAACGTCGGGCTTGAGCTTTTTCAGGGTCTCGACCGCGGTCGGCCACCTGTTGATCGCCACGTAATCGATGGTTTCGATCTCGGCCAGGGTCTCGGCCCGCAGCCTCTGGTTGAAGACCGGGCGGCCGGGGCCCTTGCCGACGTAGCGGTCCTCGGTCAGGGTGACCGCCAGGACGTCGCCCTCCCGCCGGGCGGCGGCGAAGTGCTTGATGTGCCCGGGGTGGAGGAGGTCAAAGACCCCGTGGCAGAGGACTGCCTTCTTTCCCTGATTCTTCAGGCCGGCGAAGATCTTCGCCAGTTCATCGATGGTCTTGATCTTGTCTGAGGTCTTGGCTGCGGTCATCTTCTCTCCCGGTAATTAGGGTGGTTTCGTGATTATCTGTTACGATTTTGATGTGGCACCCCGTTGGGGTGCTGATTTTGATATCGGCCCGCAATAACCCGGCGTTGCACGCCGGGCTATGATGTTGGACGCCGTTGGCGTCCGCCCAACTGGGTGCTGATTTAAATGTCGCCCCGGATTATCCCGGCGTTGCACGCCGGGCTATGATGTTGGACTCCGTTCCGCCGCCGTATCTACGCTACTGCGGTTAAGGAGGCTTGTTACCCTTGCCCTTCACCCCAACGGGGTGATACATCTTAGCCCGGGGCAACGCCCCGGGTTTTTCAGAGTTACGGCAAAGTCCGGCAGCACCCCAACGGGGTGCCACATCTATCCCTGCCTTGTTCAACCAAGATACTTGAACCAGTCCCGGGTGGCGTCGGCGATGGTCTCGGGGGTCCAGACGGGGGCATTCCGCCAGTAGTCGATATTATCGCAAAGTATTTTTACTCCTACTTCGATGGAGATTTCCGGTTTCCAACCCAGCAGCCGGCGGATCTTCGAGATATCGGCGTGGGTGCGGTCCGGTTCGCCGGGTCGCTTCGGGATATGTGTGACCTCTCCGCCCAGGAGTTCGACCAGGCGGTTGACGGAGACCGGTTTTCCGGAGGCCACGTTCATTACCTCACCCTCGAGATCGGAATCGGCGGCGGCCAGACAGGCCGCGACCACGTCGGTGACAAAGGTGAAGTCGCGGGATTGGGTACCGTCCCCGACTACGGTGAAGGGCTCCCCGGCCAGTTTCTGGGCGAGGAAGATCCCGAAGACCGCCCCGTAGGTTCCCGAGGTCCGGGAGCGGGGACCGTACACATTGAAGAAACGCAGCGAGACCGCGGGCAGTCCGTAAACCTTCGCCCAGTGGAGGACGTACTGCTCCCCGACGTACTTGGTCAGGGCGTAGGGGTACTGGGGCCGGGCGGGAGCGGACTCCGTGGTGGGATAGCTGTCGGGGATTCCGTAACAGGAGGAAGACGCGGCGTAAACCAGTTTCTTTACCCCGGCCGCCCGGGCGGCTTCCAGGACCGAGACCGTGCCGTCCACGTTGGAACGGTGGTAAGCCAGGGGCTGCTGGATCGAGGGGACGATGTCGGCCAGGGCGGCGATATGGAAGACCCGCTCGACACCGTTAAAGAGTGGGGCGATCGCCCGGTGATCGGCGATATCCAGGTCGTGGAAGTCGATCTTCTTCCAACCGGGGAGCGCCTGGAGGTTCTCCATCCGCCCGGTGGAGAGGTTGTCGATTACCGTGACCCGGTCGCCCTGTCCCAGGAGATCTTCCACCAGGTGGCTGCCGATGAATCCCGCGCCGCCGGTTACCAGGACTTTCATCGGCGGCTCCCGGTTCGCGGTTTGGCAGGTTCCGTCTCGGGCGGTGTGTCGGGAAGCCTCTGAATGGTTGTGGGATCTTCCGCCCGGATGATCCAGGCCGCCCGGTCTCGATCAAGAGAGAAAGCGTTCTGGGAGCGGGGGGGAAAGTACCACTGGTAAGTGCCGCGCATAAACCTGGACATAGCTTCGTTCCAGCTCAGGATGGGCAGGCTGGAGGTGACTTCATACTCGATATAGAGCGGTTCCTCGTCGGAAATTTGTCCGGATTCCAATTTTTCGTTGATCGCGTTGAGCATTGTTTTCAGGGGCCGGAACTGGCCTTTCAGGATAATCGTGTAGGTGTGGGTCAGGAGAAGGTTGGCCCCCAGAATCGGGATCAAGGCGCACGCGATCAGGATCTTATCCCGCCGGTTCGGCCGCAATAGCCGGTCCAGCGCCGCCGCGGCCAGGAGCATCACCATAGCGTTGGGCACGTACTGGTAACGGAACTGGGTGAAGGCATAGAACAGGGGATTGGTTGTCAAACGGGCGAGAAGGATGATGAAGAAATTACTGAAGAGCAAGAAGAGGAGAAAGCCCATCAGGTGGAGGAAGCGATATCTACGTTTCCGGAAGAGGATTATACCCGTCGCCAGGAGAAGGACCAGGGTGGCCGCGCCGACCCCGATCACCACTCCTCTCAATGAAGAGGCCTCCTGCCAGCGGAGGAGCATCCCGCCCATATCGATATTTTCCCTGACCAGGGCCGGCACCGCCAGGATGGGGAAGGCGTTAACCCCGATCCCGGTATAGAAAAAGTTGAACAGGGCCCCCATAATCCCGAGCAGAAATATGCCGAAGTGAATACCCTGGCGGCTAGGGCCGGTACCCACGTCAAACCGGCCGATCGACTGGGAAACCAGGTAAGCCCCCAGGTAAAGAAGATAAACGGCGGCGACGGTGATGACCGCGCTTTTCAGCGGCCGGAGCCCGGGTTTACGCCCGGAGACAAGAAAAGGGCTCAGGCTCAGCAGCATAATCCCGAGGGGCCAGGCGGCGAAAACCTCGTAGGCCAGGATGCTGAGCAGGAAGAGCAGACCGGTCAGAGGCAGAAGCGCCGCCGCGCCGGTTTTGAGATAGCGGATAAAAACAATAAAGGCGAGCAGGGAGAAGCAGAACCCGAACAGGCTGTAAATGTGGAATGTCCAGGTCACTATGTCGAAATGGGAAAACAGGCACGCCCAGAGAAAGACAAACAGGGCCCGCAGGGTGCGGTCGATTGCCAGTTCACCTCCCAGGCGGTAGAGCAGGGCGGCGGCGACGAAGTAGGCCAGGAAAGAACAGAGATGGCTGTAAGCGAAGGTGGTCCCGAAGGTCCGGTGCTGCAGGTAAAGAATGAAGAATGAAAGCGGACGGAAGGTCCCGTGGTTCCAGGGGTCATAGGTTAAAACGTGAAAGATGGTCGGGGGGGTCGGGGCGTGATCGACCCAGCGGAAAAAATAAAAAGCCGACCAGTAATCGCTGCGGGGAGGGTTACCGAAGGAAGAATGGAAGACCAGCAGCAGGGTGGCGAAAAGCAGCAGGAGAAATACCGGTGTGAAATATTTTTGCTTCCTTCGACTCATAGAATCGCGATGTCGGTTCCGGAGACGGTTATCGGAGACGGAAGATTTCGGGTCAGATTATTCAATAACCGGGGAGAGCGGTCAATTGAAGTTTCGGCCTACCGGGGAGATGATCTCCGGGTTTTCCGGCTCGATAACCCAGGCCGCGCCTCCGGGGGAAAAACTGAAATAGGGCATCCAGTCGGGTGGGAAGAACCACTGGTAGGAATGTTCCATAAACCCGGCCATATCGTTGTTCCAGCAAAGCTCCGGCAGGGCGCCGGTCACCTCGTCATCGATGAAGAGAGGAGCCTCGGCGTTGATCCTACCCTCGGCGACGGCGGCCTGGATGTTTCCCAGCATAACGGCCAGCGGCCGGAGCTGCTGGTTGATGATCGATATGTATTTCCGGGTATAGAGCAGGTTGACGGCCAGGATAACCAGGAGCGGGGCAAGGACCCGGAATAAATTCTTTCTTTTTCGCCGGATGGACTTTCCCAACGCCGCGGCCAGGATCAGGGCCAGCAAGCCGTTGGGGATGTACTGGTAGCGGAACTGGGAGAAGACATAGCGGTGTTCGTTGGTGGTCAGGCGGGCCAGAGTCAGGATAAAAAGAAAGGAGGAGTAGAGAAAGAACAGGAAGGAGAGGATCAGCAGTGTCCGAAATTTCTTCTTCCGATAGAGTATCGCGGCGGCCAGGGCTATTAGCAGGAAAGTGCCCAGGCCGGTCCAGATGATGATCGAGGGGAGCGGGTCATACCACCGGACCAGCAGGCCGCCCATATCGATGTTGTCTTTAAAGACAGTCGGCTCGGTGACGAAGGGCAGGAGGTTGACCAGGAATCCGGTGTAAGCGAGATTGAAGAAAATCCCCGCGGCGGCGGTCGCCGCCAGGGCCAAAGACGGACGGGGGAGGGGCCCGGTGACGGTATCCGCGGTCCGGGCTAGGATAAATGCGAAGCCATAGAGCAGGTAAACTGAAGCCAGCATCGTTCCGCTGAGCTTGAGCAGTCTTTTCCGGGAGGGCGGCGGTTCCGGGAAGAGCCGCCGGGCCCCCAGACCGGGAATTAGGATGGCCAGAGGCCAGAGGGTGTAGGCCTCCGCGGAGAACATAGCGTAGAGAAAGAGGGCCCCGGCGGGCAGCAGGAGCAGATCCTTTTCGGTTCGGATGTATCTGATATAGAGGATAAAGCCGAACAGGAAGGCGCAGAAGCTGGAGGTGGTGTAAATCTGGAAGGTCCAGGTTACGATGTCGAAATGGGAGTAGAGAAAAGCGTAAACCCCCAGAAAGGCTGCCGTCAGGACGGTGTCGAGTCCCAACTGTTGGGCCAGCATAAAGAGGAGGAGTATGGTCAGCAGGTAGAGGGAGAAATTGGTCAGCCGGTTGCCGGTGAACCAGGGGTTGAAGAGCCGGAACTGGAGGTAGAGGATGAGATGGGAGACGGGACGGAATGTCCCGTGCTCCCAGGGGTCGTAATTGCAGAGGGCGATCCAGGCCAGCGGTTCGGGGGAAGCGGCCACCTGGTGAAAGTGGTAATAGGCCGTCCAGTAATCGCTCCGGGGCGGGTTGTTGAAGGTGGGATAGTAGAGCAGGGTCAGGGCGGCGAACAGGATCAGGAAGAAGACCGGTGGGAATAATTTTGAATTCCTGGCGGTCATCGTTGGGCGGACGGCTCGATGCCGGGGAAACTGTCTTCCCGGATTATCCAGGCCGCTTCCCCCGGGTTCAGGGTGAACTTTCCCACCTCCCGTGCGGGGAAGAACCAGTGAAAAGTACCCTCCATAAACCGGCCCATCGACCGGTTCCAGCCCGGGGAGGGGATCCGGGCGGCCACCTCCGGGGCGATGTAGATCCGGTTATCCTCGTCGATCATTTCCTCGTCCAATCCCCGGCGGATGTTCTCCAGCATTACCCCCAGCGGACGGAGCCGCTCTCCCAGGCCGGCGATCTGCCGGCGGGAGAGGGATATGTTCAAGGCCAGAACCAGGGCCAGGATCAAGGCGATAATGGCTTTCCCCCTCAACCGGGGCCGGCAGAGGCTGCCGATGGCGGTCGCCAGCATCAGGGCGAGCAGGGCGTTGGGGATGTACTGGTAGCGGAACTGGGAGAGGGGGTAGAGGGCCCGGTTGGTGGTCAGGCGGGCGGTGGCGATGGTGAAGAAGTTAGTCAGATAGAGAAAGAAGAAGAAGGCGAGCAGGGCCAGCAGGCGGTACCGTTTCTTCCGAACCAGCAGCCAGGCCCCGAGGAACAGCAGGAGCAGAACCGCCCCCCCGGTCCAGGAAGCCACGGATTCCAGATTCCCTCCCAGGTCAAGGAGCCAACCGCCCAGGTTCATATTGTCGTCGAAAAAGACCGGCCGGGCGAGACCGGGCCAGAGGGCGACGGCGATCCCGTTGTAAGCCAGGTTGAAGAAGACCAGGAGAAAGCCCGTCCCGACCTGTCCGGCGGTCGGGGAGGGAAACGTCCCGGTCGTTCCCCGGTGAAGAAACCACCCGCCGAGATAAAACAGGTAGGCCAGCAGCGGCATCGCGTCCTCCCATTGGAAGGGAAGCCGGGGCGGGTCGGCGAGGGCGAAGGGGAGGATGAAGATCGCCAGGGGCCAGAGGGCGAAGGCCTCGGAAGTCAGCATCCCGAATAAAAAGAGAGCCCCGACCGGCAGCAGGAGGATAGCCCGCCGGGATTTCAGATAGTCTAGGTAGAGAATAAATCCAAGCAGAAAGCCGCAGAAGCCGAGGGTGGTGAAGAGCTGGAAGGTCCAGGTCAGGGTGTCGGAATGGGAGTAGAGAAAGGCGAAGACGGTCAGGAAGACGGCGGTCAGCCACCGGTCGAGCGAGAGCCTGACCGCCAGCAGGTAGAGCAGGAGGATGCTCAGGCAGTAGCCGGCGAAGTTGGTGATGTGGTTCCAGATGAAGTCGGGACTGAAGAGGCGGTGCTGGATATAGGGGACTAGGTGGGATAAGGGACGGTAGGTTCCCTGCTGCCAGAGGTCGAAAGTCAGGACCCCGATCCAGGCCGGGGGAGGGGCGGATGCTTCCAGTTGCTGGAAGACGTAAAAGGCCGACCAGTAGTCGCTCCGGGGCGGGTTGCGGAAGGCCGGACGGTAGAGGAGAAAGAGCCCGGCGAAGAGCAGGCAGAAATAGAGAGTCGTTTTGGCCGGCTTTCGGGGGGAAGACCGGGGATTCTCCCGGGCGATATTTTCCGTTCCGCGACCGCTCATAATCGGGAGGATAATAACAGCCGGCTAAATTCACGGCAATCAATTTGCAAAGGAATTAGCTACAACTAAAAGTTGAAAAGACGTAAGCTCGTGATTAATAATCTATCTTCTCAACAAGCGAAGCTGAATTTATCCAGGTCCGCAGGGTATATATTCCCTGATCAAAATGCGTACAAACATTAAAGGCTGTTCCGTTGTAACCGTGTTTCGCCTCTTTACGGTCGGTATTCTACTGACGAAGGTGGGATGTTCTCCATCCGATTCGCCGGAAGTCCCGCCCGCTCCTCCCCGTCCCCCGATTATCCTGATGGTCAATGACGCCCTCCGGGCCGACCGCCTGGGCTGTTACGGTTACCACCGCCCGACCTCCCCCAATATAGACCGCTTCGCCGGGGAATCGGTTCTTTTTGAGAGGGCCCTCAGTAACTCCCCCTGGAGTGCCTCCTCCTTTATGTCCCTTTTCTCCTCCCTCTCCCCGGAAGTTCACGGGGTCAGCAACCTTTCCAGCCGGTTTCGCCTCCATCCCCGGGTTTCCGGCCGGATACCGCTGCTGGCGGAGATCCTCCAGGATCACGGTTACCTTACGGTCGGCCTGCACGGCGGCGGGAACATTCCCTCGGTTCGAGGATTCGACCGAGGCTTCAATTACTACGGCAAGAATTTCGGGACGGCAAACTACCGGGAGGTGGCCGATCTGATCCGGAAGTGGCTGGAAGAAAGCCGCAGTGCCGGCCGCCCCATCTTCCTGTTTCTCCATCACCTGATCTGCCACGATCCCTACCTCTACGGACCGGGGGAATTCCGCTTCCGGTTTCTCGAGAACCCGGTTCCGGACCTGCCGTTGACGATACAGGAACTGGACAAGCTCGGCCCGGATCGCGCCGCTAACTTCTGGAAGGGGGTTGACCTGGCCAACCCCCGGCACAAAGCCCATATCGATGCCCTCTACGACGGGGGGGTATACTTTTCGGATTTTGTCTTTGAAGAACTGATGGAGGTCTTGAGGGAGGAGGGAATATACGACGAGGCGCTGATTATTCTCACTGCCGATCACGGTGAGGCGTTGGGAGAGCGGGGGACCAGGGGCCACGGAGCATTATGGATCGAGCACCTGCACGTTCCCCTGCTCCTCAAGTTTCCCGGAGCAGAGCGGGGCGGACGGAAGGTTGCTGTTCCGGTCGGATTGATGGATGTCGTCCCGACCCTGTTCGAGTATTTGCAGGTTAAACACCCCGATCCGGTGCAGGGGACTTCATTGCTGCCGTTGGCCGCCGGCCGGGGAGAAGAAGGGGCTTCCCCGGTGGTCAGTTACCGAGCCGCCGGTAATAACCCGTATTTTAATCTCGGTGAATTACGAATCACCGAGGGAGATTACGCCTATCTGCGCGGCAACAATCGAGTCGGCTCGCTGCTAAGCCGTTACCTGGTGCAAAAGCGTTCCGAGAATTACGCGGAACTCACGTCGTCTTCCCCGGGAGAAAGCGTTGAAGATCTAATCAGGCGGGGAGATTATCACTTCGACCGGGATCTCTTCGGTGACGCCCGGCTGTTTTATCAACGGGCCATGGAGGCGGCCCCGGACAATCTGACCGCCTCCCTCCGCCTGGCTGCCGCCCTCCGAGAGGAACATCGATATGACGAGGCCGAAGAGCTTGTCCGGGACCTGATAGCCCGGAATCCGGGTTTGCCCGGGGCTTACCGCGAGTTGGCCTGCATCTCCTGCGACCAAAGAATTTTCGGTGAGGCCGGAGAGAGGTTCGCCCGGGCGGCTGAGCTCTTCCCCGGGGATCCCCGGGTCTACCTGGATTGGGGCAATTGCCTCCGCCGCCAGGGGCGGCGGGAAGAGGCGGAGGATAAGCTGCTGGAGGCCCTGCGGTTGGCCGGGGATGAAGCCCAGCTGCATAAGGAAGTTGCGGCTTTGTTCCGGTGGATGGGTCAGCCGGAGCGGGCAGTGGAGATTGCCCGGGTTCGGGCTGAAGAGTACCCCGGCAATCCGGAATTCGCCTCTCTCATCGGCGATCTGTATCTGGCGGAGGGGAAGATCAGGGAAGCCGAGGAATATTTCCAGGCCGCCGTTCGGGAAGACCCCAGCCAGGTCTGGCCCTACCTGGCCTGGGCGGATTTCTTGAGTATGCTTCGGGAGGATGAGAGGGTGATCGAGCTGCTGGAAAGAGTCCTGGAAATCTCCCCCGGCCGGGTCTGGCTGCTCCGGGCGGCGGGGGAGAAATATCTCGAACTGGAAGACCCCGCCCGGGCGGCGGACCTGCTGGTCGCGGCGGCCGAACTGGAACCGGAAGACGGCTTTACCCGTCTGCTGCTCGCCACCGCCCTTCGTCGGGCCGGCCGGATGGAAGAAGCGGAACGGGAACTCAGAGAGGCGGAGTCCCGGCTCGGTGAAGACCCGGGGGTGAATCTCGAGTGGGGAAAGATTTTCCTGGCCCGGGGGCGCCTGGAGGAGGCGGAGGAGGTCTTCGCCCGGGCCGGCACGGAATGGATGGGCTCCCACGCCCTCTACGATCTGAAGAATGACCCCGGCGAGACCCGGAACCGCTTTCTCGAGCTGCCCCGGGTGGCGGGGAGGATGCTGGAACTGGAAAGGACGATCCGGGCCGATGACTTGGCCCTGCGGCGCTATTTTGAGGATGGTCAATCCGTCCGCCCTACACCCCCGCCGTTGGACAAGGAAAGGGAAGCAGAGATAAAGAAGGAATTAAAGCTTCTCGGGTATTGACGGCTCTCCGGCCGAGATCGGCATCCGTCTTTTCCATCTTGGGCTTATCAGACAGGATAAAGGGTATTGATAAAGAATAAGCTGATAATTCATCCTCTGCTCTTCGCCCTCTTTCCGGTGCTATTTCTCTACGGGAACAATCTCGTCCAGGTTCCCTTCGGGCGGACCATCTCTTCGCTGGCGGCGGTTTTAATCCTGGCGGTCCTGCTCTGGTCGGTTTTCGGTCTCGTTTTTCGCGACCTCGGCTTCTCCGCGGCCCTGACCTCGCTGTTTCTTCTTCTTTTTTTTACCTACGGGCAGTTTTTCGCCCTGATCGAGGGGGTGAAGGTTTCCGGTCTCGAACTCGGCCAGCACCTCTTTCTGCTTCCACTCTGGGCGGGACTTTTCGGGCTGGGTTTCTGGCTCTGCCGACGGGCCCGCTCCCGTCCGGCCGCGCTGACCAGGTTCTTCACGGCGATGGGGGCGGCCCTGGTCCTGGTGGCCCTGCTACCGATTGTTTCCGACGTTTTCCGGCCGGCGGGGATAAAAAGGTTTGGGAGAACTGCGGGATCGCCTTCGGCAGAATTGGTTTCCCTTGAGCGGGGAGGACCGCTGCCGAATATCTACTACATAATCCTCGACGCTTACGCGTCCGGTAAGGTCCTCGAGGAAGTTTACGGGTTCGACAACAGTGAATTCCTGGATTATTTATCCAGCCGCGGATTCGCCCTGGCCCGGCCCGGCCGGTCCAACTACGATATGAGCCTGATGAGTCTGGCTTCCTCGCTTAACTACCGCTATCTTGATGGTGATGAATTCCGGGAGCGGAAGATGGATTATCTTTTCTCCCTCTTCCGGGAGAACCGGGTGGTGGAGTTGCTCCGGGGGTTGGGTTACCGGCTGGCGGCCTTTGATTCCGGGTACGACAACACCGAACTCCGCTCGGCCGAGATCCGGCTCGGTACCGGTTGGTCGCCGGGGGAGTTCGCGGCGGAACTGATCAACTTCACCCCCCTGCCGCCCCTGCTGGCGATGATCGGCGGAGGGGGGTACGAAGGCGGTCTCCAGTACCGGGCCCACCGGGAGCGGATCCTCTACGCCTTCGAGAATATCCCCGAAACCGCCCGGATCGAAGGACCGCTCTTCGTCTTCGCCCATATTCTCGCTCCCCACCCGCCCTTTGTCTTCGACGAGGCCGGCGGGCCGGTCCAGCTCAGCGACTATTACATCACCGGCGACGCGGCGGGGTTCCTGGAGCGGATGGGGATCAGCCGAGAGGAGTACCGGGGATACTATATCGCCCAGCTGAAGTTCATCAACCGGCAGGTGATGGAGACGGTGGACCGGCTCCTGGAGAACTCGGAGACGGCCCCGATCATCGTTATCCAGGGCGATCACGGCCCCCGCTCTGCTTATTCCTTCTGCAACCTGGACGCGTCTAACCCAGAAGAGGGTCTCTCGATCCTCAACGCCTACCACCTGCCCGGGGGAGGGGCGGAGGATCTCTACCCCGGAATCACCCCGGTCAATACCTTCCGGGTGATCTTCAACCGTTATTTCGGCGCCGGTCTCGAACTCCTCCCCGATCACAGCTATTTCACCGACTGGGAAGACGGCTACTTCGTCTTCCGCCGGGTTTTTTGATTCCGGCAGTGAATTTCCCCTCTCCGCTTGCGGGTCAAATAGCGGACATTTCTATTTTGGTTGCACCAGAGGCTAATTTGAATTGAAAAGGGGGCGGCGGTTGTGTATCTTATCCCCTTCTTCATAATATGTTGGCAAAGAGAGGTCGCTTTTCCTCCCCCGGCTTTTTTGCTGATGACAACCCTAATGACCGGAAGCGCGTGAATACAGCGGAAATCAGCCGGGAGATCCGGCAGCGGCTGGTGCGGATGCATCAGAAGGGTTCCCACTTCGGGTCGGCGATGTCGATCGTCGATATTCTGACCGTTCTCTACTTCCGGGTGATGAATATATCCTCCCCGGACGATCCCGGCCGGGACCGTTTTATCCTCTCCAAGGGTCACGCCGCCTCCGCCTGGTACACCACCCTGGCCAGGAAGGGGTTTGTCGATGAAAAGGTCCTCGATACCTACCTGAAAGACGGAGGGCAACTCTACGGCCACCCGGTCCGTTTCGGGGTTCCCGGGGTCGAAGCCTCGACCGGATCGCTCGGTCACGGGATCAACATCGCCGCCGGGATCGCCCTGGCCGGGAAGAACGACGGGAAGAAATACCGGGTTTACGTTCTGATGGGGGACGGGGAGATCCAGGAAGGGAGCGTCTGGGAGGGGGCGATCCTGGCCGCCCGGCTGAAGCTCGATAACCTGGTGGCGATTGTCGATGCCAACAACCTCCAGGGGTTCGACCGGGTGGAGAACATCCAGCCGATCGGGACCTTCCGGAAAAAGTGGGAGGCCTTCGGTTGGGGAGTGAGGGAAGTGGACGGCCACGACCACGGGGAACTGGAGCGGGCTTTCCGCGACGTTCCCTTTATACCCGGGGCCCCTTCGGTGGTGATCGCCCGCACGACCAAGTGCAAGGGGGTGAAGGAGATGGAGGGTTGTTTCGAGTCCCACTATCTCTCCGTTCCGGCGGAGAAGGTGGAGTGTTTCTGTAGAGATTTGGAAGACGACGAATAGTAAGCAGTTAGCAGCAAGCAGTAGGGCAGTCCATAGCCCTGCTCACTGCTTACTGCTCACTGCTTACTGCTAACTGCTCACTGCTTACTAAATTTACGATGAGACAGGCCTTCATAAACACGCTGATGGATCTCGCCGACCGGGACGACTCCATCTATCTCCTGACCGGGGATGCCGGTTTCACCATCCTGGAGAGGTTCCGGGACCGTTATCCCGGCCGATATTACAACGTCGGGATCGCCGAGGCGGCGATGATCGGCCTGGCCGCCGGGCTGGCGATGTCCGGAAAAACCGTCTACGTCTATTCGATCGTCCCCTTCGTCACGATGCGTTGCTTCGAGCAGGTCCGGGTCGACCTCTGCTACCAGAAGCTCCCGGTCAAGCTAATCGGAGTGGGGCAGGGGGTCACCTATGGTACTGCCGGGGCCACCCACCACGCGATCGAGGACATCGCCGTGATGCGGGTCCTGCCGAATATGACCGTGATCTGCCCTGGAGGGCCGATCGAGACGAAGAAGGCGGTCGCCGCTTCGATGGACCTTGAAGGACCCTGCTACATCCGCTTGGGGAAGTCCGGCGAGCCGACGGTCTACCCGGACGAAAACATCCCCTTCGCGATCGGCCGGGGGATCCGGGTCCGGGAAGGGGAGGGGGTCGCCCTGGTCGCCACCAGCAATATGGTCCCGACGGCGGCCGAGGCCGCCGGACTGCTGGAGAAGGAGGGCTGGAATCCTGAAGTGATCAGTATGCACACGGTCAAGCCGATCGACCGGGAACTGCTGGCCGCGACCGCCGCCCGCTGTTCCCTGATCGCCACGGTGGAGGAACACAGCCTGATCGGAGGGCTGGGTTCGGCGGTGGCCGAGGTGATCCTGGCCGACCGCCTCCCGGTTCGTCTGATCACCTTCGGCATCCCCGATACCTATGCCCCGGTGGCCGGGAGTCAGGAGTATTTGCGGGAGTTGTTTGGTCTGTTGCCGGAGCAGGTCTTGTCGGTAATCAGGGAAGAATTAAAGGATAGTTAGCAGTGAGCAGTAAGCAGTAAGCAGTCCGGCCTTCTGCCCACTGCCTTCTGCCCACTGCTTACTGCTCACTGCTTACTGCTCACTGCTCACTGCTCACTGTTCACTGCTTACTGCTCACTGGCTACTAACTGCTAACTGCTTACCTTAAACATAATCGAATAGTCAGATAATCCGCGGAAATGAAATATAATAAAAAATACCTCGCCCTCCGCCGTTACTGGAACCGGGCCCGGACCCTGGGGCATATGCTGGCGATCAAGGCGTTTCGCAAGCCGCGCTACCCCTTCTACGTCAACCTGGTCATCAACAGCCGCTGTAACCTGAAATGTGCTTACTGCTTCGGGAGTTACTCCCATCGCAAGACCCCGGACTGGGCCTACGAGGACCTGGTCAGGTTGATCGACGACCTCTACGACCGGGGAACCCGGTACATCCTGGTCCAGGGGGGAGAACCGCTTCTACACAAGGACCTGGGAAAGATCTTCCGCTACATCGACAGCAAGGGGATCGTCACCGCCCTGGTCACCAACGGCCAGTTCCCGGAGCGGATCCGCGAGATCCCCGAGATCGCGCTTCTCGACAACATCTGCTTTTCCCTCGATGGGAACCGCGAGGGCAACGACCGGGTCCGGGGAAAGGGTACCTTCGACAAGGTGGTGGAATCGATCAGGGCGGTAAAAGAGGTCCACCGCACTCCAATCCGGATCAACTCGACCATCACCAAGTACACGGTCGACGACGTTGATTTTATGGCCGGGTTTATGCGGGAGAACAACATCGAGTGGGGGATCAACTTTCTCTTCAAGGGCGACGAGCGGCTGGGCGAAGAGGATCTGGCCCCGGAAGACGAGGATATCGTCCGTTACCAGGAGAAATTTATCGAATATATCAAGCGCGGCTACCCGATCTTCTCCACCACCAAGATCCTCCGCTACACCCTGAACTGGCCGGTCCCCTACACCCGGAAATTCCTCGGGAAGGAAGAGGCGCTCCGGCTGATGGGGAAGAAGGCGATCGAGTGCCAGTACGGAAACTACGAGATAGTGATCGACGAGGACGGCCGGCTCTATCCCTGCCAGGGGATGCAGGGGATGTTCGACGGTAAGAATCTCAAGGAAGTCGGCTTCGATGAGGCCTTCCGGCACCTGGAGAACAAGCCCTGTTACACCTGCTACCTGGTCTCGATGATCAACACCTCGGCGATGATCAACTGGGATCTGAACGTGATCGGGGAGACGGTGGCGGGAACGTTCCGCAGCCGGCTGTTGAAAAAGAAACAGGGAGTGATGGAGTAATGGAGTGGTGGGATAACGGGGGCCAATACTCCATTACTCCACCACTCCTTTATTAATTACCCACAACCGACCGATAATGATTTCCATAACCCAGGGCGATGACTTCCTCAACCGATAAGCTCGATCTCTCGATCATTATGCCGGCCCTCAACGAGGAGGAGAACATCGCCTCCGCGGTCGAGCATACCCTGTCCGCATTCTCCGCGCACGGCTTGAACGGCGAAATCGTAGTCGTCAACGACGGTTCCACCGACCGGACCCCGGAAATCGTGGAAGAGATCGCCCGGCGGGAAGGAGGGGAGAGGATACGGATGGTTCACCATCAGACCCCGCAGGGTCTGGGGACGGCCTTCCGCGACGGAGTGAAAGAAGCCAGGGGCGAAGCCGTGGCCTTTATGCCCGGCGACGACGAGAACGACCCGGGAGAGATTATGCGTTATTACGGCCTGCTCAGCCAGGTCGATATGGTGGTGCCCTTTGTTTACAACAAGGAGATCCGGCCGAAGGTCCGAAACCTGATCTCCGGGGTCTTCCGCAGCCTCATCAACATCACTTTCGGGGTCAACTTCAACTACACCAACGGTACCGTCCTCTACCGGCGGGCGATCCTCGCCTCGGCCTCCAACCGATCCTCCGGCTTCTTCTTCCAGACCGAGAACGTGGTGAGGGCGGTCTGGAGCGGTTACCTCTTCGCCGAGGTTCCCTACCGCCTGGCGGTCCGCGCCGGCGGCGAGTCGAAGGCCATCTCCCTGAAGTCTTTGCGGCAGGTGATGAGGGACTACCTGGCCCTAGTAAAGGAGATCTATCTTTCCCCCGGCCTCCAGGCTGTGCGGCAACCGGCCCCCGGCTCCATCTCCGACGTCCGCCGTAACGAGACCATCGAAAGCGGCCTCGGCAAACCGGGTAAATACAGCCGCGAGTAAGCATAGGGATCGTCTCTGAGCGCCTCAGCGTTTGATTGACGTCGAACGATATTAGGGGCTATACTGAACTGAAGCCTTCGGAAATTGAAGCAGCTATGAAGATACTCTTTTCATCGGAAGACTTGCTCGAGATCTGAAATGAAGACGGATCCAATCGTCAGGGCGACAAGAAACGCGCGGGAAGAAATCTATTCCCCGTTTCTTAACAACCCGCAAGGATTTTTCCGGTACTTGAAGACCCACGAAGAAAACTACCGGGATCGTCTGCGGATTCGCCCTCCGCAAGAAGCTATCAAGCGGGTTAAGGAGAAAGCCGATGGCTGTTAAGGATATTGCCAGGAACGTGATCGATGCCCTGCCTGACAACACCAGTATGGACGGAATTATTCACGCTCTATACATCAAGGCCAAGTTCGACAGGGGGGAAAGCCAGGTTAGGGAAGGCCGGGGGATCTCTCACGAGGAAGCCAGGCGGAGATTGCAAAAGTGGGTAAAGTAATTTGGTCGCCGGCTTCTTTGGAGGATGTCGACTCCATTGCCGAGTATATTGCCAGAGATTCCGCCGACCAGGCTTCCCTGTTCGTGATCCGATTGCTTGAAGCAACCGACCGCTTGCAGGATTTCCCGAGTTCCGGCCGTGTCATTCCGGAAATCGGTGAGAGCGATTGCCGGGAGATTATCTTCGGGTCCTACCGCATTATGTACCGGATCGTCCCCGACGAGGTCTGGATCACTGGAGTCGTCCACGGCGCCCGTGATTGGTTTCGGAGATAAAATACTATTCAGGCCAAGAAATATTAGGAAATGGAAAAAGAGAATAGTCAAAATTTAGTCTTGGATGGCCATAAACTGGCCTGGCACAAGGATCGGGTGGAGGCCTGGCTGGCCGGGGAACGGATCGCCCCGATCACCATCGATTGCGCCCTGACCCGGCGCTGCACCTACAACTGCGTCTACTGCTACAGCAAGCTCCAGATCCACGACGAGCAGAAGATGACCCGGGACGTCATCTTCCGTTTCCTCGACGACGCCGCCGAGATCGGGGTCAAGGCGATCAGCTTCGTCTCCGACGGGGAATCGACCTGCTCTCCCCACCTCGAGGACGCGATCGTCCGGGGAAAGGCCAACGGGATGGATATGGCCCTGGGGACCAACGGCTACCTGCTCAAGATCGAGCGGTTGGAGGAGATTCTCCCCGCCCTGACCTATCTCCGCTTCAATATTTCGGCCGGGGAACGGGATGCTTACGCGAAGGTGATGGGTTGCAAGCCGGAGGCCTACGACCGGGTCCTGGAGATCATCCGGGAGTGCGTCCGGATCAAGCGGGAGAAGAATCTCCCGGTCACCATCGGCCTCCAGATGGTCCTTCTCCCCGAGTTCGCCGGCCAGGTCGTCCCCCTGGCCAAACTGGGCAGGGAACTGGGGGTGGATTACACCGTGATCAAGCACTGCAGCGACGACGAGCTCCACACCCTGGGGGTCGACTACTCGAAGTACTTCACCCTGGGGGAGATTCTCAAGGAGGCCGAGGGCTACTCCACCGGGGATTACCTGGTCAAGGCCAAGTGGTCGAAGATTATGTCCGGGGGGGAAAGGAAATACTCCCGCTGTTACGGCGCCCCCTTTATGCCCCAGTTCTCCGGCTCCGGCCTGGTCGCCCCCTGCGGGATGCTCTTCAACAGTCGCTACGCGGAGAAGTTCCACATTGGAAACATCATCGACACTCCTTTCAAGGATATCTGGAAGAGCGACCGCTACTGGGAGGTGATGGATTTCCTCGCCTCGGATAGGTTCGACGCCCGGACCGACTGCGCCTGCCTCTGCCTCCAGCACAAGATCAACGAGTATCTCTGGGACCTGAAACACGGCCAGGCTACCCTCTCCACACCGCCCGGCCCTCCCCCCGACCACCTCAATTTCATTTAGTAATCGGTTATGAGACTTCTTTTGGCGCGCAAGCGCCTGAAAATGCTGGTCGGGCTGATCACCTCCCACCTCTGGTATATCCGCCGGCCGCTAAACGTTTACCTGGCCGTCACCAACCGCTGCAACCTGAAGTGCTATTACTGCTACGGCGATTACTCTGAGCGCGGCGATTGGCCGGAGTTCACCACCGAAGAACTGCTCTCCCTGATCGACGATCTCTCGCGGGCCGGGACTTTTCTCCTCCAGCTCCAGGGCGGCGAGCCGCTGCTCCGCGACGACATCGACCTGTTGGTCGAACGGGTAAACCGCCGGGGGATGATCTGCGATATGATTACCAACGGCCTCCTGATCGAGAAGAAGATCGAGACGGTCAAGAAACTCGACTCGATCTGCATAAGTCTCGACGGCCGCCGGGAGATCAACGACCGAAACCGGGGCCCGGGCACCTTCGACCGGATCGTGAAATCAATCGAGCTGACCTGCGGCGTGGGGATACCCACCCGGATTAACGCGGTTCTGACCGACGAGACCGAACCCGAAGACCTCCAGTTTCTGGCCGAACTTTCCCGGAAGCAGGGGGCGCTGCTTAACTTCTCCCTCTCCTTCGAGTATGAGCCCCTGCGGGAGGGAGGTCCCACCCATCACTTCGATGTCAGCGATGATCGGGTCCGGGGATTCCTGGGCCAGATCCTCCGGCTCCAGGCTGAGGGTTACCCCCTCCAGTTCTCCGAAAAAGCCCACGAGATCGCCCTGAAGTGGCCCTTTTCCTATCAGAAGAGGATGGCCACTCCGTCCGAGGTGCCGGCCGGGTTCAAATACCCAAAGTGCTACCACGGGGATTACGTGGTCTTTATCGATGCCGACGGGAGCGTCTATCCCTGCTGCAATTTCTGGGGCAAGCCCAAATACAATATCCGCCGTGACGGGCTGAAGGCTTCCCTGGAGGGGGTGAGTCGGGAAGGATGCGAGGCCTGCTACATCCTCTCCTACCTCGACCGTAACCTCCTGCTGGGGATGAAACCGAACATCCTCTGGCATTACGCCCGCAAGGCCTTGCGGGAGCTGCGATGAAGCCCGCCCGTCTAGTCCGCCAGGCAATCGGCCGGTTGACCGGGCGGCGGATACCTCTATTCGTCCAGCTGATGACCACCGAGAGGTGCAACCTCTCCTGCCGCTACTGCTACGCCGAGTTCGGCGCCCGGCACCGCCCGGACTTCCCCCGGAAACCTTTGCTGCGGGTGATCGATGGCCTGGGAAAGTTGGGCTGCGGATTCGTGATGCTGGCGGGGGGGGAGCCGATGCTGCGGAAAGACATCGGGGAGGTGATCGACCGGGTCAAGGCGGCGGGGATGGACTGCTCGCTCAACACTAACGGGGTGCTGGTCCCGGCCCGGATCGAGGAGATCGCCGGGGCCGATATGTTCTCGATCAGCCTCGACGGTCCCCCCGACCTCCACGACTACTACCGGGGGGAGGGGACCTATAAAAAGGCCCTGGCGGCGGTCGAGGCCGGCCGGAGCCGGGGGATCCGGGTCCAGCTCCAGTTCACCCTGACCCGGGATCTTTTCCGGGCCTTCGAACACGTCGAGTCCGTCGCCCGCCGTTACGGTTGCTTCATCGGGATCAACTTCCTCCGGCCTCAGGATAAGATCGAGGGGGTAAGGGTGGAGGCGGCCGAGGCCGGCGACGAGGAGATCGCGGACTTCCTCGACGACCTGATTGAAAACCCCCGGCGGGTCCTGCCCTATCCGAAGTACCTCCTGGAATACGTCCGCCGCTGGCCCTATGGATTCGGCCGTCACCTGATTGCCGAGGAGAAGGACTTGAAGGGCTTCCGACCGATACCCTGCCAATCGGGACGTTACCTGGTCGCCATCGACAACCGGGGGGATATTTTTCCCTGCACCAAGCTTTACTACACCGAGCCGCTGGGCAACTGTCTCGACGGCGACATCGAGACCGCCTGGAAGAACCTCAAGCCGGTCGGCTGCCAGGCCTGCCTCGACCTCGGCTGCAACCTGATCAACGACCTCCTCCGCCTCCACCCCCCCGCCCTGGCCGGCCTGCTCAGGAACTGGAGAAACCGTCCCGGCTGCAGGAAAGGCTAGCGGCGTGAGTTCATCGACTGACAGATTATGGGTAGCGGGGATCTGCCTGGGGGTGATTATCCTTTTGTTGCCGATGCTGATGGGGTGGCTGGGGATCTTCACCGACGACTACTATGAGACCTTCTCCCGGCTGCTCTTCAACGCCCGCTCGGTCCGTTCCGGCTCGCTTCCTCTCTGGGATCCCCGGACCTTCGCCGGGGGGAGGATCAACTTCATCCCCAACACCACCATCTGGTACTGGCCGCACTACCCCTTTTACCTCCTGGCGGATATCGCGGACGTCGACTCCGCTTACGCCTGGCTTATCAAGGTCCCCCTGCTGCTCCATTGGCTGGTCTGCGCCCTGGGAGCTTTCGCCCTCGGGCGGGGAGCTATGAAGCTCCGCCCGGCGGCGGCCGGTGTTCTGGCCGGCGTCTATTCCCTGGGCGCCTCGATGTCTTACAACGTCCTCGATCCCTCCACCGCCTATGCCGCCGCCTGGCTCCCGGTTTTAATCTGGGGAACGGTCTCCTTTGCCCGCCGTCCCTCGCCCTGGCCCCTGGCCGCCGCCGCGGCCGCCTTCGCCTTTATCGGACCATGCGGTTCCGATGTCCGGGGTATCTTCAGCCTGGCCGCCGGGGCCATTATGTTTTTAACCCTCTTCATTGTTTACCTGTTCCGGAGAGAGCCCGGAAACGGCTGGCGGATAATGAAGGCGGCGGCCCTGGTCGCCCTTCTCGGGTTTCTCCTTTCGGCCCCCTACTGGGCGGCGATGACCGAGACGCTGAAGATCTACCGAGACTCCCCGCTCCTCGATACCGGCCGTTCCGCCTCGGAGATGTTCAGCGTACCCCGGCCCTACCTCCTGACGCTCCTGCTCCCGGACGCTTTCGGCTCCCTGACCAATTACGGGGGTGTGGACCTGGGGGTGAGCTACCTGCGGGAGTTTTCCTACCTGGAAGGAAACCTGACCGGCGGTTTCTGGCTGATCCTCCTCTGTCTGGCCGGCTCCCTGTCCGGTTGGAAAGCGCGCCGCCTCCGGAAGGACGGGACCGGCGCCTGGTGGTGGGCCGGGCTGGCGCTCTTCGTCTTCTCCCTGCTCCTGGTGACCGGCCGCTATTCCGCCCCTTATCTCTGGTTGTCCCGGGCGATCCCCCTCTTCGGACTCCCCTATGCCGTCCGCTGGCGGATCCTCCAGCACCTCGGCCTGGCCCTGGTGGCGGGGGTCTCCGCCCACTGGCTGCTTGAGTGCGGGAAGAAAATTCCCCGCTGGCTGCTGTTGGGATTTCCCGCCGCCGTCCTCGCCTCCCTGGCCCTGGCCTGGTCCCAACCGGAAGTCTTCACCGGCGGGACGGTATTCTTCCGGGCCTGGAGTCACTACCGGGGTTGGTTGTTCTCCAGCCCCCTGTTATACCTGGCCCTGGCGGTCGCCGGTACGGTGCTGCTGGCGTTCCTCCGCCGGGTGGTCAATGGGCTTTTGATTTCGGCCGTTCTCCTGGAGGCGTTTATTCTCGCCTTTGCGGTGATCTACTTTATCTCCTGGGGAGATACCGAGCAGTGGGGCCGCTACCGCCGTCCGAGCGAGACCCTTTACTACCGGTTGGCGGAGAGCGTTTACTCTGAGGACGACCCCGTCACCGGCCCGGAGAGGACGGTCTTCGACCTGAGCCAGATCGACCAGATGGCGACCGCGGTCGGGGGCGAGTATCTCTTCGGACACTGTTCCAAGCCCTTGGCTCCCCGGCTCCTCGCCGCGGTGGAAGTCCTGACCGACGGCTATCCCTACGCCCTGCGGATTCGTGACCCCGGCTCCGCTTACTTTCCGAATATGAGCGCGCGGCGGATGGTTCTCCGTCACGTTTCCCCGCCCGATGCACTGGCGGAAAGGGATGAATTCAAGGGGTGGCGCTCCTACCGGCTTACCCGGACTTTGCCCCGGGTGTACACCCAGGACGTTGTTGTTTCGTCTTCGCCGGAAAAAGCGTTCAACGAGCTGCTCTCCGGCGATCTCCGGCGGGCGGCGTATGTTGAGGACGGTGATCAGTTATCAGTAATCCGTAATCAGTACAGAAGCGGCAGTGGCCTGGCTACTGATTACGGATTACTGATTACGGATTACTCTTCTTTCGTCCCCGCCGGGGATTCGGATGCCCGCTTCGACCGCTTACAGGGGATAAACCATATCAACAGCGTTACGCTCCCCACTCCCACCCGGATGATCATCGATACCGAAATCCGCCGGCCCGCTCTCCTAATCACCACCGATGTCTACCATCCCGGCTGGGAGGTGAGGGTGGATGGAGAGAAGAGGGAGTCCCTGCGGGTCAACTACCTCCAGCGGGCGGTCCCGGTCCGGCCGGGAGATCGGAGCGTAGAGTGGTCGTTCCGCCCGGAGCCAGTCAGATGGGGCCTCGGCCTTTTCGCCTTCGGTCTGGCCCTCCTGGTCGCTATAATTATCCGTCTTTGCCGCCTAAAGCCCGCAGAAAGAACTTAACCCGGAAAAACTATGCCTTATCCCCGTTTTCGAATCAATATGCCAGCGGGAGAGTTGTTGCTCTCGCTTCTTCAAGGCTTGAGGAAATTCCGGACGGGTTTACTGGAGACGGAATTTCTTAACCGGTTCCGCGAGCTGGGGGGGTTCCCGGGGACTGTCCCGGTCGGTTCCGGCCGGGCGGGTTTCCGTCTCCTCCTGGAATCAATGGGGATGGAGCCTGGGGCGGAGATCATCTTCCCCGCCTACACCTTCCACCCGATTCCGGCTGCCGTCGCCGAGTGCGGATTTAAACCGGTCTTCGCCGATGTCGATCCCTTCACCTGGAATATCGATCCGGAAAAGATCCCACCCCTGATTAATCCTCGGACGAGGGCGGTTATGCCCACTCACCTTTTCGGGGTGCCGGCGGCGATGGACCGGATCAACGAGATCGCCCGGAAGCATAACCTGAAGGTTGTCGAGGACTGCGCCCACGGTCTGGGGGCGAAATACAACGGCCGGCCGGCGGGCACTCTGGGCGACGCGGCGCTCTTCACCTTCGCGATGAGCAAAAACCTGCCCTGCTGGGGAGGAGGGGCGATGACCGTGAAGGATCCCGACCTGGCGGACCGGATGCGGGCGGCGCTTGGGGACGGTCCTCCCCCTGGCGGCTTGACGATCCTCAAGGGCCAGGCCTTCAACATCGCCGCCATTCTTCTCACCCAGCCGGTAGTCTTTCCCTGGACACTCTATCCGTTGATCCGCTTGTCCGCACGTATGAGCAGCAATTTCTTCGATCGCCCGTTCCTGGAAGAAGTGACCCCGATTTCCTCCGCCCGGGGTGAACGTGGCGGGAAGTCCGTCGCAAAACAATTTGCCCCGTTTCAGGCCGCGGTGGGTTTGAGACAGCTGGTGCGGTTCCCCCGCTGGCTGGAGAAGCAGGAGGCCAACGCCCGGAGGCTCCGTTCCCTCCTGGCCGATTGCCCGGGACTGCGGCTCCAGAAGGAGCCGGAGGGGACCCGTTCCTCCTTTCTCTACCTGCGGGCCTGGGTGGAAGATACCCGCGAAGTCAGGCATGCCCTCCTCCGGCACGGGGTGGACACCAAGCCCGACGATATGCGAAACTGTGCGGGGCTGGAGATATTCGAGCACCGCCCCCAATGCCCGGTCGCGGAAGGATTGGGCGGCCGCTGCATCGAGCTGCCCTGCAGCCCATTTTACTCCCGGAGACAGATCGAAGATATAGCCGCCAGAGTCTCCCGGGCGATGACAACACTCACTGAGGAGAGCATAAAATAGACTGTATGTCATTGCGAGAAGCGTAGCGACGAAGCAATCTCAACTTGCTCGCCATGAAGAGATTGCTTCGCTACGCTCGCAATGACTTCGTTCGAGTATATAATCCATTCCTGCCCTCATTAATAACTGATGCCAATGAAATTCGGCAACGCCATATCCATCGGGAAAGAGGTCCTCCTGATGCACCTCTTTCCTTCCCGCCGGACGCCCCTGAGCGTCCATATCGGCCTGACCAACCGCTGCAACAGCCGTTGCCGTTACTGCCGTTTCGACCGGCTGGCCGCCCCGGATTTCTGGACCACCGCGGCGCTGGAAAAAGTCCTCGACGAGATGCGGGCGGCCGGGACCCGCCGGGTCCAGTTCACCGGCGGCGAGCCGATGCTGAGAGAGGACGTCGGGACGGTCCTGAAGCGGGCGAAGTCGCTGGGGATGTTCACGGGGATCTCCACCAATGGTTTCCGGGTTCCCGAACGGGTGGACGAGCTGATCCCGGCCGACATCGTCCAGGTCTCCTACGACGGACCCGAAGAGGTCCACGATTCCCTGAGAGGGGAGGGGAGCCACCGGACCGCCCGGGCGGCCCTCGACGCCCTGCAGGCGCGGTCCGTCCCGGTCTGGACCAACACCGTCCTGACCACCGTCAATGCCGATCGGGTCGAGGAGATCATCGAGCACGCCCGGGCCCGGAAGATCTGTGCCAACTTCGTCCTGCTCGACTACTTCCAGGAACCGCAAGAGCACTTCCATCCCGCCCTGAAGGAGATCGCCGACCTGGTCCTCACCGGCCGGCGGCGGAAAGAAATCCTCCGGAAAATAATCGCCTTGAAGAAGTCCGGCGCCACGGTCGGCGGTTCGCTGCCGTATTTCGAAAACGCCCTCGACTGGCCCTGGGAGGACCGGGTAACCAGCCCGCGGCCGTCTCCCCGCTACCGCTGCTGGGCCGGCCGGGCCACCGCCCATTTGGAAGCCGACGGGAAACTGTACGCCTGCGGGATGGGGGTGGGGAGGGTGGAAGGGGTAGAGGTCGGGGAGATCGGATTCGCTCAAGCCTGGCAACGGTTAAAACCGCTGCCGGGTTGCCTCTCCTGCACAATGGCCTGCGGGGTGGAGGCGAACCTGTTGTTTTCACTGAATAGCAAAAGTATAGTGAACTGGATGAAGCCAATGGTTGAGAGAAAATAAATTTGTCTGGGATGGGGATATACTATGAAACGATACGACAACATTATGGTCATTGGCGGGGGTGGTTACGTGGGGGCGGTCCTGGTCCCCAAACTCCTGAAGGCGGGCTACCGGGTTAAGGTTTACGACCTCTTTATCTACGGCAAAGAGGTCTTTGACGCGGTTCGGGATGATCCGAACCTCACTCTGGTTAAGGGAGACGTCAGGGACCTTGCCCTGCTTGAAAAGGAACTGGAAGGGATGGAGGCGGTCATCCACCTGGCCTGTATTTCCAACGACCCCAGCTTCGAACTCGACCCGGAACTGGGCAAGTCGATCAACTACGATTGTTTCGAGCCCCTGGTCCGGATGGCGAAAGAAAAGGGGGTGAAGAGGTTCATCTATGCCTCGAGTTCCAGCGTTTACGGTGTCAAGGAGTGCGAAAACGTGACCGAGGAGATGGATCTGGAGCCGCTCACCGACTACTCCCGGTTTAAGGCGATGTGCGAGGAAGTTCTCCTGAAGTACGCCGATGACGACTTCACCGTCCTGATCCTCCGCCCAGCCACCGTCTGCGGTTACTCCCCCCGCCAGCGGCTCGACCTGATCGTCAACATCCTGACCAACCACGCCGTCAACCGCAACCGGATCATCGTCAACGGCGGCGACCAGAAGCGGCCGAATATCCACATCGAGGACGTGTCCGATCTCTACCTGAAATCGCTGGAATGGCCGGCCGGGAAGATCAACCGGAAGATCTTCAACGCCGGTTACGAAAACTTCCCGGTCTCCGAGTTGGCCCGGCAGGTGAAAGAGATCGTCGGCCACGAGGTCGAGATAATCACCGAACCGACCAATGATCCCCGCTCCTATCATATCTCCTCGGCCAGGATCAAGGAAGAGTTGGGTTTCGAACCCCGCCACACCATCGCGGAAGCCGTCGGTGACCTCAAGGCGGCGATCGAAGACGGCCGGCTCGAGGATCCGATGACGAACCCGATGTATTTCAACATCAAACGGATGAAGGAAATTCAATTACAGTGATCAGTAATCCGTAATCAGTGATCCTTAATGGCGACATACGGACTTGCCGCAAGTGAATCGCCGTTCGATTACCAGGCCGAAGGCCCGGATTACTGATTACGGATCACGGATTACTGATTACAGTTTACCGATTACGAAGCTCATCGCGATCACCTGATAATGAGGACAACTATGAAAGTTCCCTACTCTTATCTCGATAGACAGTTCGCGGAAGCCGGGCCGATCCTGGAGAAGATCCGCTCGACCCTGCTCCGGCACCACCAGTACACCTTCGGGCCTGAGCTGGAGGAGTTTGAAGAGAAGATGGCCCGCTACACCGGGGCCCGCTACTGCCTGGGGACCAGCTCGGGGACGATCGCCCTGACGATGCTGTTGCGGGCCGCCGGGGTCTGCCCCGGCGCCGAGGTGATCACGGTCTCCCAGACCTTCATCGCTACCATCGGCTCGATCGTGGCCGCGGGGGCCCGGCCCTATTACGTCGATGTTCTCGACGACTTCACCATCGACCCGGCCCTGATCGAGAGAGAGATCACCGAGAGGACCCGGGCGATTATGCCGGTCTGGTACTCGGGGGCCCCGCCCCGGATGGAGGAGATAATCAAGATCGCCGAGCGTCATTCCCTGCCGGTGATCGAGGACTCCTGCTGTGCGATCAGCGCGAAGATCGACGGGAAGCACGCCGGGACCTTCGGGATCGGGGGGGCTTTCAGCGTCCACCCCCTGAAGAACCTCAATGTCTGGGGTGACGGCGGCTTCATCGTCACCGATTCCGAGGAGATCTACGAGAAAATCGTCTTCCTCCGTAACCACGGCCTGAAGGGGAGAGACGAGGTCGAGGTTTACGGTTACAACGGCCGCCTCGACACCATCCAGGCGATCGTGGGGAATTATCTTTACCCCCAGATCGACGAGATCACCGACCGGAGGATCGCCAACGCCGCGGTTTACGACCGGGCCTTCTCCTCCCCGGATCTGGCGGAGTTCATAACGGTACCACCGCGGAGGAAAGGTGGCCGCCACGTCTACCATATGTATATGGTCCTGGCCGCCGACCGCGACCGGCTGCTGAAGCATTTAACCGACGCCGGTATCGAGGCCAAGGTCCATTACCCGATCCCCAACCACCTTCAGAAGGCCTCGCTAATCCAGGACCCACCATTCGGTCAAACCGATCTCTCCCGGACCGAATCCCAGTGCCGTTCCCTGATCAGCCTCCCTGTCCACCAGCACCTTTCCGGAGAGCAGATTGATTTTGTCATCGAGTGTATGAAAAAGTACTATCTTGGTTGAATTTCAAATTTATCTATCTCCAAGCTAGAATCAGTCCAGCTAAGTAAGAGGTGCGTTGGTGGTTAAGAATAGAACATATATCTTATTCCTGCTCCGATTTATTGTGGTTTTAGCGATCCTCCCTCAAGTTGAAGCGGCGGACCCGAAGCAGCCTGAAGGCCGGATCGCTGACCAGGATCTACAAAGAAGGATGGAGCGGATATCGGCCCTGCCCTATGCTGGGGGCAACTATCTTGTCCCACCGAAAGACGGTATATTGGTTTATAACCGAGAACTGGCGTACGCCGGATTGAACATCTACATCGACAATCACGCACCCAAGGCCTATTTGATGGATATGGAGGGCAAGGTCCTTCATCATTGGGAAGCTGACTTACAGGAACTCTGGCCCGACGGCATTCCCGATGGCGGAGTATTGTGGCGGCGGGTCAGGTTATTTGATAATGGGGACCTACTGGCGATCTTTGACGAGGGGAGCCATTGGCTGGTCAAATTGGACAAGGATTCGAATATCCTCTGGACCTACAAAGAAAGATCGTGTCATCACGACCTTGATGTGGATGAAAACGGTAATATATACGTGCTGACAATGGAGGCGATCGCGGAACATAAAAAACTCGATCTCAGCCCCGGTCCGATCCTGGTAGATTTTATTACCATTTTAAATCCTCAAGGTGAAGAGATCGAGAATATCTCGTTGCTGGAGTGTTTCCTTAATTCCAATTATGATTCCGTTATGATCAACGCCCGTCTCGACTGCCGGGATGAGGGTGACATCTTCCACACCAATACCCTGGAATTATTGGACGGCCGGATCGTGGACAAGGCTCCGATGTTCACGAAAGGGCATATCCTGATTTCAATGCGCAATCAGGATGCGATCGCGATAGTCGATCCCGAAGAGAGAAAAGTTACCTGGATGATGTGGGGGATGTGGAAGATTCAACACGAACCGACCGTCCTCGACAACGGTAATCTGCTGCTCTTTGATAACGGAGGCATATCCGAGAATATCAAGAGATGGTCGAAGGTGATCGAATTCAATCCCCTGACCCAGGAGGTTGTCTGGGCGTACCGCGGGGATCTGGATAACAACTTCTATTCCCAGGCTTGCGGTACGAATCAAAGGTTGGCGAACGGCAATACCCTGATTACCGACTCGAAAAGAGGGAGAGCCTTTGAAGTAACCCCGGAAAATAAAATAGTCTGGGAGTTTATTACTCCCAACCAGATAATTTACTGGGGAAAGGAATGCAGCGCCACCTTATTTGATTTAATCCGGATCGAACCATCACGCTTAAGCTTCCTGTCCCGGCCGGAGAAAGATTGAACGGTCAGGCTTGAATATTATTTCCATATCCCCCCGCTTGAGCCGAAGGAGTAACCTATCGATGAAAGTACCTTACCTGGATCTTCCGGCTCAGTTTAAGGACAATAGGAATATTTGGGCGGCCATCCGGAAGATTTTAAACAATGGCCAGTTCGTTCTCGGGCCGGCGGTTGAGAGGTTCGAGCGGGAATTCGCCGGCTTCTGCCGGGTGAAACACGCCGTGGCCGTGGCCAACGGGACCGACGCGATATTTCTTGCCCTTAAGACGCTGGGGGTGGGGGAGGGGGACGAGGTGGTCACGGTCCCCAACACCTTTCTCTCCACCGTGGGGGCGATCGTCCAGGCCGGGGCGGTCCCCCGCCTGGTGGATGTGGGCGATGACTACAACATCGACCCGGGGCAGATCGAGGATGCCGTAACGGCGAAGACCCGGGCTATTATACCCGTCCATCTGACAGGCAATCCGGCCCGGATGGAGGAGATCAATAAGATCGCCCGGAAGCATAAGCTGTCGGTGGTCGAGGACGCCGCCCAGGCGGTGGACGCTGCCATCGACGGGAAGAAAGTCGGTTCATTCGGAGACCTGGCGGCCTTCAGTCTCCATCCGCTGAAGAACCTCAACACCTGCGGCGACGGGGGTGTAATTACCACCGATTCCCGGGAACTGGCCAGGAAACTGTTTCTCTGGCGAAACCACGGCCTGAAGAACCGGGACGAAGCCGCTTTTTTCGCGATCAACTCCCGCCTCGACTCGATCAAGGCCGCTGTGGCCGCCCTCCAGATCCCCGGGATATCCGAAGTCACCGGGAAGCGGAACCGGCTGGCCCGGATCTATGATGAGGGATTGGCCGGCCTGGCCCCGAAGGTGGTCATCCCGCCCCGGCGGGACAATGTCCGCCAGGCCTTCCATACCTACGTCGTCCAGGTGGAGGAGCGCACCCGGCTGATTCAATATCTCGAGGAGAAGGGGATCGGGACCAAGGTCCACTACCCGATTCCGGTTCACTTGATGGCGGCCGCCCGGAAGTACGGGTACCGCAGGGGCGATTTTCCGGTCGCCGAAGCCCAGGCGGGGAAGATCCTTTCTCTCCCCGTGCATCAGCACCTGGCGGAGGAACAGGTAGGGTACGTCGTCTCTTGCCTGAAAGATTTCTTCTCCTGAGGGGAGATTTTACCGGCCGTTTGGGAAGATGACCCGGCGGAGAAAGAAGACCAGTTTCGCCGCCGGCAGCAGTCTCATCCGGCCGGGCAGGTATCTGCCTTCCCGAAGGGATATCTCGCCCAGGGCCTCCAGCCGCTCGACCCTCAGGTCGATCATCTGTTCGGGAGAATAGTCCTGGATCATCTCGTCCTTTACCACCTTCCCCTCCCGGTGGCTCTGGGCCAGGATTCGGATCCGGCGGGCTGTCTCGCTCATATTGAAAACGTGGAAGTAAACGTAAGCTATCAGCAGGTATACGCCCGAGAGATAGAACCCCGACCAGAATATCTCGGCGGCGGAACGGACGGAGAATACGAGCAGCCAGGCCAGGAATAATCCTCCGAGGGGGAGCAGTCCGACCAGGGTGGCCGCCGCCGGTCCTTTCTGGCGGAGAGCCTTTTCCCGGTAGAGACCGAGGAAACGGACCAGGATCGCCTGGATCGCGAAGGGGATGAGGAAAGAGAGCAGGATCAGCAGGATAAAAAAGTTCCGGACGGCTGTCATCTCCCCGGGCATCATCCTTCTCCCAGCGGCAGCTTGAGGAGCCGGCGGTAGGCGAGAAAGAACCGGGCGACCAGCCGCCCGGTCCCGGTGATCCCCCAGGTGTCGTATTCCCAGGAGACCAAGCCGTCTTCCACCAGGTCGTCGAAACGGTCGGAGAACATCGCCTGACGGGGAAAGAGGTCGTTGATCTCCTTCAGGGACAGTCCTCCCGGCCGGTTTTGGTGAATCTTGAGAACGATCTTCAGGGAAGGGCAACCGGCCTGGATCGGGGGATAGGTCATAATGTAGGCCGAGGAGAGAGCCGCCAGCCAAATGAAGGAGAGGAGGGAAAATCCGCCGCGGGTAAAAGCCGGATCGCCGACCAGCCAGATGAGCAGATAGACCGCCCCCGGCAGGAGGATGAAGATGATAACCAGCCACATCATCTCCCGCGGTGGTTTTGCCCGCCGCCAGACCAGGACGTGGAGGAGAAAAGCCGCCAGGAAACCGGCGGTACCCCAGGCAATGGCGCACGGTATCGGCATAGGTGAATAATATCAATCTCCCGGATGATTGACAAGCGTGGTTGCCGCCCTGCAAGTCCGGACTGATAGCCGCGTTGGTCTTTTCTTCTGGCCGGGATAATGAGCATTATGGAATAATCAAAGCGGTTTTTTCGGATAAGATATGTCCGTTATGAAGATTACCTTCGTCCAACGCCAAATTTTTGCCCTGCCGGGGATTGCCACGATGGCGGCCGCCGTCAAAAGGGCCGGGCATCAGGCCGATGTTCTGATCGAGAACGCGGAAAAGGACTTCGAGAGATGCCTGGCCGAAACCGCGCCGGACGTGATCGGGATTACGATCTGTTCCAGTGACGCCCGGTGGCTGATCGAAACCCTGCCCCGGGTGAAGCAGGCGACGCCGGGGGCGTTTATTCTGGTCGGAGGGATCCATCCCACCATCCATCCCGCGCTGCTCGAAGAACGCCCGGAGATCGACGCCATCTGCGTCGGGGAGGGGGAGGAGACGGTGGTGGAGTTGCTCGATGCCTTGCAGGCATCGAGCAACAGTAATCAGTCAGCAGTAAGCAGTAAGCAGTCAGGGGGGGCCGGCAAGCCCTCAGAACTGCTTACTGCTCACCGCTTACCGCTTACTTCAATAAAGAATCTCTACGTCCGCCGGGAAGGCAAGATCTACCGCAACCCCCTGCGGACCCTGATCAGCAATCTCGATGACTACCCGGAAGACCGGGAAATCTACTTCCGCCGCTACCCGGAGTTGTCCCGGGACAGCCTCCTCCAGTACATCTTCTCCCGGGGCTGTCCCTATCCCTGCAGTTTCTGCGTCAACTCGACCCTACACCGGATCTTCAAGGGCCTGGGGCCGGCCCAGCGGCGGAAATCGGTGGACTTCTCAATCCGGGAGATGAAAAAACTTCAGCAATATTACACCAACGCCGAGACCGGTTTCTTTATCGACGACCTCTTTCTCCACGACCGGAAATGGGTCGAGGAGTTCCTTCCCCGCTACCGGGAGGAGATCGGGCTTCCCTTTATCTGCTCGGCCGGGCCGAAGACAATCGACGACGAGATGGCCGATCTGCTGAGGGAATGCGGCTGCGCCAGCGTCGAGTTCGGGATCGAGACCGGCAACGAGGAGAAGCGGCGGAAGATCTTCCGGAAAACGGCCTTTACCGATCGGGAGTTCCGGCGGCAGATCGGGCTGGTCAAGTCCCGGGGGATCGAGGTTTACGCTCCCAGTATGTTCGTCTTCCCGACCGAGACCCCGGCCGACTCCTTCCGGACGGTGGAACTTTACCACGAGCTGGGGGTCGACCACCCCTTCAGCAGCTTTCTCATACCGTACCCGGATACCGAGATCTTCGAGATCGCGGTCCGGGTAGGGGCGGTTCCGGCTGAATTGAAGGCGGAAAACCTGCCGGGGAATTATTTCACCGAGTCGACCTGCCGGATACCCCGCCGGCGAATTATCGAGAATATTCAGTACCTGTTTTACTTTTTTGTCCGTTTTCCCTGCTTCTACCACTGCTTCCGCTGGCTGGTCTATCTCCCCATACCCCTGAAACCGGTCCGCTACTTCGGGCTCTTTTTCTGGTTCAAGAACTGGAAGCGTATGGGCTATCTGGAGACAATCCGGTATTTCTGGCGTTTCAGGAAATCCCGCTGAGTTTTAATTTTCGATATGAATAATTCCCGATCAGATGTCCCCCCGGTAGATTATCCCGCCCTCTATCGGGAGATGCAGCGGTTCCAGGACAGTCACTGGTGGTTCAAGGTTCACTACCAGGCGATCCTGGACCTGGCCCGGCCTTATCTGAAACCCGGGATGAAGATTCTAGACCTGGGTTCGGCCGGCGGTTGGTCCACCGTCGGATTTCCCGCCGGGACCAAGCGGATCCTGTTCGATATCCGTCCCCTGGCTTTGGGGATCGATCGTTCCAAGGTTTTCGCCCGGATCTGCGGCGACGCCCATCAGATTCCCCTGAAAGACGGCAGCTGTGACCTGGTGATGTGCGAGGGATTACTTCATCAGCGGGAGGCGGAGGACCCGCGAAGGATTGTCGGGGAGGCGGTTCGGGTATGCCGAGCAGGTGGGGTCATCATTGTCGCGGAGCCGGCTTTCTCCTGTCTCTTCGGCCGTCACGACGAGGTCTTCGGGGGCTGCCGCCGTTTTAATTCCCGGCAATTGGCGGCCCTGTTCGACGTCTCCCCCATCCGCTGTCTGCGTAAAACTTATCTCCACCTCTTCGCATTCCTGCCCCTCTGGATAGTCAGGAAAACTTCGACCCGCCCGACCACGGACTTTTCCCGGGACAACGTTTTGACCAACACCGTGAGCACCTGGCTGGGAACGCTGGAAAGGAAGTTGGCCCGGCGTTTTTCCCTGCCCTTCGGGGTGACCGTGGCTTTAGTGATGCGGCGCAACCCAATTATCAAGCCGGAAGAAAACCAGCTTTCTTCCTTTCGTCCTGAAGGTTGGCATAGTGATCAATCAAGTCCTGAGCCAGGATAAATCGGGAAGATATCAGTTGGGATCTGACGTTCAATGAAAAAAATTTGCGTGCGCCGAGGTTAGGTATTTATTGGCCACGAGGTGACCACGCCAACTATTAAAATGGGGAAATAGAGTTTTGGAAACTGTCCAATCTATAAAGCGTAATAGGATAAAGATCATTTATCCTCTCATTTTCCTCGGTGTTCTGGTTTATATAGGGTTTCTAATCTTGGACTATAACGAGGCATCCCTGGCGGTAGGACTCTCCTCCAGATCGATCAGGTTTCAGCAGGGGGTTTTGCGTAACGGAACGGATATTGTTCCTCGCGACTTTTTGCGGGGATTCGACATACTGTGTTTTGATAATGCCGCCTCCCGGGTCAGGTTTATCGGCTGGACAGTCGAAGTATTCGACGCGAAAGCTCTGCTCTGGCTGTCTCGATATTTGCCTCCTCACCCGTCTTTTTCCCTGAATTGGATACTGACTCTGGTCCTTACGCCGCTGGTGCTTTTTAAGCTGGTCCGATTTCAAAGCAGAAGTTATCAGGCAGCCTGGATCGCCGTTATCCTATTATTAATTTCGGCCGGGTCGTTGTCGGGAATTACCCTCCGCGATGGGCCATTTAAGCCTTTGGTCAATTTTTTCACGTTGTGCGCTTTTTACCTTGCCGCTGTGTCTGACAGACTCCAGAAGAGATCTCAACATATCGAATTGAAATCCATCGGAGTTTTCTTTGGGATGTTGGCAGTAGTGTTTATCTCGTTATTTACAGATGAAACCTCTTGGTTTCTCTATTTGGCGATTCCCATCCTTTATCCCAAACTGTTTGTTAAACCTAAACGAGGGCTGTATTGGGGGTCCTATCTGGGGATGTTTGTCTTGTTCCTTCTGATAATAACCTTTCTGGCTCCGGTTCTGGTGGAGAGGTATGGTTCGGGGGGATTTGATCTATGGGGTTATATCATTACCCCGGATGATGCCCCCGACGTTACGATGTGGGAGCGCTGGAATATGAACAATCTCCTGCTAAGTGTCAGGAATCTGGCGATAAGCCAATTCATCCCCTGGAACCAGCCCTGGTGGGGGGTAGCTTACCTGATAATTGTGCCATTCCTGGCGATGTGCTATTTCCGTCTCCCCGCGGCCCGGCGGAGATTGTTCCTCCGCTATCTTCTCCTGTTAGGGGTTTATCTGGTCTTTATCATATTCTACCTGGGCAAGGGAGCTGAAGGCGAACAGGTCTTGATGACCCCTTATTATTACGGGGCTCTTTTCTCGGTTCTTTCGATACTGCCTCTGGCAATCCTTTTATCCGCTCCTTTGAAGGGTATTGGGGAAACGGCGAGATTGATGATGGTTATCTTTCTTGCTATTGTTTTTATGTATAATTTTCCCTTCATGCATAAAATGGAAAGAAGCTTCTTCGAGGGAGATATCCGGCGCCAGCGGCGGATTAACCCGGCGGAGGTTGTCCGGGCCTGGCAGAACTGGGACAACCCGGAGATCCGGAAAGATTTTATCGCTCGATTCCCGGACCGTTGGTTCTGGTTTTTCCCCTTGACCGAGCCGGAGATAGTCAGGGGGAGACACCTGGAGAGATTTCCTCCGCCCCCGGAGGTCTCCCTGCTGGAGCCAAATATTTTGACCGCGGGGCCGGTTCTGCCCGGGTCACTCCCGGCCGCCAATTTGATAGATGACGATGCCGGAACCTTCTGGCGCTCGCCCCTTGAAGAAGAACCACCCTGGGTGAAGGTGGATTTCCGGGAGAGGCAAGGGGCCAGGATAAAATATGTGGCTATGCTTCCCAGAAGGGGAAGATTGGAAGAATTCCCCCGGCGTCTGGATTTGCTGGGAAGCGTCGATGGAGAAATATGGTCACTGGTCGTTCCTCTTCTGCACCCGGAGGGGCCTCCAGGGGATCAGGGGGTGAGTTGGAGGTTTGTCAACCACGCCCCATATAGATTCTACAAATTAGTTTTTCTAGAGGGCTATCCAGACGCCGAGGAACAATGTGTCTCCCTGGCGGAATTACGCCTGTCACCGTAGAACGGCAGGAGACAAAACAGGCCGGGGAAGATTATCTTCCGGGGAGCAATCAACTCCCGACCAAATCCCGGGGAGATTTTCCTCTTCCCGGGCGGAGCAGAAGCCGCCAGGGGAGAAAGAATGCTTCCACTATGACTAGTCTCGACATTTTCGACTGTCCCGCCCTCCGTTCGGTATAGATAATCGGGACTTCCTTTGCCCGACAGCCTGCTCTGTCAGCTACGGCCAGAACTTCAACCAGGAAGGCGTAACCGTTGGATTTGACCCGAGTGCTAATAATTTTTTCAACAACCTCGCGCCGGTACGCGCGGAATCCGCTGGTGCAGTCGGAATAGGGGAGGTTGAGCAGCTTGCTGACGTAAGTATTTGCCGCCAGACTGAGCAATAAACGCATCGGCGACCAGTTAAGAATCCGGATACCGTTGGAATACCTCGATCCAATGGCCAGCGGGTGGTTGTCCAGGGTGGAATCAAGCCGCGAAAGATCGTCAGGGTTATGAGACAGATCCGCGTCCATAGTGAAGATTCTGCCGGCTCCATGTTTCAGAGTTTCTTGAAACCCGCGCATCATCGCGGTCGCGTATCCTTTCTTTCCGGAGCGGGTGACAACCAGGACCCGGGGATTATCGGCAAAGGCGCTCCTGACAATGTCGCTTGTGCCGTCCGGAGAATTGTCGTCGATCACTAAGATAGAGAATTTCGTCTTCAGCGAGAGAATCTTCGATACCAGCGGCAAGATAGATTCCCCCTCGTTATAGGTAGCAATGACAACTGTCTTCTGATCGGAAGCGCTCGTTGAATGGGGGGAGTCGGGGTTTGTAGGGAGGTTTTTCATTTACTGGATATCCCGGCGGGTCAGATAAACAATCGCAATTCGAAAAAGCTATAGCATACTCAAAAGGAGCCTCGGAGAAAACAGTAATACCGGGATTACCGGCACTGCTGATCCGGCGATGGACAGTATCGATAACACAACCCGAGCACACCCGGGGGTAACCTCCCGGCGGAGAAACCTGATCGCGATCTCCTTCGCGATCATAGCGGTGGGGATGTTCTTCTGCTTTATCTTGAAGCATCCGGTTGATTGGATACAACCGGAGACCCTGCGCCTGAGATACTACGGTCTGCAGGCGGGATTAAAGGAAGGGCCGTTAAGCGCGTCTCTCCGGAAGAGTGATCTGGTCAGGCCCCTGGTCTGGGAAGCCCAGGGCGGAATGGTTCGGCTTCGCTATCCCTCCGTCCTCCTCGATAACCTGATCCCCAGGCTCCAACAGCATCTTTACGCCGGCTGGGGACCTTTCCTGCTCGAACCGGTTAACCTGTTATTTATAGTTTTAACCTGGCTATTCCTGTTGCTGCTGATCCGGGAATGGTTCGGCTCCACGGCGGCCGGGATCGTGGGAGCTTCGTTCTGGCTGATCACTTCACAGACTTTTCTCGACGCGCATTATCCGATCCGGCCCAATATGACTCTGCTGACCTTCTTGCTGGTATATATACTCTGGGAGATGGTCCGAATCCGTCGGAGGGAAGCAGACTGGTTCTTCTGGGCGAGAATCTGGCTGGCGTTGATTGTCGCCGTCTTTACCCACGAGTTCGCCCTCAATTTTGTGCCCTTGCTGATAATCTTATTTGCGATTGAATGGCGTCACCTGCGGCGCCTGGCGGTACCGGCCGCGATCACATTTTTTTCCACCTGGGCGGTTTATCTGGCGGCTATGTTTTGGTTTTTTCCCCTATGGAGCCAACAGGTGGTCGGGTATCCGCCGCCGGCGGATTGGCGGGCCGGGGGGCTGGAACCCCTCCTGAAAGATCCGCTGATCCTGATAAGCCGAATTCAGGATTATGTCATAGTCGGAATTCGGGCAATGATCAGCCAGAACCTGGGAGCCGGCTGCAAACTGCCGTTCGCAATCCGTTTTATCGGGCCCGCCTTAGCCCTGGTGATCGCGTTTCTGGGGGGAAAGAGATCGTGGCGGGCTGCTTTCCCCCCCCTGGTTTTGGCCGGACTCTATTTCCTGGCCATCGCCCTGCTGATGTTTCCCGAGATCCCTCCCACTGTCGAGATGCCGGTTTATTACTACGCCACCATCATCGTTCTCTTTATGCTCCCTCTGGGGGCTTTTCTGGCTGATTTCTCCGCCCGGCCAACCAGAAACTGGGTTTCTGTTTGCCTGGCCCTGCTGGTTATCGGCGCCTTGAACTTCCAGCAAAGTTCCCGGGTACTTGATCAGATGCCCTCCGATTTTGGTTTCAACGATACCGCCCGTCGATATGTCCGCGATGTCCTCAGCCTGCCCGCCGCCCGCCGGGCGGGGGACTTGATCACGGTTCCCGTCTATACCGCCTATCCCCGTCCCCGGGTCTTCGATATCTCCCGCCGCTGGGATATTATGCTCCGGGTCTGGCACGGAAACACCGAGCAGGTTTTTTCGATGCTGGTGCCGGTTCTAAATCTCCGGCTCTACGAACGGGGTTACCTGATTGGTGATCCCGAAGAATTCGCCGCTCTTCGTCCCGACAGCCCGGGGGAATATGAATCCCGGGCCGGGCTGTACTGGAATATGCCCGACCGCCGGCTGGTCGACCTGCTCCGGGTACGGGCCGCCGCCCGCAGGTCAGGTGCTCCGCTCTGGAGATGGCGACGTCGCGATCCCGGGACCTATCCTCCTTCCCCCCGTCGGTCCAAAATTTCGCCCGGACTTTTCGGAGACCAGCCCCGGATTGAACTGCCCCCCGGCCAATGGGTAATGGAGGTCGATGCCCCGGCCGGTGCCCCCGATTCCCCGGAAAAATTAATTTTCCTGATCCGGGTGGACTCAATGCCGCCGGGACCCGACGACGTGGTGGATAGGGTCTCACCCCGGCCTCTCCGCGGGTGCCGGGTAGCGGTCAGGGAGATAGACGGGGAGGAACTGCTTTTGGGCCGGCAGACATTCGGCTGGTCTTATCAGTTGTTCCAGGTTACCCTTCCGGCGCGTTCAGAACGGAAATATGAACTGGTTGTGGAAAGCGAGGCCGTTTTTGAGGTGGTCGGCCCGGTGATCATTCCTTCCCGGGAATTCGTGGAATGGAATTATTTTCCGGAAGAAGGTATGGTTTTTCGGCCCGCCGCCAAGGCGCTGCGAATTGGGTTTGAAGACCGGTCTCTCTGATGGATCATTGCCCTATAAATAACAAAACGCATCCCGGCTTCCGGTTATTTTCCCGCCGGCGATATATCCTGGTGGCAGTCCTGGCGTCGCTACTGGCTTTTATCCCCCGGGCCTGGCGCCTGGAGGAGATCCAGTATCAGTTCGACGACTGGCTGGGTGCCTTCCACCCCGGTCCTGCAGTCTCTATATCTGACGGACCCTCCGCCGTCCTCTGGCAGATCCACAAGACCTCCCAGTACTATATGGCCTCTACGATGACCATCACCTATAACGTCATCTGCCAGGTGATCCGGCTATTCACCGGCCACGATTTCACCGCGATGCGCTGGTGGTTCGCCGGGGCCTTCGCCCTGGGGGTTGGGTTGACCGGGTTTATCGCCGCCCGGCTCTACGGGCCCTGGTCGGCACCAACCTGGTCGACCATCCTGCTGGGATCGTTCTCGATCACCTCGATCGTTTTCAGCCAGTTCGCCAACAATTTCTCTTTTACTCCGATTTTGACCGCCGGCCAGCTCGGGATCTACCTCTGGCTGGTGAGGGGAAAGTGGACCTGGCCGGGCTTTCTCCTCCTGGCGGTAGTTGCCTATTTTGTCCAACTGGTGATGTACACCCAGTTTTTGATCACCGCGGGGATAATGATCGCGGCCTTGTTGGAGATCACCTTTTCCCGGACTTCCTGGAAGAAGTTCCCGGCCTGGCTCTTCTCCGGCCTGACCTATTGCGCCCTCAGCTTCATTCATTTTTACGCCACCTTTTTAATGATCCCCCGGGACGAGCCGTTCCGGGAGTATATGTACCGTTACTACCCGGTCCTGCTCCTCGGCAGGGGAGGGGCGGGGACAGCCTGGGACGGGACCTGGGCCGGCTATTTCCTCTCCCGGCTTTACGATTTCCTCAACTACCAATGGTCGCTGGTCTTCAACCCGCGTATTTATCTGCCTCTGAAGTGGAACTGGGTGTCGGTTCCGTTTTTGTTGGTTCTGTTCGCTGCAGTTGTCTTGTGGTTGGTTGCTCGTTTGCGGAATCTTCGGAAAAGTAAGCAGTTAGCAGTAAGCAGTAAGCAGTCAGCAGTGACCAGTCGGCAGGTACCGCTTACTGCTCACTGCTCACTGCTTACTGGGACCGGTATCCCCCTGGTGATCTTCACCACCGTGGCCTGCCATCTCCTGGCCAACCGGTTTCTCTTCATAACCTTCGGCGGGACCCGGCAGACGGTTTACCTGGCCGCCCTGATGTGGCTCGGCTACGGGGAGGCGGTCCGGGCCATCCTGAATTTTCCCCGCTGGCGCTCCCGGAAACTGCGCCGGACGATAGCCGGATTCCTGGTGGCTTTGACCGTGGTTCCCTTCGCGCTTTCCCTCCCCGGTTTTTACCGCGACCGGGTGACCAGGATCGACCTCGACCGATTTGTCTCCGCCGTCGAAGAATACCAACCGGACCGGATCCTGGCCGGCCGCGACTCCATCCAGGCCGCCCAGCTGACGATGATGAGCGACCCCCGCTTCAGCGACGTCCACTGGCCGGGATACCCCTATGAATCTGATGTCCTCGATCTCGACCTGGTCGTCGACCGCCCTCAATTCGCCTTCACCCTGGACGGCCGGGAGTACCGGATGGAATGGGTGGAGCGGGTAAATTTCCCCCGCGAGGGCGACAATATGCTCTACCTCGACACCTTCATCGCCGCCGATGCCCGCAACGAGGGCCCGGAACTGCTTGCCTTCTACCATCCCCTGGTGACGATGATCTCCCCCGACCAGCGGATCATCCCCCTGGTCGAGAAACCCGGCAACGCCCCCGAAACCGTCCACCAGTCGATCTACTGGCCTCCCAACGCGTTTTATCTGTATCAGGTTGTTCTGGATGGCGGCCTCGAACAATAAGATTATCCAACCGACTATGAATTTTAATCTGTGGAACAGGGTTGTTCGGGCCTTGTTGTTCGGCGGCAAGCCGAATTACCTGATCGCTTTTGTCACCGGCCGTTGTGATATGAACTGCGCGTTGTGCTGTGATGCTTCCCGGGGAGTGAGAGTTGTTCCGGAGATGGATACCGCCTCCTGGGGGGCGGCCGTCTCCGGGGCTTCAGCTCTTCTCCAGCTCACTATCACGGGCGGCGAACCTTTTCTCCGGGATGACTTGATTGACGTGATTTCGGCTATGGTCGAATCATCCGGAGTTCCCCGGGTCAGCATCAACACCAACGGTTCCCGGCCGGAAAGGATCGAAGAAACTCTGTCATTCCTCCTCAAACAATTCCCTCATACCGACTTCGCCGTCGCGGTATCATTGGATGGGCCGTTCGAGATCCACGATCGCCTGCGCGGCCGGCCCGGCGCCGGTGCCTCGGCCCGGGAGACGCTGAACAGGCTGGCCCCTTATCGGGAAATTTTCTCCCGTTTCACCGTTCGCCTTCAATCCCTCCTTCAGCCGGCCAACTCCGGGATACTGGAAACGTTTCTCGCCGAGACCGCGTCCTGGCCCCGGGACTTCCACGAGATTATTTTCCCCCGGGATATCAACCCTGAACTCGCCCGGAAACTCCTGCCGGTCTACCGGCGTCTCACTCTCCGCGAGTTGGGCCGGAGTTCCAGCCGATACTCCGGCAAACTTGAATGGCGCCTCTACCGGGCTGTTGCCCGGCAGGCCGCCCGGGCGGTGGAAATGAACCGTGGCTTCCGGTGTCCCGCCGGCGGCGGGCTGGTAGAGGTTCTTCCCGACGGCACGGTGCTGGGTTGTGAAATCGGGCGGTTAAAGGATCGGGCCGCCATCGGAAAAGTGGGCAATGGGAAAACCCTCACCGACGTGGTCCAGGGTGGTCCCGCCAGGCGCTTCCGCGGCGAAATCGCCGGGAGTTGCTGCTGCACGTTTGAGTGCGCCATCGCCAGTCGAATCGTTCTTCACCCGACCCAGTGGTTTCGCCTGTTCGGATAATCCGGGATGCCGTAACGGATTGTTCCGGTGGAGATGATTTTTTTGAGACGGAGCGGATTATGAAGACTGATGAAAATTTGGATTATTCTCCCCCGCCGCAATCCGCGGCCGTCATCATCCCGGTGCATAATGACGCCGCCACCCTGCCCGCCTGTCTGGAATCCGTTATCCCGGTAGTCCGCTCCGAGGATTGGGATCTGATCGTGGTCGATGACGCCTCCACCGACGGTTCAGCCCGGATCGCCCGGGAGCGGGGCGCCAGAGTCGTCCGGCTGTCGGAAAACCGGGGGGTGGCTGGGGCCCGTAACGCCGGAGCGGAGAACAGTGATGCCGAGATCCTGGTCTTCATCGATGCCGACATCGTTCCCAGTCCGGGAGCGTTGACCTCACTGGTCAGTACACTCGCCCGCCGACCGGAGATTCACGCCGTGGGAGCTTATCCTCTTCCCGACAATCTCAGTTCGGGTTGGAGTTCTCATTTTGTCGGCCTGCGGTCGACCTGGGGATACCAGTGGAGGAAAGGGGAGGTGGAACGCGAGTTTTCCTCGATACAATCGGAGTGCGGGGCGATCCGGAAGTCGGCTTTCGCCGAACTGGGAGGATTCCCGGAAATCTACAAGGGGGTGGGGATGGAGGAATTCCAGATGGCCCACGAACTGGAATCCCGGGGATACGGCCACCTGTTGATCAAGGCGGCCTCCTACCGGCATCACTATAAAACTCTGGCGCAACGCTGCCTGGTGCTATTTAATCGAACCGCCCGCTGGGTTCCCCTCTTCGTCCGCCGGAAAAAATTCGAGTCCCGGGGTGCTTTCGGGACCCCCGGAGCTGCTTTATCCTGTCTTCTGACCACCATCATACTGGCCGGATTCCTGGCCGGAATTATCCATCCCCGCGCGCTCTGGGTCTCTCTATCGGCCTGCTTGATTCAGATCGTTCTGGAGTGGGACTTCTTCCGTTTTTCCGCCTCGCGTTATGGTTGGCTGATGTCTTTTTACGGATTATTCGCGCTTCAGATTATTAACCTGGCGATCACCATTGGCTTCATCCGTGGGTTATGGTGGCTGGTATTTCGGATCAGGGCAGAGGGGGGAAGGGGATAATGCCCCGCAGTCTTTCCAACCGTTTCCGGGTGGTCCGGGCCTACCTCGCCCATCGTCCGACTCTTACGGCCTTCCCCCTCGAACTCCAGCTCGGGATCACCAACCGCTGCAACCTTGACTGCTCCTTCTGTCCCCAGAGAAAGAGCCGGAAGACCAAGGGGGAGATCTCCCTCGACCTTCTCGACCATCTCCTCGAGCAGGCGGCTCCTTACGTGGACACGGTCGATCTCTCCTTCGACGGCGAGCCTTTCCTTCACTCCCGCTGGCCCGAGTGCGTGGCCGCCTGCCGGAAGAGTGGGGTGAAGGCGATGCTGGAGACCAACGCCCTGCTGATGGACGAAGCGCTGGCCCGGGAAGCGCTGGCGGCCGGGCTCGGCTCGATCACCTTCAGTCTCGACGCCGCCACCGGGGAGACTTACCGGAAGCTGAAGCCGGGAGGGGATTTCGACCGGGCGATGATCAATACCGAAAGGTTTCTCCGGCTGGCCGCCGGCAGGAAAGACCGGCCCTACATCCAACTCCAGTTTGTCCGCTCGCCGGAGAACGCCCACGAGGCCGCGGCCTTCCAAGAACGCTGGCGGGGGAGGGGTGCGGACGCCGTCCACATCAAGCCGATGCTCAACTTCGCCGGTTCCTGCGGCCCTCCTCCGGAACAACCGGCCACCCGGCCCTGCCTCTTCCTCTGGACCTCGCAGGCCGTCCACTGGGACGGGACGGTCCCTCTCTGTTGCCTGGAGATCGAGGGGAGGACAGAGATGGGCAACGCCTCCAACCGGTCCTTAAAAGATATCTTCTCCGGCCCGGATTTCACCGCCGTCCGCGATCTTCACTCCCGGGGAGATTACCGGGAGCATCCGGTCTGCCGGAACTGCGACGTACCCTCGGTAGCCTGGCCCCTGGTTCTCGGCTCCGCCCTGGTCGGCGACCTCGCCCGCCGGAAAATAATCAACCGGTTGGGCCATCTTCTTCATCTGTGATAAATGTAACCTATGCGGGCTAAAAACGAAAAATCCGGTTGGTGGCGGGAGTGGATCTCCCTGGGGATCGTCTTCGGTTCCGGGGTGGCGGTATTCAACGCTCTCTTCGGCCGCTTCCCGATTTATTTTCTGTTTCCCTTCCGGCCGATTTTTACCATCCCGGTCTCCGTAGTATGCGAAGTGATCTTCTGGGCCGCCTTCTTCCTGCTGGCCGGACTCCTGGCGGGACTGGTAAGGTTTCTCGCCTGCGGAAACCCATACTGGCACCGGGGTGGGCAGGTGGCGGTTCTCCTGGTCCTTGAGGCTTTCCTGGTCTCGGTCCTGTTCGACGTGATGATGAGGCGGGGACTGTTCCGGTTTTTTGCCCCGCCCACGCCCCGGAGCGACCTCTTCTTCATGGCCCTTCCAGTTCTGGCTGGTCTGGTTGCGTTGGCGGTGATTATCGCCGGGCGTCGCCGGTTGCCGGAGAAGAGAGAGGCGGACGGGAGGAAACTCGGTTTTCTCGCCCTGGTCTTCGGCGCGCTCTATGCCCTGGTTTTTAACCGGGCGATGGCCTCCACCCAGCTCCCGATGCCCTTGCCCTCCGCCCTGGTACTGCTCCGTCCCCACCTGGCCGGTTTGGCGGCGCTTTTCCTGGGGGCGGTCCTGATCGGATATTTCGCCCGCCGCCGGGATTGGACGATTACCACCCTGGCCCGGTTTTCGGCGGCCGCCGCCGGGCTGGCCGCGGTTATCCTGACCGTGTACTACGGCCTGCCCTCCCGGGACCACCGGCCGAATATTATTGTTTCGCTCTGGGACGCCGCCCGCGCCAGTCGGATGTCGGTTTACGGCTATGAGAAAGACACCACCCCCTTCCTGGAGGAACTGGTTCCCCGCTCGCTGATTTTCGAGCGGCCTTACACCCCGGCCAACTATACGTTGCCCTCCCACGCCAGCTTCTTTCTCGGTCTCCCCTATCGGGCCCACGGTTATCACCTCGGGGACGGCAAGGACGTCATCCGCTACCGGGAAGAATTGACCCTCCCCGAACGTCTCGGGGAACAGGGTTATTATCCCGTCCTCTTCAGCGAAAACCCCTGGGTCCTGGCGGTGGACAAGGGTTTTGCCGAGGTCAGGTTCTTCGAGAAACCGGCCCTTTACGCCGACCTCTATCCCGGCGGGGGCTGCGAGATCGGGACCCGGGTCTCCCCCCGACGCTATCCCCAGGCCTTTCCCGGGCTGATGCTCCTCGACTGGTTCCGATACTGGCGCGACGGGTTCTACGCCTTCACCCTCGACCGGATCCAGCTCCGGGCGGTCGCCGAACTCTTTCTCCGCTCCCACCGGACCGGTCCGGTCTTCCTCTTCTGGAACCTGATGAACGTCCACGACCGCTATCACCCCCGGGGAGACTGGCGCTACAACCAGCTGGTGGAAGATTACGACTTCGCCGGGGAGTACGACTTGAGTCTGACCTATGCCGACCGGAGATTTCAGGATCTCTATCAGCTGACCGAATATTTCGGGCAGCTTCCCCGGACCCTCTTCATCGTCACCTCCGATCACGGCGAGTTTCTCGGCGAGTACAACCTGGTCGGCCATCACAAGGGACTGTTCGAGCCGGTCCTCCGGGTCCCCCTGATACTGATCTATCCCGGTCTGGATTATCGCCGGGTATTTGCCCCGGTCTCCCTTGACCGCTTTTCCCAGCTGGTGGAAGCGGTCGCCGCCGGAGAGAGCGGGCTGGCCCGGGAAGTGCCGGAGGCGGTTTTCCTCCCCGGCGAGTCGGTGATCGCCGAACACGGCTACCTGGCAGACCAACGGAGCGAGGAGTTCACCTGGTCCTACACGGTGATCGAACCGGAGTGGCAGCTGATCCACGATCCCGACCTTCGCCGGCATCGGAGTTCCTGGCCGCCGGAGGAAGAGCTGTTCCTCTTCGATCTGCGCCGGGACCCCGCCGGGGAGAAGAACGTGGCCGAAGAATACCCCGAACAGGTCTCGCGGCTGAAAGAGATTTACCGGGAGTACCTCCGGGGTCTGGACGAACGGCGCCAGGTCCGCCGTCAGGCGGGGTTGAGCGAGGACCTGGAACGCCAGCTCCGTTCGGTCGGTTACCTGAGGTGAGGCCGGCGGAAGTCAAATGACTACCAGCAAGCAAGCCGGTTTCGGAAAGGACCTGCTCTTTCTCCTGCCGCTGGTTCTGGCCTGCCTGGTCGCCTATCTCCGGTTTCCGCTTTTTCAGCTTGACGACCATCTGGCTGTGATCCGGGAGATCGCTCGGACCGGCTCCTGGCCGGCCCCGGACGGCCGGGAGTTGAGGATGGCCCAGCACCCCCTCTTCCACCACACTTCGGCCGCCCTGGTCTGGCGGGGGATGGAGATGTTGGGCGAGAGCGCTCCCCTCCGTCCGGATCGGGCCGCCCAGGCACTCTCCCTGGTTTACGCGCTGGCGATCATCCCGCTTCTGGCCGGTATCGTCAGGATTGTGGTTGACGAACCCGGTCCCCGCCGGATGGCCTTTGTCGTCTTCGGAACCTTCACCGGTTACGTGTTTTCTTCGGTTACCGTCAGCAACGAGATGGCGCTCGGGTTCTGGGGAACGGCGGCGTTCTTTCAGTTGTTGAGGATTATGCGGGATTCGCACCCTCCCCGCCGAGCTTCTGTGCTCGGTCTCGGTATCCTGCTCGGTACCGCCGCCCTGATCAAGATGAATGCCCCCCTTTTGCTTTGCAGTGCGGTAATCTGTTTCCTGGCCCGGGTCTGGTTTTACCGGGAGAAGTGGGGTCCGGTGTTGAGACGGTCCGGTCTGTTGATTCTGGTTTTCATCCCGTTCTGCCTTCCCTCGGCGTTCCGATTCCCCGGGACCGTAGGCGTCAACCCCCAGGAGTTCAGGTGGCGGCAGGTGCAACAAAAACGGGAAGAGGCAAAAAGAGAACCAATGTACGATATTTATTCATTCCGGTTATCGTCAATTCTGATTCGCCCTTATCAGGTATATCCATACGCCGAAGTCCCGATCAATCGTGCCGATTATTCTTTCTGGTCTTCTCTGTTTATCTCCAACTGGCAGCCTCCGCATTTTCTTCCCGATCCGCCAACCCCGATTTTGGTGGCCGGGTTTTCCCTGATCGCTATGCTAATCACGGCGATCGGGCTTTTCGGCTTTAGCGTTGGAGTCGGCCGGGCGGTCCGGCAGCCGGTTTGGTTTGTGCTTATAGTCTGGCCGGGATTTTATCTTGCCGCGTGGTTGTTTATGCGGTTATTTCTTTTTCAGCCCGGCCAGCATATCCGTCACCTGCTCTTCTCCTCGGGGAGCCAGGTTGCCGTCCTGGCTCTTGGTTTTCAGGCACTGCTACATTGGCGGCCCGGCTTGAAGCGGGTTCTCTGGATATTGATCATCCTCCAGGTCGGGCTATTCTGGCTGATCCTGCTCGGCGGTCCGTTCTATTCCCTGCATACTCCCTGGCCGCAATTAATGCCTCCTTAACACTGTTGCTCATCCTCACCCGCCGACCGGATAATCATAGATAATTCTGAAGAGAACCTAACGTTGTGGCTATCAATAAATGTAGATAAATTGCGAGCGCGAGCGAGACAATCTTAATATACATCTATGCAATAGATTGCTTCGCCGGCACTCACGATGATAATTTAACGAGCGGCATTTTTGAAACACTACACTAGTAACATCGATGATATGAAAGACAATCGCTTTCCACCGAGCCTGACCACCTTCCTGGCTCCGCCGGCTATTGTCGCCTGCCTGGAACTGCTCTGGAATACACCTTTTTCCCGGTTGCCCATCTACTGGCTGCCTTTCTATGCGCCTTTCGCGGCCATTATCCTCAACAGCCTGCTCCATATCGCGATCACCTGCGCCCCGGTTGTGGTTTTGGGCTGGCTACTGATCCGGTTCCGTGCCGGCCGGCGCATCAGGGGAGTCTTTTGGTTTTTACTGGCGGCGTTTTACGTTCTCTATATGAGTTCGGTCTTCTGGAGGTTGCTCTGGTGGATTCGTGATAATCCAACATTGTATTCAGCTCTGGTAACCTTAATCGTAATCTGGACCCTGGGGTTGGTAGTGTTGGGATTGTTAATTGTCCGGTCGGCTTTTCGGTCCCGGTCGCCTGCTCGCTCCATCGCCTGGCCGGCTACCCTGTTTCTCAGCGCGGTGATCGGAGTTTCCGCTCTGGCTGTCCGTTGGCCGTTGACCGGATTGGGAACCTTGGCAGTATTCTTTGCTTTAATTGTAATTGCCCATATTGTTATCTGGTTATTAACCAGATCCTGGCGCCCGTCAGCTCGTTTGTTGGCACTTGGCTTTGTTATGTTCACCCTGGTTGTAACTGCCCTCCGAGTTTTCTGGGCCGGACTCGGGGGTTCCCAGGTTAAACCGAATATCATTATCTCGTTGTGGGACACAGCGCGAGCCGACCGGATGTCGGTATACGGTTATGAAAATTCGACCACTCCTTTTGCCGAGAAACTGGCTAACCAAGGAACAGCCTGGCATAAGACCTACAGCAGCTCTAACCAGACCCTGCTCAGTCATATCAGTATCTTCACCGGATTATACGTCAGCGAGCATAATCTTTGGTTCGGGTCGGCCGGATATGAGGATCTGACTAACCTGGCCGAAGAACTGGCCCGGCGGGGATATAGGACCATTTTGATCGCGGAAAATTTCTGGCCCTTGACAATAAAGGAAGGGTTTTCTATTTATTTTGCTCCCTATGTCCGGAGGATGAGCATCCGTTGGGCTCAAAACCCCTATCGAGCAACCGCCTTTCCTACCTATTCAACGGCACTTTCGCTGTCCTCTCCGTTTTTGGCCCGTCAGGCGATCGATTCTCTCCGTCATCAGCTTGAGGGTTGGTATAAGCGGTCTATAGACGATTACCAGCTGCGTCTGCTAGGGGAGCAGCTGGTTTTACGCCGGAGCGATCAGCCGTTATTTCTCTTTTTTAACTGGATGAATGTCCATAGCCGCTACTATCCGGGCCCGGAATATCGCACCGGCCAGATAGTCGAACCATATCGATTTGAGGAAGAGTACGATGAGTCGGTATGCTATACCGATCGCCGGATGGAAGCGCTGACCCGGGTCATCGACCGGGCCGGTGAGGCCGACCGGACAATCTACGTCATCACCGCCGATCACGGTCAGATGCACGGGGAACAGAATATCTGGGGACACGTTCGTTCACTCTTCGATCCGGTTATCCGGGTGCCCTTGCTGGTCTCCTGCGGGAGCTGGTCAGGGAGAGAGGATGTTTATTCTCCGGTTACCCAAATAACGATAAAGCCGATGATCCTCTCCCTGGCCGGGGAAGATTACGCCAGTCCGGAAGCCCGGCAAAGAATGAAGGATATTATGGCCGATCACAGGGGAGTGGTTTCCGAAAACCGGGATGCGGACCGCCGGGAAGACGGCTCATTCCGCAAGGGGTTTACTTACCTCGACCGGGAAGGCAGGAAACTGATTTACGACCCGACTCTTTCGGATGTGGCTACCCCCTGGAATCGGGAAATTCCGTGGGGAGCAAAGACGTTACTGGTGTTCGATTTGATGGCCGATCCAACCGAAAGTACAGATATTTCAGAGACGCAAAAGGAAGTAACTGATCGGTTATTTGAAGCTTACAACCGCTGGGAGGAGGAACTCGCCAGCCCGGCTGTTGACGAGGCGGCTTCAAAATACCCGCCCGGGCTGGAGAAGCAGATGCGAGCTCTTGGTTATGATCTTTGACCGGCCCGGTGATTCTTCCGGCATTAACCCGGCGGCACGGCCATACGCTTCCGGGAGAATTCCCGCCGGAGCTTGAGGAAGTTCTTACCTATCCGGGACAGGATAACCGGCATTTTTTTCGTGGGGAGGCCGGAGGAAGTGCCGGAGCGGCGTATGGAATGACGGACCGGGGTTTCGGTGATCCGGAATCCGGAGCGCGCCGCCCGGAGCGTCAGTTCAGAGAAGACACAGTCGCGAAACAGCCAGTCTTCTTCGAGCAGGAAATCCACCACTTCCTTCCGCAGAATCCTGAATCCGCAGTTGATATCCCGCAGCCGGACCCTGAAGAGCCAGGGGACGATTATCCGGTTCATCACGTGGGATATGGTATTCCGAAACCAGGAATCCTGCCGGTGTTCTTTGACCCCGATCACCATATCCGACTCTCCGATTAAAGAATGCAGTTTCCAGAAATCTTCCTGATCGTGCTGGCCGTCGGAGTCGGTGAAGAAAATATACTCTCCACGGTTTCGGGTTGCTAGAAAGGCCTGGCGAAGCGCGGCGGTATATCCCTGTTTCCCGTCATCCATCAGCAGAGTGAAATTAAGCTCATCTTTGAGCCGGGAGAGAATCTCCTTGGTTCCATCGGTACTGCCGTCCTCAACCACCACCAGTTCCGATCCGGGCAGATGGGAAAGGATCTTCCGGTGGATTTCCCTGACCACCTCCTCGATTATCCCGGCTTCGTTATGAACCAGGGTCAAAACCGTCAATTCGAACCCGGGACGGCGTGTCCGGGGAATACAATCCGGAAAATTACGCCTTTCCATTGCCATAGAGATTCCTTGTGCCGGAGCGAGAACCACGCCGCACCGCGGAAGCCAGTTAGAAGTTGCTTCGCTTTTGATTATTATCTCGCACTTCCACGGGAAATCACAGTATAGTTTATGTTGTTTACGGCGGCAAGATGAATAGCGATGCCAACCGTTATGAAAAAATACTGTTACTTAACCGGCATTTTCCTGATCTTTATCATCCTGCGCCTGATCAGTATCGACTCGATCTATCTCTGGCTGGATGAAGTTGATTTTATGGGAAATACTTTCCGGGAGCAGACCTGGTATCATCCCCGGTTTGTTCCCCGGATCGATGATGAAGGCTGGAGCGTGCTCGGCCGCGATACCTGGCTGGAAACGATTGAGACTTCGTTTTTCATCACCACCAACGCCACCACGGCGCCCTGGTTTCCGGTCTTCCTTCTCCACCTGCTGACCTATCTCCTCGGCCATCATCTGCTGCTTCTGCGCCTGCCGGCCCTGCTCGCTTCCCTGGCCTCCCTCTTTTTCTTATACCGGATACTAACCAGACTGGTTAACCGCTTTCCCGCCCGCTATCTGACCCTTCTCTGCTTTTCATTTTCCGTCCCCGCGATTATCTACGGTCAATCGCCGCAGCCGGTCATCTATTATTTCCTCTCCACTGTCATCCAGACCTCCGTCCTGATAACCGTTCTCCGGCGGTCGAGTCCGTTTGCCTCGGTTGATGACGTCTGCGGGGATCTCCGCTTGCTGACCCGCGTTTCTCTGTTGGTGTTTTTCCTGAATTATATGAGTCTTCTGATCTGCCTGATTTACCTGGTCTATTACCTGGCCGCCGGAGCGGGGAAATGGCGGCAACGTTTCTCCGTCCGGGATTACGGCCGGATCCTGGGTGAACTATTTTTTAATCTCCTCCCCTTGGGGATTCTGGCTTTTTTACGATACCGGGTCGGGGATCACCGGATAGTTTACGAGGTGGAAAATCCGGTGGTTATGGGCAGGCTGATTTTTGAAGCCCTGACTTATCATTTTAACTTCGCCTATACTCCGGGACTCTATATCCCCCGCGCGCTCAATCCGGTCGCCTGGCCTTTCATCGCCGTTTTTCTTGCCGGGGTTATCGGATTTTTCATCCGGAATCCGGCCCGCCGATTGGCGGCCTCCCTGGCGGGACTGGTTTTTCTCCTGTTTGTTTTTTTTCAGGTGATGCCGATCGGTCCCATCCGGCATACCTTTACCTTCGCTCCTCTCCTCTATATCTTCTTCGCTTACGGAATCCAGAATCTCGGTGATTTGCTGGCCCGCCGCTCCGTTTCGGAGAGGCCGATCACCGTTGCGTCGGCTATCCTGGCGGGTTTACTGCTGTTTGTATTTCTCTTTTCGGGAGTTCAGTTGTATCAGAAGAGGCGGCCCAGTCTTGACCTGGACGAAATCGTCGAACTGGCCCGGGCCAAAGGGGTAACCACGGTGGCGGGGTTCCGGGAGAGTGTTATCATCCTGGAACTGATGAGCCGGACGGCGGGAGATATCCTGGAGGAGGAGGGGATCGGTCTCTGCTGGTATGATCCGAGAGCGAATCTGCCTCCGCCCGGAAGGCACCTGCTGGTAGCCTACCGCCACGCGTTCGACCCCCCGTTTACAGGTATGGCCTGGGGCGGCAAGATCCCACTCCGGGACTATCTCAATGCCCGGATCATTCCCCTCAAAGAAGAACCCGGACCCCTGGAACCCCAACCCGATATTATGGCTCATCAATCGATCTACTATCCCCTCAACGGTGCTTTTATCTACCTGGTGGAGCCGGAGAGTCCGTCCGGGGAATAACCCGAAGATGCGCTTTTTATTCATCATCCCCAAACAGGAAGTCCCCCGGCCGATGTACACCGAAAAGGTCTGGCGGCAGTACACCCGCTCGGCCCAGGTCCTGCCCAACCTCCCCTCGGCCTACCTTGCGGCCTGGCTGGAGAAGCTCGGTTACGAGGTGAAGATCATCGATGCCTTCGCCGAACGGCTCAGGCCGGAGGAGACGGCCCGCCGGGCCCGTGAGTTCGATCCCGCCGTCATCGGGTATAATCTGATTACCGAGAACTTTCTCGACACCCTGGCCGCGATCGAGGGGGTGAAACGGCTGACCGGGATCCCCGTCATCGCCGGCGGTCTCCATATGAGTCTCTACCCCGCCGAGACGATGACCCACGAAGCTATCGATTATGGGGTGACCGGAGAAGGCTGGCAGACCCTGCCCGATCTGCTGGAGCGTCTGGCCGCGGGTGCCGACCCGGCCTCGGTTCGGGGAATCTGCTACCGGGAGGGAGGGGAGTACCGGGTTACGGAACCCCGCCCCGATACGCTGACCCTGGAGGACGTCCCTTTTCCGGCCCGGCACCTCCTCCCCAACGACCGTTACACCACGGTGATGAGCCGGCAGTGGCCGATCACCGTGATGGTCTCGGCCCTGGGCTGTCCCTTCCGGTGCGCCTACTGCGACGTCCCCGGCGACCGTTACCAGGCCCGGCCGGCCGAACATGTGGTGGCGGAGATGGAGGAATGCGTCCGGAAGTTCGGGATCCGGGAGATCTGGTTCCAGGACGAGAGCTTCACCATCGACAAGAACCGCTCCGCCGAGATCAGCGAACTGCTCCTTTCCCGGGGAGTCGAAGTCAAGTGGTCGATCCGGACCCGCCCCGACCTGGTGGACCGGAAGAACCTGCGGCTGATGAAACGGGCCGGGCTGATGAAGGTCCACCTCGGGGTGGAGTCGGGATCGCCGGAAGTCCTGGAAAGGTTGAACCGGAAGATGGACCTGGAGACCATCCGCCGGGCGGTCCGCTGGAGCAGGGAGGAGGGGATCACCACCCTGGGCTTCTTTATGATCGGGCTCCCCGGGGAGACGGCCGAGGATGTCCGCCGGACGATCAAACTGGCCCTGGAACTCGACTGCGACTACATCCAGGTCAACAAGTTCGTGCCCTGCCCGCCCTCGCCGCTCTACCGGGAGTTGGTGGAGAGGACCGGAATCGATTACTGGGCCGAGTACACGAAAGGCAACGCGGATATTATCGGCGAGTTGGCGGGTCGCGGCTCGGAGTTCACTCCGTCCGAACTGGATGAGTGGCAGCAGATATTTTTCCGCTCATATTATTACCGTCCCTCCTACATCTGGCGGCGTCTCCGGCAGCTGGGATCCTTCCGGGAATTCAAGAACCTCGCCCTCTCCGCCGCCTCGCTCCGGTAAATCAAGAGAGGAAACACAATGAAATACTTCATCACCGGCGGTGCCGGTTTTATCGGCAGCCATATGGCGGACCGGCTGATCGCCGATCATCAGGTCACGGTTTACGACAACCTGTCGTCAGGGCAAAGGGGGTTCATCGCTCCCCACCTCGACAAGCCGAATTTCCGCTTCATCAAGGGCGAAGTTAGTGATCTCCAGGGGTTGACCGAGGCGATGGACGGCCACGACGCGGTCTGCCACTTCGCCTCCAACCCGGACATCGCCCGGGGGGCGGTGGAGACCGATCTCGATCTCCGGCAGGGCGCTCTTCTCACCTACAGCGTCCTGGAGGCGATGCGGAATACCACCGCCAAGGAGATTATTTTCGCTTCCGGGAGCGGGATTTACGGCGACCTGGGCGAGACGGCCGCGGCCGAAGATTACGGCCCCCTGCTTCCGATTTCGATGTACGGAGCGGCCAAGCTGGCCGGCGAGGCCCTGGTCAGCGCATTCTGTCACCTCTTCGACCTGAGAGGGTACGTCTTCCGCTTTGCCAACGTGGTGGGAGCCAGGCAGACGCACGGAGTGGGGTATGACTTTATCCGAAAATTGAATACCGATCCGACACGGTTGGAGATACTCGGCGACGGCAGCCAGAGCAAATCATACATCCACGTCTCCGACGTGGTGGAGGCGATGCTCCTGGTCCAGGATAAGGCGGAAGAACGGGTAAATATCTTCAACGTGGCCACCGATGATTATATCGAGGTGGCCGAGATCGCCGGGTTGGTCATCGAGGAGATGGGTTTAAAGGGCGTTGACTGCCGCTATTCCGGCGGCGACCGGGGCTGGAAGGGTGATGTCCCGGTGGTCAGGTTCGACCTCTCCAATATCCACCGGCTCGGCTGGCAGGCAAAATACAATTCCCGGGAGGCGATGAGAAAGGCCGTCCGGGATATGTTGTCCGGGGGAGGGAAGCCGGTCTCCGGAATCTGAAGTTATGCAATGCGTCATATTAGCCGGCGGTCTGGGGACACGGATGGGTCCGGCCTGCCGGGAGATCCCCAAGGCGATGCTCCCGGTCGGCGGCCGGCCATTCCTGGCCGTTCAGCTGGAGCTATTGCGTTCCGGGGGGGTGGACGAAGTCATACTCTGTGTCGGGCACCTTTCGGAAAAGATTGAGGAATACTTCCAGGACGGCCGGGCTTACGGGATCAGTCTGCTCTACAGCCGGGAAGAGGGCGAGTTGCTGGGCACCGCGGGGGCGCTCCGGCAGGCTGAGCATCTCCTGCGCCCGGAGTTCCTCCTCCTCTACGGCGACTCCTACTTGAAGGTTGACTACCGGTCGATTTTCGCCTACTTTTCTCAGGTCGATCAGCCGGTGCTGATGACCGTCTTCCGCAACGATGACCGCTGGGTGAAGAGCAATGTGATCTTACAAGAGGGGATGGTTACGGCCTACGACAAAGCGGACCGGGGCGGGAGGATGAAATATCTGGACTACGGACTTTCGGTCTTCTCCCGGGAAATCCTCCGGGAGATCCCCGAAGGGAAGGCGTTCAGCCTTGACCTGGTATACCAGCGGTTGGCCCGGGAAGGACGGTTGGCCGGACTGGAGGTCTTCCGCCGGTTTTACGAGATCGGCACCCCGGCTGGCCTGGAAGAACTACGGAGTTACCTGGCAGGAAAGCTAACGGGATAGCTAAATGATCATCACCCGGACACCGTTTCGGATCACCCTGGGGGGAGGCGGGACCGATCTCTCCTCCTACTACTCCCGGTATGGCGGGTTTATCTTCGCCGCCGGTATCGCCAAGTATATGTATATTGACGTCAACCAGCCCTTTGACGGTCTGGTCCGGGTCAAGTACTCCAAATCAGAGACGGTGGAGACGGTGGGTGAGGTCCGGCACGACATCGCCCGGGAGGCTTTGAAGCTGCTGGGGATTGAACGGGGGATCGAGGTCGTCTCGATCGCCGATATCCCGGCCGGAACGGGGCTCGGCTCTTCCAGCTGCTACACGGTGGGGCTGCTCAACGCCCTTCACACCTTCAAATCCGACCACATCAACCTCTCCGACCTGGCCGAGGAGGCCTGCAAGCTCGAGATCGACATCCTCGGCGGACCGCTGGGAAAACAGGACCAGTATATGGCGGCCTACGGTGGTTTGACCGTCCTCGAGATCGAACGGGACGGAGCGGTCAAGGTGAGGAGCGCCCGGGTCTCGGAGGACTCGATCGACGAGCTCAACCGCAACCTCCTGGTCTTCTATACCCATACCTCCCACAGCTCGGCCGATATCCTGGCGGACCAGAGAAGCGGCGTGGAAAGGGACGAGCGGGAGATCGTGGAGAGTATGCACCGGATCAAGGAAATCGGCTACCGGGTTCTTGAGGCGGTCGAGAGTTCCAACCTCTCCGAGGTCGGCCGCCTCTTCGACGCCCACTGGGAAAAGAAAAAGAAGCTCTCACCGAAGATGACCTCCCCCCGGTTCGAGGAGATTTACCGGATCGCCCGGGAGAGCGGCGCTCTCGGGGGAAAAATCTCCGGCGCCGGCGGCGGCGGGTTTTTCGTTTTTTACGTGGAAGAGAAGCACCGCCGGTTTAAAGATAAAATGCAGGAACTGGGGCTGCGGCCGATGCGTTACCGGTTCGACTTCGAGGGCTCGAAGGTCCTGGTCAACTTCCGCGACGCATCATTTTAAGGAAGTAAGCAGTTAGCAGTTAGCAGTGACCAGTAAGCAGTGGGCAGGGACGATGTATGCGGAGAACTACCGAGACCTCAAGGTCTATCAAACTCTCAAGAATTTAGCTTTCCGAATATTTGAATTGAGTAAGCGATTCCCTCCGGAAGAGAAATATTCGCTGACCAGTCAGATGAGGCGCGCTTCCCGATCCGCGGCGGCCCAGATACCCGAAGCCTGGGCCAAGAGGCGATATAAAGCACATTTTATTTCCAAGCTGACCGACGCGGATGGAGAACAGCGGGAAACCCAGCACTGGATAGATACCGCCCTGGATTGTGGATATATCAATCAATCTCTTCGGGATGAACTTATTTCCGGGTATGAGCAATCTGGTCGTATGATTCAGGGAATGATCGACAAAGCCGAGAGTTTCTGCTTCCGTGAACCTCAAGCTGAATATTAAACTAATCCATCTGTTCACCGGCTACTGCTCACCGCTCACTGCTCACTGGTCACTGCTAACTGCTAACTGCTAACTGCTTACTAAGTATTCCATCCTGTCAAAAATAGTATGAAAAAGGCCGTATTCCTGGACCGGGACGGGGTGATAAACCGGGTGAAGATCGAAGGCGGCAAGCCGCTCTCCCCGCGCCGGTTCGGGGATTTTCAGTTCCTCCCCGGGATCGGACAATTTGTCAAAGATCTCAAAGTTGCCGGGTTTCTCCGGATAGTGGTGACCAATCAGCCCGACCTGGTCCGGGGGAGGCTGGAGGAATCCGAATTAAACAAAATGCACGATCTGGTCCTCGGCAGGTTGGGCGTGGAAGCGATCTATGCCTGCCTCCACGACGATGGCGACAATTGCGACTGCCGCAAGCCGAAGCCGGGGATGCTGACCCGGGCGGCGGAAGAATGGAAGATCGACCTTCCCGGTTCATTTATGGTCGGCGATACCTGGCGGGATATGGAGGCGGGGAAGAGTGCCGGCTGTACCACGATCCTCATCGCCGCCCCTTATAACCGGGAGGCGCGAGGTGATTACCGGGTTGACGGGCTGCCGCGTGCGCTGGAGATAATTCTTGCCGCCGGATCGGGAAAGGAATGAAACAATGAAGTATATCGAGAATCATCTGCGTGAGACCCGGGAGATAATCGATCGTCTGGACACCGGAGCGATCGACCAACTGGTCAAATCCCTGGCCGCGCTGCGGGACGGTAACGGCCGGCTCTTCATTCTCGGGGTGGGGGGTAGCGCCGCGATGGCCTCCCACGCGGTCAACGACTTCCGGAAGATTGCGGGCTTTGAGGCCTACAGTCCGGCCGACAACGTCTCCGAACTGACCGCCCGGACCAACGACGACGGCTGGGAATCGGTCTTCGCGGCCTGGCTGAAAGGGAGCCGCCTGAACCGATCCGACGGCGTCCTGATCTACTCGGTGGGGGGAGGAGACCGGGATCGGGGGATCAGCGCGAATATCGCCGCCGCCATCGATTACGCGAAGAGCGTGGGGGCGAAAGTATTCGGCATAGTCGGCCGGGACGGCGGTCACACCGCCCGGTCGGCCGACGCCTGCCTGGTCATCCCGACCGTCAACCCGGACTCGGTCACCCCGCACACCGAGGCTTTCCAGGCGGTGATCACCCATCTGGTCGTCTCCCACCCGGATCTGAAACAGTCGGAGATGAAGTGGGAAGGGGAGAAGGCCGGAATCCGATCGGGCGATTGACTTATTTTCCCCGTTGGGATTATACCCATATAGTTCGGGTGTATTCGCTATTCCTTCGATGGTCGCCGGAAAAATGGCGCCCGGTCCCCCGGCGAAATAATGTCTGGTACACCAGACATATGTCTGGTAGATTAGACAAACAATGAACCAGAGAAAGCTGACAATATCGCGGCCGTTGGATATTGTTTTATCCGTGCCCAGCCATATTTCGATATTGCGCGTCTTAAAAGACGTAAAAGAAGGTTTAAGCGGACGGGAAATTGCCCGCCGGGCCGGATTGAATCACCAGACAACCGCGGCTTCACTCGCCCGCCTTGAGAACCGGGGTGTTATTCGAAGACTCGGGGCCGGCCGGAACCAGTTATTCCGCCTCAACCGGGATAACGTCCTGGTCAATAAAGTGCTGCTGCCGATGCTGGCCGGAGAGCAGAAACAGTTTATTTTGATGCAAGAGAACCTGGCCGAGGTTGTGGCCGGGCATTGCCTGAGCGCCGTGATTTTCGGAAGCGTAGCCAGGGAAGAGGAAACGCCCGACAGCGATCTTGATATTATGCTGATTGTTGGGAAAAAAACTGTTTCTATGCAAGAGATCACCAGAAAACTAGTTCAGACGGGAATGGAATCCTGGGGGGTCCGGGTTTCTCCAATTATGCTCACCCGGGCAGAGCTTATCCAGAGAGTAAAAAGAAATGACGAACTGGTATACAGCGTCCTAAATGAAGGGATTGTCTTATGGGGGCAAAACCCCCGGGCTTTGCTGAGGTAATGCCATCAGGCAGAAGAAAATCCGTCCCCTCCGATCAATGGCAGCGGTTTTATCATATTGCCTCGGTTTTCAAGGAAGCTGCTTCAATATCCCAGGAATTTGAATACTGGAACGCTGCCGGAGTGTTGATTGCCCACGCTGCCATTGCTTTGACGGACGCACTCACAGTGAAAGTAGGCGGAGTCAAAGCAAGAAGTGAAGATCATTTTCAGACCGGGCAGCTTGTGCAGGAAACAGTCGCTCTTGACGCCGATGGCAAGCGGGCACTGAGGCATTTTTATTCGATCATCGAGCATAAATCCCTGGTTTCCTATAGCGGGACCATTTATCGCCGGAAGGATATTCTTTCGCTTATGAAACACCTGGAGCGCTATCAAAAGTGGGTGGAGGGGATTATCAAGTCTTGAATAGGGGAGAGAATCGAACTTTTAACGAGCGGGAAATCTATCAGGGGTGAGATATGGCAATTTTTCTGGACACGGGAAACATCAAGGAAATTCGGAAGTTTATGCGGATGGGGATAATCCGGGGGGTGACGACAAACCCGACCATCCTCCGCCGGGATGGTTACGGGGGCGGGCTGGAAGAACTGAAAACCCGCCAGATCGAGATCGCCGAGGCGATCAAGCCTTACCCCCTCTCGGTCGAGGTCACCAGTAACGACCCGGAAGAGATGCTGTCCCAGGCCCGGGAGTTCTCAGGCTGGGCCGAAAATATCAACGTCAAGATCCCGATCCACGGTCCGGAGGGGGAACTGGACAACCTGGAGATCGTTCACCGTCTGGAGGAAGAGGAAGGGGTAACCGTGAACGTGACCGCGATGATGAGTGCCCAGCAAGGGTTGCTGGCGGCCCTGGCCGGAGCCAGTTACGTCTCCCTCTTCGGCGGGAGGATCAGTGATATGGGCCACGACGCCGGAGGGGAGATCTCCCGGCTGCGGGGACTGATCGACGATCTGGTGCTGAAAGCGAAGATCATCGCCGGCTCGACCCGGGAAGTCGCCAACGTGGCCGACTGGCTGGAAGCCGGGGCGCATTTCGTCACCGTCACCCCGGCCCTGCTGGCCAAGATGCCCGTACATCCTTATAGCCGGGATACGGTCCGGATGTTTTTGAGGGACGCCGAGGGGGGAAGTGAGCAGTAAGCAGTGAGCAGTAAGCAGTTAGCAGTCCTGGCCTGGTTACTGCTCACTGCTTACTGCTCACTGCTTACTGCTAACTGCTAACTGCTTACTAAACTTTCTCTCCACCAAGAATATGGCAGTTTCTATGTCTCCGGAAGAGCAACAACACACAGCGCCCCCCGCCCCGGTCTCGGTGATCCTGATCGCCTACAACGAGGCGGAGGTGATCGAGAGAGAGGTGGAGGGTTTTTATCACGAGGTGGTGGAAAAACTACTCGGTTCGGAATTGATCGTGGCCGAGGACGGGAGCACCGACGGCACCTCCGAGATCCTGCGGAATCTGGCCGAACGTCTGCCCATCCGCCTGGTTCAGGGGGAGGAGAGGAAGGGCTACAAGCAGGCCCTGCTCGACGCCTTAAAACTGCCCCGCCACGAATGGGTGCTTTTCAGCGATACCGGAGGGAAGTTCTATCCGGAAAACTTCTGGAAGTTGGAGAAGTATCGCGACCGCGCCGATCTGATCATCGGGGTAAAAAGAAACCGCCGGGACCAGCATTACCGCCGGGTGATCACCCGGGTCTTCAACTTCCTGGTTCGTCTCTACTTCCGGGTGGATCTCTCGGACATCGACAGCGGATTTCGAATCTTTCCCCGCGGACTCGCCCTCCGGGCGGTGGAGAGGCCCTTGATCTTCCAGGATCTTATCACCTCGGAACTCACCCTGCGGATGGTGGCCCTGGGGGCGCGGGTCGCCGAGGTCCCGGTCGGCTACCGGCTCCGTCAGGGCAAATCCCGGGGTATGCCCCCCGCCAAGATCCCCCGGGTGATCATCAAGACCCTGACCCGATTTCCTGTCCTGAAAAGAGAATGCGCCGGACTCCGCGCGGATAGGGTGGCCGGTTGATTGGGGAAGATTGCCGTTGCTCAGTCAACTTTCGGTTCGGGTTTTATCCCGGATGGCAACGGCCGGCCGTAAGTAAACTCCGGCCGTCGCCCCGGCCAGAGCCGATTGAAGATCAGGCTCAGTTCCCGGTGACAGAGGTAGTTGCAGGCGGCGCAGTCGCTCAGTTGATCGCGGGTCTTCTGATACTTTTCCGAGTACCAGAAATCCTTTAGCCTGCCCGGTTGGTATTGTCCCCGGGGAATCCCCAGTCCAAGCAGGTGGTTGCACGGGTAAAGACCGCCGTAGGGATCGATAAATAGGTCGGTATAAGGGGCGAAACACTTCAAGCGCGCCTTTTTCCCCTGGAATATTTGGTCGGCGATTCTTATGTATCTTCTGGAATTATCGATGTAATCTGGATAGACGGCCTGAAGCCGAGCGATCTCCCGGTTGGCTTCCCGCAAGGCCGCGAGGTCCCGTTCGGTGAAAGTATTGGCCGCGTTGAGGAGCGGCTGGGCTTCATAGATCGTGTGGCTGTCAGCGCCGGCGTTTATGGCCGCCTTTACGATCCCATCGATCTCCCGGAGGTTGTCGGTAGTGAGGACGGTGGTTACGGCCACTCGAGTGCCGGCGGAAAGGGTGCGCCGTGCCTGGCGGAGAGAGTTAATCGCGGCGATGGCTTTTTCAAAAGCGCCGCTTACTCCCCTTTGCCGGTCGTGACTGGCCGGGGACGCCCCGTCCAGGGAGATGGAGACGACATCGGTTCCGGCCGCAATGATCTCACCGGATAGTTTTTCGTCTAACAACAGGCCGTTGGTGGTGAGGTGGACCAGTAATTTCCGGGAATGGGCATACCGGATAAGCTCAACGATATCCGGACGGAGCAGAGGCTCCCCCCCGTAAAACGATACTCCCAGGCTGGGCAGGGAGGCCAGTTCATCAAGCAGGTTTTTGATCCGGACAGTTGACATCTCGGATTCTTCCGGACAATAGCGGCCCGGGAAATCGCACATCCGGCAACGGTGATTGCAGCGGTAAGTGGGCATCAGAACCACCGAAACCGGACCGGTCAGGGCTTTCCGGTTCCAGGCGGAAAGGATAATCTGGAAATAACGTAATCCCTGCCTGATGAACCAACTCGGACCGAATTGCCGGAGTTTATCCCCGAAGATGTTCTGATATTTTTTTCTCACGGCTTTATCTTCAAGTTATTGGTCCGGGAATCCACTCGATCGGGAGATTGATCGTTTTTCTGAATCAGATGCGTATAGATCCCGACCCGGGCAGCCCATTCTTCCCTGTCCGAAATGAGTAACTTCTCCCGGAATATCTCCAGCTGTTCCGGCTGCATCCAGGGCAGATATTCCTCGAACACCCACCTGTCCCAGACGCGGGAAAGAGTTTCGTCCGGCCGGAGGGCGCGCTGAATTTCGAAAAAAGATGCCAGGTTAGCCGCCAAATAGGCGAAAAAACAAACCAAGGCCAGCACCGATCCCGCGGCGTGAAGGAGTCTTTCCCCGCGTCTGGCCAGGCTTCGAAACGTTGAGGCGGCGATCGGCCCGATGATCAGTGCGACCCCGATTGAACTGAGATAGAGGCGGTTATTCCGGTACCAGGCGGATACTATAATGGAGATGAAGAGGAGGAGAGAAACACCAAATGCTGCAGTATTTTTTCCCCGCCTGGAACCTTCCCGGAAAAAGAGCCCGCCGCCGAAAAGAAAAAATCCCAGCAGGGAAAAAAATCCGAGATAGTCCCGTGGATAGTTTAATCCGCTGCCGTACATCGGGAAATCCCAATTTTCCGGATCTCGGACTCCGTAGGTCTGTACCAGGGTGGCGAAGATTGAGCGGCCGTATTCATTAGCCAGATCGGGGGGAGCGGTGGATACCGGCGGGGGGAATTCGTTTTCAGCCGGCATTGATTTCACCACGATTCCCCGCATTAATACCAGAAACACCGCCAGAAGAAAAAACGGCAGCAGCGCCCGGAGAGAGGAGCGGATTTTTTCCTTCCTGACCAGGATAGCGTAAGCGGCCAGGGCGAGGGGAAAAGTGGCCACTTCTTCCTTGAAGAGGAAAGTCAGCAGGAAGAAGAAAAAGGCCAGGAACCAGCTGAACATGCTTTTCCGGTCAAGGTAGCGGACATAGAAGATCAGCGAGGCCAATAGCAATATGCCCTGCAGTATATGGTGGCGGTGGTTGAGCCAGGAAGCCTGCCAGGCGTTGGCGCCCAAACAGTTATAAATCAGGGCCGACCAGAAGGCCGCGGAAAGGTCTTTGGTGCACTGCCAGACGAGAAGATATATCATTAGGGCGAGAACGACCATCAAGGCGGTCTTCAGGATGTGATTGGCCACCGGATCCCCGCCGATCAGCCGGTGAAATAACGCGTAGTGTACGGCGTGAAAAGGCCGGTAGCCTTTGCTTTCGACCTGGGACGGTTCCCAATGTGAGTAGAAACCGCGCAGGATCTCCCCCGGGGAATAAGAACGGAGGTACATATAGTCTTCAAGCAGGTAACCGTAATCAAGGGCGGGGAGGGTAATAAAAACAACCACCGCGATCAGAGCCGAGATGGGGATAACGTGGTTCCGGATCATCTGGTTTTTTAGTTGTACCGTTTATTATTCAGAATACAATGAAGAGTATATGATATCCGGCCGGGATGGAAGCGGAGAAATCGTCCTAATAAGATTTGAAAATGTCTTTGCTCTGCCGGATCGGGGAGAAGCGACAAGACGGAGAGCGGTTTAATGCGAATTGTATTTATCAACCCGCCGATGGCGGTCACCGAGCAGATTTACACCAAGCGGGTGGCCCGGCAATACACCTCCTCCGCCTATGTTCTGCCCAATACTTCCCTGGCGTATCTGGCCGGGTATATGCTCGAAGCCGGTTATGAGGTGGAGATCATCGACGCTTTCGCCCTCGGGTTGACGCTCTCCGAGACCGCCGATATGGTGAGAAGGGCCTCTCCCCAGGCCGTCGGCTTCAATCTCTGCACCCAGAACTTCCTCAACAGCCTCTCCTGGATCAACGGCATCAAGGAAGCCACCGGGGTGACGACCGTCGTCGGGGGGCTGCAGATGAGTATCTACCCCCGGGAGGTTCTCGCTCACCCCGCGATCGATTACGGGGTGATCGGAGACGGCTGGGAGACCCTCCCGGAACTCCTGGAATGCCTCGCCTCCAAGGGAGACCCCGCCCAAGTCCGGGGGATCTGCTACCGGGATGGGGGAGAGTACCGGGCCACGGAGGAAAGGGAGAGCCGGCTGACCCTGGAGGACGTTCCCTTGATGGCCCGCCAGTTCCTCCCCAACGACCGTTATACGACGGTGATGACCCGGCGGTGGCCGATCACGATTATGCTCTCCGCCCTGGGCTGTCCGCTCCGCTGCGCTTATTGCGACGTCCCCGCCGATCGCTACCAGTTCCGCTCCCCCGAGCACGTGGTCGAGGAGATCGCCGAATGCGTCAACCGTTTCGGGATCCGGGAGATCCTCTTCCAGGACGAGACCTTCACCCTGCAGCGTTCCCGGGTCCTGCGGATCTGCGAGATGATCCGCTCCCGGGGATTGGAGGTGGAGTGGTCGATCCGGGCCCGGCCCGATTACGTGGACCGGGAAATCCTCAAGGCGATGAAATCGGCGGGCTTGAGAAAGATCAATTTCGGGATCGAGTCCGGCAACCCGGAGATCCTCAAGCGGATGAACCGGGAGATACCCCTCGACCAGGTCCGCCGGGCCGTCGCCTGGACGAAGGAGGAGGGACTCACCACCCTGGGTTTCTTCATCATCGGCTTCCCCGGGGAGACCCCCCGGGACGCGGAGGAGACGATCGACTTCGCCCTTGAACTGGACTGCGACTTCATCCAGGTCAACAAGATGGTCCCCCAACCGCCCTCTCCGGTTTACCGGGAACTGGTGGAGAGGACCGGCATCGACTACTGGCGGGAATACACCCTGGGGAACAGCGGGATCCTGAAGCAGCTGCCGGGTATCGGCTCGGAGTTCACCCCCGAAGACCTCGACCGGCTCCAGCGGAAGTTCTTCCGGCGCTACTATTACCGTCCCTCCTACGTCGTCAAGCGCTTGCAGAAGATCGGTTCATTCAAGGAGATGAAAGGACTGGCGAAAGCGGCCCTGGCCATCAGGTAGGAGATTTCGCGATTATGAATAATCAGCAACCAAAGAGGGAGAAGTTGAAGCTCCGGGTTGTTGTCTTTTCCCTGGTGATGCTGGGCCTGTTCGCGGTCTTTCTCTTCGCCGTCCCGGTCCGGACCGGGACTCCCCAGATCTTCCGGCTCAGGTACTACGCCCTCCAGGACGGCCTGGAGGGCGGCCCGCTGAGTTCTTCCCTGGCCGATTTCGACTGGCGCAAGGCCTTTGTCTGGCGGGCCTCCGACACCGAGTACCGCCAGCGGCAGTTCTCGCAGTTTTTCGAGGTTCTGACCCCCCGGCTCTACTCCCATCTCTATTACCGGTTCGGGCCGTTTATGTGGCTGCCTTTCTCCCTGCTCTGCGTCTTCCTGATCGGGTTTCTGATCGCCCTGGTCGTCCGCCAATGGACCGGGGACTGGCTCCCCGGGATGGTCGCCGGGAGTTTCTGGCTGTTGACCACCGAGGTCCTGGTCGGCCACCACGCCCCCATCCGCTACGCCAAGGACTTCGCGACCCTCCAGATTCTGGGGCTAATCTCGCTCCTGCTGGCGATGAGAAAAGCAGATCGGGCGCGTCGGAATCTTTACCTGCTGGTTGCCGGCATCGTCTGGTGGTTGGGACTCTTCACCGACGAGTACTTGATCTTTGTCTTCCCCGCCCTGGCGGCCGCCTTCTTTACCTGGCCCTGGCTGAAACCCGTCAGGATCCGTCTGACGGTCCTCTTTCTGCTGCTGCTCGCCGCGGGGATGCTTTTATTCTGGTTTGTCCTTCCCAACGTGATTACCCCCGATCAAAAGGAACCATTGGCAAAAAAGGCCCTCGACGCGATGCCCTCCCTGGGAGAGAAGGTTGTCTATAACTTGAGGTATTTAATTCTCAATACCCGGGACGTCTTTACCTATACCTTCGGCTGGCCTCCGCCTCATTCCCCGGTTCAAACGATACTTGCTTCCCTAACCGGGATTGTTCTGCTGTCGTTGATTTTAATCAATCGGCTCTGGAAAGGGCGGGGGAGTATGATCCTCTTCTTGCTGATCGCCGCGGTCGCGGCAGGCGGAATACTTCTCCCCGAGGGTACGGATATCCTCCACCAGCATACCTACTACAACCGGCCCCTGGTCGCCCTTTTGCTGGTCGTTACGGGGTTATTCACCGCGAGCATATTTCAGCGGGGCGGGAACCGGGCCGTCTCCGCCTGGCTGGTGACGCTGTCCGCGGCCGGTATCCTGAACTTTGCCACCATCGCCCCGGCGGTCCGGGACGATCCCGAGGAAGCCTACCTGACCCGTTACGGTCTGGAGGAGATCCTGCAAATCCACGAACGTCTCAAAAGCGGTGATCTTCCCGCCCCGGTCCTGGTCTCCTACCCCCAGCAGGAAGACGTGGTCAATGGGGTCTATGACGAGTTGGAATATCTGCCCTGGCATACCCTTGATGACGGAACTCCGCCCTGGTCACTTTACCGCTCCCTGATGCCCCGGCTTTATCTCCGTCACTTTGAAACCGGCGAACTCCGGGCCGATCCCCGGCAGTTTCTCCGCTGGGATGGTGTCGATGAGCGTCGCTACCGGTCGGCGGCAAAAAGTTTATACGATATGCCGGCCGGGGTGGTCTGGGACCTGGAGAGCATCCGGAAAGCGGCCGGGCTGTCCATTGCCGGATTGACCTGGAAGTCCGATGACGGCCGGGAAGAGGAAGCGGCGGTGATCGGGGACCTGCTGGGAGAAGCGCCTTTTGTCTCTCTCCCTCCCGGCCGATGGCGGACCGAGATCCATCTTTCCCCGGAGATCGAGGAGCCGATGTTGATCTTTGCCCTCCGCTACCGGGGCTCAGCGGCGGTTTCCGTACCGGAGGCCGCCGTCCCCCGGGAGATCGAACCTTCCTATCTCTGGTCTTTCCGGATGCACGCGATCCGGATCAGGACTGGTGGCGAAAAAATAGCGATATTTCTGGAGAGCGAAGGCGGGGCGGAGATGATCGGGCCCAGGATTGTATCTTCCCGGGCCGTGGCCCCGGTTCCTCCCTCGGCCCGGGAAGATGTCCCGCCAGCCGGAGTCCCGCTTCTGGAACTCCGGGGACATCCGGAATAGAAAAATCTTGTTCAGCTGTCGGAGCAGGAGGAGCCCGCCCGTAATTTATCGCCGTTTTTCGGGATTGGGGAGGAGATTCAGGGACTTACTGGAGATAACCCAGCGACTTCAACTGGCGGTGGAGATCTTCTCCCGGCGCGGTGGTTTCTCCGGGGGTGAGTCCCAGGTGGTCCCGGAGCGCGCGGTGTTCCTGCAGGATTTCGTCGGCCCGGGAGCGCATCCGGGCGGCGATCTCCGGTTTTTCGGCGATCAGGTTAACCTGTTCACGGGGGTCGGCGGCGATCTCGAAGAGCCATTCCGGCTGTCCCTCACTGAGGCTATTTTCCCAAAGCCCGGCGCTGAGCTGGTTGGAATAAACATAACCGTCTTCCATAAATCTCACCGATTCCCGGAGGTGGACGTCCTCGGGTGAAAGGATGTCCCGGGCCTGGCTGACCAGGGGCGGATCGTAACTTCCAGTGCCGGACAGCAGGGGCAGGAAGGAAACCCCTTGGATATGGGGTGGGAGGGGTAGGCCCAAATAGTCAAGAATCGAGGGGAGGAGGTCGATTGTGCGGACGGTTCGGACGATTTCCCGGCCGGAAAATTCTTTACCGGGGAACTTGACGATCAGGGGAACGTGGAGGTTCTCCCGAAAGAGTTTCCAGTGGCGGTATCCACCGTGTTCGTTGAATTCTTCCCCGTGATCCGCCGTCAGGATGATCAGAGACTGTTCGTAAATGCCTTCCTGCTGGAGAACCTCGATCACTTGCCGGAAAATATGGTCGGTATAAAGAATGCTTCCGTCATAGAGCGCGATCAAATGCCGGAGATGATCGGGATTATCCAGATCGATATTGTCCCAGAAACTCTCTTCATTGATCGCTCCATTCTCATAACGTTTCAAATCATCCCGGGTTAAGGGCAGGCCGGCAACTGGCTCATCCAGAAAACGCTGGTTGAATTCAGGCGGCCCCTTAATATAGGGATCGTGGCAGAGATAATGATGGAGAAAGAGAAACAGGGGGCGCTGTTCTTCCATACTGGCTTTGACGAGCTTTCGAATCGTGGCGATTTCCCTCTCCGGTCGGTAATAATCAACGTGAAAAGCGAAGAAGAAAGCATCCCGGTAGGTCTCGAATCCGCGGTCAAAGCCGAACTGTGATGATACCGGGCCTCCGCCGTGGAGGCCGTGGGCCACCCAGCCGTTTTCTTCCAAGAGTTGAGCCCAGGTTGGTATATCGTCCGCCAGCCTGGAGATGGCTTCGTCCTCATTGAATGGATTGGGATTGTCAACCTGGTGGACAACCGGGAACAGCGAGGTAAAGATTGACATATGCGCGGGAGCGGTTACCGCGCCCTGAGTGATTGCGTTTTTAAAGAGGACCGCCCGGGAAGCAAAGCTGTCGATAAAAGGCGTGGTCGGCCGCTCGTAGCCGTAACAGCTCAGATGATCAGCCCGGAGAGTGTCGACAGAAAATAGGAGCACAAGATTCGGCTTGGAGGCAGATTTCTCCCCCGGCTTTTCCGCGCAACCAGCTTTCATCAGCAGTCCGATGGAGAGAATCGTCCAGACAATAAATGTATTTTGCTTTCTCATAGCGGCGGTCAGGGGGCAACAGGTTAGTGATGAACATCTCGAAGAAATAAAGCATACCATCTTAATATCAGGCGGTCAAGTCTCCCGGGGTAACCAAGAGGCTAACGTAGGAATTCCTGCTGATCCCCCCGGGAAAAAATTTCGGGCGGATCGAGGCGATCTGTTCTATGTTTACTCCGCTTTTACTCTTGTTCTCCCCATATGCAGGTGTTAGTTTAGCTTTTAAGTTCAAACCGGATTCCCAAAAAGGCCATAAGGTCTTAATAAACAATGGGCGAAAGACGTGCCTCCCGCTGCGGGAGCTCTTTATGATTTCGCATCTTCAATCAACGGGCGTCAGCTCTTGCTAGCAGATAAGCAAAATTCCTTTCCCGGAGGGTAGAAATAAACCTTGAGCAAATGTCCTCCTGGTTTTTCGCTTAAATTACTGCATTTAATGCCCATCCATCATTAATTAAGACAACCAATAGGCTTAGAGAAATCCGGTTATAGCCAGAATTATAACTCGGGGGGAATCACTAGTGAAATATCCAGCACGGTTACGAACGACTACCTCGATTCTACGCGGAAGTCTATTCCGTTCACCTGTTTATGTTCAGTTGACGATTATGCCCGGCTGCAACTTGAATTGCCAGATGTGCCAAGTGGTTCACAGTTGGGAAGGCCAACCCCAATTAACACTTTCTCAGATTGAGGATATAGCCGATAAATTAGTAAATTTGGGAGTTGGATATGTTGTTTTAACGGGCGGCGAGCCTTTTTTAAGGTCGGATCTCCCGGAGATTGTAAGAATTTTTGAGCAACGGGGCTTTGACTTGCGGCTTCAGACCAATGGCACCCTCAGTACCCCGGAGCTTGCCGACAAGCTTATTGAAGCTGGGTTACGACATCTCTCCGTTTCACTCAAAAGTCTTTATCCGGAGCGCGAAGATGCCCTTGCGGGCAGGGAAGGGGTTTGGCACAAAATAATGGAAACCCTCTCCCTGTTTTCCGAACGTCTTCCGAAAGACGCAAATATGATTGTGTTGAATACTGTTATAACCCCACTTACTCTTTTTGAAGCTCCCGCCCTGGCTGAATTTGCCTTGAGAGCCGGTTTTTTTATTTCATTTATTCCAATTCATGTGGGGTGCCAGGACGGCGACTTTAATTATCGATCTCCCATTCAGGAGTTGCGCTTTCAACCCCAAATGCATAGCGGTATCGACCGCGTTTACAAAAGGTTATTTGAGCTTAAGAAGAAAGGTTACCCTGTATTTGTTTCCCGGCGTTTCTTAAGAGAGTCGGCTTCCTTTCTCAAAACCGGGCGTACCCAGTGGCGTTGTCCTGCTCCCAATCTTTTTTTCGCGATAGCTCCCGATGGGCGCTTTGCCCCCTGCAGCGAATTTGTTTCTGAATATTCCGTCCTGAACGAAGATTTTATTAAGATGTATAAGTCTTCCGCTTTTAGAAAGAAGATAAGGCGGCAATACGTAGAAAATTGCCCCGGCTGTATGTACGCCTGCTGGCCTGAAATAACGTATATGTGTTCATCCCCACCCGTTTTTTTTGAAAGACTTCAGCAATTTCTTAAACTTTCAAAATTTCATCGTCCGCAGTTCTCTCCTCAAGAGTTGGCCGATCTGGCGGCAGAATGTCGTCAATTTCAGTTGGAACCAGAATAATTGAAACCGCGCGCAGATGCCTACAATATAGGATTATCTTTCAGGTTATTAAATAAATTTAGGGATTTTACTGAGTATGGTTTTATATGACAAACCAATTGTTGTTCTGGGCGCCGGATTATGCGGGTTGACCGCGGCTCGGGAATTAGCCCGGGCCGGTTTGAAAGTTGTTGTACTGGAAGCCGAGCAGGGAGTGGGAGGCCTGGCCCGGACAGTGCATCGGGAAGGTCATCGAGTTGATTTAGGTTCCCATCGATTGCATCCCGCTGTTTTCCAGGGTGAACTGGGCGCTTGGTTGGATGAAATTTGTGGTGATATTTTGATGACGCGACCACGCAAAGGCCGTCTTCGGTTAAATGGAAGTTATATAGCCTATCCCCCTTCGCTTTTGGGGCTTTTAGGAGCCTTGGGATTCCAAAATACGTGCAAGTGTTTTAAGGGGTGGGTGAGACAGAAGGCCTATCCGGAAAACTTCGATCTTCCGCCAAATTATGAGTCATATATCGTGAGCCGGGTAGGGAGGGAAGCTTACCGGATTTTTTATCGACCCTATGCGCTTAAAGTATGGCGAATTGATCCCACTTTACTCTCCATAGATGAAGTCAAAAAGCGAGTTATTACTTCCAATCCGGTCGCGGCGGCTGGCGATGCGCTAAAACGCCTTGTAAAGCGCGGGGCAGAAGATGAGCCAAGCTATCTTTATCCTAAAGGAGGTATAGGTATGATCGCCCAGCGGCTGGCGGAAGACATTAAAAGTTACGGGGGCCGCGTGGAGACAGGCGTGCGACTATGCCGCGTAGGCACAAGCTCTTCCGGATTGGTCGATACAGTGATTTATGACAAAAATGGGAGTCTGGAAAAAGTACCGGTCTCAGCGGTTGCCGGAACGATTCCGTTGCCGGTTTTGCGTTCTCTGTTGGATGAGCCTTGTCCAGACGAAGTTTCAACTGCCCTGGAACAGCTTTCCTGGCGTTCATTGCGTCTATTGTATTGGCAGACACCCGGTTTATGTCAGGAGGAGTGCGAAACGCTTTATTTCCCCGAGATCGAATATCCATTCGGCCGCGTCAGTGTTCCCCGATTATTTGACCTGAATATGGGGGTTCCTGGAGGCGGTGAACTTATCTCTTTGGAACTGCCATGCGGAGATAATGAAGAGATATGGAGGATATCCGACACCGAGCTTCTTGACCTAATGCGCCCCTTGCTCGAAGAGAGTGAGGTGATACAGAAGAAAAAATCGGCGGAAGCTAGCATTTTCAGTGAAAGAGTTCGATATGTTTATCCCTTGCTTGGGGTTAACTGGCGAAAAGACTTTGCAACAAGTTACTTCTGGGTGCGTCGATTCGCCAATCTCTACCCTATCGGACGCCAAGGTCTTTTTTTGCACAATAATATGGATCAATCCATCACGCTGGGCTTGAAGTGGGCGCGGGGTTTTCTCAGGAACGGTCCGGTTAATCCCGCTTGGGACGATACCATCTGGAGCTGGGCCGAGACTAAAATCAGAGATTGAAAGATATCTCCTTCCGATCATGGGGAGGAAGACCCCTCGGCAATAATACGGAAGCTGCAACAGTCGTGGCTTATCGTTATGTGCGGATTTATTGGTGTATTCAACTATGCCGGAGGATGTCAGCCGGAGTTATCTGCGTTGCAGCGGGGAGCAGCTCTTCTTGCCCATCGCGGGCCGGATGATATGGGGTGTTATTTAGATGGCGCGGTAGGTATGATTCACCATCGCCTTAGTGTGATTGACCTTTCCCAGGCTGGCCACCAACCAATGGCTAATGAGGATGGACTCGTGCAGTTGGTTTATAATGGCGAGGTGTATAATTTCAGGGAATTGCGTCGGCAGCACCGCCTCGATGAAAAATATACCTTTCGATCCCGCACTGATACCGAGGTAGTTCTTCATCTCTATGAGGAGAAAGGGATAGATTGCTTTTCCGAATTGGATGGAATGTTTGCTTTTGCAGTTTGGGATGGACAAAAACGAGAGCTGATTCTCGCTCGAGATATATTTGGGATCAAGCCGATTTTTTACATCGATGATGGTGTTTCTTTCTGGTTCGCTTCAGAAATCAAAGCATTTTTAGCCGCCGGAATTGTTGAGCCCCGGCCGGACATCAATGCCCTAGCTCGTTATCTGCAGTTTGATTATATCCCCGGAGAGTTAACCGCTTTTAATAATATTCGCAAGCTTAGACCTGGCCACTGGCTTCGGGTAAAAGAAGGAGGATTGATAACCGAAAAGGCTTATTGGAGCTGGCCTGCCCGTACAGAAAATCCTCCCTCTCTTCGGGAGGCGGTGGAAAAAAGCCGGTGGTTGCTCCGGGAAGCTGTTGAACGTCAGCTCGTCAGCGACGTCCCGATCGGAGTGATGCTTTCCGGCGGTATGGATTCGAGTACGCTGACGGCGCTTATGGCGGAAGTGCGTGAGGCGGCGGATTTTCATACTTTTAGCCTGGCGTTTGAAGATCCCACCTTTGATGAGTCATCTTACGCCGCCTTAGTCGCGAATAAGATAGGAACCTTCCATCATATAATACCGGTTACCCCGGCGGCGGTCTGGAATGCTATTCCCCATCAGGTCGCCCACATCGATGAGCCTTATGCCGACGGATCTGCTATCCCGACTTACCTCCTCTCCCAATATGCCAGAGATTTTGTGACGGTTTTGCTTTCAGGAGAGGGGGGAGACGAAATTTTCGCCGGCTATGATACTCATCTGGCATATAAAGTTAGAGAGATTTACCTAAGAACGCCTAGAATTTTCCGCCGATTATTGAATCGTTTAGTCCACACGCTTCCCGTTTCCCACCGCAAGCTTGCCCTGGAATTTCGTTTGAAACGATTTGTCCAGGCGGCCGAAAACGACCCGGCTGCCGCGCATTTTTTCTGGCGGGCAGTGGCAACGGAATCTATGGTGTCCGAACTTACCGGGATAAAATTGGACCCGGCTGATAATGGAGCTGATTTATTTCAACACATATATAACAAACCTCCAACACATAATCCGATAGGGCGACTTACTCGAATAGACGGCACTTATCATCTCCCTGATGATTTGATGGTTAAATGTGACCGGATGACCATGGCTTTTAGTTTAGAGGCACGCGTCCCTTTCACCGACCTTTCACTGGTACGTTATGTTATGTCTCTGCCGGACAGGGTTAGGTTGCCTGGTTTTCATCAGAAATATTTACTCCGCCAGGCTATGGCGGGTGTTCTTCCCAACGCTATAGTGCGAAAAAAGAAAGTAGGTATGGAAATCCCTTATTCCCGGTGGTTCTGTAATGAATGGCGAGAGCGGGCAGAGGTTTATTTTGCCACCGAAAAAGCCAGTTGCGGAGGTGTGCTTAACGCGGTCGCTGTCAGAAAATATTGGAATGAGCATTTGAACAAGGTCGCCGACCATGGGCGCCTGCTCTGGGGCCTTTTGAATTATATTTTTTGGTATGATCTCTATATAGCTCATCCTGGTGATTATGCGGAACAAACGCAGCGGGCCCGGCCCGCTCTCGGACAAAAGAAATTATAGTAAGCATTTCTAATTGACGATGAATAAAGTACTCCTCATCTGTCCAACATCCTCGGTCGAAGTTTTCTCCGAAACCAAGATAAGGGTCGCCATTCCATTGATCCCATATATCGGCCTTGCCTCTCTCGGCGCAACTCTCTTGGATGCAGGTCACGACGTCAAGATACTAGAGCAAAGTGTCAGCAAGGACCCGCGTGGTGAACTCCATAGTATTTTAAATGAATATAGGCCCGACTTCGTGGGGATAGGTTTCACCTCATTTCTGTCAGGAGAGGCCAAGGAGTTGGCCAAAACGGTGAAAGATTTTAATGGGAATACGGTTGTCATCGGGGGAGGCGTTCATTGCTCGGTCCTGCCGGAAGAGACACTGCGGGATACTGATTTTGATGTCGTGGTTATCGGAGAAGGAGAAATCACTCTTAAAGAGATAGTGGACAGAGTACCGTTGGAAGATATAGACGGGATCGCCTACAAAGATGGTAAAACTATCAAACGGACAAAACCCAGGGAACTCATTGAGGATCTTGATAGCCTTCCTGTTCCCGCCTGGCATCTTTATGACCTGAAAAAATACCATGCTCCCCGAATCAACGCTCGCCGAAATCCGGTCGGCTCGATTGAGACAAGTCGAGGTTGTCCATACCGTTGTATTTATTGCAACAAAAGCGTTTTCGGTTATCGGTTCAGGGGAAAATCTGCCAAGCGAATCGTTGATGAAATGGAAGCGATGCTCGAAGTTGGATTCAAGGAAATCCACATCCAGGATGATATGTTTTCAATGGATTTGCAGAGGGCCAAAGCCACCTGTGATGAGATCATCAGGCGGGGCTTGAAATTCCCTTGGAATATATATAACGGAGTAAGGTGTGCCTCCGTTGACCTGGAGTTTTTTCAGAAGTTAAAGAGAGCCGGGTGTTATAGGGTGAGTATGGGTATTGAATCAGGCAACCAGGAGATACTTGATCGGATCCAAAAGGGCATAACGATCGAACAGATTAAAGAAGCTGTCCGGCTGGCTAAAGAAGCCGGTGTGGAAATTCTGACCTTCTTTTTGGTCGGACTCCCCGGAGAGACCGAGGATACTATGCGACAGACTATAGAATTTGCGAAAGAACTTGACTGTGATCTCAACAAGGTGGCTATAGCGACTCCCATCCCGGGAACTCCTATGTTCGAGGAGTATGAGAAGAAAGGCTTGATTCGGACCCACGACTGGTCTCAATACCAATTTCACTCCAAATCAGGGATAGCAAAGCACGAGAATCTTGAATACGAGACAATCCGCAAATACTACGATTTGTTTTATAAAGAGCTTTATCTACGCCCGCACTTTATCTGGAAAAGGTTGGTCAGGGGTATTTCGACCGGAGATATACTATATGATATAGTGTATTTTTTAAGGACCCTGAAGTACAAGTGGTGAAATCTCATCGCCACTCTGGAAGCAAAATAGCTCAACTTTTCAAATAGCATATTTCTTCTTCCATATTGAGGAAATATGCTTGGAAAAATATTAGCAGACGAATTAGTGACTATCCATTCTGAGAGATATATCCAATGGAGCCATTACTCGGCATTATTTCGATTACGGCATTAATTCTCAGCACTTTGATGCTATGTCGAATTATTAAACCAGAAAAACCGGTTTCATTTATTGCCTGGGGTTTCCTCGTCTTAACCGGTCAAATTGTCGTTATCGCATTCATCCTTTCGGCATTGAATTTGTTGAGTTATGTGTATTACTGGACAGCATTTAATGTGAGTATATTTTTGTTAGTACTCGGAACTACCATTCTGAATGGAAATTATCGCCGTTCGGTTTTCAAGAAAATATCTATTCGAGAAGGGATAATTGCTATTAAGCGATGGCATCGGGAATTGCCACAGTTTGAAAAAGTAATTCTTACTTTTCTGATAATAATTGTATTAATAATAAATATTATAAATTTTGCGGTAGTAATATCTACCGCTCCCCATACCTGGGATGGTATGGCTCTTTTCCTAGCGAGAGCAGCGCATTTCCTTCAGCGAAACAATATTAGCTATTATGACGCGGGTTATGTACAGCAACTGTCTATGCAGAAAAATTCAGAAATATTGATGATATATGCCCTTGTTGTTTCCGGTTATAATGAAAACTTGACTCAATTAATTCAATTTATTGCCTACTGGATAGCTGCAATCGTTGTATATGGTATCTCCAGGGAAATTGGTCTGAATAGATCCGCCGGCTTGTTTGCCGCTTTGGTATTTTCCCTTTTAATCGAATGCATAATGCAGTCCACAACAGTTCGAAACGATATGCTGATTACTGCTTATATCGGGAGTATAACCTATGCCCTTTTCGCATTTAAGAATAGCCGGAAAAGAAATTACCTTATTATGGCTGGAATGGGTATCGGACTTAGTTTGGGAGTGAAGGCTTCAATGGTCGTGGTTTTTCCCTCATTGATTGTTATTGCGGTAACCTTAATGTTTCTTGAAAATCACGATCCATTTATTTCAAATTTGAAAAGTATTGCACTTCTCATAGTAGTTTCAATTTTTTTTATAGGGATCTTTGCATTGCCTGCCGGATATTTGGAAAATCAACGTGTTTTTGGACATCCGCTTGGACCGAAGAGCTTCAGGGAACTTCATAGTTTTAAGGGGCAAGATGCTGGATATATCATTTCTAATGGAACTAAACATCTGCTGAAAAAATATGGCTTTGATATTTTGGCATTAGATGGTCTTCCACCAATAAAGTTGGTTAAGGAAATACAATCCTGGATAAGATATATTCCAAAAACCTTCATTATGGCATCGGGCATAGATCTACAAGATGATCAGGAATTCCTATGGACTTATGATATGCCGCCGTATAGCCATGAAGATTATTCATCTTTGGGTGTTTTCGGTTTTGCCTTTCTTTGGCCGGTTATGTTTTTATCGATTTTGGGGATTATTAAATCTCCTTATGCCAAAGTATTGTCAATAGCTATGATTATGTTTATATTTATGCATGCATATTCCGGCGGGTATGTTAATGGTGGTAGAGGAAGATGGGCTATTTATGGTGCAGTATTTATTTCTCCATTAGCGGGATATCTGTTTTTGGCCAAAAATGTATTATTAAGAGTATACTTAAGCACAATTATTGCAATTGGCTGTCTCGCGGGTCTGACTTCGGTTTTGTTTCGATATCGAAGTCCTATCCTTACCAGTCAATCTGTATTTTTGCAGGATCGAATTACACAGATTCTGCGCGATGCTCCTGTATTCCAAAAACCGATAACGAGCTTTGAAGAAATAGTACCACCCGGAGTTATGGTTGCTACCTGTATTAATGAAAATTCATATGAATACCCCCTTTTTGGCTATAAATTGACTCGAACAATTATCCCGCTTAATTCATTTTGTAGAGGACTCCAGCCGGTCCCGGAGGAGGCCGATTATTTATTGTGGGCCGATGATTTCGACGAAATCTTCAACCGCCGGAGGGACGATATCCACTTGGGCAAGGACTGGTGGTTGAGAAAACTTCGTTGACCGGGAAGGTTGCGAAATGGTCTTCGGTCTTTCATTCCCGGAGGGGGAGTCCAAGGTTCGGATTATTGAACTTGAACCCAGCCCTCCCATCTGCTAGTTGTTAATCTCCCTTCTCAGCGGGTAGGAGCCGGATATACTTGACGAGGAATTGTGATTACCGATAATCAAGAGAAACAGCCCTCCGCAGCTGATCCCTGGATTTCCCGGGAAGAGGAAGACTGGGACCGGAAGGAGTACTGGGACAGACGGGAAAAAGTCTCGGTGGTGATCTAGGCCTGGAACGAGGAGGCGGGGCCCTCCTATAACATCAATTAATGTTGGCCTGACGCCGACGAACTCCTGTTGAGCGACGGTTATTATTCGGAGCGGAGATGGGAGATCGCCGGAGTGCGATTGTCCGGGGACTGGGGGATTGCAAACAATGCACCAATGAGTGCTATTTGATCATCAATATGCTCTTCGACCCGGGGGCAATGTTCCCGGTCTGGCAGGCAGAGGCCCCGATAGGCAGATCCCGTCTGGCCCCATCAGGCCGGGAGGATAGCAACTGGCCAGAATCTTTTGATAATTAAAGAATCGCAGTTCGATGGCGTATTGAACAGGCTCGGGAACAAGTGTCAGGATGACGGGATGATCTCGGAAGCGCCTGGGACGGGCGATGCTGACCCGGAACCCGCAGGATAAGGGAACAGGTGATTATGTCCGTTGGCTTTATGCGCTGGTGCGATCGCTGGCTGGGGAAGCCAGCGGCTTTCCTGGTCTGGATGTTATCTCCCTTCCTCCATTGCAAGACCGGAATCGTCGTTGGGGAAAAGATTCCGGATGTACGGAGGATCCGGGTGATCAAGCTTTTCGGTATGGGCAGTCTTCTGCTGGGGACCCCGTCCTTCCGCGCCTTGCGCCGAGCTTATCCCGAAGCCTCGTTCGAAATCGTCACCTCTGCCACTCACCTTCCTTTTCTGCAGACCCTGGGAATTTTCGACCGGATATACGGGGTTTCCCTCCGGGGGATCCGGGGATTCCTCCGGGATATTCAGGGACTTCTTTGCGCCCCTCCACCCGACATCTCGATCAATTTAGAGTATTATACTTGGATGGCGTTGGTCCTGCAGACCATCCAGCGCAGCCGGGTCCGGGTGGCCTTTAGCGAACGCCAGTGGCTGAGACTTAGGCTTCTGGATATATCAGTTCACTTCAACCATCAACGCCATATTCGGGGGATCTTCGGCGAAGTGGCCGAGAAACTCGGCGCCCGGATGAGTTCATACGAACTTTCCCCAATCACCGTCCAGAAAGACGATACTGAGATTGCCCGGGAGTCCCTCTCCCGGAATGGATTTAGCTTTGACCGGACTCTGATTGCGATGCACATCGGCGTATCCCCGTTGTGCCCGCTGCGCCAGTGGCCCCTGGAGCATTTCCGGGAACTGCTGGGAGCGATTTTGGAGCGGACCGATGCCGTTGTGGTCCTGGTCGGGGGGCCCGAAGAAAAAGACGAAGCGGATATCTTCGCGGCCTTCTTCCCGGGAAACCAGCGCCTTATCAATCTGGTCGGGGTTTTGTCAATCCCGTCCACACTTGCCCTCCTGCGGATAAGTTCGATGCTGATCACCAATGATTCCGGGCTGCTGCATTGGGCCGTGGCCTTGAATACCCCGACCATCTCTTTCTTCGGTCCCGAAACCCCGCGGTTGTATGGCCCCCCCCTGATCGCCCGCCACCGGGTCTTTTACTCCGGAAGGTCGTGCAGCCCCTGTATGACGACGGCCCGGGCCAAGTTCTCCAAATGTCGGGACAACCTCTGTTTAAAGGAGATCAGTGCCGCCGAAGTATTCGAGGCGGTGAACGATTTTATCACCCGAGGGAAAGCCGGGGATGGCGGGTTGCCGCCGGGACTATAGCCCGAAAGGCTACCGGACGAATGCCTCAGAAGTAGAGTTTGCGGTTGCGCCACCCGAACCTGATAATCTCCCGCAGGGAGAGCCGGTTCGAATTCTTGTGGAGCAGGGCGAAGGAGATCAGGAATACCGCATGGTCGAAAAATGGAATAGGGAGCTCGATCAATCTACTGATCAGGGGCATCAGCGCCGGGAATTTGACTGCCAGGTAAAAGTATTTCTGCAATCTGACCAGTATCGCCGTCTCCGGGCTTTTCAGGGGGCTATCCTTGAAAAAGACGGGGTTGAAATCACGGTGGTCGGATTTTTCCAAAAGCCCTCGCTCAACGGCGTATTGCTCGATCCCGGTGTTCGGGTAGGGCTGAAGAATCGAACACCAGGGGTGGTCGGCGCCGACCGCGGTGTTCAGGGCCACCGTCTTGAGGGCCTGGGACAGGGTTTCTCCTGGCAGGGCCATCATATTCAGGGTCAGGATTTCGATTCCGCGCTTTTTCAAGATGCGGCAGGCCCGGATGATCTGAGTATCGGAGATCTGCTTGTTGAGGACCATCCTCCGCAGGCCTTCGTCTCCGGTTTCAATCCCCAGGGATACGCAGTAACAGCCGGCTGCGGCCAGCAGGTCGGCCACCTCCTCGGTGACGGCGTTAGCCTGGACCTTGCAAATAAACGGGAGGTTGATGCGGGATCGGTAACCGTGCAGGAATTCCTTGACCCATATCTTCCGGGCAATAAAGACGTCGTCTTCGAAATATACCGTGCCTAACTTATAACGTCGGCGTGTATCCTCAAGTTCCCGGAGGGCATATTCCGGGCTCTTGAAACGGAGGAAGGGGCCTTTCCCGGCGTATATCCGTTTCCAGAGGTGGTTATAACAATAACTGCACTGAAAGGGGCAACCCCGGGAGACTACGAAGTGCTTGGTTGGGTTTTCCTGGAGGGGACGATATTTATCGTAAATCTCGCGGGCTGGGAAAGGGAGCGAGTCCAGGTCCCCGATTAGGGCTCGAGGTTCGTTTCCGAGGACTCCCTGCGGGGACTTGAAGTAGAGATTGGGGATCAGGGTCATTCCCTCTCCCCTCGCGAAAGCCTGGACCAGATCCAGAAGCGGGTATTCCCCTTCCCCCCGGCAGACGCAGTCCACCCCCTCCTCCTCAATCAGGTCCGGGAAAAAGGTGGGATGGGGTCCGCCGAAGATGGTGAATATACTTCCCCTCCGCTTCAGTTCCCGACCGACGGCAATCGCCCAGATATGTTCGCCAGTGGTGCAGGTAAAGCAGGCGATATCCGGCCGGTAGCGGAGGATAGTGGCGGCGATGTCCTTTTCTCCGCTGCCGATGAAGGCCTCGACCTGGTGGCCATGTTGTTTGACCAGGGCGGCCAAGGACATCAGCCCGATGCTTTCATACCAACCTCGCTGGATCAGGGCGATTTTCATAAGGCAATACTGGAGCGGGATCCGGACTGATCCCGATAGGTAATGCGATGAGCGCTGTTTTCTGTTATACTTTGTTATTCGCTCCAGGTCACTTATGTAGACGCTTCGTATCCCCTGTGGGGTTATAGGGGGCTGTCGTGCCGGAGACCGCCGGAGACCGATCTTCTTGATAACCCAGTGTACTTCAACTAAAATAGCTTCGGCAAATTAAACTTGGTCTTGACAGCGGATAAACTCGGAACCGCGCGGGCTACGGAAATGGCAATAACAAATCCACCCGGCCGCGCAGGACGGGTGGCGGCTCAATGATTATGCCTCTGAATTCCCGGATGGCGGGTTTCGTTAAGGAACTGGCGCTCAGTAACTATCGCGCTCCCCGTCTGCCTTATCGCCTTCTGGTCTACCTTACTCTTCGCTGCAATTGCCGGTGCCGGATCTGTAGTGTCTGGAAGAAAAAATCTCACAGAGAACTCGGTAGAGATGAATTGTTTCGAATGTTCCGCTTTGCGGCGCCGTTCATTCGCTGGCTCCACCTGGGCGGGGGGGAGATCTTTCTGAGGGAAGACATTATGGACATCCTTGAGAGCGCCGGGAGAGAACTGAGCCGGCTGTTCCTGGTCCAGTTTGCCACCAATGCCACGCTTCCTGAGCGGGTACTGGAAGGCTGCCGGGTTCTGGCGGATAGCCCGATCCCCAGGATTATCACTACCGTCTCCATTGACGGTATCGGGACGGACCACGACCGGCAACGAGGGGTAGAAGGGCTGTTCGAGCGGGCCGTCGGCCTCTACCGGGAAATCAAGACGGCCCACCGGGGGAGGATCAGTCCCCGCTTGGGACTGACCGTTACCCGGGATAACTGCCGCGACCTGGCGGATATTTTCCGCCGGTTGCATCATAACTACCGGATCCCACCGGTTGACCTGCATGTGAATTTTTACCATCATTCGAGCGTCTTTTACGCCAATCCCCCGGGATGGACTCTCTCCACCGGGCAGGCCCGGTCGGCGGTCGGGACGATCGCCTCGGTTATGCCCTGGTATTGCCGCTTCACCCCGAGCGGCTTGTTTGAGCAACGTTACCGCAGCCTGTTCCCGGTTTTTCTGGAAAAAGGCCGCTGCCCGATACTCTGCGGATCATTTTCCACTTCCCTGACCGTGAGCCCGGAAGGAGAATGCCGGCCCTGTACCCTCGACCATCGCTCGGCCGGCAACATCCGGGAATTTGATTACCGCATAGATCGACTGTGGGCTTCCACCTCCCGCCATCGACTCCGGGAGAAAATTATGCGTGGGGACTGCCCACAGTGCTGGACTCCCTGCGAGGCTTTTCAGGCGATGTTCGCGCAGTTCCTTCCCGGCCATCGGAGATGACATCAACATCGTCAGTCATTTATCCAGAGGTTAACCTATGAAATCGACTACCGTCCCGAGAATGGGCCATCCCGAGGGTCCAACCCTCGGGCGACGGCGCGTGAGGGAAGCGGGGATAGTGATCGGGGTATCGACGCTGGTCTTCCTGCTTTTTTATTTCAACGCCTACTTCAGTGACGGTTTCAAGGGGATGCTGGGATACGAGACGAAGGATACCCTGGTTCATCTCCAGTCGTATGTCCACGCTGTCTCCGCGGGTGGTTCAATATACTGGGATCCATATTATCTTTTGTATACCCCCGCCTTCCCCCAGGCCCCCATATATTCCCCCATCACCCGTATGTTCCTGATCTTCGCGAGCGAATTTTCCCACCCATCCACGCCGTCGTTTTTCCTTTTCTACCTGCTTGTGCTTGCCGCCATCCAGATTCTCTGTGTCTATACTATGTATCTTCTCCTCTCCTCTTGCGGGTTCTCTCTGCTCCCGGCCTTGCTGGGGGGGCTTGGTTACGCGTATAACCATCAGACCTTCGTCTTCGGTATCCGCCACGGCTACGAAAGGATCTCGGCCCTGCTGCTCATCCCTCTGGTCATTCTGCTCTATTTCCGGCTCTGGCAGTTACCCCAATCCCGATACCGCTATCGAGCTGTCGCCGCCGGGACGGCCCTGCTCCTCGGGCTGACGCTGATCTGTAACGGAGACATCAAGCCCACCGCCTTTTTTATGCTTTTTATGGTTCTAACCGCCATTTTCGCCCGGCCGTTCTCCTGGAAAAATATCGCGGTCTTGGGGCTGATATTCCTCCTGGCAGGGGCGATATTCGCGGTGCAGGGGCTGCCAACCGTATATACCTTCTGGGACTCCGTGCGCGGACAAGAAAGTATGGAGAAATTGCTGGAGTTCTCGTTGCGGCCCAGCAGACTTATCCTTACTCATATCAGCACCGCTTTCACCGACCGGCTTGATTATCCCTGGGAAAGCAATTCGGAATATTCTTTGTCATTCCTGCTCCTAGTCATCGTCGGTCTCTTCAGCCTGTACCGAAATCGTTGGGGCCGGGTCATATATGCCACGCTGATCTTTTCCCTGTTCTGGATTATAGGCAATTATACCCCGTTCCGGTTCGTTGTGGGATTCATTATGCGGATATCCGGGATGCACCATCCAGCCCGAATGACCATCCTCCTCTACTTTTGCTACAGTTTTGCCCTGGCTCAGGCTGTTCAGCAGATGCCCGGCGGGCGACGGGAGCGGTATGCGGTGATAGTCCTGGTCCTGATCCCGGTCGGTTTATTGATTGCCCGAGGAGCGGGGATCCGCCAAATACCGCTTCGTTTTGCCCTGTTCTCATTGTGCAGTTGGATGGTTATCGCCGGAGTAACCTTCCGGGCTCTGCCTAGGGCTTCCCTTTGGACGCTGGTGTTGTTTTTTGCCCTAGAGCGGGCCACGCCTTTTGTCTCCCTAGAAGAGTCGCGTTTGACCGATCCCACCAACTATTACACGTATGGTGAAATCTACCATAGCCATCCGCGTGTCGAAGCGATTCTCCGGGACCCAGAGCATAGAAATCACCGGGCCTTTTTCGGAGGGAAGGAATACCCGGATCTCTTCTCCCATACCTTGTACCTCAACGCCTTCACCGACGGTATCCGCCCGATCTTCGCATATTTTGTCAACGAGGAGTGGCCGGTTCGCATTCGTCAGGTGCAGTGGCTTTTGCTCAACGATTGGTCCAACCCGATGTGGGATATCCTTAACGTTCGATATTTCGTCGACCTGGATGCCCTTTTTATCACCTGGGATGACGAAGACGTCAACCGGAAGGGAATGGAACGACTGGAGGTCGTCGACCGCTGGCTGCGGGTCAACCCGGCGGCCGAGGGTTATCTTTTCCTGCGATACCGGGCAGAGGGGATCAAGGACGAGGACGTCTTTATTTCCGGTCTTCGGGACGGGAGTCTGGACGTGAAAAGTATCGCTTACATAAATTCCGGAACCGGGGATTTGATATCCGATTCCGGTCCGGCTCAAATCCCGCGAACGGGATCCATCAAGGTGATCGAGCGCCGGCCCGATGCTGTCCTTGCCGAGGTCAGCATCTCCCGGCCCGCCATCCTGGTATTTTCCGAGTTCTGGTATTTCCCCTGGGCGGTCCGGATCAACGAACGTCCAGCCGAACTTCTCCGGGTCTACAACATTCTGCAGGGAGTCAAACTGTCACCCGGCATCCATCGTGTCCATTTTTTCTTCAATTTTTGGCATTGGAAGTTGCTTGTCCCCAAGTTTGTTTCCGGCAGCGTGATACTTTTTCTAATAGCGCAGATTGTCTTTTGCTGGCATAAGGAGAAGAGAATCGCGAGTCCTTTGCCTGATTCCGGCAAGGCGCAGAACCCCGGCTTACGCTAAACAGCGAGGGGATATCTTCCGAAGATACCGGAGTTGACAGGCAATAATTCAGCTGACAGTATGCGGGTAAAATTGGGGATCCGGAAGCCGGACTCCGATATCAAATGGGATAACCGACCAGATTGCCCCGGATAAATATCCCGGTCGACCGAGGCAATATTCAGCCAGCAGATCGTGCTGTGAGTTCCGCCGCGGGCGGATAGCCGAACCAGGTTCAATCATAAGGGATGGCTGATATGATGAAAATCCTGGCGCTGTTTATGACCCTGGCCGCCGGTTTGTTGTCGGCCGCCGGTTCCCAGGAGGATAACCATTTATTCTTACTGGCGGGGGAGGGGATGAGAGTGGGGGAGTTGTCAGCAGCCCTGGGTGAGGGAGCGGTCGTTGAAAGAAGGAACCGGAATGGCTGGACCCCTTTGATGTTGGCGGCCGCCAAGGGGAACCTACCGGCGGTGGAGTTGCTACTCGAGGCTGGCGCTGATCCTTCTGCCGCTTCCCGGACCGAATACTATTCCGGGTTCAGCGCCTTGATGACCGCTGCCTATTACGATCACCCCGATGTGATCGAGGCCCTGGTAGCTGCCGGTGCCGAGGTGAATGCCGCCGATAATCATTATTACGGAGAGACCGCCCTGATGCTCGCGGTGAAAACCGGAAATATAGAGAGCGTGAGGTCCTTGATTGCCGGCGGGGCTGAAGTCAACACGGCCAACCGCCGCGGCGTGACGGCCCTGATGTACGCCGCTTCTTATGGCCGGGTGGAGATAATAAAGGCCCTGCTGGAGGCGGGAGCGGATCCAGAAATCAGGGACCAGGAGGGTATGGATGCTTTCCGCTGGTCGATTCTGGCCGGTTCCCGGCGGGCCGCGGTCCGGCACTTATTGGAGCAATAACTCAGAATGAAAAAACAATGGTCCGACAATAATGTTTTCCCCACGGGTATAGTGGCCCGGGCACTTTTTTTGCTGCTAAGTGGATGTTATTTGCTGGTCGGTTGCGGCGGCGAATGGCCGCCACCGCCGGGGGTTGAAGAGAGGGGTAGGAGCAGGACTGATACCTGGGAAACCCTGCGGAAGGAATCCCCCTGGAAAAAGCCTTTAGCCCAGGATCCCATCTATCAGCTGCTGGGCGAGATTTATAGTCAGATGGAGGACCTGGATCGACGGGCGGAAAACTCGGGCTGGAAATTCACTGATGAATATCGCCAGATTCGGTTTAAAATGGACAAGTACTACGCTCAAACCCGGTCAGTTGTCTATCGTCTGCGCTCGTCTGGCGCGGAAGGGAATCCACTTGGGCAACAGCTGCTTGAATGGTGGATCAAGGTCCTGGAAGATTACCTCAAGGAATCATTAGTTAAGGCGGATAAGTTTGAACAATCGTAGGTTGGTAAGTTTGGTTAACAGTGTTTCCGACATCGGATGATATAGGTACAGATTCAATGATGGCAAAGGTCAAATTTCTTCCCCGGTTCATATATGATCATTTTTATAAGCTTCTCTTTCTAGTCGCTTTTGCCTATATGGTCTTTCTCGCGATGTCCTACAGCCTGTGCTGGCAGGATTTTGACGTTCCGCACAAATTTCATCCGATGGCCTTGCGCAATGGACCAGAATTGCGCTGGGAAGATTTTACCAGGATTTTTAACGCAAGCCGCGAAGGGTACAAGATCGGTCCACCCACCCGCCTGCGGTATTTTCAGGATCTGGTTTCTCTGATTGACATCAAATTCCGGATCTGGCTCTTCAACTACATACCACCCCATCCAAGTATCTCCCTAATGTGGTTGTTTGTGATGTTTTTGTCGCCGATGATGATGTTCAAGCTGGCGCGCCAATTGACCCAGAGGCAATCAACGGCTTGGATCGCGACGATTCTTTTTATGCTTTCCACGGGTAATCTGTTCGGGATCAATAAGATGGCCAATCCGGCCAAGCCATTGGCCAACTTTTTTGGTTTATGGGTTTTTTACCTGGGGGCTGTGATTGAACGCCGGATCCGGAACGATTCTTGTTTTTCACCGCGGTCCCGACGGTTGTTTGTAATTATGCTCTTAATTTTATTGATCGCATTTTTCACCGACGAGACGACCTGGATGTTTTATTTTATGATCCCCGTTCTCTTTCCCGCAATTTTCTTCACCAGGCGGACGAGAAAATTTTCGATAGGTGGCTACCTTGCCCTAATAGTGGCTGCGGGATTGCTGGTTTTCGTAATCTTTCCTTATCTGTTAAATAGGTATACTCCCGGAAAAATAATAGTTGACTATATCTATGATCATACTCAAGGGGAAGATGCCGGTCCTCTTGTGCCGGACTTTTTCGGGCTGCGCTACGTGATACTCACCGTGCGTAATCTCCTCTGGACACAGCTGGTGCCCTGGGGCTGGTTCTGGCGGGGCATAATTTTATTGTCGCTTCTGTTCGGATATCTCGTTTTTCAGTTCAGGAACCTGACCTCCCTGCGCCGCCGAGTGGTTCTAAGGTTTCTCGGCATATTTATCATTTTTGTTAGCCTCCAGAGTTTCGCCATCGCCAAGGTATATTGGAACCATGGGTACGTCTTGAAATATTCCCTGTATTATGGTGCATTGTTGGCCATTATTCTCCCGATTCCGCTGGCTGTACTTCTCTCAAGAAATCCCGACCGTTTTCGCGGAGCAATAAATAAAATTTTGCTCCTCGTTTTATTAGTGGTTATGGTCTATAATTTTACCAGGGTGAATGAAGATATCCGTTTCCTGCAGGCTCTCTGGGAAAATGCCGGGGAGATGGATTACGCCACCTCGCGGGCGATCTGGAAGGCGAGGAAAAATCCGGAGGCTATCCGTCGGTATAAGTATCAGTATCCGATCTGGTCGGCCTGGGCCTATATTCAGGAGATAGAGATTATCGCCGAACAGCAGGCGGCGAAGTCGCGCGCGGAGTTGGATTCCAGGCGGGAATAGCCTTTATCGTAACACGTTAGCTTTATAAAAGTTCCTACTGTTTTTCAAGCCTGCATTTGTCATTGCGAGGAGCCGAAGGCGACGAAGCAATCTCCAGGTTGAGATTGCTTCGGCTCCCTCACTTCGTTCGGGAACCTCGCAATGACAATAAACTCCGCTCCCGCCCGGCGGCGGGCGGCGGCGCTGCTGCTCAACTGCGATGCTTCTTATAGGCGTAGAGCGCCGGCCAATGAAAGCAGACATCTCGGGGAGTGAATGAAGGCGTTGGTCTGGGCGCAGGACCAGGAGCAGTGGCAGCCGGCTGAGATCTTCCGGTAGTTTTGAAAGTAGTCCCGGGCCGGTTTTTCTTTCAGGCCCCGGCGGATATCGTAGCCGTAGTCGCGGATGTTGCCGAATCCGGCCTCGGCGGGCTCGCAGGGCGATAGGTCGCCGTTTTCCCTCAGGACCAGGATCGACTTTCCCGCCCGGCAGTACTTTCCCAGGTTTTGGTCTTTCTCCCAGCGTTCGATCGCCTTTTCCTTGGCCCGGTGGAAGGCGACCGAGAACCGGGAGAAACGGTCGGCCCGGCGGGAGCGGTTGATCCCTTCGACGGCGGTCTCCAGCCGGCGGTAGAGTTTCCGGTCTTCTCCTTTTACCAGGGCCCGGTAGGACTCGTCGACGCAGGGGGTGAGGACCAGGCGGTGGAAGAAATACTTATCGATCCATTCCCGGTAGAACTCATCCAACCGGTCGCGGTTATCTTTGGAAAATACCGTGACGATCTGAACGTTCAGGTTGGGGCGGACCGTGGAGATTTTTTCCAGCGCCCGGCTGGTCTCCCGGGCCCGCTCGAAGAGGCCCGGCCGCAGGCGGAGCTGATCGTGGAGTCGGGGTGGGCCGTCGGCGGAAATCTGGATTACCAGACGGATCCCGGGGAAGTCCCGGCAGAAGGCGTCGGCCAACCCGGCTGTGGTCTCCGGCCGGTATCCGTTGGTGGGGATCTCGATCAGCTTGGGCCGGTTGTTGATGGCGAAGGTCCGGACAATATCTTCCAGTTCCTTCCGGAGGAAAGGTTCCCCGCCGGAGATCGAGAGGTCGGCCAGGGGACCGTAGAACCGGGAGAAGCGTCCGATCTCCTCCAGGGTCAGTTCCTTCTCCGCTCGCGGGTTCTCGACCCGCCGCCGGTAAAAACAGAACCGGCAGCGGCAGTCGCAGCGGGCGGTGACAAAAAATATCAGGAGCTGCGGCCGCTTCCGGAAGAGAAAAAAGGGGTTATATAGCATCTCCGGACTCCAGTGTCGACAGTTTGTCCTTGACCGTCCCGACTATGCCGGAGACTGACCTTCTGCTGAGAAAACCGTAAACCAGGCCGGAGTAAAAACCCCCACAGGCGGCCAGGTAGGAGATCAGCTGCAGGGGCGGGGTGAGGAGAAAAATGGGGAAATCCCGGATGACCCCGGTCTTCACTCCGATCCCGTAAGCGAGTGCGAGATAAACCGCCCCGGCCCAGAGCAGCCAGCGGAGCGCGAAAACCGCGGTCAGTCCTCCCGCCGCCCCGGTAAGGAGGAAGAGGGCCAGGAAGTAGGAATCCCAGCCGAAGATAAAGGGATAATGGACGAAGACCTTGGCCTGGTGGAATTTCTCGTACCAGACCCAGCGGTAATAGGCGAGGGGGAAGTCTCCCCGCCGGTGGGCGATCTTCAATTCGGGGTGATTGACCAGAGGGATCCCCCGGGCCAGGGCCTGGCAGGCGAAAAGAAAGTCGTCGATCCTCCAGTCTCCCAGCTCGTCGAACCCCCCGATCTCGGACCAGAGCGACCGGGTCAGGACGCAGTTACAGAATTCGATACCGGTGGCGGCGACCGGTTTCCTGACCGTGGTCCGGTGGCTGGAGCGGAAGGGGGAGAGGGGGGAGTTGGTCAGGGATTCCGACATCCTCTCGGGAAAGTCGTCGGCATAGATCAGGTTCGAAGGACCGGTCAGGACCCCCCGGTATCCCTGCCGGAAATATTCCCGGTGGACGGTCTCGAACCAGGAACGGGTGACCAGGACGTCGTCGTCGAGGAGAGCGGCAACCTCATAGTCGGCTTGGGCCATCCCCCGGTTTCGGCGGACCCCGGGGTGTTTCACGGGGACCGGAATGTTTTCGATCTTCAGGACCGGGTTCCGACTGCGAATCCCTGCCGGAGGCTCTCCGACCAGGAGCAGCTGGACCTCGACCAGCAACTCCCCGGGAGCCGTCTCCTCGATACTCCTGACCAGCCGCTCTACGGTCCGGCGGGATCGGGAGACCGGGACGACGATCGAAATCCCCGGCCGGCCGGCGTGATTATTCAGCGACGAGTTTTCAGGCATAATCTCTCCCGGACAATCATTGAAAGCAAATCAGCCGCTCCTCCGGTTTTCCGGCTTGACGGGCCTTCATCAGGCCGTAGAATAAGCGATCGGGATTGGAATTCCAAAAAGTATTTTACCGAAGACCTCTCTTCGGAGACGGAATAGGGAATTCAATAAACTGTCTCCCCGAGTAAGATTCCATAATGAGAATCGCCTTTCTCCAGAAGTATCCCTTTCCCTATTTCGGGGTGATGTCGATCAGTGCCTGCCTGCGGGATGAGTACGAGCGGGAGGTCTTTGTCGGTGACCTGGAGGAGGACCCGGTCGAGGCGGTGGTCCGGTTCCGGCCGGATGTCCTGGCCCTGCCGGTGATGACCCACGAGTACCGCTGGATGATGGAGGCCGCCGCGGAGATCAAGCGGCGGCTGCCCTCGCTGGTCGTGGTCGCCGGGTACATCCACGCCACCTCGGTCCCGGAGATGATAGAACACCCGACGGTGGACGCGGTCTGCGTTGGGGAGGGGGAGTACTCCTTCCTCGCCCTCCTCAAGTGCCTGGAGGAGACCGGCCGTCCGGAGCCGGTGGACGGTATCCGGGTCAAGCGCGACGGGAAAATTCTCCAAAGAGATCGGCCCAGCCTGGTCCCGGATCTCGACGTCCTTCCGGACGAGGACCGGGAGATTTATTACCGGAAGTACCCGCCTCTCCGGGACGAGAAGCTCAAGCAGTTCATCGCCTCCCGGGGCTGCCCCTATTCCTGTTCCTTCTGCTGCCATCAGGTTTACCGGGAGCTTTACCGGGGACGGGCGAAGTATGTCCGGAGGAAGTCCCCGGAGAAGGTGATCCGGGAGATTGTCGGGGTGAAGGAACTCTACGGGATGGAGTCAGTCTGCTTCCTCGACGACCTCTTCGTCCTCGACCTCGGATGGTTGAAGAAGTTCTCCCGCCTCTACCGCGAACAGGTCGGCCTTCCCTTTTTCTGCGCGGTGACCGCCCCGGCGATGACCGAGGAGATCGCATCCCTGCTCAAGGAGACCGGGTGCCACACGGTTACCTTCGGGGTGGAGACGGCGAACGAAAAGAAGCGGTTTGAGATTCTCAACAAGCGGGTGACCGACGAGCAGATGATCGAGTGTGCCCGGCTGGTGAAGAAACACGGGATGAAGCTCCAGACCACCAACATCTTCGGCCTTCCCTTCGAGACGGTCGAGGAGGCCTTCGAGAACATTCGATTCAACATCCGGCTGAAGACCGACTATATGTGCTCCAACATCCTCCTGCCTTTTCCCCGAAGCGGAATCGAAGAGACGGCCATCAAAGCTGGGATCCTCGACCCCGATTATCTCCTCAACGAAAATTTCCGGGGGGTCCACCTTAACAGCGTCTTCAACTACCCGGGGATTGAGGAGGTGGAGCGGGTCCAAAAGATCTCGCACCTGGCAATGAAACTGCCCTTCCTGATCCCGTTCTTCCGCCGCCTGGTCCGGGTGAAGAGCCGGAAATTGTTTTTCGGTTTTTTCGTCTTCTCCTCGATGTGGCGCTATAAGTCGGAGAAGCCGATCTCCTTGCTTGAGGTGATGAGGTTGTTCTGGCGGGCCCGGAAGAATTACCTGAAGTACCTATCCTGAATCTCCTTCGAAACAGTGAATACTAACCGACCTATGAAGAGCAGCGGGGATTCGCCGGAAAGCCGCGGTCGCGGTTGGGTATTTGCTTTACTGGCGGGACTGATTGTTCTCTTCTTCCTCCCGCTGCTCGCCGGCTGGGAGAAATTTTTCGTCGACGATATTGGCTTTATTTTTTATCCCCAGCAGACATTCCTCTCTCGGGCCCTGTCCGGCGGGGTGATCCCCTGGTGGAATCCCCATCAGGCCGCCGGGGCCAGTTTTTTTTACGGGCACCTCTTTCAAAGCGCGCTTTCACCCTACAACTGGGCCTTCCTCATCCTGGGAGCCCTGGACCCGGCCCGGGATTTCCTCTGGCTGATTAAACTGCCCCTGGCGCTTTCGTTTCTGCTCTCGGCTGTCTTCTCCTACCTCTTCGCCCGCCGGGGGCTCCGGATCGGTCCCGAGGGTTCGTTTCTCTTTTCCCTGGCCTACACGCTGAGCCCGGCGATGACTTATTTCGCCCTCTGCCCGCCGGAAGTATATATCCAGGCCTGGCTTCCGCTCTTCTGCCTCTTCCTCTTGAGATTCGCCGAAACCGGCCGGCCGGGCTGGCTGATCGGCGGGGCGGCCGCCTTCGCCTTTATCTCGCCGGCCGGCGACCTCCCGGTCCTCTTCCACGTTCTTCTGATCACCGCCCTTTTCGGGGCCGGGGTCCTCGGTCTTTACCTTTGCCGAAAGGACTGGAAGCGCGGCCTTCGCCTGGTTTACGGGGGTTTGATAATATTCGGGCTTGGAGCGCTTCTTGCCGGCCCTTACTGGGCGAATATGCTCGACGGCCTGATGATCCTGGCGGCGGAGACCGGGGAGGTGGTCGAGGAACTTTCAGGTCTGGCCCAGAGCCTGCCCCCGGTTTACCTGCTCACCCTGTTCGTCCCCGACTACTTCGGGGAGATCACCAGTCACCATACCTGGGGGGCGGCCCACCTGATGCGGATCAGCATCAACGACGTCAACATCCTCGGCGGCCTGGCGCTTTCTTTCCTGGTTTTCGCCGGGTTTCTCAGTCCGGCCGGGAAAGACCGGAAACCCGGACGAGGTTTTTCTTTCCGGGAGTACCGGTGGGTGTTTCTGGGAATTTTTCTCTTCGGCGTCCTGGTGATCCTGGGGCGCTACACCCCGGCTTACGGAATTTTCCGGAGACTCATCCCGGTTCTCCAGATGCCCTATCCGACGCGTTTCCGGAGTATCCAGTGTTTCGCCCTGGCCGGACTGCTCGGGGTCTCGGCCGAGCTGTTGCGCCGGTCCCCCCCGCCCCGGAAGGTCCGTCCGGCGTTGATTTACCTAATCTTCGTCCTGGTCTTTGCCGGCCTGGCCCTCCTCCATCCTTTTTCCAACGTCCGGGGAGATACATTCGCGCCCGGTTTCCGGCAGCTGACGGCGCTGGGGGACTGGTCCTGGTTTCTCACCGGCCCGGTGCTGTACCTGGTTCTGGCGGGGGTTCTGGTCCTGGTCGCGGCCGCTTTCCGGGGCGGGAAATACTTCCTCCGGCTCCTGGTCCTCCTGGTGACCGCCGAGGTGATGTTTTTCTCCTACCGGGCGTTTTATCACAACCGGGTCCTCAACCACCGCTACCAGGAGTTCACGGTCGATCGCTATACCGGTCCGGGCGAGTCCCCGGTTTACCGGAAGGTTATCGGCTGGCGGCCGGAGGGGAAGGGTGAGGCGGGGTTCTACCGGAGGCTCTTCCACCGTTCCCGTTTCGACAACCTCTCCTGGCGGGACGGCTCTCTGTCGATGCTCGGTTTCGACATCAAGCCCCTGGATCCCCGGTTCTCGGGGATCGTCGAGGAACTGACCGAGGGGTTCCCTTACGAGCTGCGGAGGCCGGACTGGATTTCTCGTTTCTGGCTGAATATGAGCGGGCGGTATTTCCTCTCCGATCGCCCGGTGGATCTCCCCGGATTGAGTTTCCGGGGGCGCCGCAACGGGGATTACAGTTATGAAGCGCCTCAGGCCCTGCCCCGGTTCTTTTTCCTCGACCGGGTGGTCGGATGCTCGGAAGCCGAGGCCCGGGCGGAGTTGGTGGAAGGAGACTTGAGGAGGGGAGTGTTCGTGGAGGACGGTGAGCAGTTAGCAGTTAGCAGTGAGCAGTTGCCGGGAGGTGGCGATTCCGGCGTCCTGACTGCTGACTGCTTACCGCTTACCGCTTACCGATCTTTCACCCCCGGCGGCGAGGACGAATACCTCTCTCACTTCGAGGGACTCCAGGGAGCCAACAGGATTACCGGGATCGATCTCTCCAACCCCAATCGAATTGTTCTCGATCTTCAAGTGGAGACCCCGGCAATGCTGGTGGTGACCGACGCCTGGCATCCCGACTGGAGAGCCACCCGGGATGGCCGGCCGGCGGAGGTCTTCAGGGTCAATTATCTCCAGCGGGGTATCTGGTGCCCGGCCGGGGAGTACCGGGTTATAATGTCTTTCCGTCCGTCTTCCCTCGTACCGGGATTGGCGGCGACCGCGGTCGGGATTCTAATCTTGGGCGGTATGGTTTACTGGCCGTCTCGGTCGCGCCGCCGTCGGGAAACTAAACAGGCTTAGGCCGGGGCCGGTTTTTCTCTATGAAAATCAGGAGACCGGAATTCATTGCCGTTATCTTGATCTTTCTGGCCGTGGGGGCGCTCTTTCTCCCCGCCCTGGCCGGTTGGCGGGGAATCTTTCACGACGACCAGGCGATGGACATCTTCCCCTGGCAGTATTTCCTTGCCCGGTACTTCCAGGAGGGGACGGTACCGCTGTGGGAGCCGGATACCTGGTGCGGGGCCAAGCCGTTTTACGCCCGGTATTACGCCGATACTTACTACTTACCCAACTGGCCAGCCTACCTGCTCAGCCACCTCGACGACCTTGAACATAGCTACCTCCTGATCGCCCTGCTGCCGCTGATCTTCCACTACGGCCTGGCCGGGGCGGGGATGTTCGCCTTCGCCCGCCGGGGACTCCTGCTCCGGACCGGTCCCGCCTTCGTCACCGCCTGGGCCTATCTCTTCAGTCCCGCCTTCTCCTACTCCTACGTCTGGGGGCCGGTGGTCAACGTCCAGGCCTGGCTCCCCTGGCTGCTGCTGGCGGTGGTCTCGATGAACCGGGGGTTCCGACCCGGGAAGGTGATTGCCGGGGGCGGTATCGTCGCCCTGATGCTGTTGGCCGCCCAGCCGCCCCACGTCGGTTACGGGCTTCTCCTGGCCGGTCTGCTCGCCCTGGGCCTGGCCCTGCGGCGTCTGTGGGGCGGGGAAAAACGGCTCTTCTGGCGGGCACCGCTCCAGTTGGCCGGGGCGTTGCTGCTCGGGTTGATCCTCTCCGCGGTTTACTGGCTCCCGGTGCTCGAGGGGGAGGCCCACACCGCGCAGCACCTGGAGATGGACTACGATTCGATGACCGGGGGGGACGGTTCGATGCCCCCAATCTACCTGGCGACCCTCTTTGTCCCCGACCTCTTCGGGACCGTGAGCGGTTACAACAACCGCAACTGGGTCGAGTCGGTGACCGAGGGGGTCCGGTTCTGGGACGCCAATATGGCCGGCGGCCTTTTGCTTTTCTTCCTGGTCCTGGCCGGAGCCTGCCTGGTATTGAAACGCGCTCGCTTCCGGCGTCTGCGGTTCTGGGCGATCTTTTCGGTGCTGCTCTGGATATTCTCCATTCTCCTGATGCTGGGGAAGCACACCCCGTTCTACTATCTCTTCTACCGGACCGTCCCGGTCCTCTCGCTCTTTCCCTTCCCGATCCGCTACCGCCTGCTCCAGGTGATTGCCACAGCCTGGCTGGCCGGATTAGGGGTGGAATTCCTGGCCCAGGGCGAATGGTCTTCGCGTGGCTGGCCGAAGAAGGTGATCTGGGGTTACCTGGGGTTGGCGTTCCTTGCCGGCCTGGCGGCGCTCTTCGGCCGGGAGGGCTTGGGGGAACTGGCCGGGGGGAGGCTGGTCCTCCCCGGGCTGGCGGAAACCGTCCGCCGGGATAACCTGGCCTGGTTCATCCGCGGCCCGGTCCTCTACTACCTCGCGGCCGGGCTGCTGCTGGTCTGGTCCTGGAGGAAGCTGCGGAGAGATGCCCGGGTCCGAACGGTGACGGGACTGGTGATCCTGGAGACGTCGATCTTCGCCCTGGCCGCCTTCTACTTCTGCATCTTCCGTTTCCACCACCCCCAGCCCCAGCAGATGCGGAGTACCGGACCATCCCAACACCCGATGATCGGGCGAGTTCTCGGACCCCTGGCCGATTTCCGGGACGACTCCACCCTGCGCTGGGCGACCGACCAGCCCTTCCACGACAACTTCGCCCGCCTCGAGGGGAGTTTCGCATTGATGGGCTACGATATGAAGCCCCTGGAGCGGCGGTTCAAGGAAGCCTTCGAAGCCGCCTACGGATGCCCGGTTGACTGGCCGATTTACTGGGAATTCCCCCGCCCCATCCACCCGCAATTTCTGAGCAATATGTCGGTCGGCTATCTCCTCGACTCCAATCCCCGAACTGTCTTCCCGGGCGGAGAGAGCGAGCGGCTGGAGTCGAACCCGGATTTTTGCCTTCACCGCAACCCCCGGCCTCTGCCCCGGGCCTTCGTGATGGACCGGGTTGTTGCCTGTTCGGAAGATGAAGCGATGGAGGAGTTGGTTAGAGGGGACTTGAGAAGGGGAGTGTTTGTTGATGATAGTAAGCAGTTAGCAGTGAGCAGTGAGCAGTCGCCTGAGGCTGGCAAATCCTCTACCCTGACTGCTCACTGCTTACCGCTCACTGCTTACCGGTCTTTCGACCCGGGCACCGAGGAAGAATATCTCTTTCATTTCGAGAGACTCCAGAAGGCGAACCCCATAACCCGCCTCGACTTGGGCAACCCCAATCGCGTGGAGGTCGATCTCAACGTTACCGTCCCGGCAATCCTGGTCCTGACCGAGGTCTGGTATCCCGGCTGGGAAGCCCGGGTGGACGGAGAGCCGGCGGAACTTCTCCGGGTCAACTACCTCCAGCGGGGGGTCCGGCTGGCGCCGGGCGAGCGCCGGGTGGAGATGGTCTTCCGCTCCCGGGCCTGGAGAATCGGCGCCGCCGTCTCCCTGGCCTCCTGGGCATTGTTGTTGATTATCGTTATAACCATCGTGGCGAGGAATGCGCTTCAACCAGGTCGCTGAGTGGCGGGGGGATTTTTCCCCAGATGAAAATGCAGGAGAATTTATTCAATTTTTAATACCTCGGCCGAGGATTATTGGTGGTTTGTAGCTCGAAGGTTGATTGTTCTTCATCTGGTCGGGAAAATTCTCGGCGGCCAGCCCTCTCTGTGCATCCTGGATATCGGCGGCGGGGTCGGGCCTACCTTGAAAAAGCTGGAGGAGATGGGAGTCGCCTTCGGCGTGGATATTTCCCCGGAGGCAATCGGTTACTGCCGGGACCGCGGCTGCCGGCGGCTCTGCCTGGTTGAAGAGGAACGGCTGCCGTTCGGGGATAACAGTTTCGACCTGGTCATCTCGATAGATATATTGGAACATATGGATTGTGAATACCGTCATCTGCGGGAATATCAGCGTGTCCTGAAGAAAGGAGGGTTTTTGCTCATTACAGTTCCCGCCCTGTCCTGGCTCTGGTCGAATCACGACCGGGCCAACCGGCACCGGAGAAGATACTCCAGGTCCGGACTGAGAAATTTACTGGACAAAGAAGGTTGGAAGATCGAGCGGTTGTCTTACTTCTGCACCCTGTTATTCCCCCTGATTATGGCCATCAGGCTGATTTCAAAAATGGTCACCCGGATTACCGGGGATTATGACCTGGCCTGGAATTTCAAGATCCCCGGTTTCGGGCTCAACAACCTCTTCCGCCGGATATTCTCCTGGGAATCCGCCTGGCTGACCAAGCGCAATTTTCCCATCGGTTCATCTCTTCTGGGAATCTGCTGGAAATAGATATGACCTGAATTTTGCACGTCAAACCGGGGCCGGAAAAGTAGCACAGACATTCTTGTCTGTGGAATCTTGGCCACAGGCAAGAATGCCTGTGCTACTGTGCCCGTTGGTCAGCCACCTGATGGGTTAATCCGGGCTCTATTTATCTTGCCCATTTTCGCCTTGATAAACAACAACTTATAACATAGCTCCTGTTTAACAGATGCTAAATCCAGGTATGAGATTGAGAGAATCCATTCTGGCCCACCCCTGGTTCTACCGGCTGGTTTCTTCCGTGGTTGACCGGTATAAGCTCAGGGCCATCGGGCTCTTGAGGCGAGACTTCTCCGGGCTCAAAGTTCTCAACCTGGGCTGCGGTATCGGTAACGCGGTTTGCCTCTTCAATGTTTCCGACTACACCGGGATCGACATCAACCGAAGGTATATTGCGATTGCCTCCCGCAATTATCCGGGTTTTAATTTTATCGCCGATGACGCGACCAGAATCAAATGGGGAGGGGGGGCGATATTACCCTCATAAATTCTTTTCTCCACCACCTGGAGAATGGGCCGGCGCTGGAGATCCTGAAAAAATCTTCGGCCGCGCTCCCGCCGGAAGGCAGAGTTATCGTTCAGGAACCACTTCTGCCCCGGGATAGCGAATGGTTTGGCCGGTTGATGGCGAGACTTGACCGGGGAAAATACTTCCGGAATCAGGAAGAGTGGGATAAACTGTTCAGCCTTGCCGGGCTTTTCCCGGCAAATGTCTCCCCTTACTCGATGCGGATATTTGGACTTGAAGGATACAAAATGATCTCGGTCAGCCTGGCCAGATCAAAAGAAGTTTCCTAAACCAGCGGTGGATAGAGCGGGAGATTTTATGGATTACCATACCGGGAAAACGGAATCAGGCCGATTAAAGAGGGAGATAGTTGTCTGATGGAAAACGGTTCGCCAACCCGTCCCGGCAGTTCTCGATACCAGGGGGTCGTATTGAGTCAATTGACCACCATCAAACTCGGGGGGCCGGCCGAGAATTTGATCCGTCCGTTGGGGACCGGGGAGCTTGTCCGGACTCTCCGCGGTCTTGACGGCAGGAAGCAAAATTACAGGATCCTGGGCGGGGGAAGTAACTTGCTGGTGGACGACCGGGGGGTGAAGGGTGTGGTTGTCCGTCCGGAGTACGATCCCGAAGACCTGGTTATCGAGGGGGACCGGGTGGAGGCGCCGGCGGGGATGGCACTCTCGCGTTTGGTGAAGGCGGCGGGCGCGGCGGGCCTGGCGGGGCTGGAGTTCGCCGCCGGGATCCCGGGGACGGTTGGAGGGGCGGCGGTGATGAACGCCGGGTGGGGAGGTGAGGAGATCGCCGGTGTAATCCGCAAGGTCTGGGTTCACCGTACCGCCTGCGGGATGGTGGAATTAGAACCGGGAGATTGCCGGTTCGGGTACCGGGTCAGCCGCTTTCAGGATAGCGGGGAGGTGGTCCTCCGGGTCGACCTTGAACTTTCCCCGGGCGATCGGAAGGAGATAGCGGGGAAGACGCGGGAAGTCCTCCGCCGGAGAAAGGAGTCCCTGCCCCTCGATTATCCCAGCGCCGGGTCGGTATTTAAGAACCCGCCGGGGGATTACGCCGGCCGGTTGATCGAGGCGGCGGGTTTGAAGGGGAAACGGATTGGGGACGCCCGGATCTCGGAGAAGCACGCCAACGTGATCGTTAATCTCGGTGCCGCCCGTTTCCGGGAGGTGAAAGAATTAATCGAAATCGTCCGCGGCAGGATCCAAGAGGATTTTGGCATGCGATTGGAGCTGGAGATCATTATATGGGAGTCAATGTGAATCCGGATCTCCCATCCCCTGTACAGATGAAAGAGCATCGACCCCGATCCGGCCTGCCCGGCTGGCTCGTGATCGGGTCGGTGTCGGCGGTTATTTCCTGGTCGTATCTTCTCTACTGGCGCCAGATTTTCAATCCAACCCTCACCTTTTTCTCCGCGTTTTTCTTCATATTCCCGCTGGTGGGGCTGGCCCATTATGGACTTTCCCGCTGGATGGAGCTTATGACCAGCCTGTCCCCCTCCCGCTGCCGGCGGTTCAACCTGATTTCCCAGGCCGCATTTGTGCCTTTACTTGTTATGAATCTGCTCGGGAACTTCTCCCGGGGGGTCACGCTGGGCAGTCTGCTTGGATATGGATTGATCAATTTAATCCTGATCCCGTTGATCTGGCGGTCTCCGGAAAAGATCCGCCGCCGGCGCGGACTGTTTATGGACATCGGCTGCGCCCTGCTGCTGGTATTGCTGGTCTTTGTCTCATACTATAAATTTATGCGGGGAGAAGTATATTATCTCGAGGGAGACGTTCATCATCAGGGTTATTCGGTCAATCTCTTTCTGGGCCGCTCGGTTACCCAGGGGATCTTTCCCTTATGGAACCCTTACGACGAGCTCGGAATCCCCGTTTATTCCAACCCCAGCAACCAGTATTTTTTCCCGCTTTATACGATCGTCGCTATGTTTTCTTCCGGATACGGCCTCGGTCATTTTATCCTGCTCGCCTTTGTCATCCCCCTGGGAGCGGGCGCGATCGGGTTCTTCGCCCTGGTGAAATGCCTGGTCCGCCGCCGCTGGATAGCGTTTATTACCGCGGTCGGTTATGTCTTCTGCGGTTTCGCTGTTCACTGCACCCAGCAGGACATTCTTATCGCTCTCTGCTGGCTGCCATTTATCGTTCTCTTCGGGGTCAAGGCCTTTCTCACCCGGCGCAACGCGGGGAAATATTGCCTGGCGGCCGGTGTCGTCTACGGGTTGACGATCATATCCACCTATCCGACGTTGTCTTTCGCGATCGGCCTCCACCTGGGATTCCTGGCGGTTATTGCCGCCGGATATTTATTCCGCCGCCGCCGGGGATCGGTACTGCCGGTAGCGGGAAAATATCTCTCTATCATTTTTCTGGGAGTTTTATTGGCCGCTCCGTACATAGTCGCCATAAGAGGTTACCTTCCTTATACGGGCCGGACCGGGAGCCTTCCCTATCTAAGGGCCGTGGGACAGGGGGCCCTGACTCCTCGATCCTTTATCACTCTCTGGTTTCCCCGGACAGCTTTACTGCAGAACGAAGTGGAGATAGCGGTCGGGGGAGGAAATGAAAATATCCTGGATATGGCCAACTTTAACGGGCAGGACCTCGCCCGCCGGTCGGTTTATATCACCCTGCCCTGCCTGATCTTCGCGCTGATCGCCCTGGTCAAATGGAAACGTTACCGGGGATTGCCGCTGGTTCTGGGCGGGATCGCTTTATTCTATCTATCCGCCAGTATGGGAGGTTTCAGTTTTCTCTACGAATGGTTCTTCTATCTGATCCCGTTCTATACCAGGGTTCGCCACCCGGCGATGAACCGCCTTTTTTTCAGTTTTTATTTGTTGCTTCTGTCGGCGATCGGCCTGCGAATCGCTATCCGGTCTCCGCGGGATCGTTTCCTCGACCGGACACTTCCCCGGATCCTGACCGGTGTGGTTATCCTCTTCCTGGTATATTGGGCTTATCTCCAGGCTGCTATTCTTCCCCGGTTCGAGGAGGATCTGACTCTCTACAATCAACTTCTCCACGATACCCTCTTCGCGATCCTCTTTATCGGAGGCACTCTCATCCTCCTGCTCAGTCGTCGCTCAAGGAGATACCGGGGCGCGATAATAACCGGATTGGCGATTCTGGTTATTTTCGACGCCCTGAGTATTGCCCACTCCGGTCATCAACTGAGGATGAAGAGAAAACCCACGAATTATCGCGATTCCTTCGGAAAGTTTGAAAAGGAATTCGCCCTGCCGGCGAATGTCCGTCACCCGAAACAGGATCGATTTGACGTCAATTGGGTTCACAGTTTTCAGTTTGTTTACGGCAGATCAGTGTTCAAAGGTTATTTGCCGGTAACCGCCGAGGCGATACGAAGGAACCCGGATGGGTATAAGGATTATGTAACACGCCTCTTCAGGCTATATGACCGGGTAAAAGAGGAGACACCGTCTGGAGCACTGTCTTTGATGAGAGAAGGCGATAGTGATACCGCCTATATCCACGGCCCGGCGGAGATCCCGGATTGGTTCTCTGCCGGTGACCGCCTGCCTGGGATCGGGATGAGAAGCTTGGAGATCATCCGGTATTCTCCCAACCGGGCGGTGGTGTGGGTGGCGACGGAGGCAGGAGCGTTACTGGAGATGGTCGATATGTATTTCCCCGGCTGGAAGGCTTATCAGGATGAAGAGGAAATCCCGATCTGCCGGGTCAACTATTGTTTTAAAGGGGTATTTATCCCGCCCGGAAGGCATCTGGTAAGTTTCGTCTTCAATCCCCCGGCCTTTTCCTGGAGTATCCTGTTCTCAACTATTGTCTTTTTCGGGGCAGGATCAATTGCTCTGTTCATCAACAGGGGCAAGCGGAAGCCGGGTGATTCGATTTCGGCAGATTAACCGGGGAATATTTACAAGCCGGCGATGGCGAGGGCGCCGCGGGTTTGGCCGCGGAACTGGGTGAAGGTCCGGATCGCCAGCAGTCGCTTCAGGATGTGGGAGGGGCGGAGGTAGAATCTCTTGAAGGCCCGGTCGAGCCACTCGCGGTATTCCTCCCGGTCCAGCGACTCCGGGACGAAGAGCAGGGCGCCGTGATCGAGGATGGAGCAGCCGTGGGAGAAGTCGAAGGAGTATCCCTCGGCTGCCAGTCTCCGGTAGAGCTCGGTGCCGGGGAAGGGGGTGAACTTGTTGAAGTGGGCGTAGTCGAGGCCGGTCTCCAGGGTGAATTTCAGGGTCCGCTCCAGGCTCTCCATCGTCTCCCCGGGGGTCCCGACGATGAAATCCCCCCGGACCTCCAGACCGGCTTCCTTCGCCCAGCGGACGGCTTTCCGGTTGTCCTCGACGGCGTTTCCCTTACCCAGGAGCTTCAGCATCCGGTCGTCGCCCGACTCCAGGCCGTAGAGTACCTGCCAGCAGCCGGCCGCCTTCATCTCCTTGAGGAGTTCCGGGGTGACCGCCTTGACCGCGGTCAGGCAGGTCCAGGGGAACTTCAGCTTTCGCTTCCGGATCCCGGCGCAGATCTCCCGGACCCGGTCCTGGCGCAGGGTGAAGGTGTCGTCGAAGAAGCGGATCTCTCTCGCCCCCAGATTCCCGAGCATCCATTCCACTTCGTCCAGGACCCGGTCGGGGCTGTGGAAGCGGGTGGTGTTGCCGAAGATCGATCGGTCGCAGAATGTGCATTTGAACGGGCAGCCCCGGCTGGTCATCAGGATCCCCACCGGGAGTTTCCGGTAGGAGGCCGGGGTGGGGTGGTAGTGCCTCAGGGGCGGAAGCAGGTGGTACCCGGGGGAGGGGAGGGAATCGAGGTCGGAGATGAAGGAGCGCTCCGGCGTCTTCCGGACGGAGTTCCCTTCCGGGAAAACGATCCCCTTGACCTCGTCCAACCCGGAGAAACGCCCGTCCCCGAGACGATCGGACAGCCCGACCATCGTCTCCTCGCCCTCACCGAGGATCCCGGCGGCAAAAAGCCCCTCGGTCCGGACCGCTTCCGGGGTGCAGGTAATGTGGGCGCCGCCGAGGACCAGCGGGACGGCCGGGGCCAGCTTCCGCAACTCCCCCGCCAGCCGGCGGGCGCTCTCGAAGGAAGGGGTGGTGGCGGTGAGGCCGATCAGGTCCGGTTTGAACTCCCGGAGGATTTCGGGGAGGGTGGGGTAGGGAAAGCGGGCGGTGTAATCGACGATCTTCACCCGGTGGCCGGCTCGCTCCAGGACCGCCCCCAGGTAGGCTAACCCGAGCGGGGGTGTGATGTTGAGAACGAACCTGACCGACCGGCTCTCCCCGACCGACTCCTCCGGGTCGAAGGGAGGATTGATCAGGAGAATGTTCATATTATCAAGGCGAATTAAAAATATCTCAGATTCGCAGGGAGCAGTTGTTCAATGACTGATGTGGCACCCCGTTGGGGTGCCGCAAAAGATAGGTCCGTTGGCTTTAATCCCCGGCGATGCTCGCCGGGCTATCACGTGTCACCCCGTTGGGGTGAAAGCAAGGACGCCAACGGCGTTCCACATTATAGCTCGGGGCGCAGCCCCGGGAACCGGTTGCCCCTGGGAAATGTATACCCGGACCCCAACGGGGTCCTACATCATAGCCCGGGGCGCAGCCCCGGGTTCAAAAGATAGCAACCAACACAAACCAGCACCCCAACGGGGTGCCACATCATCTTCGCTCTTATCCCTGGTTTCCCCTTGCGGAAGCAGGTCAATATCAGGGCCGGGCGTTGCGGATCACGTCGCAGATGAACTCGATCTGGTGGGATTTCAGGCTGCTGGCGGAGGGTAGATAGAAGCCCTTTCTCCCCAGTTCCTCGGAGACCGGGTACTCGTCGCTCAACAGGTAGGAGTAGATCGGCTGGAGGTGGATGGGGATGAAGAACGACCGGGTCTCGATCCCGTGGTCGGCCAGTTTCTGGCGGAGTTGATCCTTGGAGATCCCGAACTCTTCCTCGACCAGGATCCCGTACATCCAGTAAACCGATTTGACGTCCTCGGACTCCGGGGGGGTGGAGATCCCGGGAACGTCCATCAGTAAATCGTTGTAGAGCCGGGCGTTGGATCGCCGGGCTTCCAACAGCCCGTCGATCCGCTCGAACTGGCCGAGCCCGATCGCCGCCTGGAGGTTGGTCATCCGGTAGCTGAACCCCATCACCTTGTGCCAGAAGTGGCGCTCCTGAGTGAAACCGTAGTTGCGCATCGTCTGGAGGAGCTCAGCCCGTTCGGGGTTGTCGGTGACGATCATCCCCCCCTCGCCGGTGGTGATGATCTTGTTGGCGTAGAAGCTGAAAGAGGCCATCTCCCCGAAGCTGCCGACCCGCCGGCCCTTGTACTCCGCCCCGTGGGCCTCGGCGGCGTCCTCGACGATCGCCAGGCCGTGCCTGTCGGCGATCTCCTTCAACCGGTCCATATCCGCCGGGTGGCCGTAGGTGTGGATGGGGATTATCGCCCGGGTCCTCTCCGTGATCTTCTCCTCGATCCGGTCGGGATCGATGTTCCAGGTCTCCGGTTCGACGTCGACTACCACCGGCTCGGCGTCGAGGTAGGCGATGGCGTTGGCGGTGGAGATCATCGTGAAGGAGGGTATGATCACCTCGTCGCCTGCTTTGATCCCCATCGTGGCCAGGGCCAGGTGGAGCGCCGTGGTCCCGCTGTTGGTGGTGATCCCGAAGCGGACCCCGCAGTAGTCGGCGAACTTCTCTTCGAACTCGTCGACGAACCTACCCCGGGAGGAGATCCAGTTGGTGTCCATACACTGGATCACGTACTTCTTCTCGTTGCCCTCCAGGGTCGGCTGGCAGACGGGGATGATCTCCACCCCTTCCGGGGTGACCGGTTCGGGCCCCGCCATCGCCGCCGCCCGCTGCAGGGCCTCCCGGCTTTTCTCCTCGTCGTATTTATTCATTTCGGTTCTTTCTCAGTTTCAATATGGTCCGGAGATATAATATTACATAACGGAGGAAGATCAAGGGGTTTGAGCCGGTCTTCGAGTACCCCCGCTCCCGCTCGGAGTTGGTGTAGGGGATCTCCCCGATCCGGTAGCCGTGCCGCTCCGCCCGGACCAGGAAGGTGATGCAGTAGTCGCCGTAGGTCCCCCGGAAGGGGAGGGAATCGAGCACGGATTTCCGGGCCCGGACGAAGCCGCTGGAGAGGTCGCGGATCTTCGAGCCGACCCAGAATCCTCCGATCCGGTTCAGGGCCACGCTGGCCCAGCGGCGGATCGGGGCCTTTCTCCCGTCGTGCCCCCCCGGGACATAACGGGAGGCGACGACGATGTCAAAGCTTTCGTCGGCGGCGATCAGGGCGGGGATGGTTTCCGGGGGGTGGGCGAAGTCGGCGTCGAGCCAGATCACCGTCTCGTGCCGGCCGGCCGCGGCCCCGGCCCGGAGAGCCGAAGTCAGACCCCGCTCCTTGCGCCTCAGAACCCGGATCCGGGGATCCTTTTCAGCCAGCCCGGAGGCGATCTCCCCGGTTCCGTCCGGGGAGTCGTCGTCGACCACGATGATCTCGGATTCGGGGGAGATCCGCCGGGCGATCTCTCCCAACAGCAGCCCGATGGTATCCTTCTCGTTATAGGTGGGAAGGACTATGGAAACCGGTTTCGACATAATGAATGAAGGCTATATTTCCCCCCCGCCCCTGTCAATTAAAATGACTGCCGTGCTTGACTTGCGGGAGAATTCTCAATATAGTCGCCCGTTAAAGAATAAATGATTCGGATAATAAGAATCTTTAGAGACCATCAATAGTCAGGGAGGAGATATGAACGAAATCGGTATTCTGCGAATACTTTACCGAAACCGGCTCCGTTTGCTGGTTGTTTCGCTGGCGGTCGGGGTGATCGCCGGGGTGATCTCCCTGTTGATTCCGAACAAGTACGACTCCACGGCGGCGGTCTCGGTCCAGAAGCCGGAAGTTCCGGTCACCGGCGAGGTTTCTCCCCTCCAGGTGGAGGCGTTGCGTGCGCTGACCGAATCAACCCTGGTGAAGAAAGAGGTTTACGACGGATTGAAAGCTGATGAACTCCTACCCCGGAGGGTTGATTTTATCCGGTTCCAGGAGATGCTTTCCACCCAGGTCCAGCGGGTGGAAGGGCAGGAAAGATCCCTCCTCCCGCTGGTTCAGCTGACCGCCACCACCTCCGATCCGTCCCTCTCCCGGGAAATCGCCGACCGCTGGGCGTCGGCGGTTCTCGCCACCACCAGGGAGATCTATCGGAGCGGGGTGGACGAGCTGGGAGAATTTACCGCCCGGATGTACGAGGAGATCAACCGGTCCCTGCTGGAAAGCGAGGACAGCTATTCCGGGGTCCGGCTGGAGGTCAACCTGGAAGGGAATAAACTGTCCCTGGAACACAACCGGGAAGTTTACTCACGCTTGTTGAAGAAGGTCCTGGAACTGGAGGAGAAGGCCTCCGCCGGGGAGGCAATTCTGAAACAACTGGAATCCCGCCTGGCGGACCAGGAGATCGAAGGCGTCTGGATCGGCGAAATATCTTCGCCGGGGGAAGGTTCGGAAGGCGAACCGGAAATCCCTATAGCCACTCCACTGGGGAGACGGATTGTCCGGGCCGTGCGGAGCCTGGCCCGGAACGAAGACCAGCTGGCCGAATTTAAACAAACCAGCCAGATCGATTACAAGGAGGCCCGGGCCAAGCTGCTGGCCACCCAGGTAGATGAACTATCCCAGGAGATCCTCCAGGCCCGGGGCGAACTTTCCCGGGTCGAACCCGTCCAGGCGCGGCTGGCCGAGGAACTGAAAGACCTCAAGCCCACCGTCACCTTAAGAAAGGCGCTGGGCGACGACGTGCTGTTGACGCTGGCCGAGAGAGGGAAGAAGGGGGAAGATTTTCCCAGTCTGGATACGGAAGCCAGCAACCCGGTTTATGAGGAGATCAGGGCGGAGACGATCCGCCTCTCCGGGCAGGTCGAAGGTTTGAAGAACAAGATCAAGCGGGGCGGGGAGCGGCTGGAGGAATTCCGGAAAGAACTTTCCCAGCTGAACCGTGATCTCATAACTCTCACCGCCCGGAATAGGACATACTGGGCGGCGGTCGAGCGGGATAGGGAACTGCTCGACTATTTCCGCGGTTCCTATCGGGAAGACCGCCGGAGATACGAAGAGTTGAAGAAGGAACTGGAACTGGAAGCGGCTGAACTGGCCTCGGCCCGGGCTTCCCTGGAGAATACCTCCGGTCGGATCGCCGCCCTGGAAGAGGAAGTTTACGCCGGGGAGATGCTGGTTTCCCGCCTTGAGAGGGACGTGGAAAACCTCGCCAATGTCCGGTCTTCCCTCGCGGCCCGGGCCGAAGAGGTGCAGTTGCTCCGGGTTTCGACGGAAAAGACCTCCCGATCGGGGACGTTCCTCCTCTATGGAGCTGAGGAGGACCCGGTCAAGGTCGGTCCCCGGCGCCTCCGGGCCGTCCTGATATCCGTGTTCTTCGGTTTCCTTCTTTACTCCCTGGTCCTGGTCTTGCGTTCTCTGGTCCAGGAACCCGAACCGGAGAGACCCGACACCCCCGCATCGGACTGACCGTCATCGGCAGGATCCGACACCCTCCGGGGAATATGCAGGCTGCCAGACATTATCCCCGCCCAAATGCCGGGCTTCCGGCACTGATGCCGCTGATCTGGCTGCTGGTCTCCCTGGTCGTCTTTGCCACCCTCCCCGGGATGATGTCGGGAAATTATCTCCCCAAGGTCTTCTGGACGGCGGCGACGGTGGGGTTGGGACTGGCTATTCTTCCCCCTCGCCGGACAGAGACGGTTCCGGTCAGCCTGCTCGGTTTGATCTGGTCGGCTTATCTCGGCTGGGCCCTGCTCTCAGCTGTCTGGGCGATCCAGCCCGGGGTCACATTCGAGCGCTGGCTGGTGATGCTCCTCCTCACCTTTGCTTACCTTCTGGCCGGACGAACCCGTTTCTGGAAAGCGGATGCTTTCTGGCGGGGATTCGCGTTGATATCTTCCCTGGTTGCGGCGATCGGGATCATCCAGTACTACGCCCCTTCCTTCTCCCCGGCAAACTACTTTCCCGGAACCGCCGTACCGCGGGCGACGATGGGTCATCGCAATTACGCCGGGATGTATTTTATGGTAATAATCCCCTTTCTGGCCTGGTTATATTTCCGGTCCCGTGGGCGGCAGACGTTCTTTTTCTTTTTCGCCCTAATTATGGGGACAGTCTTTCTTCTGTTGGTCAAGACCCGGGGGGCCTGGCTGGGATTGGCGTCGGGGGCGATTTTTTTTCTGGCGGCCGGGGGAGGGAAGAAAGTTCTGGCCCGGCGATTCCGGTTGGCGCTGCTGGCCGGAACTTTTCTGGCGGCGCTGTTCCTCGCGGTCGCCTTCAAGCCTTCCGAACGAGTAGCCCGGATGATGGCCGGCAAGGCTGATCTGCTCCAGACAGCTCGGACCCTTCTTGACGCCCGGGGCCGGATTGAGTTCTGGCGGGGATTGCCCGGGATCACCGACCCGTTGCTCGGGGCCGGATTCGGGAATTTCCCTATCGTCGCCACACCTTATGATCGGACCGGCAAGGTCAAGACTCTGAACTGGGAGGTTCATAACGACTATCTTCAAGCCTATGTCGATCTGGGGCTGCCGGGTGCGGTATTGTTCCTGGCTTCCTTCGTCATCCTGGTCATCTTGGCCTGGCGGGGACGGGGTCGGGGGATCCTGCTGGCGGCCGGGGTTTCCGTGACCGGTTTGGCCGTAATGCAGTTCACGATATTTACTATGGAGGTAGTCAGCACCCAGGTCTGGATTGCCGGTGTGGCGGCGATCCTCAACCGCCAGAGGGGACTCCGGGCTCCTTGCAAACTCAAGTTCCCGGTTTGGTCGATTCCGGCCTTCAACTTCCTGGGGGCCGCCATCTTGCTTCTGCTGGCCGCCGCCGTCGGCTTCACCATCAGGGGCGACCGGGAGTTTCGTCGGGGCCAGGCGGAGTTCGGCCGGATGGCCGCCCTCCAGGAGGCCCTGGAGAGCCCGGAAGCCTACCCGGCGCAGACTGTCAATCGACTCCAGAGAGAACTGGAATATGCCCGGACCCGGGCCCGCACGGCCTTGTCCCGGCTGGCCGTCCGGGTGATGCCGACAATGTTCTTCGACGCCAATATGAGGCATATCTCCGCCCATCAGACGGCGGGGATGGCGATGAGTTTGGGGGATTATCCCCTGGCGGAAAAGTTCGCCCGGCAGGCGCTGGCGCTTCATCCCGCCGACCGGACCAGCCTGATCTACCTGACCGAAATTGCCCTCCGGCGTGGGAACGTGGAAGAGGTCCGCGCCCTGATCAAGCGGGGGGTGGAGATCTTCGGTCCAAACCCTCACTCCCCGTATTTCTGCCGGAGACAGATCGGCATCTACCGTAACGAGGGACGGCTGCTGGAGGCCGAACGGATCCGTGAAGGTATGGAGCGGAACCGGGTTCTCCGGCCGTCGTCGCCCACGCCGGCCGATCGGGCGGCCGGGGTGGACCCGTCCGGGGTGATTTTCAGCTGGGCCGAAGGCAACGCCGCCCATTCTTACGATCTCTTTCTCTGGAAAGCCGGGGAGGAAGAACCCGACTATCCCCGGTTTTTCGGGTTGAAGGAAAACCGGACCGGTTCTCCCCTTGTTCTGGCGCCGGAAACTACATACTTCTGGCGGGTCAGGGCGATCGGTCGCTATTGGGAAGAATCGGGGCCGATCTGGTTTTTCCGGACCGGGGAACCAGGCGAAGCCAATTGGGTTGATTTCCTCCCGGGATCTGAAATATAATTAACGCTACTGGAGAATTCCAGAGTCCTGAATAGGGAGGCGGCAATGAGCAAAAAAACTTATTCTTCATTATTGAATCAGTCGAACATCAACCTGATCCGCTGGCTGTGTCCGGTTCTGGTTGTTGGTTTCCTGGTCGGGCCGGGCTGTTCCCGGGGGCCGGAAGAATCGGCCTGGTTCAGGTCTTCCGAGTCCGGCAAGGTTTTGCCGTTTGAGGAATTGAAGGCGGATATCCAGAGGACCGACTCGCTCTTCGACCTGTTCGATATGAAGCGGCAGTACGTCCTCTCCCAGGGTAGGATGGAGCCCCGGGTGATTGAGGAAATCGACCGTCGCCGGGACCGGATCCTGGCCGAACGGCCGCCCCTGGGCAGTCCCTGCCCCGAGGTTGACCTGGTGGCTTTTGACTATCGGTATGTCGAGCCCGGCCGCTATCGGGCCGACTACCTCTTCCGGGTCAACGGTTCTTTCTCCGCCGACCTAGAAATCTCCCTCCAGGGATCGGTCGCCCCAGAACACCTTGACCTGATTTCCAAGGCGAGACGGGAGGATGGGAAGGAAAGCGAGGTTTGGGTGCTCCGGCCCGACCCCCCGACCTCGACCTGGGGGGAAGGGGAGGTCCGCCGGCTTTCCCACCCGATTTCCGCCCGAGCTATCCCTTACAACCTGATGATGCTTTTTTACGATCCGGCCCGATCGCCCGGCCGGTACGGCGAACCGGTGTATCTGGGATGGCGTCAGGGCAAGACCGAGAGTGCCCTTCTGGAGGGCATCGAGCGCGCGGACAACCTGTTCGAACTCTACCGCCTGGAGGGCGACCTCGGGAACTTTCCGGCCGCCCGGGAGGCATTCGATCGGAAATCCGCGCAACTCAGGGCAGCGACACCGCCGTTGGGCGAAATCTCCGAGGGCCTTGAACTGGCGGCCTTCGATTATCGGAAGGTGGCTGAGAACCGGTATCGGGTCGATTTCCTCTTCTGCCTCGACCGGCCCCTGGAGTTCGATAGCCTGATATCGCTTTACGGAGTGGTGGACGAGGCTCAACGCGAGCTGCTGTCCGAACGGCGGCGGCAGGAGGGAAAGACGAGTGAGGAATGGACTTTCCGGCCCTTCCCTCCCACCAAATCCTGGCCGGAAGGACAGTGTACCCTGGTTTCCCACGAGATCGAGGCCCGGCCGATACCCTACAATATGCGGTTTATCATCTACGACCGGGAGAATCGCCGGCAGTTCGGGGAACTGCTGCCGCTGGGCTGGCGGGCCGATCCCGGGCGGCCGGAGAGGGAGTAGGCCCGGCTTTGAACAGCCAGCGGGGCAGCAGGAAGGTCGGCATCTACCGGACCAGGGACCCGAACGGCCGGGACCTGGGCGTTAACGCCGCCTACGAGAAGATCCTCGCCGATAACGGGTTGGAGTTTGTCCGCCTGGATATATCGGCGGCGGATTTCTGGGAGACGGTCCGGGGGCTCGACCTCTTCATTATGCGTTGGAACCATTGGGACTCCGCCGGGGGTGAGGCCCTCGATCTCCTCCCGGTCCTGGAGAAGAAGCTCCGGATCCCCTGTTTTCCGGATCTCAATACCTGCTGGCACTACGACGACAAGATCCGGCAGTACCTCCTGCTCAAACCACTCGGCTATCCGATGGCCGAGAGTTACATCTTCCGGGACCGGTCGGCGGCCCTGCGCTGGACCCGGAGAGCGGACTACCCGGTGGTCTTCAAGCTCCGGGGGGGCGCCGGTTCCCAGAACGTCATCCTGGTCGAAAACCCGGCGATGGGCGAAAGACTGATCAAGCGGATGTTCGGCCGGGGAGTTCTCCCCGAGAAGTTCCGCCACCCCGGTTCCGTCCGGTTCCGGCACTTCAACCTCGGACGGGAAATCCATCATCTGGCGGGGAATATTTACCGGCGAAGCCGGGGCCTTGATGCCTCCCCCTTCTGGCGGCGGGAAAAGAATTACGTCCTTTTCCAGAAGTACTATCCGGGCAACCGGTTCGATACCAGGGTCACGGTGATCGGGGAACGGGCCTTCGTCTACCGCCGCGGCGTCCGGCCCGGTGATTTCCGGGCTTCCGGGAGCGGCCGGCTCGACTATTCGCTGGAAGGGGTCGATCTCCGCTGTGTTGAGATCGCGCTGAAGATATCCCGGGAGATGAAGTTCCAGTCGATGGCTTACGATTTTCTCCTAACCCCCGGCAACCGACCCGTTATCTGCGAGATCAGTTACACCTACGTCTCGCGGTACATTTTCGACTGCCCGGGTTACTTCGATTCTTCCCTCCGATTCCGGGAGGGGCATTTCTGGCCGGAGTATCTTCACCTGGTCGATGCCCTCAGACTCCCCGACCTCCGCCAGCCGGAGATGGATTACTGAACCGGGCGAAACGGCGGCCGCCGGGGGATTCCCTTATAGCGGATGATTATGAATCTTGAGAAGACATCGCGGCCCGGCGGGAAAATTCCGGATTCCCCGGTCGACCCGCCCGAACCGATCCGGTTGGCGCTTCTGCTCGGGACCGCCTTCTTCGTCACCTGGGGCGCCGGACTGCAGAAAGCGGTCCCCGGAGTCAATCTCTCCCGCTTCTTTCCCTTTTTGGCCGGCCTTCTGGTAGTCTACTGGCTGATTCTCGGTCGCCGCCGGTTCCGGGCATTTCCCCCGGTGTATAACCTGTTCATCTTCTATGTCCTGGCCCATACCGCGGTGGTTTACCTGGTGTTCTTCCCCGGAGAACTCACCTTCGGATACACCGGTGTCCTCTACGAACAGGGCGGCTATACTCTTGCCGCGCCCTCCCGCGGGATTATGGTTGTGAGGTTTTTTCTCTTCGCGCTGGCCGGCTACGCTGTCGGCGCACTTATGAAAGGTCGCCGGGAGCTGCGGTTCTTTTCCCTGGCTTACGGGATTGGTTTCACGCTCTCTCTTGTTTTGGGAGGGCACGTCTGGGTTTACCTCAGCCGGGGCTTCGCCCGGGTGACCGGGGGCTTTCTCAACCCGAACGCGATGGCCATCGCCGGACTGGTCTCCTGCTTCCTCAACCTGGCCGTCTGCCTGGGGCCGGACTCGAGTCGCCGGCTTCGGGCCGCCGGAATACTTTTGATCCTCACCGCGCTATACGGGATTTTGGCCGCGGTCTCCCGGAACGCCCTCTTCTCCCTGGCTTGCGGGGGATTGGTCGTCGTCTTCTTTCTTCCCCTCCTGAAGAAGGTCCGCTGGTCGTTGGCCGGCGGGTGTCTCCTGCTGCTCGCCGTCGCCCTGCTCCCGACCAATATCCTTGAGACCATCCCCGGCCGCCTGACCCTGAAAGATGTCCAAGAGACCAGGTGGTCGATGCGTCGCGACATCTGGACGGACTACCTGAAGCAGGCGGATTCTTATTTCTTTCTCGGGTTGGGGGTTGACCGGTCCACCGAAGCGGTGCGGGAAACCTTCACCACCGACTCCTCGGGGCCGCTGATCCCCCACCAGACCTACCTCCAGCTCCTGGTGGAGTTCGGGGTGGTCGGGCTGGTCTTCTGGCTGGCGGTATTGGCGGTTTTTCTCAAGCGGGGATTACGGCTCGCCTCCGCCGGCCCCGCCCGGATGGAGAACGCGGCGCTGCTCGGTCTCCTGAGCGCCTTCACCGTTTACGGGATGCTGGGAAGCATCCTCGGGGAGCGTTCGGTCTGGATTTCCCTGGGCGTCGTCGCCTTCGTCCAGAACCGATTGGCGGGGGGGCCCGGGGATCAAGACTCCGCCGCCCGGCGGCCGGCGATCCCGCCCGGGGAGGACGCGGATGGCGAATGATCTTCAGCGGCCGCTCCGGATTATGATGGTCACCCACTCCCTGCGGGCGGGCGGGGCCGAACGCCAGCTCGGTTACCTGGCCCGGGGGCTGGAGGAGCGCGGCCACCGGGTCGCGGTCGTCGCCCTCCGGCGGCCGGGAGAACCCGATCCGGCGAAGGATATCCGGGGACCGGTTTGCCGACCGGCCGGGAGGGGCAACTACGATCCCCGCTTGTTTTTCCGGATCTGGAGGACAATCCGCCGGGAACGACCGGACCTGATCCAGACCTGGAACCCGCAGACCGATATCCTGGGAGGGGCGGCGGCCGTTTTCGCGGGGTGCCCCTGGATTATCCGGGAGCCGATCAGCGGCGATTTCTATCGTTCCGGTTGGAAGCCCCGGCTGAGGAGCCTGCTGGCGGTCCGGGCCGCCGCCGTGATCGCCAACTCCGCCGGGGGGCGGAGATACTGGCTCGAGCGGTACCCGGGGAGGTTTCTCGCCGTGGTGAGAAACGGCCTCCCTCTGGAAGCGATCGGAGAGGTCGAACCGGTCACCCGCGAACGCCTCGGCCTGAAGCCCGGCCGGAAGCTCATTCTTTACGCCGGCCGGCTTACCCGGCAGAAACGGGTGGACCTGCTCCTGGAGACATTCTCCCGGCTCGGTCCGGATCGCGATGCCGTACTGGTAATCTGCGGGGAAGGAGAGGAGGAGAATACATTGAAGAATCGGGCCGCCGAGCTGGGGGCGGCCGGGCAGGTGCGGTTTGTGGGAGTCCAGGCCCCGGAGCGGGTCTGGGCCCTGATGAAGACCGCCGACCTCTTTGTCAGCCTCAGCGATTTCGAAGGGATGCCGAATACGGTGATGGAGGCGATGGCTTGCGGGACGCCTTTGCTGGTCTCCGATATCCCGGCCCACCGGGAGATCCTCGACGAAAACGCGGCCGCCCTGGTAAACCGGGGCGACGCCCCGGCGGCGGCGTCGGGGTTGGAGTTTCTCCTCTCCGACCGATCCGCCGATCTGCGGCGGACCCGGACGGCCGCGGCCCGCCAGCAAGTGATGTCCTGGTCTATTTCGGAGATGGTCTCCGGATACGAGAAGATCTATCGACTGGTTCTCGACGTTACCGGGGGCGGCCGACGATGAGGATCGCCCTGCTGGCGCACGCCTTACGGGTCGGGGGTGGTATCTCGGTCGGGCGGAATCTGATCTCCGCTTTGGGACGGATCGCACCCGGGGAGAGTTACTTCGTCAGTATCCCCGCCGGTCTCGGCTACGAGAAAATCTGCCAAAATCTTCCGGAGTGCGAGACGATCGTTCTCCGGGACCACTCCCGGGCGTCCCGCTGGCGTTTCGACCGGCGGGAACTGCCGGAACGGTTGAAGGGTTTTTGTCCCGATGTCGTTGCCGGGATGGGCAACCTCGGGTATCAGGGGAGAGCCCGGTTTCCCCAGGCCATTCTCTGTCACAACCCCTACCTGCTCTACCCCCGCCGCCACTTCGGTCGGACGATCAGCCGCCGGGAACTCATCGAGATTTATCTCAAGCGGCGGGTGTTCTCCCGGGACCTCGGCCGGACCGGTCTTCTCTTCACCCAGACGGAAGCCGCCGCCGCGAGGGTCGGGGAATTCTATGCTTATCGGGGGCGGCGGGCCATCCTCCCCAACGCCGTCTCCGAATTCACCCGGTCCGCCGACCCGGGTCAGGATCCGCTCCCCCCGCTTCGTCCCTACCTTGACCGCTGGAAGTTCTTTTACCTGACCAGTTACTACCCCCATAAGAACATCGAAGTTTTGATCGATCTCTATGAACAACACCGTGGTGATCTCCAGGACACCGCTCTCTTCCTTACGGTTTCAAAGCAGGATCATCCGGCGGTTAAGCCCCTTTTGCAGACGATCGCGGATAAAGGACTCGGGGAGATGATCGTCAATCTCGGCCCGCTTCCCCAGTCGGCCCTGGCCGCCTACTTCCGGGGGATGGACTGCCTGCTGATGCCCTCACTTCTGGAATCTTTCAGCGGAAGCTACCTGGAAGCGATGCATTACGGGGTCCCGGTCATTACCAGCGACCTCGACTTCGCCCGGGAGGTCTGCGGGGAGGCGGCCCTCTACTTCGATCCCTGGAATCCCGCCGCCATCCGTGATACCATTCTCCGGCTGCGGGGGGATCCCGGGCTGGCCGCTTCTCTGGTCCGGGCCGGGAAGAAACAGGCGGAGAAACGGTTCATCGGCTGGGACGAGGTCGCCGGAATATTCCTGGACGGATTGCGGGAACTGGCCGAGAAAGGCGGATAACCGGAAGATGTACATTTTAAGCGAAGATAACTGGTCCGACCGGGTCCTGGATTATTCCCTCGGCCCGGACCAGGTCCGGATCGAGGTCAGTTCCTGGGCGGTCGCCGGTCCGGTCGAGGGTATCTATCCGGAATACCCCCGGGATCCGGCCGTAATCCGGGCCTACCTGGAGGAGTTCGGGCCGCGGGCGGTCTTCCGCAAGGTCCGCTCCCGGCTCCGGGAAAGGTTGAGAAATGAAAAATACATCTCCATCGGTCTCGGCCGAATTGTCTCCTCCGGAGATTCGGCCGCCCGTTCGGATTCAGAAACGGTCATCTTTGTCGCGCCGTCCCATCCCCGCTGTCTGGAGCGGATCGTACTCCCGGCGGCTCTGACCATACCGGCCGCCCCCGAGATCGCGGACCGCCATCGCTCCGTCCGGGGGGTCCGGTTTTACGAGGCGGGCCCGGAACTGCCCCATCAGGAAGAGATTGCCGGGTGGCATCCGGATTCGGGACGTCCGCTCTCCGCGGAGAAGATCGAGAAAATTCTTTCCGCCGCCGAGGATTTCTGGGTCGGCCCGGCGGGGCGGTTCCGGGTTCTGGCAATTCCCCGGGCGACGGTGCCGGCGACGTTTTCCCGGTCTCCCCGGACGGCCGGGCCGCCGGCCCGGCCGTCCGCGGTGCTTTACGGTCTGGGCAATTACGCCAAGATCTATATTATCCCCAACCTCGATCCGGGGATCCGGCTGACCACGATTCACGAGATCGATCCCACCCAGATCACCGGACGTTACCGTAAATGTTACAATGTCTCGACCGATCCCCTCGAGGCCGGCAACGAGAAGTATGCCCTGTGGCTGATTGCCGGTTATCATCATACCCACGCCGGGCTGGCGATCCGGGCCCTGGAGGGGGGAGCGGCGGCGGTGGTGGAGAAGCCGGTTGTCACCACCCGGGAGCAGCTGGCCGATCTGGGCGGGGCCCTGCGCCGGACGGGGGGCCGTCTCTACAGCTGTTTCCAGATGCGCTACAACCCCCTCTTTGAACTGGCCCGCCGCGACCTGAAGTTGGCCCCGGACGAGCCTCTCCATATTACCGCGGATGTCTATGAAATCCCGCTGCCGCCCCGCCACTGGTACACCTGGCCGAACTCGGGGAGCCACCTGGTCAGCAACGGCTGCCACTGGCTGGATCATTTTCTCTTTATGAACGATTTCTCCCCGCCCGTCCGGCGGGCGGTGAGCCGGGCGGAGAACGGAGACACCACCGCGACGGTGGAACTGGCCAACGGCGCCTGTCTCTTTCTCCACCTCACCCACCTGGGGAGCCCCCGGATCGGGGTTCGGGATCACGTGGCGATGCGGGCGGGGGACCGCACGGTCACGGTTGTCGATGGATCCCGGTACCTCGCCGAGGAGGGGTGGCGGAAACTCCGGGTAAAAAGGATCAACAAGATGAAGGTCTACCGCCGGATGTACCGGGAGATCTCCCGCAAGTTCATCGCCGGGGAGCCGGGCGACTCCCCGGAGTCGGTGGAGATCTCCGGTTCCCTGCTCCTTGACCTCGAAGAAGACCTCCAGAATCTCTGCTCCGGGGCGACGGAGGCCGCCGGGGGATACGGCGTTTCGGAGAATAACGGGAACGGTGAGAGCCGATGAAAAATTTCCTGGACCGGGGTTACTGGAGCCGTCTCCCCGACGAGTTCGCCGCCAGATCGGTTTTCCAACCCTATTTTGACCGCTGGCTCCCCCGTTCAAACGGGGAGGCCATCGAGATCGGGGCCTGGCCCGGAACTCACCTGGCGGCCCTGACCCGTTCTCACGACTACCGACCGGTCGCCCTCGATTATCAGGAGAGAGGTCTTCGCCGGGCCGGTGATGAGGATGCATACCTGGTTCCGGCTGCGGGACCGTTTCATCCGCCCGATCCGGCTGCCGGTTCTACTGGCCTGGAAGATGGCTTCCATCGCCCCCTTGATTCTCAACCGGTCGTCCGATCTGTATTCTCCTTACTGCCTGGTAATCTTGCAGCGGAATTAAAACCGGCGCAATCTGCCGGGCCAGGTGTTCTCCCGCTGATTGGTATGTTTGAGTGTGTTATTGAGGTATTGGGAAAATCAGGACTATTAGCGAGAAAGCGATGCGCCAATCCCACTTAATTATCTCTAATGCCAGTATTATGTGGATGACCCGGTTGTTATTGGTTTTGCCTCAGTTGGTACTGGTGCCTTTTTTGATCAAGAATATTGGCGAATCCGGATACGGAATTTACGTGTTGATTTGGTCGCTGATGGCCTCAATTGATCAATTGGAGATGTCTTTGCAACAGGGGGTGGTTAAATACAGTGCCGCCTTTCTGGCTCAGAAACGTATTGACGATGTAAATAAGGTAGTCAGCTGCAGTTTCGTATATTCACTATTTATCTCGGTGGTTATTTCTATCGGAATCCTTATCACTGCCAAATTATATCCAGACTCGGATCGGCAGATGAGTGCCTCCCTAATTCTGATAGGGGTTATGATTTTATTCATCGTTCCGCTGACGCCATATGTTGCGATTATTCAATCTCGGCAACGCTATTATATCGGCGCCGTCGCTGAAACAATCTCAAAATATCTCAGCCTGCTGATAGTAATAGTTTGGTTTCAAATGCTGGGGCCGTCTCTCGGAGCCCTGATTTTCATTATGGCGGCAATGCTCCTGCTGGCCCGTTTGGTCCAGGTCCCGGTTGCCTATCGCCTAATTCCCGGTTTACGCAATCGCCCTAGTCTGTTCGATAAAAATACTTTTCGATTGATTGCCTGGTTTGGAGCGGCAACGGTTTTGGCTTCCCTTTGTTTGGCAGCAAATACAACGGGAATCCGCTGGATGATGGGGAGTCTGATCTCTACGAGTTTTGTCGCTCATTTGGCAATAATGCTGATGCCCGGTTTGCTGATGGGGCAAATCACTCTGGCGATGACCATCACGATTATGCCGGCGACCAGCGCTTATGAAGCGACCGGCGACCAAAGTATTCTTCGGGAGTTGCTGATTCGAGGGATGCGTTACACGATGATCGTGGCTATGGCCGGGCTGCTGGCGGCCGGCCTGTTAATGCGTAAGATGCTGGATATTTGGGTGGGAGCTGACTATTTGTTTCTTACCCCCTACGCCCTGGTCCTTTTTGCCGGAGTGGCGTTTCTGCAGAGTACATCGGTTGCGCATCATATGCTTAAAGGCCTGGGTAAACTTAGAGTGGTGGTTCTGATTTATTTTACATCTCTGGTGATCGTTCCGGTTATACTGATCCTCGTTATATATCAACTTTGCCTAAATCCTTATATCGCCGCTACAGTAGGCCTTTTCACCGGGAATGTAGTTTGCGGCTGCCTTAACGTGTGTTTCTGCGCTCGAGCGGTTGGCATCGACCTGAGTGCGATAGCGATTCGGGTCTACTCCCAGACGCTTCTCATTGCTGGAGGGTCTGGTTTGATTGGATATCTGGTCCTGAAGATTACCGGCCTCGACCGATTTGGCGAGCATATCTTATTGGCTATCCTCATAGTTATTTTGTTTGTGGTTGGTTGTTACACTATTTTCGCCACGGCCGAGGAGAGAAAGCAGGCTAAGGTAATAATAAGAGCAGTCAGGAATAAGCTTATGCCTTAGCCCGACTAATCCCCGGAACGGGCGGAGGGTAATTGCGTGGTCTTGAAATCAAGCATTATTTTTCTCCACAAAAGCTCAGGCGGATAAATCCAAGGAAAGCAGGTGCAAAACAGCAATATTTTTATCGGGAAGGACACAGTTACAAAAATTGCGTCACCCGACCGGATGCGTATCGAGGTGGAAAAAAACCTCCGGGCTTTTGTGATCGCAAATAAATGCGGCTTATTTAAAGTCCCACAATTGATTGATTATGATGAGAACAACGGAGTGGCGCGATTTAAAAGAATTCATCAAATAACTCCGATTTACGAATTGGTCAACGGGCCTGGAGATGTCGTGACATTGGTCGAGAAGATTGGTCGCTGCTTAGCCGTCATCCATCGGGAGTTAGTACTGCCAGAAGAAATGATCATTCCGCTGGCCTCGGAATTTGATCAGCCGGGGGAAAAAGTGTTTCTCCACGGCGATTATAACGGTAGCAATATATTCTTATCTGGGGATATGACTTCAATTGTTATTCTTGATTGGCAGATGTCTTCTCGCCACGGAGGAGAAGCGACTTATGGAAACAGGTATTTCGATGTCATCTGGTTTCTAAACTATTTTTTATGGAGCCCGATGTTACATCGTCTTTTCCGCGAACCGGTGTTGGGGATTACGAAACCGTTTCTGAAAGCTTACTTTAAGGAATCAGGTTTGCCCTATGATTCCAGTGGTGTTTTACGTTACGCGAAGATATTCTTCTCACTGAAATTGCCGGATAGAATACGTCAGGCGAACTGGAAGACCAGATTATTACTGCCGAGAAGCTATATCCTGACCCAGAAATTTCTCAAATTTCTGGCGGATCTGGATATTACCGTTTCTTCCGGGAGAGAAGGCATTCAGGAGAGGATTCCAAGATAATGGATTACCGGGAATCGCATCGTCAGGAAGGCAAGGGCGAGTCCTACCAAGCGGCCTTCTCAAGGAATACATACCGGAGTATGATCTGGCAATTTGAAAAAAACGCTCTGGACCACATTCTGGCAACTTTTTTTCTGGATGCCCAAATAGACCTTCTGGATTTTGCCTGTGGGACCGGGCGGATATTGAATTATCTGTCAAGCCGCACACGGCAGGCGGTTGGCGTTGATTTATCCCAGAGTATGCTGGAAGTCGCCCGGAACAACATCGGAAAGGGGAGGATAATTGAAGCGGATCTCACGAGAGAAGATATCCTTGGAGATAGAAAATTCAACCTCATTACTGCGTTTCGCTTCTTTCCCAATGCCCAGCCGGAATTGAGAATCCAGGCAATGCGGGTATTGAGTGATCATCTTGCGGACAATGGATACATTGTGTTCAACAATCATAAGAACACCGGAAGCATCAGAAATAGATTGGCCAGGTTATGCGGCCGGAATGAATTTCGGGGAATGTCCCTTGCCGAGATTAATGACTTATTGATGGAAAGTAATCTTAAAGTCGTAAAAGTGTACCCGCTTGCTATTTTTCCTGCTTCAGAAAAGCGTCCGCTTTTGCCTATATTTCTTTTGCGGCCCCTGGATTCTATTCTGGCCTGGATCCGGCCATTTCAAAATATGGGAGAGAATCTGATTTTTGTCTGTCGTCGAAAGATGAATATAGGGATTTAAAACAATGGGAATAAGGATCATCATTGCCGGCGATATCTGCCCGATCGGACGCAACCGGGATCTATTCCGGCGCGGGGACGCCGCCGCCCTGCTCAACGATCTCCGGCCGGACTTCGCCGGGGCCGATCTGAGGATAGTAAACCTGGAGGGCCCGCTGCTCCGGGGGAACTCTCCGTTGCCCAAGGTCGGGCCCTCGCTGGGGTCGCCGAGGGAATGCGTTGAGGGGCTGAAAGCGATCGGCGTGGATCTGGTCGGCCTGGCCAATAACCACCTGATGGATCACGGCCCGGAAGGCTTGCGGTCCACCGTCCGGACCCTGAAAGAGTATGGAATTGACTGCGTCGGAGCGGGGCCGAACCTGGAGGCGGCCCGGGAAATACGGATCCGCGAGATCGGCGGGGTGAGGATAGGACTGCTGGCAGTCGCCGAACGGGAATTCGGTATCGCCGGCCGGTCGACTCCGGGGGTTAACCCCCTCGACCTCATCGATCTGGTCCGGAATATCCGCTCCCGCCGTCGCGATTTCGACTTATTAATCGTCCTCCTTCACGGGGGTAATCAATTCTATCCCTATCCCCGCCCGGGGCTGCGGGATACCTGCCGGTTCATTATCGAGGAGGGGGCCGATATCGTCCTCTGCCAGCATTCTCACTGCGCCGGCTGCCGGGAGGATTACCAAGGCGGGCTGATTCTCTACGGCCAGGGCGATTTCCTCTTTGACCGGAGCGAGCATTCGGAGAAATGGGATACCGGATTACTCCTTAAGATCGAAGTCAGAGGCGGGGGTGACTTTAAAGCCGATCTGATCCCTTTTCTTCAGCTCCCGGATAGTGGAGGCGCCCGGAGGATGGACGCGGTCGAGGAGGGCGCCTTTCTTGGGGATTTCGACAGGAGATCCGCGGAGATATTGATCCCGGGTTTCCTGGAAGCCGAGTTCGAGAAATTCTGCCGGGGTCTGCAACGGTATTACCTGAATACCCTTCACGGCCGCTCCTCTCTGTTGAGAAAGGTTGCCGGGAGGCTGGGTATGCTCTATTATCTGGACCGGCCGAAAATCTGCCGCGAGCGGCTCAATTTGATCCGCTGCGAATCACACCGCGAAGCCCTGCTCGAGCTGCTCGGCCGGGGAGAGGCTCGGAAAGATTACCGCGAAGGTTTGAACGACGGCGGCTGAATCCCGGGGCGATCCGTACCGGTCTCGGCCGGCCGTCCGGAGTGATATGGACGTTCTCATCGCCGATTCGCCGCACCGGTTCATCTGCCAAGGAGGTTAATGACGTGAGCAGGCTGGAACTTTTTCGGAGGGATTATATTCTATTTCTGGCGGCGATGGTTTGCCTGCTGCCCGCCGGGGGATGTTCGCCGGAAAGGGACGAGTATTCCTTTCCGCCAATGATCTACGATGAGGAGGCGTTTCTCCGGGAGATCGAGGCCGCCGACGACTTGATCAGCCTGAGCGAGACCCGGGCCAACTATGCCGTCGCCCTGAAGAAGTCCGCGGCGGTCGAGGAGTCGCTGGAGCGAAAGTGGGAGGAACTTTCATCAAGGATCGCCGACCGGGGAGACATAATCGGACGGCTGACCGACGAACTCGAACTTTGGGGGTTTGACTTCCTGCAGGTCGGCCCCGACCGCTACCGGTTCCATCTCCTCTTCCGGGTGGTGGGCGAAATCAGGGATAATTACGGGATCAGCATTCTGGGGCGGTTGCCCGATCCTTCCCGGCTGGCCGAACCCTACCGTGATCAAGGCTACCGAATTTGGTACATCCGGCCCCTGCCGCCGACAAGTTTCTGGGAGGAAGGTGAATTCGTCGTGATCCGGGACGACCAGAGCGCTTCCGAACTGCCATACGAGTTATGGATTAATATGGATACCCGGGAGGGAATCCGCGGCCGGCGGCTCTTTATCGGGGAGATGTGCAAGATTGAAGATACCGAGCTCAAAGAATCCGATATCGCGGCCGAAGAAGATCCCTTCCGGCTTTACCGGTGGTTGACCTGGTCTCACGCCCGCTCCGGCTCCCTGGGAGAGTTGGCCCGCCGCCGATATCGGGAGGTCGCGGCCGGATTGCCCTCGGAGGCCGAGGCCGGATGGGGGATCGATTACCTGGGAGCGGAGTTGAGCCGGGTCGGCCCCCATAACGGCCGGGTCCGGATGCTCTTCCGGCCGTCGGAACCCCTCGATCGCGATTACTATTTTACCATCTACGGGATAGTCGCTCCGGAAGACCGGGCTTACCTCTCCGAGGCCAGAAGAAAGGAGGGGGCGAACCGGGAGATCTGGTATGGACCGATCTACCCGCCTCCTTCCGAATGGCCGGCGGGGGAGCCGGTGATGGTAACCCGGGACCTCGATCTCCAACCGATCCCTTACGATATCCAGGGGTATTTTTACGACCGCCGGGAAAATCAGGCCGGACCCCGTCTCCAGATGGGTATCCTCCCGGGTCCCGATGAAGATTAATCGATGCCGCCCGCGCCAGATAATCCGGTTTCCGGAGCTTTTGGGGGGCATCCGGCTGGAGACCCGGGAGGCGAATTATCCCTGTTATCTTCCCTTCTGGTTATCTATGGCCTGGCGGTGCTGTTCACAATCGGGTTCAGCCTGGCCGGGGTGGAGATTACCGCCCCGGTTGCCTGGCTGATCATCGCCGCGGCGGCGATCCCCGGTTTCTTCTATCAACACCGGCTCCATCCGCGAACCTCCCGGATTCTCCGGCCCGGCCTGGCTGCCGGGGAATGGGGGGTGCTGGGGGCGGGGCTTTTTTTTTACCTTCTCCTCTGGGCTGTCGCTTATATTCTCCCCGACTCCAAGAACGACGGGTTGTGGTACCATAACCCCACTCTGCATTTCTGGGCGTTGAGCGGACGGATCCACTGGATCACCGCCGATTACGAACCTTTCTGGACCGACCTGGTTAACTATTCCTGGAACGGCTACCTGAAGGGAGTCGAAGCTATCGGTTTTCTCTTTCTCCGGGCGGTCCCGGTCAGCCGGTTCCTCAACGGTATCAACCTGGTGATCATTCCCCTCGGCTGCCTGGGGATCGCCTCCCTGACCCGGTTTCTCGGGGCGGGCCGGTTTCCCGCCATTCTGGCCGGGGTTCTCTTTCTCTTCGTCCCCAACGTGATCTGCCACGCGTTCGACCTCTACATTGACGCCTCGGCGGCCTCCTTCTACATCGCGCTATTCGCGGTGTCGGCGTTCGCCTTCCGGTCCCTGGAAAACGGCGGGGATCCGAAGAATCTAATCCACGCTTTGGGCTGCGCTCTGGGACTCGCCCTCGGTTCGAAAGGCACGGCAGTGGTCCTTATTCCGCTGGTCCCGCTTCTTCTGGGGATCTACTGGGGGAGGGCGGTCCGCCGTTTCGGGATCTCCGCCCGACGGGGAGTGGTCTTTATCGGCCTGGTGCTTTTCGGGGCTTTCCTGGTGGCGGGGTACTGGTATCTGAGAAACTACATCCATACCGGCAGTCCCCTCTATCCGATCGGGTTGAGGGTGGCCGGGAGGACGGTTTTTCCCGGGGTGGAGGTCTCCTCCCAGTTCCCACCGCCGGACACCCCCTTGATTAAAGAATGGCCCCAAATCCTCCGGGTACTCTACAGCTGGCTCGACAACCCCGCCGAGTGGCACCTGGCGCTGACGGAGGTCTCGCATAACTCCGGGGGGCTCGGCCTGCTCTGGCTCTTCGGCGGGGTCCCCGCCCTGATCTGGCTCCTGGTGATCGTTATCCGGCGACGGCCGGAGGTGCTCAGCCCGGGAACCGGGGCTGGCTGGACGGGGGTGATAATTATGGCGGCGATCCTGTTCCTGGCTATGCCTCCCCGGCACAATCACAAGGCCCGGTACGTGATCTGGCTTTACGGGATCGGGCTGCCGGCTTTTGCCCTGGCCGCCGAAAGGGCCTGGCGGGCCGGGTCGCGCTCCCGGAGGAAGTGGGGAAGAATCTGGGTCGTCGCGGTCATCGCCGTCTTTCTGGCTCAGGGACTCTACACCTTCGGGTATCACCTGAAGAGGATATCCCTCGCCCGCCAGGGAGTGAAGAGCGGTTCTTTCCGGCCATCTCATCTCCTCCGGGCGGCCCGGGAACCCTATCCTCCGGGCTATTACATTCCGGAACTGAGGGGAAGCGTGTTCCAGCGGATAATGGCGCGTCCGGAGCCGGTCGCCCTGGGGGGGATGGAGAGCTTTTTCGAGCAGAGGAATATCGTCGGGCACCTCACCCAGGGCGATTCCTTCGGGGTCCGGCCAATCTACTTCCTCAGCCGGGAGCGGGCGGCCGATCCCGGCCGGCTTTCCCGGTTCGTCCGCGAGCGCGGGATCCGGTTCGTGGTTTGGAACCCGGAAGTCCCGGTCCCGGCGGCCCTGGGGCGGCTGGCCGATTATTGGGAGCTGATTCCACAGCGGTGGTATTACGTCCTGGCCGTCGATCCGGACGGGGGAGGGGAGGCGTTATGAACAGGCGCGTCGCCTCGGCCGCCGGATTCGGGCTTCTCTTTGTCTACCTGGCAGGCCTCTTCCTGCCCACTTTTTCCAACCCCCCTCACGTGGACTACTGGGAAGCGTTCTTCACCTTCCACCAGGTCCGGGCCGATCCGGAACTGGCGGTCTGGCCGCACATCGTCAACCACGATCCCTGGCGGCACGGGACGTTCCGGCCGCTCTCCTATACCACCCTTTACCTTCAGCACCTGGTTTTCGGACGCCGGTTCGTCTTCAACCATATCGCCAATTTCGTCTTCTACTGCCTCCTCCTGGTCCTTCTCTTCCGCCTGGGGAAACGGTTGGGGGCCCGGGGACCGGAGATGGGGGCTTTCCTGGCCGTCTACGCGGTTCTCTTCTCCCACAGCGATGTCCTCTCCCTGAACTTCCATATCTTCCTGGTGGCCGGTTTCGCCGCGTCCGTCGGGGCGTTCCTGCTCTATATCCGCTACCTGGAGGGAGCCCGCCCGTCGATACTCTTCGCCGTGGGTTTGCTTTTCCTAGCGGCCCTGCTCGCCTACGAGACCTTTATCTTCTGGCCGCCGGCTCTATTGATTTTGCTTTACGCCCGGCGTTCGCCCGGGGTCTCCCGCCGGACCTTACGGCCCACCGGATATCTGCTCGGATCGATCTACAGCCTTTACGCGGCGATTTTTTTCTTCACCCGTTCCGCCACCCATATCAGCGGTGATCTACCCTCTGCTTCTCTCTCCGCCCTGTCCGAGGGCCTGTTGTATTCTTTTTTCAACATCCTCTACACCGGGTTCGGGGTGAATATCTTCCCCGCCCTGGCTTATCCCGGACGCTATGAAGGCTACAGTGAAATGCTGGGCGTTATGCCCATCACCCCGCCTCCCTGGTTGGGCCCCCTGGCCTATGTCGCCGCGGCCGCCGTCCTGATCCTGGCCGGGTTGTCGGCTTTACTCTTGCTTCGCAAAGGCAAACGCCGGACCCTGGCCGCCTCCGCCTTTCTCGGATACCTTTACCTGGGCAATTTCTCGATGCTGGTGGCCGCCCGGTCCACCACCACCGATATCAGCCATATCCTCCGGCAGTTCCGCTACCAGCTCATCCCCAACGCGATTCTGGTTCTTCTGGCCGCGCTCATCTTCTCCGCGCTGGTCCGGACCTCCCGCCGGTCGAGGGTGATCCTGGCGGTTATTCTGACGGCGGTATTCCTCAGTAACAGTTTCTTTGCCCGCCGCCACGTCGATACCGTAACCACGGATCTAACCCCCCTGAAGGAACTGTTGCACAATATCCGGGCCGGCATCGACCGGGGGGATATCACCCCCATTCGGCGGCTTTATCTTCCGGACGGATTCGCCTCGTCTTTCCCCCGTCTCTGCTGGAGCCGGAGTATGGGGCGGAAGATGTACGGAACCTACCAATGGATCTTCTCTCCGTCCGAGCTGCGCTGTTTCAGTCTCCGCCCGGGGGGATCTTACTGGACGATGGATTTGGACAGAGGCGTTTACACAAGAAGATAAATAATGGGCCAGAAACCCTCTAATAATATTTTTGCCGGCGGGAAGATAGCCGGATACTTCGTCCTTCTCCTGGCCGTTCTCATAGTTATCTTCGGCTCTTCCTTCCGCAACCCGCCCCGGAGCGACTGGTGGTCGGCGCTTTACGCCTTCCACCTGGTCGATGCTTCTTCCGGTCCCCCCGGTTTCTCTTTTATTATCAACCACGATCCCTGGCGGGACGGTACTTTCCGCCCTCTCGCCCACCCGCTCCTCTATCTGGAACATCGTCTCTTCGGTGACGGTTTTCTCGCCTATCATTTAGTGAACCTGGCCGCCTATTTTCTCTGTGTTATCCTTCTTTACCTTCTGGGAAGACGGCTGGGTATAGCGAGCGGAGCCCTGGCCATCTTCCTGGCTCTGTTTGCCCTGCTTTTTACTCATTTTGATATTTTAACCTGGACCTTCCACCTCTCGATACCGCTGGGTTTTTCCGCTTTTCTCGGCGGGCTTATCCTCTATCTTCGTTATCTGGAAGATGGAGATAAGCTGCTATTGCTTCCCGGCGGGTTCCTCTTTCTTTTCGCTCTTCTCTGTCTCGAACTTTATATACTCTGGCCGCTCGGTCTGCTTGTCCTGTCGAACAAGCGCCCGGACGGTCGCCGCTTGACTACGATAATGATGATAACGGCGGTGTATGCAGGCTATCTGCTGGTTTTTCTTCTCACCCGGACCGCTTCCCATACCTCCGGCTCCATCTCCGTTCCCGCTTTCGGGGATATATTCATCAGCCTTTCCGCGGTCTTCTTTAACCTCATCTACAACGGGCTCCTGGTCAATCTCGTTCCAATCCTGGCTCTCCCCCTGCGGATCACTCAAAACGTCGAGATGGCCGGCCCGGCCGCCGCGCTCTCCCCCGGACATCTGCGGACGATCGTGGCCGCGGTGGGAACGGTCTCGATGGCACTGATCGCGGCCGGACTTATTTCTCCGGCGATCAGGAGAAAGACCCCCGCCGGGTTGGGAATGCTTTTCTTCTTTTACGTTTCTGGTTTTTTTATCCTCGCCCTCGGCCGGACGACCACCGCGAACTTCCCCGATCTTTTCCATCAGTTTCGTTATCAATATATCCCCAACGCCTGGTTGGTTCTGATGGGGGCCCTCCTGGTTGACCGGCTGGTCCGCTCCCGGCGCCGCCGCCGGACGATCAATTTATTGTTGATCCTGGTCATCGTCTTTAATGTCGTCGCGGTCCGCCGGGCGATAAAGGTGATCGATAATGAACTGGCGCCACTGAAAATTCTTTTGGGAAGGATCAGCCGGGGTATCGAAACGGGGGAGATTACCCCGGAAAGGCCGCTGGCGATCCCGGACGGCATAACGTATTATCTGCCCTCCCTCTGCTGGAACGAGGATATGGGCCGGTTCTTCCGGGGTACTTACCAATGGATCTATAGCCGGCGGGAGATTTACTGTTTTACCCCGTTTATCGGGGATGCCGCCTGGCTGGTTGATGGAGAGACCCTGTTTTACCGGCCGAAAGACCGGAAAGACCCGCCCGTTCTTTCCCGGAGAATTATTGAACCGAGGTTTCGCGATCGGGCCGGATGCCTTGACCCCGGGGGACCGGCTCCCGCTTCGGGAATATTTATTTCCGGGCTGAGAACACCTAACACCGGCGCCGGGTATTTCGGGAGACAGGATTGACCGCCACGAAGAACAGGCCAAATCCCCCGGGCGGGGTTCCGCCCCGGATGCCGGCCGGAGAAGAAAAAAAGGTCATCGGCTTCCTGGCCGCCCTCTGTCTCTTCTATGGGCTGCTGACCGCCCTCCCCCTGCTGGCGAGCCTCTTTTCATTCGCCGTATCCCGGCCCCTGGTCTTTCTTTTTATTCTTCTCTCTCTGGCCGGAGCGGGGATGTACTGGAAGAGCCTCCGGGGTAACCGGATCCGCCGGCCTCTGCGGAGACCCGGCCGCCTGGCCGCCGGTTTCTTTGGCCTGACCCTGTTACTTTATCTGGCGCTCTGGATCCTCGCCTACTCGCTTCCGGATTTCTCTTACGACGGCAACTATTACCATACCCCGCCGATTCATTTCTGGCTCCGGGGCGGGGGAATCCACTGGATCGGGACCGGGATCTCTCCTCACTGGCAGGACGTCTCGGTCCAGAACTGGAACGGCTATCCCAAGGGAGTGGAAGTGGTTCAGTATGTATTTCTTCTGGCCTCCGGCTCCGTCCGCCTTCTCAACACCGGGAACCTCCTCTTCCTCCCCCTGGGGGTGGCGGCGATCATCGCCATCTCGCTGATCCTGGGGGCTCGGCCAGGTTTCGCCCTGGCCGCCGGCTGTCTCTTCGTTCTGATGCCGATCAACCTGGCCCAGTCCCTGACCGCGATGGTCGATACCGCCTCCGCTTCCGCTTACCTGGCGTTTTTTGCCCTGCTCCTGGGCGTAATCCAAGGGTTCGGCCGGGGGAAGGTGCCCTGGAAACTGGCGGTTGGGGCGGGGGCGGCGCTGGGCCTGGCGGTCGGGTCCAAGGGGCCGGGGCTGTTCCTGGTCCCGGCCGGCGGGGCAGTTCTCCTCTTTCGCCTCCTCCAGTCCCGCCGGCGGTCCCGCCGGAAAATCGGGGAGGGTTCGGAGGTCCGGCCGGGCTTGGGATCCGGCCTGCTCCTGATCGCCGCTGTTCTCCTGGTCGGGATTTCGCTCGGCGGTTTCTGGGCGGGAAGGAACTGGATGAAGACCGGCAACCCGCTCTATCCGGTGGAGATCAGGGTGGCCGGCCGTCCGGTCTTTCCGGGGGTTGATTTTGCCCGGCAATTCCGCCCCCCTTACCGTGCCGGGACGGAAGACTGGTCCCAGCCGGGTCGGATTATCTCCAACTGGTTTGGTTGTTTCCGGTTCGGGGATCCCGGGGTGCTGGTTTACGACTCCCGGAGCGGGGGACTGGGTTTTCCCTGGCTGCTGAGCATCCCGGCCGTCATCGGCCTGATCGTTATTCTCCGGAAACGGAAGACGCGGGGAGTTTCGGAGTCCGGGGCGGGTTATCTTATGGATTTGATCTTTCTCTGCCTGGTTATGTTCTTCGCGATGCCCCGGGACCACAATCATATGTCCCGTTACACGATCTGGCTGGCCGGCCTCGGATTGCCCTGCCTGGCGGTTGTTTGTGGCCGGCTGGCCGCGAAGTCCGGAAAGAAACTCCCCCTGCGTTACGCCGGTTTTGCCTGGTTCGGATTGGCCTGCCTGCTGGCGGGGCGGGAAGCTCTGGCCGGGCTCCGTCTCCACTTCTCTTTCACCGACACCTTCCGGGGAAGGGAAGCCGCCGCTTTCAGCTTCGGGCGGTTGGTCCGGGCCGCCCGGTCACCGTACCCGGCCGGTTACTACTGGGGAGACCTGAACGGGACCATCTTCGAAATGATTATGGCCGGGACAGAACCGGTCGGGGTGGCGCTCGGGGAGAGGTCCACCCACCACCTGGTCTTCGGGCACCTGGTCCAGGGTTCGGCGCTGGGAAGCCGGAGGATCGTCTTCATCGACCATCTCCGGGCGGAGAGCGAGCCCGATTACCTGCCCCGCCTGATCGAGGAGAACGCCCTGAGGTACGTGATCTGGGATAGCGCGCTTCCGCTTAACGCGGCCTTGGTCAACGATTCCATCCGGCAGGACTATCGCCTGGCCAATGATCTTTTGCACGTTTTTACCTTTGAAGTAAGCCCCTGAACCCGCTTCGCGTCCTGTTGGAGCGGACCGCCAACCATATGAACTCAGAATCGCGCTTCCGGCTTCTGTGGTGTTGCTTCTTCGGAACGCCCTTGGTAAAATACCGGCCGGAATGTATAGATGGCCCCGCCCCGGGAAAACTATCTGCTGAGCGCGGGTGTATTTGCTTGGATTAATCACCATAATCCTGTCGGAGAATAGGTTGGGGAACAATGAAACAGATACTGCAAAACCTTAAAACCGGGGAGATGGAGGTGGCCGAGCTGCCTTCGCCCCGGCCGGGGCCGGGGGAGGTTCTGATCCGGACCCGGGCGTCCCTGATCTCCCCGGGGACCGAGCGGATGCTGGTCGAGTTCAGCCGGGCCAACCTGGTCCGGAAGGCCCGGCAGCAGCCGGAGAAGGTGAAACAGGTCCTGGACAAGATCCGGACCGACGGCCTGGTCCCCACCCTGGAGGCGGTCTTCCGCAAACTCGACCAGCCGCTGCCGCTCGGCTACTGCAACGCCGGGGAAGTCCTGGAGACGGGGGAGGGGATAAGCGACCTCAAGCCCGGCGACCGTGTGGCCTCGAATGGCCCCCACGCCGAACTGGTCTCCGTCCCCCGCCATCTCTGCGCGAAGATTCCCGAGGGAGTGACCGACGAGGAAGCGGCCTTCACCGTGATGGGGGCGATCGCGCTCCAGGGGGTCCGGCTGGCGAAACCGGAACTGGGGGAGACCTTCCTGGTCTTCGGGACGGGTTTGATCGGACTCCTGACGGTCCAGTTCCTCCAGGCTTCCGGCTGCCGGGTCCTGGCGGCCGATTTAAACCCCGAACGTCTCCGGAAGGCCGAGGAATACGGAGCTTCCCCGGTCGATCTCTCCGCCGGGGCCGATCCGGTCGCCGCCACCCGGGGCCGGACCGGGGGGGAGGGGGTGGACGGGGTCTTGATTACCGCATCCGCCAGGAGCGACGAGATTGTCCACCAGGCCGCCCGGGCCTGCCGGAAGCGGGGGAGGATCGTCCTGGTCGGGGTGGTGGGCCTTAACCTCCGCCGGAGCGATTTTTACGAGAAGGAACTGACCTTCCAGGTCTCCTGCTCCTACGGCCCGGGCCGCTATGACGAGGAGTACGAGAAGAAGGGCCGCGATTACCCCTACGGCTTTGTCCGCTGGACGGAAGGGAGAAACCTGGAGGCGGTCCTGGCCGCTCTCGGGGAAGATCGCCTCGAAGTCAAAAGCCTGGTCAGCGGCCGGTACGACCTGCCGGCCGTCCGGGAGGCCTATGATAGATTGGAGAAGGACCGCGGGGCTCTGGGCGTGATCCTCCGTTATCCGGGACCGATCGACCGCTCGCCGGCAGTCAGGCTGAAATCCGAACCGGCCCCGGCCGCCGGCCGGGTCTCGGCCGGGGTGATCGGGGCGGGCAATTTCGCCAACGCCGTCCTCCTCCCCGCCCTGGCCGCCACCCCGGCCCGGCTGGTCGCCGTCGCCGATCTCAACGGGGCCGCCGCCCGGTCGGTCGCCCGGAAGTGGGGGGCCGAGCAGGCGGGCACCGACTACCGCCTGATCCTCGACGACCCGGAGATCAACACCGTCTTCATCGCCGTCGGCCACCACCTCCACGCCCGCTTCGTCTGCGAGTCCCTGAAAGCCGGCAAGCACGTCTTCGTGGAAAAGCCCCTCGCCCTCAATGAAGAGGAGTTGGAGGAGATCGTTAATCTCTACCACTCCCCACTCCCCATTCCCCACTCCCTAACGGTCGGTTTTAACCGCCGGTTCAGCCCCCATACCGTCAGGATAAAAGAACTCCTCCGGGGCCGGTCGGGTCCGCTCTGTATAACGATGACCGTCAACGCCGGCGAGGTCCCCCCCGAGCACTGGATCCAGGACCCGGAACGGGGCGGGGGGAGGATCATTGGCGAGGGGTGCCATTTCATCGACCTCCTCGCTTTCCTGGCCGGGAGTCCGGTCCGGACGGTCGCGGCCCTGATGGTGGGGGAGGGGCCCGCGGTCCGGGAAGACAAGACGGCCGTTATCCTCTCTTTCGCCGACGGCTCGGTCGGGACGATCAACTACTTCGCCAACGGATCGAAGAGCTACCCCAAGGAGATCCTGGAGGTCTTCACCGACGGCCGGGTGCTGCGGATGAATAATTTCCGTTCTATCCGGGGCTACGGCTTCAAGGGGTTCAAGTGCTTCCGGACCCGCCGCCAGGACAAGGGCCACCGGGCCGAGATATCCGCTTTCGTCGAGCGGGTCGGGGATGGGGGAGAACCGCTGATCCCATTGGCGGAATCGGTCAACGCCACCCGGGCCAGTTTCGCCGCCGTTCTCTCCGCCCGGGAGGAGCGGACCGTGGACCTGGCCGAAATTTCCTCGGAACCGGGGCAAACCGGTAGCTCGGGCTGAGGCCAGCCGCCCCCGTGAAACTCGGTCGCTATATCCATACCTTCCGTTATCTTCGCTTCCCCCAGGTTATCGGCCAGGTCCGGCACCGGCTCCACCTGCCGCCGGCGGGATTCGCCGGGGGGGCGGGGAAGCCCGGCCCCGATTTCGCCGGCCCCCGGGAGAGGCTCCCCCGGGCGGTTTCGGCCCTGCCGCCCGGACCTTCCCTCCCGCCCCCGGACAAGATCAGGGCCGGGGAGTTCACCTTTCTCAACCGCGTCCGGGAACTGGGCTGGCCCCCCCGCTGGGACCCGCCGGACTGTCCCAGACTCTGGCTTTACAACCTCCACTATTTCCACTGGCTGGATCCGCTGGATTATCCCGCCTGCCGGGCGGCGGTTTCCGACTGGATCCGCGGTTATCCCCCTTCCGGCCGGGCGGCGGGGTGGGAGCCCTACCCGGTCTCCCTCCGCCTGATCAACTGGCTGCGGATCTTCAGGGGGAAATACTCCGGGAGTCTGGGGGAAGACGCGAACTTCCGGAAGGAACTGGAGGCGAGCGTCCGTTTCCAGGCGCGCTGGCTCGACCGGCGGCTGGAGACCAGGCTGCTGGGCAATCACTACCTGGAGAACGCGGTCGCCCTGGCGGTGGCGGGGAATCTCCTGGGAGGACCGGAGGCGGAACGCTGGTCCCGCCGGGGGCGGAGGATCCTGGAGAGGGAGATAAACGAGCAGATCCTCCCGGACGGGCTGCACTTCGAGCTCTCCCCGATGTACCACCTTCGGGTCACCTGGCTGATGCTCCTGCTGGCGGCCGGCGGTGGAGGGGAGGAAGCAAAGCCGCCGGAGGGTCTGGTGGAGCGGATGCTGACCGCCCTCGATCGGGTCACTCACCCGGACGGCGAGATCGCCCAGCTTTCCGACAGCTCTTTCGACATATACCCCCGCCCGGAATCGCTGCGCCGGGCGGCCGAAGGGATCATCGGTCGAGCTCTCCCCCGGGAAGGGAAAGCACCGGGCGCCTGGGCTCTCCCCGACTCCGGTTACTTCGGTTTCCGGGATGGGGAGGGAAATTACCTGGTCTGCGATGCCGGCCGGCTCGGTCCCGACTACATCCCGGCCCACGGGCACGGCGATATCTTTTCCTTTGAACTTTCCCTCCGGGGAAGGCGGGTGGTGGTGGACAGCGGGGTCTCCGGTTACGAGCCGGGGCCGGAGCGCGACTACGACCGTTCGACCCGGGCCCATAACACGGTGGAGATCGAGGGGGAGGACCAGGCCGAGTTCTGGGGTGCCTTCCGGGTCGCCCGCCGGGGCCGGCCCCGGGATGTCGAGTGCCGGTTCTCGGACGGCGAATTCTCCCTGGAAGGCCGGCACGACGGGTACCGCCGTCTCCCCGGGACACCCGTCCACCACCGCAGTTTCCGTCGCCTCCCCGGCGGGGTGATCGAAGTGAATGACCGGGTCGACGCCGGCCGGCCGGTGAGGGCGGTCTCCCGTATCCACCTCCACCCCGACTGCCGGGTTGAGGAACGGGGACCGGGTCGGGTCGCCGTCTCCCACCCCGGAGGCCGGGCGATCCTGGAATTTTTCGGGCCGGGGGAATTGGGGCTCGAAAGATCTTTTTATTCCCCGCGCTTCGGTGTCCGCCGGGAAAATATCGCCCTGGCTTACCGGGCCCGGGGGTCCGAAATCGAAAATGGATTCCGGATTGTTCCCCTGGCTCCAGGCCCGGCAAATGGATAAGTCAGCCTGCTCCGTTGGAAGAACACATTTATCATCATCCGGATTGAAATTGTGTCGCCTCCTGTGGGAGCTCTCTAATGTATTTCGTATCTCTATACCACGGGCTGACGCCCGTGGCTAATAGATGGAACGTCCCCTGCGGGGGCTACTCAAACTGATTCTACGCAGATATTGCATAATAGAAGCCCGCGCAGCGGGCGATACATTCTAAGCCACGGGCGTCAGCCCGTGGGAGATGGAGCAGGAAAAGTATCTCAGAGCCCCCGCAGGGGGCGGTACATAATTCAACCCGGATTTAAGGTCAGTCCGGTTCGGTTCCGACCTCCAAGTCGACGGGCCGGAGGGCGATGGAAAATTCCTTCAGGAATAATCCGTGCCGCCGGCAATGCCGGACCGCCGCCTGTCGGGCTGCGTCGCCGCTACGAAGATCAAAGGGAAGGAGGACCCCGTCGATCTTGTGCCTGGCGGCCAGCGAAGGGAGCCGGTCGAAACCCCCTAAAACGGGAAAGCCCTGGATATTTTTCCCGACCTTCAGGGGGTTGTCGTCCAGGAAACCGATCGGGTTAACCCCCAGGTGGGGGTTGTTCAGCAGTTCGCGGAGCAGCAGTTCCCCGCTCCTTCCCACTCCGTAGATCACCACCCGTTCCCCGTCCAGGGATTTTCGCCTGATCGTCTCCCAGAACAACCGGAACGAACCCCGGGTGCCGAGGAGCAGGATGATGGTCAGGACGCAGTCGATGACGAAGACCCCTTTGGAGTAATCGTCGAAACGGTAGATAACGGTGAGCAGGGCGATGGAGACTATTGTCGCGATCACCGAACTGCGGGTGTAGAGGAAGACGTCCCTGGTGCTCAAGTACTCCCAGAACCCCCGGTAGATGCCGCTGAAGTAAAAGACCGTCAGCTTGGCGGCGATAATGATCGGCAGCGATTCCAGGAATACCGGGAAGTAGAAGCCGAACTGCCCGGTGTCGAAGCGGATCCGGTAGGCGGCGTAGTAGGAGAAGGCGACCAGGAGGATATCCAGGGCGACCATCAGCAACTGGCGTTTATGGGTCAGCTCGAAGAGGATCGGGGTGAACTTGCGTCCCCGCAGCGCGGAAAACTCCTTCTCCGGATATACCCGGAGCTGGGAGAGGTAGATCCCCATCAGGAGAAAGGCGACAAAGACCGGAATAATCACCGCCGGCGAGGTCAGGATATCGCTGCGGCTGACGAAGATGGCGGCCAGGCCGGCCACGCCCCCGGTGCCGTAAAGGAGCAGGACGGCGCTCCTCTCGGAAAACCCCATCAACACCAGGCGGTGGGAGGTGTGATCGCGCCCTCCGGTGGAAGCCCTCCGACCGCTCAGGAGCCGGATGACCGTTACCAGGGTGGTGTCGAGCAGCGGCACCATCAAGACCAGGAGCGGCACGGCGACCCGGGTCAGCGGTGTCGATGAGGGCAGGGTGGAATACTGCAATGCCAGAACGCTGATGCTGAAGCCGGCGGCCAGGCTCCCGCAGTCGCCCATAAAGATCTTCGCCGGCTTGAAGTTGTAGACAAGAAACCCGGCCAGTCCGCCCGCCAGCACCAAGGAGATCAGAAAGGGTTCGGTCGCCAGGGGCCGGAAAATCACCGCCAGAACCAGGCAGGCGACCAATCCCACCCCGGCGCAGAGGCCGTCCATATTGTCCAGCAGGTTGAAGGCGTTGGTGATGCCCACCACCCAGATCAGGGTGAACATCGTGTCCGCGGTCAGGGAGACGAACCAGTTCAGCCGGAACCCGGCAAAGACCACCCAGGCCGCGGCCAGGATCTGGCCGATCAGCTTGATATGCGGTTTGAGTTCGCGCAAATCATCCAGCAGTCCCAGCCCAAAGAGGAAGGCGGCCCCCGGAAGAATCACGGCCGCCGCCGAGGGTAATGCCGCCCCGGAGCCGGAATTGAAGAGCGCGGCCCCGACTGAATCGAAGTCGGCCAGCAGCCAGAGCCCGGCGGCGGCGGCGGCGAAGATGGCGATCCCGCCCATCAGGGCGGTCGGCTTCCGGTGCCAGCGGTCGTCCGAGGGGTGGGCCACCCACCCCTTTTTCAGCGCCAGGTACCTGACCGCCGGCGTCATCAGCGCCGCCAGGACCAGGGAGAGACTGAACATCAGCAGAGGCAACTCACACCTCTATCGGTCGCTCGCGCGTGTAATCGATCACGCGGGACAGGATCTCGTCGAGGCCGGTCCGGGGCCGGAACCCGATAAGTTTCCCGATCTTTTCGATCCCCGGGACCCGGCGCTGCATATCCTCGAAGTCCTTGCCGAAGGCCTCGTCATAGGGGATCAGCCGCACCTCCGATGAAGATCCGGTCAGCCGGATAATTCTTTTCGCCAGATCCAATATCGAGATCTCCTCGATTCCGCCGATGTTGAAGACCTCGCCGAAAGCCTCTTCCTTCTCCATCATCCGGGAGAAGGCCCAGACCACGTCGGTGACATCGGTAAATGTTCGGCTCTGGGTGCCGTCCCCGTAAATCGTCAGGGGCCGGTTGGCCAGGGCCTGCCCGACCAGCCGGGGGATGACCATCCCGTAATTCCCGGTCTGCCGGGGCCCGACCGTGTTGAAGAGCCGCGCGATGGTGACCTGGAGGCCGGTGGTGCGGAAGTAGGCCAGGGCCATAAACTCGTCCATCAGCTTGGAGGCGGCATAACTCCAGCGGAACTTGCTCGAAGGGCCGTAAATAATATTGTCGGTCTCGACCAGGGGGGCGTGGAGGTGCTTTCCGTAAACCTCCGAGGAGGAGGCGATCAGGACCTTCTTCTTGAACTTGTTGCACAACTCGAGAACGATCTCCGTGCCCCGGATATTGGTGGTGATGGACTCCATCGGCTGCTTGAGAATCAGCTCCACCCCCACGGCGGCGGCCAGGTGGTAGACCAGGTTGCAGGTTCCCACCAGCTCCAGCATAATTTCCCGGTTCATAATGGTGTCGACGTAAACGAACAAGCGTTTGGCGTACTCCGGGCGGGCTTTCAGGTGGGAGATGTTCTCCAACGATCCGGTGGAGAGGTCGTCGATGATATAAACCTCATCCCCGTTTTTCAGATAGGCTTCCGCCAGGTGGGAGCCGATAAATCCGGCCCCTCCGGTTATGAGAATGCGCATCTGCCGACCTCCGAAATATAAATTGGTGAACCCGAGTTACAATTAGGATTGACGACCGGTATTATCGCCCAAACGGGCCGGGAAGACAAGCGGGAAGGGCAGGTTCTCCCTGACCGGGTACCGGCTTTTCCGTGTTTCCGATCGACTGGCGGATAAGATCCCCCAGCTTCTCCGCCAGCTTTTCCCGGGAATAATGGTCGCGGATCAGGGTGTAGCCGTTTTCTCCCATTTTCTCTCTTTCCCGGCCGGGGAGAGACAGCATTTTCCGGATATTTTCGGCCAGTGCTTCTCCGTCTTCCGGCGGGGAAGCGAAGCCGCAGCGATGACTCTCTATCAGTTCGGCGGTCTCGCCGGGAACGGTGCAGAGAACCGGTTTTTTCGCCGCCAGGTAATCGAAGAGCTTGTTCGGGCTGACCGCGTATCCGAAGACGCCGGCGGCGGTCAGGGGCATCACCGCCGCGTCGGCCGCCAGGAGCAGGGCCGGGATTTCGTGCTTGGGCACGGGTGGGAAAAAGCGGAGATTGTCCAGTTCCATCGTTCGGGCCCGGGCCCGCAGATCCGCTTTCCGGGTTCCGTCTCCAACCAGGACAAAGGCGAGGTTCTCCATCCCCCGCAATTTTTCCGCCGCTTCCAGGATCACCTCCAGCCCGTTGGCCGGTCCGTGGGCGCCGGTATAGACAACGGTGAAACCGGAAAAGCCGTATTTCTTCCGGGCCGTCTCCCGGTCAAGGGCGGCGGCAAAGTCCTCCAGCCTCACCCCGTTGGGGATGTAGGTCACCAGGGAATCGGCGATCCCTTTCCGGCGGAGGTAATCTTGCGAACCCCGGGCGAGGACGATTATCCGCTCGGCGCGCCGGTAGAGGAAATTTTCCAGCATCTCAAGCAGCCTGATCAGGGGGTTGCGGGCGGAAAATTGTCCCATATCGACGAAGGTTTGGGGCCACAAGTCCCGGATTTCCAGGATGAACCGGGCCCGGAGTCTCCTGGCTAGGAAATAGGCGCCGGCGGCGGCGAACAGGGGGGGGGAAGAGCCGATGACGATATCCGGTTTACGTTCCCGGGCGGTTCCCGCCCTGTAGACAGCATAGCCGAAGCCGAGCATATTGATAAATCTTCTCCAGTCGTTTTTCCGGTAGCGGGAAGATTTCAGCCAGATAATGCTCACTCCCCGGACAACTTCCTCTTGCCAAAATCCCTCAATATGACAAACTGAATGCCGGGTTGCCAGGTTGAGGTCGGAAGCGAAGATCGTGGTTTTGATCCCCTTTCGGGCCAACTCGACGGCGAAGTCGAAATGCCGGGTGTGCCCCGGCTGTTTCGGGGTGGAAGCGTATTGGTTGACTATCCACAACTCAGTTTTCAATCTGAAGATTCTCCTCCGGCCGGTTATGCCTGACGGATGGTAGACACAATTGGCGGTCCGGTCGATGAAAAGACCGCCATGCGGTTTTCCGGCGGAATTCCAGTTTACGGGAAATTTCCTCTGGAGCAATATAATTTGACCGATCTCTTCCTTGTTTAAACCGCAACGGCGCCCGGCGGAGCAGGGCGGCCTAATTCAGGATTGGCCCGAAATCCCCCCGGAGCCGGGGCAGGGAGAATGTTATTAATGGACTTGGTGCCCGATTCCCTCCAGGACCCCGTCTTCCTGGTCCTGCTTTTTCTCTTCGGGGCGGTGGCCGCCTTCCTCGTTGTGCCCCCGGTCGTCAAGCTGGCCCGCCGGATTAAGGCTACCGAACGCGGGGGGCCCCGGCGGCTGGGGGAAGGGGAGACCCCGCTTCTGGGGGGGCTGGCCGTCGCCCTGCCGGTCGTCTTCTCCCTGCTGGTTTTCGGCGTCGCCGGGGTCTGGCTGGCCCGGCACTGGGCTCCGATCTCCCGGTCCGCTTCCCCCTGGGCGAAGGCGATGCTGGAGTATGCCGCCGGCCGGGGGAACTTCAGCCGGGACTTTATCGTCCTGGCCCTGGGGGGGATCGCCGTCGTTCTGCTGGGCATTTTCGACGATGTCCGGGGGGCCGGAGTCCGGGTCAAGCTGCTGGTCCAGTTCATGGTGGCGACGGCGATCTGCCTTTCCGGGTACGTGCTGCAAGGCTTTTACATTCCCCTGGTCGGCATAGTCCGGCTCAACCCCGACTTCGGGGTGATTATCAGCATCCTCTGGATCGTGGGGCTGATCAATTCCTTCAACCTGATCGACGGGCTGGACGGGCTGGCGTCCGGGGTCGCCCTGATCGCCTCCCTGGTCCTGGCCGCTCTGGGCTTTTTTGCCGGCAACATCCTGCTCGTCTTCACCTGCCTGGTTCTGGCGGGCAGCCTGGCGGCCTTTCTTTTCTTTAACTTTCCCCCGGCCCGGATCTATCTCGGTGATACCGGGAGTATGTTCATCGGTTACCTGCTGGCGACCGTAACCCTGATGGGGACCTTCAAGGGGAATGCCGCCGTTATCATTCTCGGGCCGCTGTTGGCCCTGAGCTTCCCAATCTTCGAGACCCTGGTCTCGATGATCCGGCGCCTGGTCCGAGGAAGGCCTCTCTTTACCGGAGACCGTTACCATACCCATCACCGGCTTCTCGCCAAAGGTCTCTCCAAGCGTCGGGCGGTGCTGACCCTTTACGGGGTGACCCTGGTACTCGGCCTTGCCGCCTACCTGAGCTACGTAATCCCCTTCAATTCCGGCTGGTCCTGGCTGCCGGATTTTATTCTCGGGGTTACCCTCCTGGGGATAGCCTGGTGGGCGGGGTATCTCAAGGAGCCGACCCTCCGCCGGATCTTCCACCGGCGGAGGAGAAATACCATTCTCGCCGCCTTCTCCCGCTACGCGATCCGGAGTCTCTCTTCCCGCCAGGCCACCATCCGCCCGTCCGAAATCCTGGAACTCTGCCGCCGGGAGATGCGGCTCTCCTTTCTCGAGGCCTGGTTCGAGGATGGCTGGATCCTGGTCGGCTCCAGCGGGGTGCCGCCCCGGGAAGAACTGGAAAACCGGCCGTCTGCCCTGGAGGAACTGCGGTTGAAGACGGGCGGGGGACTGCGGCTGGTGGTCCGGTACCGCTTTGACCATCAACCTTATGAGCAGGAGGCCCGGGACACCGTCGACTGCCTGGCCCAGATCTTCGAACAGGGCGGCACCCCGGTCCTCCTGGCCAAGGCGCTCCGGGAGGGCCGGAGAACGGGCGGGCGGGAAAGGTCCTCCGTCCGCCGTTCCCTGACCGCCTCTTAGCTGCCGGCTTCGGCACTATTTTTTCCGCAGGAATTAATTCAATGAAGATCATCAATATCGTCGGGGCCCGTCCGAATTTTATCAAGATCGCGCCCCTGATGGAGGCCTACCGCTCCCGGCCGGAGATCTCGCCGCTGCTCGTCCATACCGGGCAGCACTACGACGAGGCGATGAGCGACCTCTTCTTCCGCCAGCTCGGCATCCCCCGCCCGGACCTCAACCTCGAGGTCGGGTCCTCCAGTCACGGCCGGCAGACCGCCGAGATTATGAAGCGGTTCGAGCCGGTGGTCCTGGAGGAGAAGCCGGACCTGGTGGTGGTGGTCGGGGACGTCAACTCCACCATCGCCTGCGGTTTAGTGGCGGTCAAGCTGGGGGTGAAGCTGGCCCACGTCGAGGCGGGCTTGCGGAGTTTCGACCGGACGATGCCCGAGGAGATCAACCGGGTCCTGACCGACGCCGTCAGCGACCTGCTCTTCTGCACCGAAGAGAGCGGGGTGAGAAACCTTCGCGGCGAGGGGGTGGGGGAGGAGAAGATCTTCCTGGTCGGGAACGTGATGATCGACACCCTGCTCCGGCACCGAACGCGGGCCGAGGGATCGAAAGTCCTCAATGAAATGGGCCTCTCCCCGAAGGGGTACGCGGTCCTCACCCTCCACCGCCCGGCCAATGTCGACGACCCGAAAATCTTCTCGGGGATCGTCGAAGCCCTGGAAGTCATCCAGCGGGACCTCCCGGTGATCTTCCCCGTCCATCCCCGGACCCGGGCCCGGGTGGCGGAGGTTCTTACCCCGGAGCGGCTCTCGGCGCTTCCCGATCTCCGGCCGGTCGAACCGGTCGGCTACCTCGACTTCCTCAAGCTGATGGACGAATCCCGTCTGGTCCTGACCGACTCCGGGGGGATCCAGGAGGAGACCACCATCCTCAAGGTCCCCTGCCTGACCATCCGGGAGAACACCGAGCGTCCGGTCACCTGCGAGGTCGGAACCAACCGCCTGGCCGGGGTGAGGACGGAGTCGATCCTGGCCGCCTACCGGCAGGTCGCCTCCGGGGAGGGCGGGGGAGGGGATATCCCCCCGCTCTGGGACGGCCGGGCCGCGGAGCGGATAGTGGAAATTTTGCTCCGGTAGCACAGGCATTCCTGCCTGTGCGGCGCTGCTCGGGAGAAGGTAGCACAGGCATTCCTGCCTGTGCGACGCTGCTCGGGATAAGGTAGCACAGGCATTCCTGCCTGTGTGGCGCTGCTCGGGATAAGGTAGCACAGGCATTCCTGCCTGTGCGGCGCTGCTCGGGATAAGGTAGCACAGGCATTCCTGCCTGTGCGGCGCTGCTCGGGAGAAGGTAGCACAGGCATTCCTGCCTGTGCGACGCTGCTCGGGATAAGGTAGCACAGGCATTCCTGCCTGTGTAGTTTGTCGGGTACACAGACAAGAATGTCAGTGCTACAGGGCGAGGAAGGCGTCGAAGAAGTCGGGGAATGTCTTGGCCACGCAGCCCGGGTCCCTGATTTTTATTCCGGGAATCCTCAATCCGGCCAGGGCGAAGGCCATCGCGATCCGGTGGTCGTTGTAAGTCTCGATCTCGGCCCCGTGGAGATCTCCTCCCTCGACGATCAGCCCGTCGGGAAGTTCCTCGGCCCGGGCCCCGATCTTTTTCAGCTCCGTCGCCATCGCCGACAGGCGGTCGCACTCCTTGTGGCGGAGGTTGGCGACATTGTTGATTACCGTCCGCCCGGGGGTGAAGAGGGCGGCCGCCGCCAGGGTGGGGACCATATCCGGCATATCGTTGAGGTCGGTTTTGATCCCCCGGACCAGCTGCCCGGAGACCTCGGTCCAGTCCGGTCCGGTCTGGACCTTCGCACCCATCCGCTCGAGCAGCCTGGCGAAGCCGGCGTCCCCCTGGATCGATTTCATCCCGACGTTGAGGATCTTCATCCGTCCGCCGGTGATCGCGGCCGCGGCCAGGAAGTAGGAAGCGGAGGAAGCGTCGCCCTCGATCGCGTATTCCCGGCCCCGGTAGGTTCGGGGGGAGATCGTGAAGACGCCATTTATCTTCTCTTCGACCCCGGCCCCGAAATCGGCCATCATCCTGAGCGTCATATCGACATAGGGCCGGGAGACCAATTCGCCCCGGATCTTGATGGTTGCCGCCTCTTCGGCGTAAGGGGCGATTAGGAGGAGCGCGGTGAGAAACTGGCTGCTGATCTCCCCGGAGAGTTCGCACTCCCCGCCCTTCAGGCCGGCCGCCCGGACGGTGACCGGGGGGCAGCCGTCGCCGTTTCGGGAGAAGGCCTCGACCCCCAGGGACTGGAGCCCCTCGAGAAGGTCTCCGATCGGGCGCTGGCGCATCCGGGGGCTGCCGTCCATGGTGTACTCGCCCCGGCCCAGGGAGACCAGGCCGGTCAGGAACCGCATCGTCGTCCCCGAGTTGGCGGTCCGGAGTTCGGCCCGGTTGAGGGGGATTTTCCCGGCCCGGCCGGCGATCTCCAGCCCCTTTTCGCCCGGGGTGACGGTGAAGCCGAGTTTCTCCAGGCATTCGATCATCACCGCGGTGTCTTCACAGCGGAGCCAGTTGGTCAGGCGGGTGGCACCATCAGCCAGGGCCCCGATCACCAGCGCCCGGTTGGTGATGCTCTTGGAACCGGGGATAAAGACCTCGGCGTCGATTCTTTCCCGGTTAGGTATTTCCACAATACGTGTCATCTGGGAATAAAACAGACGATGGAATGTGATTGAATATGCTATATTCGGAATCGAGAATACCAGATTGCCTCGAACTTCCGGAGGAAATATTATGCGACGGAGGGAATTTATTTCCCGGCTGTTTCAGTTCGGGCTGGGCTGGCTGGTCGGGGGTAGGGCGCTCAGGGCTTTCGCGGCTTTCTCCGAGCGGGGGGTCTTTGACCTCGGCCCGGCTTCCGACTTCCCCCCGGGGACGGTCCGTCACCTCCTCCTCTACGATGTCTTCATCGTCTCGGACCCCGAAGGCATCTACGCCCTCCTGGCCCGCTGCACCCATCGGGGGGGCGTGCTCTTCAAGACCGAGAACAACGACGCCCTGGTCTGCCGGCGGCATCATTCCCGGTTCGACCTCGAGGGGAACGTCACCCGGGGACCGGCCTACGAGCCCCTGGAGTGGATCCGCCTGGAAAAGGATGAGAAGGGCAACCTGATCCTCTACGCCCGCTACCGGGGCGAGCGGGGGAAGAAACTCCCACATAGGTAACGGCATACGGTAGGTCAGGCATTCCTGCCTGACCGCCGGCCCGGTTCCGGTCAGGCAGGAATGCCTGACCTACCGTTAGTTCACCTGGAAGGTGGTATCGCCCTCTTCGAAGAAGGCGACGATCTGGTTGGCGGCGGCCACCCCGGCGTTGAGGTTGGCCTCGGCGGTCTGGGCCCCCATCTTCTTCGGGGTGAAGAAACAGCGGTTGCCGTCGCAGACCAGGATCTTGTCCTTGTTCCCGGGGGCGATGTCGGCGACGTACTTGAAGCCGGGGCGCTCCTGGTAGATCTGCAGCAGCCCCTCCTCGTCGATGATCTCCGCCCGGGCGGTGTTGACCAGGACGGCGCCTTCCTTCATCAGCTTCATCAGGTCGTAGTTGATCGAGCCCTTGGTCTCCTCGGTGGCCGGGATGTGGAGGGAGAGGAAGTCGCTCTTCCGGTAGAGTTCCTCGAGCGAATCGACCGGGGACACCCCGGCTTCCCGGATCGCCTCGGCGGGGATGAAAGGGTCGAAGGCGATCACCTCCATCCCGAAGCCGCCGATGGCGATCTCGGCCACCCGCCGGGCGACGTTCCCGAAGGCCTGCAGCCCCAGGGTCTTGCCCTTCAGTTCCCGGCCGGACTTGCCGTCGTACTTGCCCCGGGCGGCCATAATCATCATCCCGATCGCCAGTTCGGCGACCGCGTTGGCGTTCTGTCCCGGGGTGTTCATCACCACGACCCCACGGCTCTTCGCGGCCGCGCAGTCGACGTTATCGTAGCCGGCCCCGGCCCGGACCACCAGCTTCAGTTCCGGGGCGGCGGCCAGAACCTCGTCGGTCACCTTGTCGCTGCGGACAATCAGGGCGTTGGCGTCGGCGACCGCCGCCAGGAGGTCGGACTTATCCGCATATGATTCGAGCAGCTGAACTTCGTAGGCGGCCCCGGCCAGGACGGCGACGGTCCGGTCCCGGGCCTCGGCGGCGAAGGGTTTCTGGGTGGCGATAAGCACCTTGGTCATATCTGCTCCTCCTCTCTTTAAACCACGAAAATAGTTAATAATCGCTATCGGGATCGCTATCGGGATCGCTATCGAAGGCCTGCCCCCCGCCACGCCCCCTTTAGAGAAACCACGAATCTCACGGATCTTCGCGGATCTTTGCCCCCGCCACGCCCCCTTTTTTATCCACTAATTACACTAATTCCATCGGATTACCCCCGCCTTGCCCCAACTTCAAACTTTGAACTTTGAACTTTGAACTTTCTCCCCATTCCCTAACTTTCCTTCTCGAAGTTTTTCATAAACCCGACCAGGGCCTTGACCCCCTCCTCGGGGAAGGCGTTGTAGATCGAGGCACGGCAGCCGCCGACCGAGCGGTGTCCCTTGAGGCCGATGAAGCCGGCCTTTTTCGCCTCGGCGATGAAGGCGGCCTCCAGTTCCTCGCTGGGGAGCCGGAAGGTGACGTTCATAGTCGAACGGTCTCCGGGATCGGCGGTGCCCCGGTAGAAATCGGAGGAGTCGAAGAGGTCGTAAAGCAGCGCCGCCTTCCGGTTGTTGACCTCCTCGATCGCCGCGACCCCGCCCCGACGCTTCAGCCACTTCAGGACTAGGCCGACGATGTAGATCGAGAAGACCGGGGGGGTGTTGTAGTTGGAGTCCTTCTCGGCGTGGGTCCGGTAGTCGAGCATCGTGGTCAGACCGTCGGGGCACCTCTTTAGCATCGGGTCGGAGATGATCACGACCGTCACCCCGGCCGGGCCGAGGTTCTTCTGGGCCCCGGCGTAGATCAGGTCAAACTTGGAGACGTCGATCACCCGGCTGCAGATCTCCGAGGACATATCGGCCACCAGGGGAACCTCCCCGGTCTCGGGGAAACGGGCCCAGCGGATCCCGCCGATGGTCTCGTTGGAGCAGATGTGGACGTAATCGGCGTCGGGGGAAAGCTTCAGGTCTTCGAGGGCCGGGATGTAGCAGAAGTTGCGGTCCTCGGAACTGGCGGCGATGTTTACCTCGCCGAAGATCTTGGCTTCCTTGATCGCCTTCTTGGCCCAGGCGCCGGTGTTGACGTAGTCGGCCTTCCCGCCCCGGAGGAAGTTCATCGGGATCATCCCGAACTGGAGGCTGGCCCCGCCCTGGAGAAAGAGGATGGAGTGGCTCTCGGGAACGCCGAGCAGTTCCCGTAGGTCCTCCCGGGCGGAGTCGTTGATCTCGGCGTAGCCGGGGCTGCGGTGGCTCGATTCCAGGATCGAGAGTCCGGTTCCGGCGTAGTCGAGCAGTTCCTCTCGGGCCTGTTCCATCACCTCGAGGGGGAGGATGGCCGGCCCGGCGTATAGATTGTAAGGTCTGTCTTTCATTTTTGTCTGTACCTCTTCTTTCCGGTTAAGTTCCGTCAAAAACTTCCGTTGAAATCATCCTTGAAAGAATGTCCAACAGCCAATAAGGAATATCCAGAATTCAAATGCCGGCATCCCGAACTTTTTCCTGGGGAAGAGACGAGGGCCGCGTCGATACCGTCGCCGACCGGGCCGGGCTGCCGCTCAGGGGGTGAGGCGCTTGCGGTGGGACTCCAGGATCGAGGGGGTCAGGAAGATAAGCACGCCCTTCCCCTCGCGGATGTCCTCGAAGACCACCGTCTCCCCGCTCTCCACCACCGCCATCGTGTTGAGCCGGAAGAGCCGCCAGAGATGGGCCACCTGTTTCCCCGCCCGCTCCAGGACCGGGAGGCCGGGGTGGAGGGAGGGGTCGACGTAAAAGGAGGTGGCGACTTCGGAGTTGAGATGGAAGGAGATCCGCTGGTTCTCGATGACATCGGGCCGGATGGTGAGCCGGGAGCCTTCCCAGTAGTCGACCCCGGGACTGACGGTCTCCGGCTGGGTGGAGATCATCGACTGCTGTCCGCTTTCGCTGACCCACTTCCGGCTGAAGATCACCTTCGCCTCGCCGAGGGTGCGCAGGTATTCCATCACGTTCTTGAAATTGTAGATCTTCAGGGAGCCGAAGTGGATATCATCGGTGATCCGGCGGGGGGAACGGGTGTCTTCCCAGATCGGCCCGAATTCGAACTGGTTGACCCGGGTCTGCTCCACGTACTCGAAGTCGACGTTGTCGGCCATTTCCGGGGGGACGCTCTTCCGCATCGGCTTGAAGTCGAGACGGTGGCGGGCCCGGTCGGAGAGGGGGAAGAACCCGGTGGTCGACTTCCGGTCGCGCTGGTAGAGGGCGAAGAGATCCCAGTCGATCCCGTCCTGATGTTCCGGGGAGAGCACAACCTGGACGATCTTCTGGTCGATCAGGATCGGGCTGCCTCCCGATTCCTGGGCGGTGACCGCGGTTGCGGCGATAAGGGCGAGCAGGGCCGTGATAGAGAGAGCTTTCAGGGCGGAACCGGATTTCATCTGTCCTCCTTCTGGTCGAATTGACGTTAACGGTTTCGATTGACTGTCCCTGCGGGGTATGGATTATAGTAGCCGAGACCTTCATCCGGGACAAGCATTTTTTCGCCTCCCCGGTCCGGTGACCTTCTCCGGAGATAGTTTGGAAAAGCTGATGAAAACAAACCGCCTTCCCTCCCGGCGGATCGCCGCCGGGCTGCTGCTTCTCGCCCTGGCCGCCGGCTGCTCCTCCGTTCCGACCTACCGGGGCTTTTTCGAAGAACACCAGTCACAGTTTCCGGTCACCGACCGGGGGCTGCTTTTGGAAACCCTCCGGGTCATCGTCCTCCTCGAGGACTATCGCCGGGCCCTGGAGGCGAGAGATATCGACGCCCTTCTGGACTGTTACTCGCCGCGCTACTCCCATTACGAGCACGGCCTCGACTGGTGCCGCCGTCGGATCGAGGAGAGCTACTTCGAACCCTTCGCCGAACTGGAGGCCCGGTTCGGCCCGCTCACGGTCGAGTTTGTCCGCAAGTATTCCGGCCATTGGATGCGGCAGGAGGATTTCGACTGGCTCCGTTCCCGGGGTTCGGAGCGGATCCCGGACCGTTCCTACCGGATTACACTCCCGTCCACGGACGGACCGGTCGAGCTGCTCCTGGCCGGCCCACCGGGCGGGGAAAGAGTCTCCCCCCGTCCCGTCGGGGTAAGGCAGGACCCGGAATCCCCCGCCGAACCGCTCCCGGTCACGGTGAGTTCCCTGGTCGATCCCGCGGTGGAGAGACCCCTGGGAGAGGTGTCTTTCCCGGTCACCATCCGGGGCCGTCTGAAGGCCGCAGGGACTTCGGGGGATTTCGTCTCCACTCTTCGGGAACGGGCCGTCTTTCTGCTCGAGAAAGAAGACGGCCGGTGGCGGATCATCTCCCAGTTTTAATATCCTCCCCCTTCCGGAGAAGGGGAGGGCGGTGCTATCGCCGCCGGCCGGAGAAAATAATATTTGCTTCCTTGCCCCGGCTCCCCTATATTGCCTTCCTTTGACGTTAACCAGGTCGGGTTTCAATCGTGCGTTTGTCGGAACTGAAAAAGGTATCTTACCCGGAGACGGTCGCGGAGGCGGTCCGGATCCTGGCGGAAGGAGATACCCGGGCGCTCCCTCTCTCCGGCGGGGTCTCCTTCGTCTTCGCCCCCCTGAAATCCGTCGAGGAGCTGGTCTCCCTTTCCCGCCTTCCCCTGAGCTACATCAAGGAGGAGAAGGGCGGGCTCCGGATCGGGGCCATTACTCCGGTGGCCGACCTGGCCGTTTCCCGGGCCGCGGAAAAATACGGTGACGGGGTTCTCGCCCGCACCGCCCGCCGGATCGGATCGACCCTGAACCGGAACCTGATCACCGTCGGGGGCAACCTGGTTCAGCCCTTTATCTGGTCGGATCTGCCGACGGTCGCTCTCGTTCTTGACGCCGTGGTCGTGATCCAGGGGCCGGGGGGCAAGCGGACAGTGAAAGCGGAGCGGTTCTTTGCCCGGATGCCGAAACAGCTCCTGAAAGCGGGAGAACTGGTGACCGAGGTTATCTTCCCTTCGCTGCCGAAAAATTCCCGGACCGCCTGCGAACAGTTCGGCCTGACCGAGGTTGACTTCGCCTACCTCAAGACCGCCATCCGGCTCTCCCGGACCGGGAAGAAGTGTCTCGACCTGGCGATCGTGATCGGCGGCGCCACCATTCTCCCCCAGCGGGCGCCCGGGGCGGAAGCGGCCCTGAAGGGCAAGACCGCCAACCAGGTCCTGGTCAACGAGGCCTCCGAGATCGCCGCCGAGGAGATCAGGGTCCAGCGGGATATCCGCTGCTCGGAAGACTACAAGCGCGACCTGGCCCGGGCCCAGGTCCGGGGAATTTTGGAACGAATCCTGCTCGACCAGAAGGTGCCGGAATGGAAATTGTTTTAACCATTAACGGGGAGGAGAAGCGGGTGGACGCCCGCCCCTCGGAGACCCTGCTCGATCTGCTCCGCCGGCTGGGATATCAGTCCGTGAAGTTCGGCTGCGGGGAAGGGGCCTGCGGTTCCTGCACCGTGATTATGGACGGCCGTCCGGTCAACTCCTGCCTGGTCCTGGCCGTGACCGCCGACCGGAGAAAGATCCTGACCGTGGACGGGCTAGGGACCCGGCAGGCTCCCCACCCGCTCCAGACCGCCTTCGTCGAGGCCGGCGCCGTCCAGTGCGGATTCTGCACCCCGGGGATGATCCTCTCCTCCTGGGCGCTTTTGGAAAAGACCCCCAACCCTTCCGAGGAAGAGATCCGTCTCGCCCTCGACGGCAACCTCTGCCGCTGCACCGGTTATGTCCAGATTATCGAGGCGGTGAAACTGGCCGCCGGACGGATGCGGAGGAAGAAGAAACCGGCCGGGAAGAAGAAGAAACCGGCGCCCGGGAAGAAGAAGACCCCGGCCGGGAAGAAAGGGAAGAAATCTTGAGCGCGGCGAAACAAAAATTCCACCAGGTCAATACCGGGGTGGATAAGGTTGACGCCCTCGGCCTGGCCCTGGGCCAGGGCCGGTTCACCGACGATTATTCCTTCCCGGGGATGCTTCACGGCAAACTGCTGCGCAGCCCCCACGCCCACGCCCGGATCAAGTCGATCAAGACGAAGGCGGCCGCGGCCCTCCCCGGGGTGGCGGTGGTCTTCACCCACCGGGACGTTCCCCGGATCGCGATCACCACCGCCGGGCAGGGGTTCCCCGAGCCCTCTCCCTACGACGAATTCATCCTCGATAACAAGGTCCGGTTCGTCGGGGACAAGGTGGCCCTGGTCGCGGCCGAGACGGCGGAGATCGCCGAAGAGGCCCTGAAGCTGATCGAGGTCGAGTACGAGGTCCTTCCCGCGGTCTTCGATCCGAGAAAATCGATGCGTTCCTCCTCCCCGGTCATCCACGACGAGAAGGACTGCGAGATCGTCATCCCCGTTCCCTACGAGCCGGAGAAAAACCGGGTCGCCCGGGTGGACGCGGTGGTGGGGGACGTCAAGCGGGGTGTGGCCGAGGCCGAGATGACGGTGGAGGACGAGTTCGAAAATCAGACCGCCAGCCACTCGGCGATGGAGCCGCACTGCGCGATCAGCCGGCTGGACGAGAACGGTCGGCTGGAGATCATCTCCACCACCCAGGTCCCGTTTCATTGCCGGAGGATCGTTTGCCGGGCCCTCAACCTCGCTCCCCGGCAGGTGAGGGTGATCAAACCCCGGCTGGGCGGCGGCTTCGGCGGCAAGCAGGAAGTCCTCCTCGAGCCCTACGTCTCCCTGATCACCTTGAAGACCGGGCGGCCGGCCAAGATGCGGCTGACCCGCCGGGAAGTTTTTGTCAGCGCCCGGGTCCGGCACAATATGATCACCAAGGTCCAGGTGGCGGCGAAGAAGGACGGGGAGCTGACCGCGATCGACCTCTACGCCCTCTCCAACACCGGTCCCTACGGGACCCACGGCCTGACCGTGGCCTCCAACGTCGGCACCCGGACCCTGACGATGTTCCGCTGTCCCAACCTCCGTTTCTCCTCCGACGTGGTCTATACCAACCTTTCAGTCTCCGGGGCCTACCGCGGCTACGGGGGGACCCAGGGCATCCTGGCCACCGCGATCGCGATGGACGACCTGGCCGAGCGGCTGGGGATGGACCCGATGGATTTTTACCTCAAGAACGTGATCTCGGGGGGGACCGAGGTCCCGATCCTCAAGGAACTGGGGGAGGGACCGGTCCTCGGCCAGCCCCACATCGGCTCCTGCGAACTGGCCGCCTGCATCCGGGCCGGGGCGGAGGCGATCGGCTGGAAGGAAAACCGGGGCCGCCCCGGCGGCGGCCGCTTCCGGCGGGGGATGGGGATGGCGGTGATGATGCAGGGCTCCTCGATCCCCTACATCGATATGGCCTCGGCCTTCATCAAGATGAACGAGGACGGCTCCTTCAACCTCCTGATGGGGGCGACCGAGATCGGCCAGGGTTCCGACACCGTCCTCTCCCAGATCGCCGCCGAGGTGCTGACCGTTCCCACCGAGTCGATCATCCCCTTCTCCTCGGACACCGACCTCACCCCCTTCGACGTCGGGGCCTACGCCTCCTCCACCACCTACCTCTCCGGGATGGCGGTCAAGGAGACCGCCGAGAAGGTTAAGGAACAGATCCTTGAGGTGGGGGCGAAGATGCTCGGGGTGAAGAAGGAGCAGGTCACCCTCGAGGGCGGCCGGGTCCGGGGGCCGAAGAAGAAGTCGGTCACCCTGGCCGAGATCGGCAGTCGCGCCCTCTACCAGGAAGAACAGTTCCAGATTGCGGCCACGGCTTCCCGGATCTCCCACGAGTCGCCGCCGCCGTTCGCCGCCCACTTCGCCGAGGTCGAGGTGGACCGGGCGACCGGGAAGGTCCGGGTGCTCCGCTACGTCCAGGCGGTCGACTGCGGCACTCCCATCAACCCCGTCCTCGCCCGGGGACAGGCGATCGGGGCGTTGATCAACGGGCTCAGTTACGCCCTGACCGAGCGTTACATCTACAGCAAGAAGGGCGTGATGCTCAATCCCAACTACGGTTACTACAAGATTTATTCCAGCCGGGACATCCCCGAGATCACCACCATCTTCGTCCCCTCCTACGAGGAGACCGGCCCCTTCGGGGCCAAGTCGGTCGGCGAGATCTGCATCAGCGGACCGCTCCCCGCCATCTCCAACGCCATCTACGACGCCGTCGACGTCCGCCTCCACCGCACTCCGTTCACCCCGGACAAGGTCCTGGAAGCCATCCAGCTCCGGGAGCGGGGGTAGGGGGAGGCGGTAGTCAGTAATCGGTAATCAGCGATCGGCGGCCGGGTTCCCGGTCTCCGGGCGTCCCTTAGGTCCTTTTCGTCCTTTAAGTCCTTTTCCTGCCCATCCCCGGCAACTCGCCCCTTGCCCGTCCGTCCGGCTTTATAGTATCTTCCCCCTGTTAGAAATAACCGACCCCAATCCATCATACGAGGTGAGCGCTATGCCTTCCGATCTGAGAAAGATCAGCCAGAAAGAATGCGTCGGCTGCCGGATTTGCGAGCTGGTCTGCTCGCTCAAACATTACGGCTTGATCAACCCCCGCCGGGCGCGGATCCGGGTCTACCGGGAGGAGGAGCGGGACGTGATCGAGACCTGCCGCTTCTGTCCGGACCCCAAATGCGTGGAGGCCTGCCCGACCGGCGCGATGCATCTTGAGGAGGGGAGGGCGGTCCACGACCGGGAGAAGTGCGTGGTCTGCGGGGCCTGCATCCAGGCCTGTCCGATTGCCGGCGCCCTCCATATCTTCGACGGCGAGCTGTTGAAGTGCGACCTCTGCGGCGGCGACCCCGAGTGCGTGAAGTACTGCCCCACCGACGCCCTGACCCTGCGGAGGTAAACCACAGAGCCCACAGAGTATTATCACAGAGAACACAGAGATAAGATAGGCTGAAAACTGCGGTAACTGATTTGAAATTCTCACTGCCCGCGGGAAATATTTTCTCTGATGGATATAATAAGTGAAAAGCCGGAATCATATGTCCACGCAGAGGTTACGGATAAGATAATCGCGGCGGCTATAGAGGTTCACAGGACTTTAGGCCCGGGTCTTTTGGAGAATGTTTACGAAAAGGCTCTGGCATACGAATTTGATCTTCGCCGGATCAATTACTCCGAGCAGTACGCCATAGGATTGATATACAAAGAAAAGGAGGTGGGCCACCATCGGCTGGATTTCCTGGTTGAGGACTCGGTGGTTTTAGAGATTAAGGCGGTGGATGTAATGCACAAGATATTTGAAGCTCAGCTGTTGACCTATCTACAAGCGACCGGGAAACGGGTTGGTTTAATAATAAACTTCAACGTTCCTTTGCTGAAGTTAGGGATAAAAAGAATGGTTCTATAAATTTTCCCCCGGGACCGGGGAACTACAGAGTACATAGAATGGAAATCAAGATAAAACGCTATCCTTAATCTCTGTGTCCTCTGTGATAATATCTCTGTGTTCTCTGTGGTTTAATAAGGAGAGAGAATATGAATAAGGACGAATATTTCGGGTATATGGGGAAGATTCTCCGGGTCAACCTCACTACCGGGCAGATCTCGAAAGAGCCGCTCTCCCGGAAGCTGATGGAGGAGTACATCGGCGGCCGGGGGTTCGGGGCCCGCCTCCTCTCCGACCTTCTCCCCGACCCGGCCGCGGTCGATCCCCTCGGCCCCGAAAACGTCCTGATCTTCTCCGCCGGACCCCTCAACGGGACGATGTCCCCCTCCTCGGGCCGTTACACCGTGACCACCAAGTCCCCCCTGACCGGCCTCTTCGGCGACGCCAACTCCGGGGGGGCCTTCGGCGCCGAGATCAAGTACGCCGGCTACGACGCGATCATCGTCGAGGGGCGGGCCGGGGAACTCTCGGTCATTCAAATCGACGATGACCGGGTGAAGATCGTCCCGGCCGGGAAACTGGCGGGGAAGGGGGTGATGGAGACGACCGATCAGCTGGTCGAGGAACTGGGGAGGGAGACCAAGGTCGCCTGCGTCGGACCGGCCGGGGAGAAGATGGTCTTCTGCGCCGCCATCGCCAACGACAAGTTTCATTACTTGGCCCGCTGCGGGGTGGGGGCGGTGATGGGCTCGAAGAACCTCAAGGCGATCGCCGTCAACGGCACCGGCGATCTGAAGCTGTCCGACCCGGACGGTTTTATGCAGAAGTGTGCCGAGTGTTACGAAAAGATCACCGGGGACAAGACCTACGCCGACTTCTCCCACTACGGGACGGCGGTGATCACCGACATCGCCGCCCTCAGCGGGGGACTTTCCACCCGGAACGGCCAGACCGGGGTCTTCGAGCACGCGGAAAATTATGACAGCCACTACTACCGGGAGAACTTCGTCGAGCGCTCCGAGAGCTGCTTCTCCTGCATTATCCATTGCTCGAACTACGCCAAGGTCAAGGACGAGAAATATTTCTGCCGCGGGAAGGGGCCGGAGTACGAGACTTTCGTGGCCCTGGGCACCCGGCCCGATATCGCCGACCTCGCCCCGGTCATCTACGCCAACTGGCTCTGCAATGATTTGGGGATGGACACCATCTCGGTCGGGGGGATCATCGGTTTCCTCTTCGAGTGTTCCGAGAAGGGCCTGATCCCGGAGAAGTACGCCTGGGGCGACGCCGACGCCGTGATCGACCTGGTCAGGAAGATCGCCTTCCGGGAGGGGATCGGGGACGAGGCGGCCAGGGGGATGAAGCACCTGGCCGAGAAGATCGGCCAGGGTTCGATGGACTTCGCCCTCCAGACCAAGGGGATGGAACTCCCCGCCTACGACCCCCGGACCGGGAAGGGTTTCGGTCTCGGGCTGGCGGTGGCCTCCCGGGGGGGCGACCACCTCCGGGCCCTGCCCAACTTCGAACTCCTGAGCTATACCCCGGAGGAAGGGGTGGAGTGGTTCGGCGACCCCCACACCGTCGATCCCTACGCCTGGCAGGGGAAGGCCGATATGGTCCTCTGGCACGAGAACTTCGCCGCCGTGGTCGATTCCGCCGAGATGTGCAAGTACTGTATGTTCGCCACCTACGCCATCCTGCCTCAGGATATGGCCGACCTGCTCCGGCTGGCCACCGGTATCGAGTGGGACGAGGAGAAGGTGATGAGGGCCGGGGAGCGGATCCTCAACGTCGAGCGGCTCTTCAACGTCGCCTGCGGCCTGACCCCGGCCGACGACTCGCTGCCCAAGCGGTACCTGCAGGAACCGCTCCCGGAGGGACCGGCTAAAGGCCAGATCGTCGAGCTCGACAGGATGCTCCCCCGCTACTACGAGGTCCGGGGCTGGCAGGCGGACGGCCGCCCCTCCCGGGAAAAGCTCGAGGAATTGGGGATAGAGAAATAGCACGGATTACTGATTACTGTGGCTCAATCCGGATTTCCCAACAAGACTATTAAGTTGCGATAAACAATGGCTGAATAATGTGTCGCCCCCTGCGGGGGCTCTTGATTTATTTTCGTAGTCTTTTTCCCACGGGCTGACGCCCGTGGCTAAGAATGTATCGCCCGCTGCGCGGGCTTCTATTTATGTTGTGTGGAATTAAGTTAAATAGCCCCCGCAGGGGGCGAAACTTCTTACTAGCCACGGGCGTCAGCCCGTGGGTGCTGAATCAGCAGAAATAACTCAGAGCCCCCGCAGGGGGCGATACAATTTCCAGCCGGATAATTATACTGTTTCCTATGAAGATCACGGTCACCGCGGTCAGCAAGTTCCGGCAATATTTCCCCGCCCGGACCAATGAGATCGACTTCCCCGGCGGGACCCTGGCCGGGTTCCTCGACTGGGTCCGGGAGAAGTACGGGCTGGACCCGGCCGAGCACCGCAACCTCAAGCTGACCCTGAACTCGGTGCTGGTCCGGGATACCGGCGTTGAATTGAAAGAGGGCGACCGGGTGGCCTTCATCCCGGTCGTCGCCGGCGGCTGAAGAACATATTCACCGCGGAGGCGCAAAGGGCGCGGAGATTGAATTGAGTTTTTCTCTTGTTGTTCTTTGCCCCTTCGCGGTTCAATACTGAAGAGACGTTTATGAAAGTAAGCATCCGCCTGGCCGGGCCGCTCCGTCTGCCGCCGGAAGGGCGGGAATTGGACTGGGAAGGGAATAAAGGGACGAAGGTGGGGACGGTTCTCTCCCGGGCTCTGGGTTATTCCCGCAAAGAACTGGATTTCGTCCAGGTCCACTCCGGGGGCCGGACGCTGCGGCTCGACGACGCGCTGGAGGATGACGGGGAACTTCTGGTTATGCTCCGCCTGGGCGGTGGTTAGAAGGGAAGTTTGAAAGTGCATAAAGTTTGAAGTGACTAAAGTTGGCCCGGGGTTACACCCCGGGCTATGATGTGGCACCCCGTTGGGGTGCCAAGGGCAGTCGGAATCGCTATCGCTATCGGGATCGCTATCGGGCTCGACCCGGGCTGAGATGCGGCACCCAGTTGGGGGGTAGTCGCGAATGTCGGTTTTTCACCCCGAAGGGGTGAAACATCATAGCCCGGCGAACATCGCCGGGAAAAAAGATAACGAACAATTAACCCGCACCCCAAAGGGGTGCCACATCAATTCAATTATGACGACGGTGAAGTTATTCGGGGCCCTGCGGGATCGGGCGGGGACCGGAAAGGTCGAGATCCCGGAGGGGGTGACGATCCGGGAGATACTCGACCGCCTGGGGGAGAAGTACGGGCCGCCGGTCCGGGACCTGCTCCTGGAAGAGAAGGCCGGCCGGCCGGTCAAGCGGCAGCCGGTGGTGATCCTGATCGCGGGTCTGCCCCAGCTTGACCTCGAACGGCGGGTCGGCCCGGAAGAAACCGTGTCCATATTTCCCGCGGTGGCGGGAGGGTAGGGAAAGAATAATCCCACCATTTCATTTCGAGCACGCAAAAGACAACAGGATTCAAGGAGCACCGTTATGCACGGATACGCGGGAAAGTATTTGCGGATCAACCTGACCGAGGGGACGATCAAAAAGGAGGATCTCCCCGAACGCTGGATCGAGTACATCGGGGGGACGGGGTTCTGCGCCCGGATCCTCTGGGACGAACTGAAGGCGGGGATCGAGCCCCTCTCGCCGGAGAATATCCTGATCCTGGCCACCGGGCCGACCACCGGGACCCTCTTCCCCCAGAGCGGACGATATATGATGGCCGCCAAGTCGCCCCTGACCGGGGTCTGGGCCGAGGCCCACTGCGGCGGCCACTTGGGGCCGGAGCTGAAGTACGCCGGCTACGACCTGGTGATCTTTGAAGGGAAGGCCGCCCGGCCGTCCTACCTCCTGATCGACGACGACCGGGTTGAACTTCTCGACGCCGCGGAAATCTGGGGGATGACCGTCAACGAGACCACCGACCGGCTCCGGGAAAAGCACTCCCTGGAGAGGGTGGCCTGCATCGGTCCGGCCGGGGAGAACCTGGTCCGGTTCTCCGCCGTGATGACCGACAAGCACCGGGCCTTCGGCCGCTCCGGACTGGGGGCGGTGATGGGCTCGAAGAATCTCAAGGCGATCGCCATCCGGGGGACCAACGATATCACCGCCGCCGACCCGAAGAAGCTGGGCGAGCTCTTCAAGGAGTCGAAGTACAGATTCCTCGAGGGGCCCGACGCGGAAGGATGCCTCTCCCTGCGGGAATTCGGTTCCGCCGGCCTGGTCGAGATCGAGAACGAGATCGGGCGGCTCCCGACCCGGAACCACAAGAGAGGTGTCTTCGACCTGGTCGAGAGGGTCGGCTCGAAACGGATCCGGGACGAGTTCCGGGTGGCCAAGAACTCCTGCTTCAACTGCAAGATCCAGTGCAAGCTGGTCACGCTCTCCAAGAAGTACGACAACATCGGCGAGGGGCCGGAGTACGAGACCGTGGTCTCGCTCGGCACCGGGTGCCTCAACTCCGACCTCGACGACCTGATCTACGCCAATCACCTCTGCAACGACCTGGGGATGGACACCATCTCCTGCGGCTCGGCGATCGGTTTCGCGATGGAGTGCTCCGAGGCCGGCATGATCCCCGACGAGGTGAAGTGGACCGACGGGGAGAAGGTGGTGGAGATGGTCAGGGCGATCGCCTACCGCGAGGGGCTGGGCGACCTCCTGGCCGAAGGGGTGAAGCGGGCGGCGGAGAAGATCGGTTCCGGGGCGGAGAAGTTCGCGATGCACGTCAAGGGGCAGGAGATCTCCGGCCAGGACGGGCGGGCCCACCGTTCCGGGGGCCTGACCCACGCCACCTCGGTCCGGGGCGCCGACCACCTGAGGGGCCTGTCGGTGATCGACGAGATCGGCTACCCGGAGATCGGCCGGCGCCGCTACGGCGAGGACAAGCTGAAAGACGCCCTCGACCGGCACTCTGAGACCTTCAAAGGCCAGATGGTCTTCGACGTCGAGCATTTCTACGCCGTGGTCGACTCCCTGATCCTCTGCAAGTACGGGACGATGTACCCCCTCTGCTATTACTACCCGGATATCCCCGATATCCTGACCAGCCTGACCGGGCGGGAAATCTTCGCGGACGTGGATAACCTGGAGCGGATCGGAAAGCGGATCTGCGTTCTGAGAAGGGCCTTCAACCAGCGGGAGGGACTGTCCCGGAAGGACGACACCCTCCCCGACCGTTTCCTCAGCGAGCCGGAAGAGGAAGGCCCGGCCAAGGGCGAGGTGGTCAACCTCGACGTGATGCTCGACGACTACTACCGGCTCTGGGGGTACGACGAGGACGGCCTGATCCGCCCGGAGACGCTCGACGAGCTGGGGCTGGAGGAGGTGAAGGAGGAACTGTACGGGAAGAAATAGCAGAATACAGAATTCAGAAGTCAGAAACCAGTATATACGATTCGGAAGACAGTCAGCTTAAACAGCATTCTGAATTCTGGCTTCTGGATTCTGAATTCTACCAACGGAGTTGCACATTATGAAACATCTTGTTCACAAGGTCGACCTCTGTTCCGGGTGCCAGAGCTGCCAGATGGTCTGCGCCTTCACCTTCTTCAAGGTCAACAACCCGAAGAAGGCCCGGCTGGAGATCACCCGGCTCTCCGATACCGAGACCCGGATGAGCGTCTGCGTCCAGTGCGGCGAGCGGCCCTGTCTCAAGGCCTGCCCCGAAGGAGCGATCTCGGAGAAGAACGGCGCGGTCCGGATCGACGCGAAAAAATGCACCGGCTGCGGGATCTGCGTCCCGGTCTGCCCCTACGGGGGGATCAAGCTCCACCGCGACACCGGGGCTTTGATCTGCGTCCAGTGCGGGGCCTGCGTCGAGGCCTGCCCGGTGGGCGCGCTGGAGATGGCGGACTGAAAAAAAATGGACCGCAGAGAACGCAAAGAACGCAAAGAAAGATAAAAAATTGAAGATTCTGGCAATTATGGGGAGTCCCCGGAAGGGGGGAAATTCCGATCTCCTCCTCGACGCTTTTTTAGCCGGGGCGGGGGAGGGGGGGGCGGTCGGGGAAAAGATCGCGGTCTGCGACCTCCAGATTTCTCCCTGCACCGAGTGCCTGGCCTGCGAAACCTCCGGGGAGTGCGTGATCGCCGACGATATGGTTGAAATCTACCGGAAACTGGCGGAGGCCGACCGGATCGTGATCGCCGCGCCGATCTTCTTCTACGGACTTCCGGCCCAGCTCAAGGCCCTGATCGACCGCTGCCAGGCCCTCTGGTACCGGCAGCGTCTCGGGGAAGGCCCGGGCCCGGACCGCGGCGGGTTCGCCCTCCTGCTCGGGGCGACCCGGGGGAAGAAGCTCTTCGACGGGGCCCTCCTGACCATCCGCTATTTTTTTCAGGCCATCCCGGCCCGGCTGGACGGGCACCTGGCCTTCCGGGAGATCGAGGAGAAGGGCGCGATCCTCTCCCATCCGGAAGCCCTTCGGGAGGCCCATCAGGCCGGCCGGGCCTTTGCCAACTGATTTATAATAATAACCACGGAGATCACAGAGGACTGGAGAAATATATTGTTTAATCCTCTCTGTGTCCTCTGTGCTCTCTGTGGTTTATTAAAATCATCGGGATAGAGAATGAAGATCGATAAGGATATGGAGCGGCTTTTGACCCGGCAGAACGTGGTCGTGGTCGGGACGGTCAACCCCGACGGGACCCCCAACCTCTCCCTGAAGGGACTGCTCCGGGTCGAACCCGCCGCGGGGGTGATCCATTTCTGCGATCTCTACCGGAAGAAAACCTGCCGGAACCTGAAGAACAACCCGGCGGTCTCGATCCTGGTCTTCAGCGTCGAGGAATTCACCGGCTTCCAGTTCGTCGGCCGGGCGGAACTGATCGAGTCGGGGCCGGTCTTCGAGGAGATGTCCGCCGAGTGGGCGCACAAGAAGAGCCGCCTGGTCGGCCGGCGGATCAGCAAGAACGTACAGCGGGGTTTCTCCCACGGGCGCTCGGAGCTCCACCTTCCCCCGCCCCGGGCCCTGGTCCGGGTGGAGGTGGAAAAGGTCTACGATCTCTCTCCCGCCCATCTGAGGAGGTAAAGGTGATCTACAAACGGATGCAGGATTACTTCTCCCGACTGATCGGGGAAGAAGGGCTGGCCGGGGAGGGTGTCCTGGTCCGGGCCCGCCCCCTGACCGCCGAGGAGGCGATCGGAACGCCCCGGGACGGCGACTATCCCCTGCTCAAGGGCAAGGAGAGGTTGATGGAGGCCCAATTCCGGACCGCCCGGGGGCAGGCCTACGCCGATCTCTTCGGGAACTACGAGGGCACCCTGGGCGAGATCGCCGCCCTTGAACTGGCCGACAATTTCCGCCGGGCGGTCTTCATCTCCACGCTCAACGCCGTGATGCGCTACTGCAACCTGATCGAGGGAACGGTCCACTGCCGCGACCGGGAGCCGGAAGAGTGCGCCCGGGCGCTGGAGGAGTATCTCGGCGGCGAGTTCGGGGGACTGGAACGCGCGGCCCTGGTCGGCCACCAGCCCCGCCTCCTGGAAGCGCTGGCCGGCCGCTACCGGGTCCGGGCGGTCGATCTCGACCCGGAGAACATCGGCCGGACCCGTTCCGGCGTGGTCATCGAGCCGCCCGAGGACGTCGGGGAATTGATCGAGTGGGCGGACCTGCTCCTGGTGACCGGGACCACGGTCGTCAACGGGACGATCGAACTCTTCCTCGGCCTGGAACAGCCGGTGGTCTTTTACGGGGTGACCATCGCCGGCCCCGCCCAAATACTGAACCTCCACCGTTTCTGCGCCCGGGGGCACTAGTAGCACAGGCGGCCCGCCTGTGAAGAAAAGCGGCCTGCCTTTGAAAGCCGGTAGCACAGGCGGCCCGCCTGTGCAAGCAAGCAGACATTCCTGTCTGTGCCCAACTGCCCCGGCGCGGACACAGGCAAGAATGCCTGTGCTGCACTCAAAACAGTCCGGACAGGAATGTCAGTGCTCCGAAGTCCCGACAGTGATAGTATATGGCTATGAACCATCCTCTCTACGACGTGATCATCATCGGCGGCGGCCCGGCCGGGCTGACCGGCGGCATCTATACCGGACGGGAGAGCCTCTCCACCCTGCTTCTGGAGAAAGGTCTCTGCGGCGGCTGGCCCAACCTGACCGGGACGATCGAGAACTACCCGGGTTTCCCGGAAGGGATCAACGGGATGGACCTGGCCGCCCGGCTCAAGGCCCAGGCGGAAAAGTTCGGGGTGGAGATCCGGGAGTTCGAGGAGGTACGGAAGGTCGTGCCCGGCGGGGAGGGCATCCGGGTGGAGACGGCCAAGGGCGGATACCGGGCCCGTTCCCTGATCGCCGCCCCCGGCAGCCGGGCCCGGCCGCTCGGGGTCCCCGGGGAGCGGGAACTGCTGGGGAAGGGGGTCTCCTACTGCGCCACCTGCGACGGCCCCCTCTACCGGGAGAAGGAGGTGGCGGTGGTGGGAGGCGGCAACGCCGCCCTCGAGGAGGCCCTCTTCCTGACCCGTTTCGCCTCCCGGGTCCACCTGGTCCATCGCCGGGACCGGTTCCGGGGGGAGAAGTACGTGGTCGGTGAACTGGAGGAGACCGGGAAGGTCAGCTTCGTGATGGAGTCGGTCCCGGTCTCGATCGACGGCGAGAAGGCGGTGGAGTCGCTGACGGTGAAGAACCGGGCCGGCGGCGGGGAGACCCGGCTGGAGGTCGAGGGGGTCTTCATCTTCGTCGGGGTGGACCCGAACACCGAATGCCTGAGGGGGGCGGTCGAGCTCGACGGGGAGGGTTTTATCCTCACCGACCCGGAGATGCTGACCTCGCTTCCCGCCGCCTTCGCCGCCGGTGACGCCCGTTCGGGGAATGTCCGCCAGATCGCCGCCGCCTGCGGCGAGGGGACCGTCGCCGCCCTCGGGGTCCGCGGACTCCTGGTCGAATACTGAACCGGAGGGGATCGACAATGCCGATCTACACCTATCGCTGCCGGGATTGCCGGGAGGTCTTCGACCTCCTCGAAGGGGTCTCGGCGGAGAAGGTCCGGCGGCGCTGCCCGAACTGCTCCGGCGGTTCGCTGGAGAAGCTCCAGGCCGCCTTCAACGTCGGACCGGCCGGGAAAAATTGTCCGCCGGCGGAGAGCTGCCCGACCTGCCCGACCGGCCCCGGGGGCTGTGCGGGCGGAGTCTGCCCGTATTGAGAGAACAAATGAATATCCAACACCCAACAAGGAATATCCAATATTCAACTAGGCCATTTCCTTAATCATTGGCTATTCCTTGTTGACTATTGGATATTCCTTATTTTTAACCTCAACCTCGCCGCCAAAGGAGCGAAAAATGGAAAACACGGTCAACGACGCCAATTTTGAATCCGAGGTCATCCAGTCCGGCCTTCCCGTCCTGGTCGATTTCTGGGCCCCCTGGTGCGGACCCTGCCATATGATCGCGCCCGCGGTCTCCGCCCTGGCCGAGCAGTACTCCGGCCAGCTCAAGGTCTGCAAGGTCAACGTCGACGAAGCGCCCGGGACCGCCGCCCGCTACGGGATCAGGGGGATCCCCACCCTGATGATCTTCAAGGCGGGGGAGCTGGCGGACCAGGTCGTCGGGGTGGTGCCGAAAGAGATCCTGGAGGGGAAGATCACCCCTCACCTGGGAGGGTAATAAAATGGCTATGCTCGAGATCAGCGTGGTCCCGGTCGGGACCTCGTCTCCCTCGGTCAGCCGTTTCGTGGCCGAGGCGGTCAGGACCCTGAAGGATACCCGGGGGGTCAGGTACGAGCTGACCCCGATGGGAACGGTGATCGAGGGGGAGCTTGACGCCCTCCTCGAATGCGCGAAAAAGATGCACCTGGCCGCCTTCGGGCCGGGGGTGAAGCGGGTGGTGACGACCATCAAGCTCGACGACCGCTCCGACAAGCCCCTGACGATGGGGGAAAAGATCAGCTCGGTCTGGTCGAAGCTGTAAAACGAAATGCCGGGGAAATGGAGTAATGGAGGGTCGGGGGGACGGCGACCCAATACTCCATTACTCCACCACTCCCGCTTGCTCCAAGCCGGGCCGGAAGACCAACTTTCACTCATTCTTTCTTTGTGTCTATGAATAATCACTCTTCCCGGATCTTCGGCCCGGTCCCCTCCCGCCGTCTCGGGTTCTCTCTCGGGGTGGACCTGGTCCCTTACAAGACCTGCACCCTGGACTGCGTCTACTGCCAGCTGGGATCGACCGGCCGGACCACCCGGCGGCGGGCGGAGTACGCCCCGCTCGACGAGGTCCTGGCGGAACTGGGGGAGAAGCTGGGGGAGGGGGGGAGGATCGACTGGATCACCCTCTCCGGTTCCGGCGAGCCGACCCTTCACGCCGGGATCGGTCTCCTGATCCCGGAGATCAAGAAGCTCTCCCCGATCCCGGTGGCGGTTTTGACCAACGGAACTTTGCTGGGCTTGCCCGAGGTCCGGGCCGCCCTGGCGGCCGCCGACCTGGTCGTCCCCAGTCTCGACGCCGGTACCGAGGCGGTCTTTGCCGGGGTCAACCGGCCCCACACCGGGATCACCCTCGAGGGGCTGACCTCCGGGATCGCCCGGTTCACGGCCGGTTTCTCCGGGCGGGTCTGGCTGGAGGTGATGCTCCTGGGAGGGATCAACGATTCCCCGTCCGAGCTGGAGGCCATCGCCGCCCGGATCAGGCGGATTGCCCCGGAACGGGTCCAGCTCAACACCGCGGTCCGGCCGGGCGCCGAGGCCGCGGTCTCCGCCCTCGACCCGCGGGAACTGGAGCGGGCCCGGCTCTTTCTCGGGGCCCGGGTCAATCCGGTCCCGGTCGAGGTCGTGGCCGGGTTCAGCGGCCGGCGGGAGGGGGCGGCCGACCGGGACCTGGCCGCCGCCATCGGCGACTACCTGAAAAGACGCCCGGCCACCGTGGAGGACCTGGCCGCCGTCTTCGGTATCCACCGCCACCAGGTCATCAAGTACCTCGGCCACCTGAAGGACGCGGGGAAGGCCCGGGAGGTTGCCTCGGGAGGCAGGAAGTTCTTCGCCGCTTCGTCAACCGAGGATTGAAATCAATGAGGAAGACCGGGTTCAACGCGAAAAATTCTCGCAAGGAGGCGGAATGATGAAACGGTCAACGGGTATTCTTGCTGTCGGGTTAATGCTGTTTATCTCCGGGTGCGCTTCCACGGGGTCCGCGCCTCCCGCCTCCGCTCCGCCCCCGGAAGGGGACTTCCGGGGGGCGGCCTGGGGGATGAGTATGGAGGAGGTCGAGGGGTCTCTGGAAGATCCCTCGGCGGTCACCTCCCGCTCCCCCGAAGAACTGGTCTGCCGGGACACCCTGCTCGAGAAGTTCCCGGCCGAGGCGTTCTACGGTTTCACCGACGGCAAGCTCCGCCGGGGCGGCTACCGGGTTCCGGGGCTGGGGAAGGTAATCGATTATACGATCTTTCGGCTGGTGCTGGCCCGGAAATACGGCCCGGTCCACAGCCAGGCGTCCGCCCCGGAGGTGGTCGAGGCGGTCTGGCTCACCCCCCGGACCGAGATCGATCTTTCCGGCTCCGGTTCCAGACTGGAAGCCTATTCCTTCTTCCACCCGGAAAGGAGCCGTTCCGCCGAACTGGACAAGATCGAGGTCAACTACTACGACCGGGAGTGGTTCGCCCGGGACCGCAAGCGGACCGAGAAAACCGAGGCGGAGATCGGGGAGAGCGAGGATCTCTACCGGAAGCTGATCGGGGACTGGGTCCAGGTCTTCCCCTCCTACCGCGATTATATGGAGGGGGCGATGATGCTCGAGCCGGGCGAGACCTACGTCTACGACCCGTCGTACTACAACGACTTCTGATCGGGCGGGCCGGAAACGATGAGGAGGGAGATCGGCGGCTTCGGGTTGATTATCGTCGGCAGCGAGGTTCTCGACGGCCGGGTCCGGGACCGGCACCTCGACCGCGCCCGCGCCGCCCTCGGCCGGCGCAACCTTCCGCTCCGCTACGTCCTGATCCTCCCCGACGACCCGGCGACGCTCCTCGGGCAGCTCGAATGGGCGATGGCCCGGGGGGATCCGTTCTTCTGCTGCGGCGGGATCGGCGCCACCCCGGACGATCATACCCGCCGCTGCGCCGCGGCGGCCGCCGGGGTCCCGCTGCGGGCCCACCCGGAGGCGACGGCCATCCTCGCCGCCCGCTTCGGGGACCGGGCCGACCCCCACCGCCTGCGGATGGCCGAGTTCCCGGCCGGCTCCCTGATCATCCCCAACCCCTACAACGGGGTCCCCGGCTTCACGATCGCCGGCGGCCACTTCCTCCCCGGTTTCCCCGAGATGGCGGGACCGATGATGGAGTGGGTCCTGGATAACTGCTACCTCCCCGGCCCCGCGCGCGCCGCCTGTTCCCTGGTCATCCCCGACGGGCGGGAGGCGGACCTGGCCGGTCTGATGGAGGAGTTCATCGCCGCCTTCCCCGGCCTGGTCTTCTCCAGTCTCCCCCGGATCGTCGCCGGGGGGTGGGACGTCGTCCTCGGGGTCTCCGGCCCGCCGGAGGCGGTGGAGGAGGGGATCGGGTGGTGGCGGGATAAGCTGCGGGAAGCCGGGAGGGAGTTTGTGGAGGGGGAATAGGGAATGGGGAATAGGGAATAGTAATCAGTGAGCAGTGAGCAGTAAGCAGTAAGCAGTAAGCAGTTAGCAGTAAGCAGATTACAGAACTGCACACTGCTTACTGCTCACTGCTTACTGTTTAATACCCTTCCGGGTTCCCCGACTGCCAGCGCCAGGCGTCGGCGCACATCTCGTCGATCCCCCGCGCCGCCTTCCAGCCCAGCTCCCGCTCCGCTCTGGCGGGGTCGGCCCAGCACTCGGCGATGTCCCCCGGCCGCCTGCCGACGATTTCGTAGGGGATCTTTTGCCCGGCGGCCCGTTCGAAGGCGGCCACCATCTCCAGCACGCTGTATCCGCGCCCGGTGCCGAGGTTGTAGACGGAGACCCCGGGCGAGCTGTTCTCCAGGGCCCTGAGGTGGCCGAGGGCCAGGTCGACCACGTGGATGTAATCGCGGACCCCGGTCCCGTCCCGGGTCGGCCAGTCGCCGCCGAAGACGTTGAGCCGTTCGCGCCGGCCCACCGCCACCTGGCTGATGAACGGCAGGAGGTTGTTGGGGATGCCCCGGGGGTCCTCCCCGATCCGCCCCGAGGGGTGGGCGCCGACCGGGTTGAAATACCGGAGCAGGGTGATCTCCCAGTCCGGCTTCGCCGTCCCCAGATCCTTCAGGATCTCCTCGATCATCAGCTTGGTCCGGCCGTAGGGGTTGGTCGGGCCGAGCGGGAAGTCCTCCCGGATCGGCACCTCGGCCGGGTCGCCGTAGACGGTGGCCGAGGAGCTGAAGACGATCTTCTTCACCCCGGTCGCGTCCATCGCCCGCAGGAGGTTGAGCGTCCCGGTGACGTTGTTCCGGTAGTAGTCGAGCGGCCGGGAGACCGACTCCCCGACCGCCTTCAGCCCGGCGAAGTGAACCACCGCTTCGATCTCCGCCCCGGCCAGGACTTCTTTCATCCCTTCGCAGTCGAGAAGATCGATCCGGTGGAAGCCGGGGTATTTTCCCGTCAGCGCCGCCACCCGGCGGAGCGACTCCTCCTTGCTGTTGGAGAGGTTGTCTAGCACCGTCACCGTCTGTCCGTCCCGGAGCAATTCCAGGACGGTATGGCTGCCGATGTACCCGGCGCCCCCCGTAACCAGAATATTCATTATTCCGAATCTCCTTGAGTGGGTCCGACGTCCCGCGAGGCGGGATTCTTAATGAAAGACCTTAATAAACAGTATCTTGCGTTATCTGCCGAAGTGCCGGGTCATCCCGGCCAGGCGTTCGGCCAGCTCGGAGGTCAACACTCCCGGCAGGCAACGCCACTCCCACTGCCCGGCCGACTGCCCGGGGGCGTTCATCCGCGCCTCGCTCCCCAGCCCGAGAACGTCCTGGAGGGGGATGACGGTCAGGTCGGCGGCCGAGGCCAGCGCCCGCCGGATGAACTTCCAGTTGATCGCCTCCCGCCCGTCCTGGAAATAATCGAGGACCGTTTTCTTCTCCTCCGGGCCGAGTCCGGAGAACCAGCCGGCCGCGGTATCGGTGTCGTGGGTCCCGGTGTAGGCTACGGAGTTGTAGGGATAATTCTCCGGCCGGTGGGGCGATCCCTTCTTTCCCCGGAAGGCGAACTGGAGGACCCGGGTCGAGGAGAACTCCATCAGCTCGAGGATCGCCTTGGCCTCCTCGAAGTGAACCGGTTCCAGGGCTTCGGCGATGATCGGGAGCGTCCCCAGTTTCTTTTCCAGCAATCCGAAGAGCGCGGCCCCGGGACCGTAGAACCATTGCCCCTCGGCGGAGGTCTCCGCTCGCGGAGGGATATGCCAGGCGACGACGAACCCGGAGAAGTGATCGACCCGGATCACGTCCACCAGTTCCAGCACGGTCCGGAACCTCCGCGTCCACCAGTAGAAGCCGTCCTCGGACATCGTCACCCAGTCGTAAAGGGGGTTCCCCCAGATCTGGCTGACCCCGGAGTGGCCGGTCATCGGCACCCCGCCCAGGGCCCGCCTCCCGCCCTTCTCGTCGAGGAGGAAGAGTTCCCGGTTGGCCCAGACGTCGGCGCTGTCGTAGCTGACCGGGAAGGGGATGTCCCCGATGATCTTCACCCCCCGCTCGTTGCAGTAGCCCCGGAGTTTCTTCCACTGGCGGAAGAAGAGAAACTCGGCGAACTTGGTCTCCTCGATCCGGTCGGCGAGTTTCTCCCCCCATTCCTGCAGCGCCCGCTTTCGGCGGAAGGCGATCTCCTCCGGCCATTCGTACCAGGGGGCGCCCCGGAAATGATCCTTGACCGCCTTGTAGAGGGCGTAATTCTCCAGCCAGGGGTTGTGCTCGGCCTGGAAGTCGGCGAAATCCTTCCGCCGGCGCTCGGAGGCCTCTTCCCGGAAGCGGCGCCAGGCCTTCTCCACCGCCTCCCGCTTCAGCCGGATCGCCTCGGGATAGACCGCCCGCCCGGCGGGAAAGTCCCCCGGGGGAGGCACTTCATCGGGGGAGAGAAAGCCGTCCTCGGCCAGCCTCTCGAGGCTGATCAGGGTCGGGGCTCCGGCGAAGGCCGAGGGGCTGGAGTAGGGCGAGTTGCCGTAGCCGATCGGGGTGATCGGGAGGACTTCCCAGAACCGCTGGCCGGCGTCCACCAGCCAGTCGACGAACTCGAACGCCTCCCGGCCCAGGGACCCGATGCCGTGGGGCCCGGGCAGCGAGGTGACGTGGAGGAGAATCCCCGATCCGCGTCTGAATTTCATATCATTCGATCCCGGCAAAAACAGTTTCGAGAAAAAATCTTCCCCTCTTTCGAGGGGAAGATTTCTTGATGGCGAGGGTCAGAATCGAACTGACGACACGCGGATTTTCAGTCCGCTGCTCTACCGACTGAGCTACCTCGCCGTTTTCGATTTCTCTTCGAGAAATCGAAAAGTAAAGAGACTTCTATAGCATAATCGATGATGAAAACAAGATAATTTATTCCCGTCACGGCGATGGGCGCTGCTGGATTTGAACCAGCGGCATCTACCTTGTAAGGGTAGCGCTCTCCCACTGAGCTAAGCGCCCGGAAAGATCTTCTCAGGCTACCCCTTTCCGCCGCGGCCGTCAAGCCGCGAGCCGGAAATATGCTTGTGATCGGCCCTCCTTTGGGCTATCTTAAACCGGAGGCTATCGTTATGCCCGAAGAAACGCCGAGAGAAGAATATTTGGAAGAAGAGTTCAGCTTCCTGCGGCGGAAGCTCTCCCTGGTGAGCGGGAAATCCCGCCGGCGCAAGGAACTGCTCCGCCGCCTGAGGGAGAAGCACCTCCAGTGCGCGGCGATCGTCGATCATCTCAAGGACGGGATCTTCGTGGAGACGGTCCGGGGGGAGATCCTCGACGTCAACGCCGCGGTCTGCCGAATGCTCGGCTACAGCCGCCAGGAACTGCTGCAGATGACGGTCGGCGACCTGGTCCCCCCCGATATCCGGGCCACGCTCCCCGACACCATCCAGGACCTGACGGTGAGCGAGGGGGTCTATATCGAGACGGTCAACATCCGCAAGGACGGCACCCGCCTCCCGGTGGAGGTCTCGAACACCCTGGTCGAGATCGGCGGGAAAAAACGGGTGATCGCGGTCATCCACGACATCACCAAACGGATCGAGAACCGGAAGAAGCTCCTCGCTTCCTACGAAGAGCTGGAGGAAAAGGTCCGGAGACGGACCGAGGAGCTCGACCGGGCCAACCGGCAGCTCCGGGCCGAGCACAACCTCTTCATCGGAGGTCCGACCGTGGTCCTGAAGTGGAAGGCCGCCCCCGGCTGGCCGGTGGAGTACGTATCCCCCAACGTCGAGAGCCAGTTCGGCTACCGGCCGGAAGAGTTCGGCGGGGGGGACTTCCTCTACGAGTCGATCATCCACCCGGACGACCTCGACCGGGTCGCCGAGGAGATCAAGGATCAAGTGGCCGCCGGCCAAGACTCTTACGAGCAGGTCTACCGGATCGCCAACCGCGAGGGCAGCTGGCGCTGGGTCAGCGACTTCACCGTGGTGGTCCGGAACGGCGACGGCGAGATCACTCACTACCACGGCTACGTCCTGGATATCACCGAGCGGAAGAACACCGAGGAGGAGCTGCGGCGCCACCGGGAACACCTGGAGGAACTGGTCGAGAAACGGACCGCCGAGCTGACCGGGATGATCGACGCGATGGCCCGCCGGGTGGTGAGGACCTCCGACCTCGAGATCGCCGTGGAAGAGCTGAAAGTCCGCCTCCGGGAGGCCGGCCTCGACCCCGAGCCCGGGGTAAGCCCCGCCCCTTCCCCGCGCCCCTGATGAAAGCCTCCGTCCCTTCCGCCATCGCCGCCGGTTTCCTGCTCGTTCTTCTCCCGGCGTTCTTTCCCCCGCCGGCCGGCGCCCTCGAACTCACCCCGGCCGAGCAAGAGTACCTCCGGGAGAAAGGGGAGATCGTCTTCGTCAGCCAGACCCGCTACCCCCCCTTCGAGTTCAAGACCGCCGAGGGGGAGCCGACCGGGATGGCGATCGAACTGGCCCGCTGGATGGCCGGCCGGGCCGGGGTCCCGGCCAGGTTCACGGACACCACCTTCCAGGAGGCCCAGGAGGCGGTGCTGGGCGGAGAGGCCGACGTCCTGACCAGCTTCTTCTTCAGCGAGCGTCGGGCCCGGAAATTCAATTTCACCCGCCCCAACTTTCAGGTCCCGGCCTCGATCTTCACCCGCTTTGAAAACACCGACATCCGCGGGCTGGAAGACCTGGAAGGGAGGCGGGTGGCGATGCAGAGGGGGGACTACGCCCACGAGTTCCTGCACTCCCGGGGGATCGCGGCCGAGATCATCGACACCAACGACTTCGGCGAAGCCGCCGAGCTGGTGGTCAGGGGCCGGGCCGACGCAGTGATCGGCGACGAACAGATCGTCCTCTACCATCTCCTGGTCAACGGCCTGATCGACCGGGCCAAGATCGTCGGGCCGCCCCTCTACACCGGGCTCAACTGTATGGCCACCGCCAAGGAGAACCCGGTTCTGGCCGGGATCCTCGACCGCCTGGCCGCGGAAGCGGAGCGGGAGGGGGTGATCGCCGAGATCAACGAGAAATGGCTGGGCTCCTGGTCCGACCGGCGGCTGCCGGCCTGGGTCCGGTACCTGGCCGTCGCCGCCGGGGCGATCCTGGTCTCTCTCTTCCTGGTCTGGTTCTGGAACCTCCGCCTGCGGCAGCTGGTCGAACAGCGGACGGCCGAACTGGAACGGAAGGAAAAGCGCCTGGCCTACCTCTCCCTGGCCGTGGAGTCGCTGGGCGAGATGGTGATCGTCACCGACCTCGACCACCGGATCACCTACGCCAACAGCGCCGTCGAACGGGCGCTCGGCTACCGCCCGGAGGAATTGATCGGCCGGCCGGCCGCCGAATTTTTCGAGGGGATCCCGGGCAACCCCCCCGACCTCCGGGAGTGGATCCGCTCCTCGAGCGATTCCAAAGTCTGGCGGGGGGAACTCAACAACCGCCGCCGGGACGGGGGCCTGATCCGGGTTTACCTGACCCTCGCCCCGCTGACCGATCCGGCCGGGAAGATCATCGGGACGGTCGGGGTCTCGATGGACATCACCGAGCGGCGGGAGCTGGAGGAGCAGCTCCGCCATTCCCAGAAGCTGGAGGCGATCGGCCAGCTGGCCGGCGGCGTGGCCCACGACTTCAACAATATCCTGGCCGGGGCGCTGGGTTACCTGGAGCTGATCAAGGAGAGCGTCGGGGAGGAGGACGAGATCTTCCCCCCGGTCGATGCCGTCGAACGGCTCCTCTGGCGGGGCTCCGAGCTGACCGGGGCGCTGCTCGCCTTCTCCCGGAAAGGGGCCTGGCAGCGCGAGCCGCTCGACCTCAACCTGGCCGTCCGGGAGGTGGCGTCGATCATCGAACGCACCGCCGGGAAGAAGCACGAGGTGAAACTGCGGCTCGATCCCGATCTCCGGGCGGTCCTGGGCGACCGCTCCCAGCTTCACCAGCTGATAATGAACCTCGGCCTCAACGCCTGCGAGGCGATGAAACGGGCCGGGGAATTGACCATCTCCACCCGGAACGTCGAGTCCGGCGACCGGATCTACCGGGTCCAGGAAGACCTGAAGAAATCCCCGGCGGCGGCCGTCAGCTTCGCCGACACCGGCCGGGGGATCCCCCGGGAGATCCGGGAGCGGATCTTCGAGCCTTTCTTCAGCACCAAGGAAGACAAGGCCGGGGTTGGGCTGGGGCTGGCGGTGGTCAAGGGGATCGTCGACCGTCACGGGGGCTGTATCGACGTCGAGAGCGCGCCGGGGCGGGGCGCCGTCTTCACCGTCTATCTTCCGGCCACGGATGAAAAGGAAGCTCCCCCCGAAGAGCCGCCTCCGCCTCCCCCCGGCGGCAGCGAGACGATCCTGATCGTGGACGACAACACCGAATTCCGGGAGGTAACGGCTGATCAGCTGAAAAAGATCGGCTATACCGTGCTGGAGGCCGGCGGCGGCCGTCAGGCCCGAAGAATTCTGGAGCGGGAAGGGTCCCGGATCGACCTGGTGATCCTGGATATGATTATGCAGGGCCTGAGCGGTTCGGAAACCTTCCGTTCCCTCCGGGAACTCCGCCCCGGCCTGCCCATCCTGATCTGTACCGGCTACACGGTCGGCGAGATCGCCGGGAGGCTGCTGGAGGAGAGGCCCTGTCTCCTGATCAAGAAGCCCTTCCCCCGGCGGGAACTGGCCAAGAAGCTGAGGGAACTTCTCGACCGGCCCGGGCGGGGGGACCGGGCGGGATGAAGAAGGGGGGATCAGCTTCCCGCCGTCCCGGCGGACCGGCCGGGTTCGGCCGCTCCCCCTTCCGCCTCTACCGGAGGACCCGGAACCGGTGCGGACTGGGGCCCCCGCCGGCCGGGGCGGCCGAGGCCGGCGATTTCGCCCGGGCGATGGCCGCCTCGATCAACCGCTACCGGGACGCCGCCGCCCACCCGGAGCGGGCGGTCCGGGCGGGCGAGGTATCCGCCATCTGCCTGATCGAGGAGATCACCCGCTACCTGGCCGGGGTCTATCACCTCCGGGAGAACCCGGGAACTCTCCCCCGGGCGGTGACGGCCGCCCGGCGCCGGTTCGGTTCCGCCCCCCTGGAAAAGGTCCTGGTCGGGCTGATCGAGACCCTCCCCGGCCTCGACCATCCCCCGCCGGAGGTGGCCCCGGGCGACTGGCTGGAGCGGGGGGAGGGGACCCCCCCGCCCCGGGAAGAGGCCCTCTCCGAGCTGCTCCTCTTCGACCTGGCCGCGGCCAATCCCGCCTTCCGTCCGCTGGGCGATTTCTTCCCCGCCCGGGAACTGGAGGGGAGGACCGCCCACCCGGAGGTGATCAGGCAGCAGGAAAGGTTCTACCGGAAAGCCCCCCCCTTCGGCCCGGAGGGGCTTCCCCTCCCCGATTTCCTCCGCCGCCCGGCCGTGGTCTCCCCCCACTCCCTGGCCGGCCAGCTCGATTACATCCGTAAACACTGGGCCGCCCTTCTCCCCGCCGGGCTCCGGAAGGCCCTCGATCTCTCCCGCGACATTATCCGGGAGGAGGAAAGCCTCCGGCTGGCCGGCCCGGGCCCGGCCCGGCCCCCGGGCTGGACGGCCGGCCCCGGCCCGGAAGGGGGGGGCGGGGGCGGGCCCGCCGCCGGTCGGGAGATCTACGAGCGGTTCAGCCCCGACCTCGACTGGATGCCCCGGGTGGTCCTGATGGTCAAGAACGCCGCGGTCTGGCTGAGCCAGCTCTCCCGCCGGTACGGGCGTCGGATCACCCGGCTCGACGGGATCCCGGACGAGGAACTCGACCGCCTGGCCCGCTGGGGGTTCACCAGCCTCTGGCTGATCGGGATCTGGGAGCGTTCGCCGGCCTCGAAGAAGATCAAGCGGCTCTGCGGAAACCCGGAGGCCGACGCCTCGGCCTACTCGCTCAACGATTACGCCATCGCCGGCGAGCTGGGCGGCTGGCCGGCCCTCAACGAGCTCAAGCGGCGGGCCTGGAAGCGGGGGATCCGAATGGCCTGCGATATGGTCCCCAACCATATGGGGCTCGACTCCCGCTGGGTGGTCGAACACCCCGCCTGGTTCATCCAGTCCGACCGGCCGCCCTTCCCCAACTACCGCTTCGGCGGCCCCGACCTCTCCTCCGACCCCCGGGTGGCGATCCGGATCGAGGACGGCTACTGGAAGCGGAACGACGCCGCCGTCGTCTTCCGGAGGACCGACCGGGCCACCGGCGAGGTCCGCTACATCTACCACGGGAACGACGGGACCAGTATGCCCTGGAACGACACCGCCCAGCTCAACTTCCTCCTGGCCGAGGTCCGGGAGGCGGTGATCCGGACCATCATCCACGTCGCCCGGGCCTTCCCGGTGATCCGGTTCGACGCGGCGATGGTGCTGGCCAAGCGGCATTTTCAGCGGCTCTGGTACCCGCCCCCGGGCGAGGGCGGGGCGATCCCTTCCCGGGCGGGAAGGGGGGTTTCGGCCCGGGAGTTCGAACGGCTCTTCCCGGTCGAGTTCTGGCGGGAGGTGGTCGACCGGGTGGCCCGGGAGGTCCCCGAGACGCTGCTCCTGGCCGAGGCCTTCTGGATGCTGGAGGGTTATTTCGTCCGCTCGCTGGGGATGCACCGGGTCTACAACAGCGCCTTTATGAATATGCTGAAGATGGAGATGAACGACGGGTACCGCCAGGTGGTCAAGGAGGTGCTGGAGTTCGACCCCGGGATCCTGAAAAGGTTCGCCAACTTCATGTCCAACCCCGACGAGGCGACCGCGATCGCCCAGTTCGGCAAGGGCGACCAGTACTTCGGGGTCTGCACGATGATGGCGACGATGCCGGGTTTGCCCCTCTTTGGCCACGGCCAGGTCGAGGGGCTGACCGAGAAGTACGGGATGGAGTACCGCCGGGCCTACTGGGACGAGCCGGTCGACGAGTACCTGGTCCGGCGCCACGAGAAGGAGATCTTCCCCCTGCTCAAGAAGCGCCATCTCTTTTCCGACGTGGCCAACTTCTACCTTTACGATTTCTACCTGGACGACGGCCGGGTCAACGAGGACGTCTTCGCCTACTCCAACCGGTACGAGAACGAGCGTTCCCTGATCGTTTACAACAACCGCTTTCTCAACACCGCGGGCTGGATCCGGGTCTCCGCCGCCCGGACGGAAAAGGGGCGGGGGGAGAAGAGAAATCTGGTCCGGGTCGACCTGGCCGCTGGCCTCGGACTGCGGTCCGGGAAGGACGACTACACCATCTTCCAGGACACCCGGACCGGCCTGGAGTACATCCGCTCCAGCCGGGAGCTGAAGGAGAAGGGGATGTCGCTGCGGCTGCGGGCCTACCAGACCCACGTCTTCCTCGACATCCGCGAGGTCCGGGACGACGAGAAGGGCTTTCTGGCCCGGCTGGCCGCCTCCCTGGGCGGGAGGGGGGTGGAGAACATCAACGACGCCCTGAAGAAGATCCACTTCGCCCCGCTCTACGCCGCCTTCCGGGCGGTCTGCGGCCCGGAGTTCTACCGGGACCTCTTCGAACTGGCGGCCGGCGGTGACTCCCTGGAAGGGTTCGCCCGGGCGGCGGCCGGCCGGGCGGCCAACCCCCTGGAGGAATTCTTCCGGGAGGTCCTCTCCCGCCGGGGCCGGAAGGAAGACCCCGCCGGGCCGGCGGCGGAGGAACTGAAGTTCATCGAGGCCGTCCTCCTCCTCGGCCGGACCTCCCGGCTCCCCGGCTGGACCAGCACCCGCTACAGCCGCCCCGCCCTTCAGGAACTGCTCTCCGCCGTCCCCGCCGACCCGGGGCCCGGTTCCGGTTTCTTCCGGATCACCCTGACCTGGCACCTGCTGGCGGCGGTCGGCCGGGCCATCTCCGCCGGGAAGAAGAAGCCCTCGGCGAGTTATCTCTGGGTCCGGGAGTGGTTCCTGGGCGAGCAGGTGGTCGAAACCTTCCAGGAGATGGGCTGCGACTGGGAAGCCGCCCGCCGGGAGCTGGCCCTGATCCTCATCCTCCTCAGGCACCTGCCCCGGATGCTCCGGGTCCGGACCAAGAACCACCTCTACCGCCTCGAGCCGCTCTTCCGCGACAGCGAGGTCCGCCGCTTCCTCCTCTACCACTGGGACCGCGGCGTCCTCTGGTTCAACCGGGAGCGGCTCGACGAGCTCCTCTTCTGGCTGACTGCGTCCGCCGCGGTCTCCCGGGGGGCGGCGGACTGGGACGGGACCGCCCCGCCCCGGGTCCGGGGCTTGGTCCAGCTGAAGGCGGCCCGAACGCTGCGGGAACTGGCCGCCGAATCCGGCTACCGGGTGAAGGAATTCCGCCAGCTCCTGGCCGCCCGCCCCCGGAAGAGAAAGAGCCCCCGGCGGAAGGAAAAGGATAATACCTCGCGCTGACTTCGCTACCGCTCGTCGACGCGCCGGGAGCAACGATCGCAATGAAAAACCCGATGGACCGAAGGCTGGAGAAGAGTCTGGCCGACCGGGCCGTGGCGATCGGCCGCCGGGGAGACGTCTCCGGCTTCCGCGAGCTTCTGGATCTGCTCCGGTCCCCCTCGGCCAACGTCCGTCGCCTGGCCGCCTCGGCCCTGGGCAAGCTCTCCGGGTTGGGGGTCGACCGGTCCGCCGCCGTGGCCGCCCTGGCGCCGGTGGTCCGAAGCGACCCCCACGGCCAGACCCGGCAGTACGCGATCCGGGCGCTCAAGGCCTATGGAGCGGACGCCCGGGCCTGTCTCGACGACCTCCGCGATCAGGCGGAAAACCCGGCCGAGAAAGACTACGTCCGGAGAAACGCGGCCGCGGCGGTGGAGTTCATCGAGGAAGCCGTCCGGATCGCCGAGAGCCAAGCCGAACACAAGTGCCGGCGTTGTTCGATTCCGGTCAGCGCGGAGGAGTACGCCCGCTCGCGGCAGGCCTTTCAGCGCGTCTTCTGCGACCGCTGCTTCGACGAAGTGTTTCTCCGGCGGCGGAATTTCGAGACCGGGGTCGAACTGAAGAAGACCATCTCCGCCTCCGACGGCACCGTGATACAATCCGAAGGCGAGAGGAAGATCGCCGATTGGCTGACCGCCCACGGGCTGGCCTACCGCTACGACGCCAAGTTCCGGATCATCGGCGAGTTCCAGATCCGACCTGATTTCTACCTGCCGGAGCTTGACGTCTACATCGAGTACTGGGGTCTTGACACCCCGCAGTATAAGATGAGTATGTATAAGAAGCAGGTCCTCTACCAGCAGGAGGGGAAGCGGCTGATCTCCGTCCACCCCGCCGATCTCCACTCCCTGGGCAGCCTGCTCTGTGCCAAGCTGTCTTTCTTCGGCTACCAAGTCCCACCGCCGGCAGCGACGTCGGCGAGCGGAGCGAAGCCAGTCGCGGCAGACGGCAGCGCAAGTAAACCTGACCGGAAGGAGAAGAAATTATGAACGGAGAACAATACGACCGGGAACTGGCCTCGATCATCGACCACACCCTCCTCAAGCCGGAGGCGACCCGGGAGGACTTCGACCGGCTGGTGGAAGAGGCGAAGAAGTACCACTTCCGCTCGGTCTGCGTCCACTCCAGCAACGTCGAGTACGTGGCCGGGCTGCTTCAGGGTTCGGACGTGATCCCGATCGCCGTGGTCGGCTTCCCCCACGGCCAGCTGACCGCGGTGGCCAAGGCCTTCGAGGCCCACGACGCCATCACCAACCGGGGGGCGAAGGAGATCGATATGGTGATCAACATCTCCGCCCTGAAGAGCAAGCACTACCGGATGGTCTTCGACGACATCCGCCAGGTGGTCCGGGCCTGCGAGGGCAACCCGGTCAAGGTGATCCTGGAGACCGCCTCCCTGACCGATCCCGAGAAGATCTGCGGCTGCTGCCTGGCCAAGACGGCCGGGGCCCGGTTCATCAAGACCTCGACCGGGACCGTGGAGGGCGGGGCGACGGTGGAGGACATCCGGCTGATCCGGGAGGTGGTCGGCGACGAACTCCTGATCAAGGCCAGCGGGGGGATCAAGACCCGGGAGTTCGCCCACCGGCTGATGGAGGCGGGGGCCAACCGGATCGGGACCAGCCATTCGGTGGAACTGGTCCGGGGGGAGGCGGCGGGGGAGGGCTATTGAAGCGGACGACACTCTATCTCCTCCTGGTCCTCCTCTTCGCCGGGGCGGTCCGCCTGATCGGGCTCCGCTTCGGCTTTCCCTTCCTCCTCCACCCCGACGAGCCGACCGCGGTGAGGCGGGCCCTGCTCTTCTTCCGCGACGGCCTCAACCCCCGCTGGTTCGGAATGCCCTCCTTCTACCTCTATGTCCTTCACTTCTCCTTCCGGGTCCACTACGCCGTCTCTTCCCTCTTCGAATCGCCGGCCCTCCTGCCCCACCTCCATCCTGACCCGCTCCCCTTTTACCTGATCGGGCGGCTCTGGTCGGCCCTGGCCGGGACGGCCACCGTCTGGGTGGTCTACCGGGCGGGGAAGAAGCTCTACTCGAGCCGGGCCGGCCTGGCCGCCGCCTTTCTCCTGGCGGTCCTGCCCCTCCACCTCCTCTACTCCCACTACGCCGCCGTCGATGTCCCGGTCACCTTCCTGGTCGCCCTCTCCTTCCTCTTCTCCGCCTCGATCCTCTCCCGGCGGAAGCTCGGCGACTACCTGGCCGCCGGGGCGGCGGCCGGGCTGGCCGCCGCCGTCAAGTACAACGGCGTCTTCGCCCTCTTCCCCCTCCTGGCTGCCCATCTCCTCCGCACCCGGGCGGACGGAGAGAGGCGACGGCGCTTTCTCGATCCCTTCCCCCTCGCCGCCCTGGCGATATCCCTGCTGTTCTTCTTCCTGGCCAGCCCCTACGCCCTGCTCGAGACCCGGCAGCTTTACTCCGATCTCCTCTCCCAGTCCCGGTACCTGGTCCACAGCGGCCACGGCCCGATCTTCATCGCCACCAAGCCCGGCGCCCTTTACAATCTTCTCTACGTCCTCTACTACGCCGGGGGGCCGGTCTTCTGGGCGCTGGCGGTCGCCGGTTTTCTCTGCGCCCTCTGGAAACACCGCCGTGCCGACTGGCTCATCCTCTCCTTCGTCATCCCTTACTTCATCCTGATCTCGATCCCGGTGGTCAAGTTCTCCCGCTTCTTCATCCCGCTGATCCCGTTTCTCTGTCTCTGGGCCGGGCGAATCTTCGAGCTCCGGTCGCCCCGCCGGCTTCCCTCCGCCGCCGGGAAGGCGGCCGCCGCGCTGGTCCTGATCTGGCTGGGGGCCCAGGCGCTCGCCTATACCGGCGTTCTCGCCCGGAGGGATATCCGCCTCGAGGCCAAGGACTGGCTGGAGGAGAACCTCGCCCGCCCCTCCCGGGTCGGGCTGATCAAGACCGAGACCGGACTGATCTTCCTCGACGATCCGCCGCTCGACCGGATGCTTCCCGACCTGGCCGTGGAACAGTACGACCGCCTACTCCCCGCCCTGGGGCGAAAGCCCCAGTACCTGGTCACCACCAGCTTCGACTACCGCCAGATCCTTCGGCTGAAGGAGAAGTACGACATCATCCGCCGCGACCTCTGGGTCGAATTCCTCGCCGGGGAGAAGGATTACCGGGAACTCAAGGTCTTCGAGAACCGTCCCCGTCTGCTCGGGATCGACTTCGAGGGCCCCTTCCCGCCTCACGATATGCTCTACAACCGCCCCCGGATCGCGGTCTGGGAGAGAAAAGAAAAAAAGAATATCCAATAACCAACAAGGAATAATCAATGAAGAAGGACCGCACTTGGGAATTGGATATTCCTTGTTGGTTATTGGATATTGAGGAAGAAGAAAAAAATGAATAACCAATATCCAGCAAGGAATCACCAATGAAGAAGGACCGGCACTTGGAAATTGGATATTCCTTGTTGGCTGTTGGATATTGAAAAAGTAGAGAAAAAATGAATAGCCAATGTCCAACAAGGAATAATCAATGAAGAAGGGAAAACACACCGATCTCCCCCCCCGCGACCGGGAACTGGTTGACTTCGCCCGGGAACTGATCGCCATCCCCTCGCCGCCCGGCGGGGAAGGGGAGGCGCAGAAAAGGGCCGCCGCCGAGATGGAGAAAGCCGGTTGGGAGGATATCCGCCTCGACCGGCTCGGCAACCTCCACGGCCGGATCGGCTCCGGGAAGCGGGTCCTGGCCGTCGACGGCCATATCGACACCGTCGGACCGGGGGAGCGGAGGGACTGGTCCTGCGACCCCTACCGGGGCCGGGAGGAGGGGGGCTGGATCCACGGACGGGGGGCGGTCGACCAGAAGGGCGGGGTGGCGGCGGCCGTCCACGCCGGGCGGCTCTTCCGGGAGGCCGGCGGGGCCGCGGGGATCACGCTCCACCTGGTCGTCTCGGTCCAGGAGGAGGACTGCGAGGGGCTGGTCTGGGATTACCTGATCGAAGAGGAGGGTTTCCGGCCGGAGGCGGTGATCCTGACCGAGCCGACGGACCTGAAGATCACCCGCGGCCAGCTCGGCCACTGCGAGTTCGTCGTCGCCGTCCGGGGGCGGTCGGCCCACGCCTTCTGCCCGGAGAAGGGCGAGAACGCGATTTACCGGGCGGCCGGACTGGTCCTCCGGATCCAGGACCTCGCCCCCCGCCTGACCGCCCACCCGGCCTTCGGGCGGGGCCGGATCGCCGTCACCAGGATATCCGGAGAAGGCCCGAGCGGCAACTCGGTCCCCGACCACTGCCGGCTCCTGATCGACCGTCGCTTCTGCCCGGGGGAGGACAGGCGCTCTCTGCTGGGGGAGATTGAGCGGTTGTCAGCCGGGCTGGATTGTGATATTACCATTCCGGTTTACCGCCGGGCCTCCCATACCGGGATGGTCCGGGAGGGGGAGAAGTTTTTTCCCGGCTGGCTGTTGGAAGAAGACTCCCCGCTGCTCCGGTCCGCCCGGTCCGCCCGGGCGAAGCTGGGCCTCCCCCCGGCCCCGGTCGCCGTTTGGGGCTTCAGCACCAACGGGACCAGCACGATGGGGCGGCACCGGATCCCCACCATCGGCTTCGGGCCCGGTTCGGAAGGCCTGGCCCATCAACCCGACGAGCGGGTCCCGGTCAGCCACCTGATCGCGGCGCGGGATTTTTATTCCGCTCTGGCCCGGGAGTACGGAAGGGAAGTTTAAAGTTCGAAGTTCGAAGTTCAAAGTTGATGAAACCACCCCCGCCGCGTAACCATGGATAATCGCTATCGGGATCGCTATCGCTATCGGGATCGATCTCCCGTAAAGAGAGAGATTGAATAATCAATGAATGATCGAAATAAACTGATCTTCGACGCCACCGCCGCCGACTTCTCCGAAACCGTGATCGCCCGCTCCCGGGAGATCCCGGTGATCGTCGATTTCTGGGCCGCCTGGTGCGCGCCCTGCCGGGCGCTGGGCCCGGTCCTCGAGGCCGAGGTCGGCCGCCGGGAAGGCCGGATCGCCCTGGCCCGGGTCGACGTCGACGCCGAACCCTCCCTGGCCGCCGAGTACGGCATCCAGTCGATCCCGGCGGTGAAGATCTTTTCGAAGGGAGAGGTGGTCCGGGAGTTTGTCGGCGCCCTCCCCGGGGAAGAGATCCGCCGCCTGCTCGACGAGATCCTCCCCGATCCGGCGGAAGAGCGGATCGAGGAGGCCCACCGGCTCCTCGACGCCGGCCGCTGGGAGGAGGCGGAGAAGATCTACCAGGCCGTCCGGGAGCGGGACCCCGCCCGGCCGGGGGCCGCTCTCGGCCTCGGCCTGATCGCCTATCACCAGGGCCGCTACCCCGAGGCCCGGGAACTTCTGGCCCGGGTTACGCCGGAGACCCCGGGTTACGAACAGGTCCCGCCCCTGATGGCCCGGCTCTTCTTCCAGCGGGGTCCCGCGCCGGATATGGCCGCCGTCACCGCCGCCCTGGAGGCGAACCCCCGGGACCCCGAAGCCCTCTACTCGCTCGCCCTCGCCTACGGGCGGGGAGGGGAGTACCTGAGAGCCCTCGACACCCTGCTCGAGGTCCTGAAGACGGATAAAAATTACGGCGAGGGAGCCGCCCGGGAGGCCTACCTCCAGCTCCTGGAGATCGTCGGCCGCCGCTCCCCCGACGGGAAGCGGTACGAAAGAGAACTCTCGATGGTTCTTTTTTCCTGAACGTGACGGACTTGAAATTGTGTCGCCCCCTGCGGGGGCTCATTTTGTTGGTTCCGCGAATTCTTGTCCACGGGCTTGCGCCCGTGTCTAAAAATGTATCGCCCGCTGCGCGGGCTTGCCTTAAAAGCTGTGTTAAACCAGAATATATAGCCCCCGCAGGGGGCGATATGACAAATAGCCACGGGCGTTAGCCCGTGGTATAGAGTTACAAAAAAATTAGAGAGCCCCCGCAGGGGGCGGCACATAATTCACCCATTGTTTATTGAGTCCGATAGCGATCCCGATAGCGATAGGAAATAAATAGATGAGCCACAAATACCTCACCATCCACGGCCACTTCTACCAGCCGCCCCGGGAGAACCCCTGGCTGGAAGCGGTCGAGTACCAGGAGTCGGCCGCCCCCTACCACGACTGGAACGAGCGGATCACGGCCGAATGTTACGGACCCAACACCGCTTCCCGGGTCCTCGACTCCCGGCGCCGGATTGTCGACATCGTCAACAATTACTCCCGGATCAGCTTCAATTTCGGCCCCACCCTGCTCAGCTGGATGGAGCGGGCCCGCCCGGATATCTACGGGGCGATCCTCGACGCCGACCGGGAGAGCCGGGAGCGGTTCTCCGGGCACGGCTCCGCCCTGGCCCAGGCCTACAGCCACCTGATTATGCCCCTGGCCGACGAGCGGGACAAGCGGACCCAGGTGATCTGGGGGATCGCCGACTTCCGCCGCCGTTTCGGGAGGATGCCGGAGGGGATGTGGCTGCCGGAGACCGCGGTCGATACCCCGACCCTGAAGGTCCTGGCCGAACAGGGGATCCTCTTCACCATCCTCGCCCCCCACCAGGCCCGCCGGGTCCGGCCGCTGGCGGGGGGCGACTGGGAGAGCGTCGAGGGGGGCCGGGTCGATCCCAAGGCGCCCTATCTCTGCCGTCTGCCCTCGGGGAAGAGCATCGTCCTCTTCTTCTACGACGGGCCCCCTTCCCAGGAGATCGCCTTCTCCAACCTGCTCGAAAACGGTGAATGGTTCGCCCGCCGGCTCCTCAGCACCTTCGCCAATGCGCCCGCCCCCCAGCTGGTTCACATCGCCACCGACGGCGAGACCTACGGCCATCACCGGGCCCACGGGGATATGGCCCTGGCCGCCTGCCTGAGGTACATCGGGAAGATCGGCGATGTCCGGCTGACCGTTTACGGGGAGTTTCTCGAGAAGCACCCGCCGACCCGGGAGGTGGAGATCGTCGAGAACTCCTCCTGGTCCTGCGCCCACGGGGTCGAGCGCTGGCGGAGCAACTGCGGCTGCAACTCCGGTCTCCACCGGGGCTGGACCCAGGCCTGGCGGCAGCCGCTCCGGGAGGCCCTCGACTGGCTCAGGGAATCCCTCGCCCCGGTCTTCGCGGAAGGCCTGGGCCGGATCTGCCCCGACCCCCGGCGGGCCCGGGACGAGTACATCTCGGTGGTCCTCGACCGGGGGGAGAAGAACGTCGGAGAGTTCCTGGGCCGGCTGGCCGGGCGGGAGCTTTCCCGGCCGGAGCGGGTCGCCGCCCTGAAGCTCCTGGAGATGGGACGCCACCTGATGCTGATGTACACCAGCTGCGGCTGGTTCTTCGACGAGATCTCCGGCCTGGAGACGGTCCAGATCCTCCGCTACGCCGACCGGGCGATCGAGCTGGCCGGCGGTGGGCTGGAAGAGGAGTTCGCCTCCCGCCTGGCCCGGGCCCCCGGCAACGTCCGGGGCCTGGAAAACGGGGAAAGGGTCTACCGGGAGCTGGTCCTCCCCTCGCGGGTTTCCCCGGGCACCATCGGCGGCCAGTACGGGATCTCCTCCCTCTTCAAGGATTATCCCGCCGAGACCGAGCTCTACGGCTGCCGGATCCGCCAGGAGTGGTACGAGCGGACCCGGGCGGGGAAGCGGGTCCTGGCCGCGGGCAAGGTCACGCTCACCCCTCGGACCACCAGGGAAGAGCGGGAGCTCGACTTCGCCGCCCTTTATCTGGGGGACAGCACGGTGATGGGCGGGGTCCGGGAGGCGGTCGGCGGCGGAGAGCCGCGGGAATTCGCCCCCCGGATCAAGGAAGCCTTCCTGAAGAGCGATCTCTCCTCGATGATCCGCCTGCTCGACGCCAACTTCCCCCACCGGATCATCGGTCCGGACCAGCTTCTCCCCGACGAGCGCCGGCGGCTGGTCGGACGGGCCCTGGAGGGGACGGTCCGCGAGGTCGAGTCGGCCCTCCACACCCTGGCCGAACACCATTACCCCCTGATCCAGTCCCTGAAGGAGGCCGGTCTCCCCCTCCCGCCCGCCCTCTCCTGCACCGTCCAGTGCACCATCAACACCGAGTTGCGGGAGGCTCTCAAGGCGGAGAAACTGAACGTCTCCCGCCTCCGGGAGGCGCTCGCCGAGGCCCGGAAGTGGAACTTCCAGCCCGACAGCGGTCTCCTCGGCGGCTACGCCGAAAACCGGCTGGAAGAGCTGGTCGACCGCTTCCGCCGGGACCCGGAAGACCCCGGCCGGCTGACCCGACTGGAGTCCTTTCTCCGGCTGGTCGTCTCCGGGCCGCTCCGGGTCTCCCTGTGGTCGGCCCAGAATAGTTACTTCCGGGTCGGGCGGGAGTTGTTGACCGGTATGCTCCGGCGCAAGGAGGAGGGGGACGCGGCCGCCGGACGCTGGGTCGGCCACTTCCAGAAACTGGGGCGGCTGCTCGGGGTCTTTGTCCCCCTCGATTGAGCGGACCGGGTTATGCCCCATTCTCGCCACCTGACCGAGGGGAGCGTCATCCGGGCGATCTCCCGGCTTGGGGTCCCGCTGATCGCCACCAGCCTCCTCCAGAGCGCCTTCAACCTGGTCGATATGTTCTTCGTCGGCCGGCTGGGGCCGGCCGCCCTGGCCGCGGTCACCCTGAGCGGGATCGTGATCGCGCTTTTGATCACGGCGGCGATCGGGATCTCGATCGGGACCCTGGCCCTGGTCGCCCGCTACTGGGGGGCGCGCCGCTACCGGGAAGCGGCCCTGGTGGTCGGGCAGTCCTTCCACCTCAGTCTCCTCCTCTCCCTCTTCTTCGGGGTCGGCGGCTGGTTCCTCGCCCGGCCCCTGCTCGCCTTTCTCGGCGGGGAGGGCGAGGTCCTCGGCCTGGCGGTCACCTACTTCCGGATCATCTCCGCCGGGGCCTGGACCATCTTCATCTTCGTCACCTTCTCCTCCGCCCTCAAGGGCTCCGGCGACGCCTGGACCCCTTTCAAGGTGATGGCCCTCGGGGTGGTCCTCAACTGCCTGCTCGACCCTCTCCTGATCTTCGGCGCCGGTCCGGTCCCCGCCCTCGGCGTCCCCGGGTCGGCCCTGGCCACCATCTTCTCCCGGCTGGTCACGGTCGCGGTGATCATCTACCGGACCCGCCCCCGCCGGTCCCACCTCGACCTGGCCGGCGCCTTCGGCCGGATCAGCCTTCCCCTGGCCGGGCGGATCCTCCGGATCGGGTTCTTCAGCTCGGTCGAGATGCTGATCCGTTCCGTGGCGATGATCGCCCTGCTCCGGTTCGTCTCGGTTTACGGCACCGCCGCCCTGGCCGCCTACGGGATCGGGACCCGGGTCAGGGCGATCGTCCTGATGCCGGGGATCGGGCTCGGCTACTCCTCGGGGATCCTGGTCGGCCAGAACCTCGGCGCCGGTCAGCCGCGGCGGGCTCACCGGACAGCCTGGGCGACCTGGGGGATCTACCAGGCGCTCCTGGTCCCCCTGGTGATCTTCTTCCTCGTCTTTGCCCGGGAGACGGTCGGCTTCTTCAACCGTGACCCCGCGGTCCTCAGGGAGGGGGCGGTCCTGATCCGCTACCTCGCCGTCTCCTACTTCTTCCTCTCCCTGATCCTGGTCTTCGGCAAGTCCCTCAACGGGGCCGGGGACACGGTGGGGCCGATGATCATCACCGGCTTCTCCCTGGTGTCGCTGATCGTCTTCCTCGCCTGGCCGGGTTCGGCGGCCTTTGGGCTGGAGGGGATCTGGGGGGCGATCCTGGGGGCCACCGCCCTCAACGGGATTTTGATGGCCTGGTGGTTCCAGCGGCAACGCTGGAGCCGGCCTGTCGCCGGGCGCCTCTACCCGGAGGCGGTCCTCAGTACCCCGGAGGAGCCGCCGGTCTGAGATTCCCTTCGAGCAGCCGCAGCCGCTGGGCGGCTTCCCGCCCCTCCGGGTTGAGGGCGGCCGCCGCCCGCCATAACTCCTCCGCCTTGGCCGTCCTCCCCGAGCGGTAGTAGAGATCCCCCAGGTAGAGGCGGGCCGGGTAACTGGAGGGGTCGATCCGGAGGGCCGCCTCCAGGTGCTCCCGGGCCCGCTCCCGCCCGGCGGGGTCGGCGGAGAGGATCCGGCCCAGCTCCACCCGCAGGGGGAGGGCGGCGGGTGCCTTCTCCACCCCCTGCTCCAGGGCGGCGGCCGCCGCCGCGGCATCCCCGGCCCGTTCGCGGGCCAGTCCCAGGTAGAGGTGGAACTCCCAGTCCGCCCCGGCCTGTTCCAGCCCCCGCTCCAGGACCCCGGCCGCCTCCTCGGGCCGGTTTTCGATCAGGAGGAGCCGGGCCAGCCTGATGTAGGGCCGGGGGCTGAAGGGGAGGTTGAGGATTATCTCCCGGTATTTCTTCTCCGCCTCTTCGGGGACGCCCCGCCGCTCGTGGACCAGGCCCAGGGCGAGGTGGGCCGACTCGTAGCCGGGGTTGCGCCGGATCGCTTCCCGGTAGCCTGCCTCGGCCTTGTCCAGTTCATTTAGCCGGAAGTGGATGTTGGCCAGGTTGTAGTGGGCTTCCGCCCGGTGCGGCTCCAGCCGCAGGGCGGTGGCGAACTCCTCCTGCGCCCGTTCCAGGTCACCCTGCTGGGAGAAGTAGGTCCCGAGGTGGTTATGCCCCGCCCCCAGGTTGAGGACGAACCGGGGTGGCCCGACCAGCTGGGGGTTGACCCAGATGACCAGCAGGCCGAGGACGGCCAGGGAGAGGATCAACGCCCTGAACTCCCGCCGCCGGACCCGCTCCGCCCCCCAGAGGACGGAGTAGGCGGCGAAGATCAGGAGAAAGGGAACCAGGGGAAGGCGGTAGCGGGAGTTGACGAAGTAGAGAAGGGTGGAGATGACGTAGCCGGCGATGTAGAGGTAGAGCAAAAGCAGCTTCCGCCACCGTCCGGCGGCCAGGATCAGCCCGAGCAGGCAGAAGGGGGCGACCGCCCCGAAGACCGGGAAGGGGATCTGTAAAATCGGCGTCCAGCGCCGGAGAAACGAGGGGTGGATCACGTCGGCGATCTCCAGCTGGTCCCAGAAAACGGCGAATTTTCTTCCCAGGAGCTTGACGAACCGGCCGGGGTGCTCCCGGATGAACTCGAAGCCCCGGCTGAACCAGAAGGAGGAGACCTCGGAAGGCTTCAGCTCCCTCCCCAGCGCCCGCCGGGCGATGGTCTCGGCGTCCCGCTGGAGGGTGGCCCCGCCGGAACGGAGGATCGGCGGGGGCTCGAAGACCCCCCGGGCGTGGGGGTTGTTCCCGATGAAGAAGTTGATCCCCCCGTGGGCGGTCAGGGGGACCCAGTCGTCGCCCACCTTCCAGTTCCGGTAGGCGACCAGCCCGAGCACGATCGCCGCCCCGGCCAGGAAGGCCAGGGCCGGCCTCCACCGCCGGCCGGGAAAGAGAATCCAGCCGGCCGCCAGGGGGATGAAGAGGAGGCTGTGGCCGCTGATCGTGGCCGTCAGGCCGGCCAGCAACCCGGCCGCCGTCCAGGCCGGCCACTTCGCCGCCCTCCGGCGGAGTCCGAGCAGGACCAGCAGGAGGAGCGCGGCGAACAAGATGATCATCACCGGGGAGAGGATCGCCGAGTCGTAAACGATCAGCCAGCCGTAAACCGCGGTCAGGAACGCCGCCCCCAGGCCGACCGCCGGGCCGAACAGCCGCCGCCCGAGCAGGTAGATCAGGCCGCAGTTCGCCGTCCCGACCAGGACCTGGACGAACCGGGCGGCCGGGATGCTGACCCCGAAGATGGTGTAGATCAGTCCCAGTAGGTAAGGGTAGAGGGGCAGGGCGGTAAAGACCCCGTCGCCCACCCAGTCTCCGCCGGCGATCCGCGCCGCCCAGTCGTGGTAGGTCTTCGAGTCCTCGATCACCATATCGGCGATCGGGGAACTGTTGAGCTGGAGGAGGAAGACGAACCGGAGGCCGAAGGCGAGCAGGAGCACGGCGGCCAGGATGAGAGCTTCCGTCTTCCGCGGCGGGAGGGTTTGCGGTTTGGAGTTCTCTTTCTTCATCGGCCGGAACGGGCGGGGGAAAAATATGTTTGCCCCCTAGGGGTAATTTGCTATTATGGCCCGGTCCTTGAATTTATACTCCAGTCCGTTGCGGCGAGGCAAACCCTAAATTCCGCGTTCGATCGCGGATATCTCTAACCGGAGGGAAAACGAATGAGAAGGATAATCCTGGTTGGACTCCTCGGCGCCGCTTTTCTGCTCCCCGCGGCCGCCCGGGCCGAACTGGGGATCGGCGGCGGAATCTTCTATAACCGCCAGCTCGGCGACATCAGGAAGGACGACGACTTCGACAAGGACTTCGTCTCCTACATGGTCACGCTGAAATACCAGATCGCCGATATCCTCGGCCTGGAAGGCAGCGTCGATTATTACAACGGCAGCGGGGCGATCGACTACACGCTCCGCCCGATGGGGACGGCGGTCCTGAGCATCCCCCTGCCGGTTCTCAACCTCTTCAACGCCGGGGTGGGGATCAACTCCACCTACACCAAGTTCAAGAAGAACGGCGGGGGTTCGTCCGATGACTGGTCGAAGCTCAGCTACCACTTCAAGGCGGGGATCCAGCTCCCGATCGCCGACCTGATCTGGATCTGCGGGGACTGTTACTATTTCGTGGACGAGCTCAAGGATATCGAGGACTTCGACTCCGACCTGCTGACTTTCGGCGCCCGGGCGATGCTCCGCTTTTAACGTTTGATTCGCCGCGGGATTTCATTGAATCAGTTTCAGGCCGGCGTCGGGCCGGCGTAAACCAACCCGGCCGGCGGATCCGGCCGGGAAAGAAAAGGAGGGAGAGATGGAAGGTTATTGCGTCAAGTGCAAGGCGAAGAGAGAGATCAAGGACGGCAAGGAAGTCGTGATGAAGAACGGCCGGAAGGCGATCAAGGGCACCTGCCCGTCCTGCGGCACCGGGATGTTCCGGATCCTGGGCAAGGCCTGAACGGCGCCGGTCAGCGGGGCGGGGGTTTGAATTCCGCCCTCTGACTTTTCTTCACCCGAGGGGGAAATCCGTCTCTCCGGCGGAAGAGCCGCAAGGCGGAACTTTTGCCTCCGAACAAGCAGGGTAGCATTCTATCCTGCTTGTTCCCTATGGACCGGAGGGTATGTTTTTATGGCTAATGAACTGGCGGCAGTCTGGATTAACCCCTACACCCTGGAGAAATCCCGGACCGGCGGGGTGATCGCCCGCCTCCTCTCCCTCTCCACCGGGAAGCTGGTGGCGGCGCGGATGTTCGCGCCCAGCCGCGAACTGGTCGAAGAGTACAGCAAGCTGATCGTCACCAAGGGTTCCCGGGAGTCGAAGATAGTTCGCGAGGAGATCCGCCGCTATATCCGGAACTACTGGGTCCCCACCCCCGGGGTCTGCGACCGGCCCCGGGTGATGATGCTCCTCTTCCAGGGCAACAATATCATCCGCAACCTCCGCGAGCACGTGGTCGGACCGATCTGGAAGGGTTCGGTCTCGGGGATGACGGTCCGGGACACCTACGGGGATTACGTCAAGAACGCCCGGGGCGAGATCACCTACTTCGAGCCCGCGGTCCTGATCATCCCCGAGCCCGCCGACGCCGAGCCGACCCTGAAACTTTGGGCCCGCTACTCCGACCGGGACGGGGGCCTGCTCTACAACTCCTGCCGCTACCCCGCCGGGGTCAGGCCCCAGACCACCCTGGTCCTGATGAAGCCGGAAAACTTCCGGGGCCAGTCCAGCCTGGCCGGCAACGTCATGGATATCATCTCCCGGACGGGATTGCGGATCATCGGGGCCAAGCTGATCCGGATGTCGGTCGAGCAGGCCGAGGAGTTCTACGGCCCGGTGGCCGAGGCCCTGCCGGAGAGGATGAAGGGGAGGGTGATCGAGACCCTGAAGTACTGCCTCCGGACCTCGTTCGACTTCCCGATCCCGGAAGAGATCTACGCGAAGATGGCCGACCAGCTCAAGGACCTGAAAGCCCGCCAGGAATTTCACCAGATCATCCAGGGGATGACCGGGCTCGACCCCGGGGAGACGAAGGGGGTCAAGGCCCGCCGGGCCCCCGGGAAGGAGAAGTGCCTGGCCCTGATCTACCAGGGGGACCGGGCGGTCTCGCGGATCCGCGAGGTCCTGGGGGCGACCGACCCGACCAAGGCCGGCTGGGCGACCATCCGCCGGATCTACGGCCACAGCATCAACCAGAACGTCGCCCACGCCTCCGACTCCCCGGCCAACGTCAAGAGGGAGATGGAGATCATCCGGGTGGAGGACAATTCACTGAAAAAAATCATTATGGAGTTTTACCGGAAATGAATGTTTCGCCGCGTTTGGGAAAGATCAACCCGTCACTGACCCTCGAGATCACCAGCCGGGCCAAGGCCCTGAAGAAGGAAGGCGTCGATATCGTCAGCTTCGCCGCCGGCGAGCCCGACTTCGACACCCCGGCCCATATCGTCGCCGCCGCCAAGGCGGCGATCGACGCCGGGAAGACCCGCTACACCCCGGCCAAGGGGATGCCGGAGCTGATCGCGGCGGTCCGGGAGAAGTTCCAACGCGACAACGGCCTGGAATACTCCGCCGCCGCGGTCGTCATCTCCTGCGGGGCCAAGCACTCCCTCTTCAACGCCTTCCAGGCGATCTGCTCCGAGGGCGACGAGGTGATCATCCCCGCCCCCTACTGGGTCACCTACCCCGAGCAGGTCCGCCTGGCCGGGGCCGAGCCGGTCTATCTCGAGACAGAGGAGAGCCGGGGCTACGGGATCGACCGGGAGAAGCTGGAAGCCCTGGTGACCGAGCGGACCCGGGCGATCCTGGTCTCCAGCCCCTGCAACCCGACCGGGGCCGCCTACGGGCGGGAGGATCTGGAGTTCATCGCCGACCTGGCCTGCCGGCGCGACCTCGCCCTGATCAGCGACGAGATCTACGAGAAGCTGGTCTTCGACGGCTTCGAGGCGGTCAGCCCCGCCTCGCTCGGCGATGAGGTCAAGGCCCGGACGATCGTGGTCAACGGGGTCTCCAAGACCTACGCGATGACCGGCTGGCGGATCGGCTACCTGGCCGCCCCGGAGAACGTGGCCAAGGCGATCTCCAGTTTCCAGTCCCATTCCACCTCCAACCCGGCCACCCCCTCGCAGTACGCCGCCCTCGCCGCCCTCTCCGGCGACCAGGGGTGCGTCGAGGAGATGCGCCGGGCCTTCGAGGAGCGGCGGGACCTGATGGTCGAGCGGCTCAACCGGATCGACGGGATCACCTGTACCGTCCCCCGGGGGACCTTCTACGTCTTCCCCAACATCTCCGGCCTGGGCAAGACCTCGCTGGAGCTGGCCTCCGAACTCCTCGACCGGGCCCGGATCGCCGTCGTCCCCGGCATCGCCTTCGGCGCCGACGGCAACATCCGGATGTCCTTCGCCGCCTCGGCCGCGAACCTCAACAAGGGCCTCGACCGCCTGGAAGAATACGTCCAAACCCTCGGCTGAAACCCCAGTACTCCGACTCGTACTCCTACTCTCACTCGTACTCGTACTCGACGCCCCGGGATGTGGGGTCGCAACCAGGTCCCGGTCCGCCGGACATTGGACGATAGCGATAGCGATCCCGATAGCGATCGCGATTTCGGTCCCTCCCCCCCGGGGTTTCCGTCTTCGCGATGCTCCGCCGGACAGGTACCTCCAGGGAGCGAAAGTTCAACGGCTACCGGGAAAACCGGAAGGTTGTCCGCCCTCGGCGGGCTTGTCCCGCCGGAGCGAAAATTCAGAAGCTAAAAGATAGGGAAAAAACAACCACCCCCTCCAGGAATCCCATTCAATCAACTTATATGATTATGCCTGCCGATTAACCCGCAAAGCCGAACCCCCAAACCCACGAAATATAATTGCCGAAAAGAGGCCGAGGCGGAGGCCGAAAAAATCCTCTTAAATCCCCTGCAATCGTCTGTTATACTGAAGAAAAAGAAAGGCCTCAGCCGATGTCCCTGACCTTAGCCGAAAAGATCATCCGCGGCCGCCTCGTCTCCGGCGGGATGACCCCGGGGGAGGAGATCGCCGTCCGGGTCGACCAGACCCTGACCCAGGACGCCACCGGCACCCTGGCCTACCTCGAGTTCGAGGCCCTGAACATCCCCCGGGTCAAAACCGAGCTCTCGGTCAGCTACGTCGACCACAACACCCTCCAGTCCGGCTTCGAGAACGCCGACGACCACCTCTTCCTCCAGAGCTTCGCCGCCAAATACGGGATTTACTTCTCCCGCCCCGGCAACGGCATCTGCCACCAGGTCCACCTCGAGCGCTTCGGGAAACCCGGCGCCGTACTCCTCGGCTCCGACAGTCACACCCCCACCGGGGGCGGCCTGGGGATGCTGGCGATCGGGGTCGGCGGGCTGGAGATCGCCGCCGCCCTCTCCGGCCGCCCCTTCAGCCTGGTGATGCCGGAGATCTTCCTCGTCCGCCTGGAGAACCGACTCCCACACTGGGTCTCGGCCAAGGATGTGATCCTCAAGGTCCTCTCCGAGATCGGGGTCAAGGGCGGGGTGGGCAAAATACTGGAGTACGGCGGGGAGGGGGTGAAGACCCTGACCGTCCCCGAGCGGGCGACCATCGCCAATATGGGGGCGGAGACCGGGGCCACCACGTCGGTCTTCCCCTCCGACGAGCTGACCCGGGACTTCCTCGCCCGCCAGGGGAGGGAAGGGGACTGGCGGGAACTGGCCGCCGACCCCGGCGCGGAATACGCCGGCGAGCTGGTCATCGACCTCGCCGCCCTCGAACCCCTGGCCGCCTGCCCCCATTCCCCCGACGCGGTCCGGACGGTCAGGGAACTGGCCGGGACGCCCGTCGGCCAGGTCTGCATCGGCTCCTGCACCAACTCCTCGCTCGCCGACCTGATGACCGTGGCCGCGGTCTTAAAGGGGAAGACCGTCCACCCCGCCGTCAGCCTGGTCATCTCCCCCGGCTCCCGCCAGGTGATGGAGATGATGGCCCGCAGCGGCGCCCTGGCCGACCTGATCGCCGCCGGCGCCCGGATCCTCGAGTCCGCCTGCGGCCCCTGTATCGGGATGGGCCAGTCGCCCCCCTCGGGGGCGGTCAGCCTGCGGACCTACAACCGAAACTTCCAGGGCCGCTCCGGCACCGCCGACGCCGAGGTTTACCTGGTCTCCCCCCAGACCGCCGCCGCCGCCGCCCGGAAAGGCGCGATCGCCGACCCCCGGGAACTCGGGGACCCCCCGAAGATCGAGCTCCCCGGCCGCTTCGCCGTCGACGACTCCCTGATCCTCCCCCCGGCCGGAGATCCGGAGAAGGTCGAGGTGGTCAAGGGCCCCAACATCACCGCCATCCCGACCGGGGAGCCTCTCGCCGAGGAGATGACCGCCGCGGTCTGGCTGGTGACGGGCGACAACGTCACCACCGACGACATAATGCCCGCCGGGGCGAAGATCCTCCCCCTGCGTTCCAACATCGGCAGGATCTCGCGCTTCGTCTTCCATTCCCTCGACCCCGGCTTCGTCGAGCGGACCGAGTACGAGCGCCGCCTCGGCCGGAGCGGGGTGATCGTCGGCGGGGAGAACTACGGCCAGGGCTCTTCGCGGGAGCACGCCGCGCTCGCCCCCTACCACCTCGGGGTCCGGGCGGTGATCGCCCGCTCCTTCGCCCGGATCCACCGCTCCAACCTGATCAACTTCGGGATCCTCCCCCTCACCCCGGGGGAAGAGGAGATCGCCGGGAAGCTGGAAACCGGGGACGAACTGAAATTCCCCGCCCTCCGCCGGGAGGTGGAGGAGGGGAGCCCGGTCACGGTGAAGAACCTCACCCGCGGCCTCGAGCTGAAACTCGCCCTCGACCTCTCCCCCCGCGAGCGCGAACTCCTCCTCGCCGGCGGCCTCCTCCGTTCCCTGGCCGGCTGACCCTCCGTCCGGCAGAGTAGCACAGGCATTCTTGCCTGTGCCCCGATCCCGCACAGACAGGAATGTCTGTGCTAGTTTCCGCCGCCGCCGGTTTGGCGGGCAAAATTCAGGTATGAACTTCCCTCCCCCGGGGGTGCCTGTCCGGCCAAGCATCGCGAAGCGGACAGATGATTTCGGCCCAAAAATCCCAGCCCCCGCAGGGGGCGAAACCGAAATAGCCACGGGCGCGGGCCCGTGGCGCTGAGAGGCGAAAGCCTGGGCGAGAGTCCCGCCCGGGGCGACACAAATCCGTCTGTGTTCCGGTTAATTCTTGAATAAACTTCGGCGGCAGCTTAAAGTCACTAAAGGTTATTTGAAAACCAGGACTACCCCGATGCGAATCACCGTCGCTTACAACCTCCGTTCCGACGATTCCGAGTTCACCGCGGAACTGCTCTCCGAGGCGGATGTCGAGCGGATCGTCCGGGCGATCACCGAGCTCCACCACACTGTTACCCCGGTCGAGGTCTCGGGCCCGCCCAACCACGTGGTCGAGCGCCTCCTGGCCGGCGAACCAGACCTGGTCTTCAACCTGGCCGAGGGAACCATCGGCAGCGCCCGGGAGGCTTTCTACCCCGGCCTCTACGAGCAGCTCGACCTCCCCTTCACCGGCGGCAACGCCTCGCTTCTCCACCTCAACCTGGACAAACACCTGGCCAAGACCGTCCTCGCCTCCCGCGGGGTGGAAGTCCCCCGCGGGGTCCTGGTCACCCCCCGGGACCGCGAACTCCCCGAAGGGCTCGACTACCCGGTGATCATCAAGCCCAACTCCGAGGGGTCGAGCAAGGGGATCCGGCAGGATTCGGTGGCCGAGACCCCCGCCCGGGCCCGGAAGGTGATCGACCGCCTCCTGGAAAACTATCCCTCCGGCCTGGTGGTCGAGCCGTTCATCTCCGGACGGGAACTCAGCGTCCCCTTCATCGAGAGTTACCCCGGCCGCCTGCTGTCGGTCGTCGAGCATACCTTCGACCTCGAAAGGCTCGGCGCCAAATACAACATCTACGATTACGAGATGAAACAGGGCGGAGAAGCCGCCTCCGCGGTCAATGTGATCTGCCCGGCCGAACTGGCCCCGGCCGAAGAAAAGGCGGTCCTCTCCCTGGCCCGGAGGGTCTTCGAAGTGATGACCTGCCCGGATATGGGCCGGGTGGATATCCGTCTCCGCCAGGACGGCCGGCCCTTCTTCATCGAGCTCAACCCCCTGCCCAGTCTCCACCCGGACGCTTCCCTGATGCGGGCGGCCGGGGCCCGCGGGCTGACCTTCAAGGAGGTTCTGCGGCTGATCATCCGCTCGGCCGCCCGCCGCTACGGGATCCCCCTCCGCCGTCCGAAGAAGAGCCGGACCGGTGAGGGCCCGCCCCGGCCGACCGCCCGGGAACTGGGGATCCGGATCGGTAACTACCGGACCGGGGTCAACAACGCGATCACCGACGTCCCCGGGGTCCGGGTCGGCCACTGCACCCGGATCGAGGACGGCGTCCGGGTCCTCGGCCGGAACGAGAATACCCGGGTCCGGACCGGGGTGACCGCGGTCCTCCCGGCCGGCAAGACCTACACCCGGCGGCTGATGGCCGGCGGTTTCATCCTCAACGGGGTGGGGGAGATGGCCGGGCTGATCCAGGTTCTGGCCCAGGGCTGGCTGGAATCCCCGATTCTGCTGACCAACTCCCACTCGGTCGGCCGGGCCCACGACGGGGTGATCGTCCATATGAGCCGGAAGCATCCCCAGCTCGGCACCGCGTCCGACGTGATTATGCCGGTGGTCGGGGAGGCCGACGACTCCTTCCTCAACGATGTCCGGGTCGGGGTCTGCACTGCCCAGGATACCCTCCGGGCGATTGATAACGCCTCCTCGGGGCCGGTGGTCCAGGGTTCGGTCGGGGCCGGGACCGGGATGACCACCTTCGACTTCGCCGGCGGGATCGGCACCTCCTCCCGGGTCTTCCAGGTGGCGAAGACCGACTTCACGCTCGGGGTCCTGGTCCTCTCCAACTTCGGCCGGATGCGCAACCTGACCATCGACGGCCGGGTGGTCGGCCGCGACCTCGACCCGCTCTACCCGCCCGAAAACCGCCGGGAGCGTTCGGCCGGCTCGATCATCGTGGTCGTCGCCACCGACGTTCCCCTGGTCAGCACTCAGCTCAACGATATCGCCAAGCGCGCGGCCCTCGGCCTGGGGCGGGTCGGCTCCGCCGCCGCCTCCTCCAGCGGGGAGATCCTGATCGCCTTCTGCACCAGCAACCGCTCGTTACGTCCCACCCGCGACTCCGACCGTTTCACCCGGCTGCGGTACATCGCCGAGCCGCACATCGACATTCTCTACGAGGCAGTGATCGAGGCCACCGAGGAGGCCGTCCTCAACGCCGTTTTCTGCTCCAACGGTATGAACGGCCGCCTCGGCCGGGAGTCCCCCCCGATCCCTCAGGAGAAGGTGATGGAACTGATGGGGGAGAAATAATCGGTTGTATTTTGATGTTTTCAAGGCGGTTGATTGACTTAAATCAATGATGGATGGGCTTTGAAATCAGTTTTAAAACGCGAAAATATGGGGGAATTTGCCTGCGGTTATCCAAATTAACCATCATCGTCTGGAAATTGTGTCGCCCCCTGCGGGGGCTCTGAGTTATTGTTGCTGATCCAGTACCACGGGCTGACGCCCGTGGCTAAGAATGTATCGCCCGCTGCGCGGGCTTCTACTAGCAATACCTGTGTGGGATCAGGTTGCGTAGCCCCCGCAGGGGGCGGCACTTCTTACTAGCCACGGGCGTCAGCTCGTGGAAACAAGGTTTCGAAAATATATCAAGAGCCCCCGCAGGGGGCGACACATCATTCACCCGTTTTTTATCGAGACCTTATTGTCTTGTTCGGCAATCCGGATTGAGCGAAGAAATTGACCTCTTGCCCGCCGATCCGGAAGAGGAGCAGCTTATGAAAGTCGTCGCCAAGTACAACGACAGCCTCCACAACCCCTACTGGAAGTTCCAGCTCGGACCGGAAGCCTACGAGGTCAAGGATACCCCGCTCCGGGTCCAGGCGATCAAGCACCGGCTCCAGGCCGACCCGGACTTCACCCTGGTCACCGCCGGGGTCTTCCCCGAGCGGCTCCTGACCCGGCTCCACCCCTACCACGACTATATCCGCGACACCGCGGCCTCCCTGAAAGCGGGGGAGGAGTTCTATCCAGATCTCTTCCCGGGCGAGGGGGCCAACCTTCCCCGGCGGGTCGATGTCCCCCTCCAGGGCGGGATCTGGTGCACCGATGCCGTGACCCCGATTATGCCCCGGACCTACGAGGTGGCCCGGGCCTCGGCCGACACTGCCCTGACCGGCGCCGAGCTGATCGCCTCCGGCTCCGAGCGGGCGGTTTACGCCCTCTGCCGGCCCTCCGGCCATCACGCCGGCCCCCGGGTCTTCGGCGGCTACTGCTACTTCAACAACGCGGCCACGGCGGCGGAGTACCTCCTCAACAAGGGCCGGGTGGCCATCCTCGATCTCGACTACCATCACGGCAACGGCACCCAGGAGTTCTTCATCCAGAAGAAAGCCGTCTTCACCGCCTCGATTCACGGCGACCCGGCGGTGGAGTACCCCTACTTCTGGGGTTACGCCGGGGAGACCGGGGTCGGCCAGGCCGCCGGCACCAACCTCAACGAACCGCTCTCCCCCGCCACCGGGGCCCCCGGCTACCTCGAGGCCCTCGACCGGGTGATCGCGGCCATCCGCCGTTTCGACCCGAAGTACCTGATTATCGCTGCCGGCTTCGACACCCACGCCGAAGATCCGATCGGCGGTTTCCGGCTGGTCGGCGGGGATTACCGGGAGATCGCCCTCCGCCTGGCCGCTCTCGATCTCCCCACCCTGATCTGCCAGGAGGGCGGCTACAATCTGGAGTTCCTCGGCGATACGGTTCATACCTTCCTTCGCGGCTTTATCTCCCCCCGGCCCCGCCAATGAGATGACCATCCCCGTCCAGCCCTATCTCAAGACCGCCCGGCTGAAATTCTTCGAGCACGACCCCGGGCTGATCCGGCTCCGCCGGGCCGGCCGGATCATCCTCTGCGGGGCCGTCTCCCTCCTCCCCGCCCTGATCTTCTCCCTCCTGGCCGGGGTCAAACCCCCGCCCGGACCCGGCTCCGTCCCCGAACTCGACCTCACCCTCGTCTTCCCGGCCGTGATCCTCGCGGTGCTCCTCTCCGCCAACATCTCGGGTTCGAGCACCCGGGACCGGAAGCTGGGGATGCTCCGCAACTTCCTCGGCGGGCTTCTGGTCTCCATCCCCGCCTCCCTGGTGGTCGAGGGTTCCCTCGCCTACGGGGCGGTCTTTGCCGCGGTCGCCTTCCTCGCCCTCTACCTGCGGAAGTACGGCCCCGCCTGGAAGGGGACCGGCCCGATCGCCCTCTTCGTCTTCGTCCTCGTCCCCCGCCTGGAGATCTCCCCGGTCCTCCTCCCCCGGTTCTGGGCCGCCCTCGCCGTCGCCTTCCTCGCCAGCTTCTACGTCAGCTTCCAGGTCCTCCCGGTCCGCCTGGTCCGCTCCCTCCTCGACTGCCTGGCCCGCTACATCGCCGCCGCCTCCTCCGCGGTCGCGTTGATCCTCGCCCGTCTGCGGGGCCGGTCCGCCGGGGGCGAAATCCGCAAGGCCCGGCGGGAGATGGGCGACTCCCTCGCCCTCTGGTACGAGATCGCCTCCGGCGTCCTCCCGGCGAAAGACCCCTCCTGGGACCTCCTCGACGGGATCGCCGCCGGCCAGTTCCGGCTCGCCAACCTCCTGCGGATCGTCGACAGTTCGCTCTCCCGGCTGGCCGCCGGGGCGGGGGAGGGGACCGTCCGCCGGGCCCGGGCGGTGGCCGGGGAGCTGGAATCGGTCCTGGAGACCGCCCGCCGGGGGCTGGTCCTGGAGGGGAAGGTCGAGCTCGATCTCAGCCGCTTCCGCCGGGAACTGGCCTGCTTCCAGGAGGAGTGGGAGGCCGGGACTGAACCGATCAACGCCCTCGACATCCAGATCGGGCGTTTCGCCGCCGCGATGGAGCGGATCGCCCGGGTCCTGGAGTCGATCGCCGGCAAGGCCCGGCGCCTGGCCGGGAGGGAAGGATGAACCTGAAAGCGACCCCCCCCAACATCCGGATGGGGATCCAGGCGGCCCTGGCCGTCGTCCTGGTCCTCCTGGTCAACCGCCTCCTCGGCCTCGAGCGCCCCTACTGGGGCGGACTGATGGCGGTGGTGGTGATCGCCGGCTCCTGGGGCGAGAACCTCGACAAGCTCAAGCAGCTCCTGGCCGGAACGGTGGCCGCCGTCGGCGGCGCGGCCCTCTTCCTCTACCTCGCCGGGGACCGCCCCCTGCTGGTCGCCCCGGTCTGCCTCCTCTCCCTCTTTATGTGGGCTTACAAGTCCCCGGTCTCCTACGCCTCCGCCTCCGCCTGGATGGGCGCCTTCGCCATCATCCTGGTCAGCTCCCTCGGCGGACACCGCCACCAGATCGCCCTCCTCCGGGGGGCCCAGGTCCTGATCGGGGGCTCCCTGGGGATTTTGGTCTCGGCCTTCGTTCTCCCGGTCGGGGTCGGGGAAGACCTCCACCGGCGGATCGTCGAACTCGAGAAATTCCTCCGGCAGGCCGGCCGGAGGGCCTTCGCCTTCCTCGGCGGGGAAGGGGGGGAGCCCGCCGCCCCGGTCTCCACCGTCGAGATCTACCGCCGGATGGCTAAAGTCATCGAGATCGGCCGGACCGCCGCCAACCAGTACCTGATCTTCCCCGGCCGCCGGCGGGAGGTCGCCGGGAGGATCAACCGCCTCCGCCGGCTCTCCCTATACGTCGGCGGGCTGGCCGAAAGCCTCTCCTCCTGCCGGGAGCGGGAGCTCACCCCGGGGCTGCTGGAGTTTTTCCGCCAGGCCGCCGCCCTGGTCGACGACTCCTTCGCCGTCATCCTCGGCGAGCTCGAGAGCGGCCCCGGGGCGGAAGAGGCCCTGGGGGCGCTCCGCGGGATCCTCACCGGGGAGGTCAACTCCCGGCCCGGCGCCTTCCCCCGCCGCGACCTCGCCCCCTATCTGATGTTTATCCACTACGTCCGCGGCCTGGCCGAGACCGCCGCCGCCGTCCCCCCCGGCCTCGCCGTCCACCCCGCCGGGCATACCGCCGGGATTACCCCGCCCTCTCCTTCGGAAATAGTTAATTGACTCCGAATTAATTCTCGTACCTAGTACTCGAACTCCGCCGAAAAAAACGAGTACGAGTAGGAGTACGAGTACGAAATCCCCCCCGCCCATCTCTCCGGTTGCCATCCCCGAGGGAGAGTGATAATCTGAATACTGTATCCCGTGGAGTGAAGAGTCTCCCAACTCCGCGCCGGTGCCAAAACACTAAAATTTTCCGAAGGAAAATTTTTCAATGGACGGATTCTGGTTAGCTCTCGGCCTGACCGCCTTTGCCGGGCTCTCCACCGGTTTCGGCTCGGCGATCGCCTTCTTCGCCAAACGGACCAACTACCGCTTCCTCTCCCTCGCCACCGGCTTCTCCGCCGGGGTGATGCTCTACGTCTCCTTCGTCGAGATCTTCTTCAAGGGGACGGAAGCGATGGTCGAGTGTCTGGGCGGCTTCTGGGGCCACTGGGCCAACGCCGCCTCCTTCTTCGGCGGGATCCTCCTGATCGCGGCGATCGACTACCTGGTCCCGGAGGCCGAGAACCCCCACGAGACCCACTCCGAGGCCGAGCTGGCCCCGCTCCACAACCCCGACCTCTCCCCCGCCGCCGTCGCCGCCGCCGCCCGGAGCGGTCCCCACCACCACAAGCTCCTCCGGATGGGCCTCTTCACCGCCCTGGCGATCGGCATCCACAACTTCCCCGAGGGACTGGTCACCTTCCTCGCCGTGCTCGAGGACCCCACCCTGGGGATCGCCATCGCCGTGGCCATCGCCCTCCACAACATCCCGGAGGGGATCTCGGTCTCGGTCCCGATCTATTACGCCACCGGCTCCCGGCGGAAGGCCTTCTTCTACTCCCTCCTCAGCGGCCTGGCCGAGCCGGTCGGGGCGCTGATCGCCTACCTCCTGCTGATCTTCCTCTTCGGCGGCGGGAAGGCGGGCATCCCCCCCGGGGTGATGGGGGTGCTCTTCGGCGGAGTGGCCGGGATTATGGTCTACATCAGTCTCGACGAACTCCTCCCGGCCAGCCGGGCCTACGGCAAGGGCCACGACAGCCTGATCGGCCTCCTGGCCGGGATGGCGGTGATGGCCCTCAGCCTCCTGCTGATGAAGTAGCGGAAGGGTTCGTCCCCCTATGCGAGATTTCGCCTCAGCGCTCAACGGATCGAAGGAGTTCGGCCTCTTCCTCACCCTCTGGGACTCAGACCGGGACGGCACGATCGCCCCCGCCCCCGGTTCCTCGCCGGGTTTTATCCTCGCCCGGGCCGCCGCCCTCTCCCCCCGTCCCTTCCTGGCGGTGGCCCCGTCCGAGCGGGAGGCCGAGCGGCTGGGCCGCGAACTGGAAAGTTACTCCGGCCGCCCCCCCCTCGACTTCCCCGCCTCCGCCGGCGGGGCCGACCCCCTGGCCGAGGCCGACCGGCGCGGCATCCTCGCCCGACTGGCCGCGGGGGAGGGGAGCCCCGCCCTGGTCGCCTCCCCGGCCGCCCTGGCCGCCGACCTTCCCCCGCCGGAAAAATTCCGGGCCGACCTCCTCCGCCTCGCCCCCGGAACGGAGATCGACCCGGTCCGGCTGGCCGGACGGCTGGTCGATCTCGGCTACGAGTACGGGGACCCGGTGCTGGAGCGGGGGAACTTCGCCCGCCGGGGGGGTATCCTCGACCTCTACCCGGTCGAGGGCGACCACCCGATCCGGGTCGAGTTCGACGGGGAGACGATCGACTCGCTCCGCCGGTTCGATCCCCTGACCCAGCGTTCGCTGGGACCCCTGGAGTCCGCCGGGATCCATCCCCTTTCCGGGGAAGGGACGGCCTCGCTCCTCGACTACCTCCCCGCCGGCTGCCGGATCGTCTTCGCCGGCCGCCCCGAGGAGGAGGCGGCGGGGTGGGGGGAGGGGAGGTTCCCCCGCCTCTTCTTCCTCCCCGACGCCCTCGAACTCCCCGCCGGACCCGGCCGCTCGGCCCTCCGCCTCTCCCTGCGGACCCTGGAGCGCTTCAAGTACCGCTCCGCCTCCGCCCACTACCCCCTGATCAAGGCGGCCGGGGAGCTGCTGGAAGACGGTTACCGGGTTTTGCTCCACGCCCACAACCCCGGCGAGGCCGACCGGCTGAAGGAGATCCTCTCCGAGCAGGGGATCTCCCCCCACCACCGGCTGAAGGTGGCGATCGGGGAGACCGCGGAGGGGTTCGTCTGGGAGGAGCCCGCCCTGGCGGTGATCGGCGACAGCGAGATCTTCTCCCGCTACCGGATCCCCCGCCCCCGGCAGCGCTACCACGCCGTCGAACCCGGCCTCCCCCGGGCCGACTTCAAGCCCGGGGACTACGTCGTCCACCTCGACCACGGGATCGGCCGCTTCCTCGGGGTCAGGGAGGTCGTCTCCGCCGCCGGCCGGAAGCGCGAGATGCTGGTCATCCGCTACGCCGAGAAAGCCCGGCTCTTCTGCGACCTCACCCAGTCCCACCTCCTCTCCCGCTACCTCGGCTCGGGGAAGGCCCGCCCGAAGCTCGACCGCCTCGGCGGCGGGCGCTGGCCCCGGGCCCGGGCCGCCGCCCGCCGGGCGGTCGGCGACCTGGCCGCCGAGCTCCTCGAGATCCAGGCCCGGCGGGCCGCCGCCGGGGGGCGGCAATTCTCCCCCGACACCCCCTGGCAGAAGGAGTTTGAGGCCGCCTTCATCTACCCCGAAACCCCCGACCAGTCCCGGGCCCTGGCCGAGATCAAGTCCGACCTCGAGGCCCCCAAGCCGATGGACCGGCTGCTCTGCGGCGACGTCGGCTACGGGAAGACCGAGGTGGCGGTCCGGGCCGCCTTCAAGACGGCGATGGAGGGGGCCCAAACCGCCGTCCTCGTCCCCACCACCGTCCTCGCCCAGCAGCACACCCGGACCTTCCGGGAGCGGATGTCCGACTACCCGGTCCGGATCGAGACCCTCTCCCGGCTGGTCCCGGACGGGAAGCAGAAAGAGATCGTCGCCGATCTCAAAGAAGGGAAGGTCGATATCGTGATCGGGACCCACCGGCTCCTCCAGGGCGACGTCCGCTTCCGCGACCTCGGGCTGGTGATCATCGACGAGGAGCAGCGGTTCGGGGTCCGGCACAAGGAGAAGCTGAAGAAGATCCGGGAGCAGGTCGACCTCCTCACCCTGACCGCCACCCCGATCCCCCGCACCCTCTACCTCTCCTTGACCGGGGCCCGGGACCTGAGCTCGATCACCACCCCGCCCCAGGACCGCCTGGCCGTGGAGACCCGGGTCGTCCCCTACAACCCGAAGGTGATCCGGAACGCCGTCGAGCGGGAGGTCGCCCGGGGCGGCCAGGTCTTCTACCTCCACAACCGGGTCAAGGACATCGAGCAGGTCAGGCGGAAGATCGAGACCTGGTTCCCCGCCCTCGCCGTCGCCGTCGGCCACGGCCGGATGGGGGAGACGGAGCTGGCCGGGGTGATGGACCGCTTCGCCGAGGGGGAGATCGACGTCCTGGTCTGCACCACGATCATCGAGTCCGGTCTCGACATCCCCAACGCCAACACCATCATCGTCGAGAACGCCCACCGCTTCGGCCTCGCCGACCTCTACCAGCTCCGGGGCCGGGTGGGGCGGTTCAAGCACCTCGCCTACGCTTACTTCCTATACCCGCCGGGGGCCTTTATCGAGGAGGCCGCCCGCAAGCGGCTGACGGCGATCGAGGAGTTCTCCAGCCTCGGCGCCGGCTACGGACTGGCGCTGCGCGACCTGGAGATCCGGGGGGCGGGGAATATCCTGGGCAGGGAACAGCACGGCCACATCGCCGCCGTCGGCTTCGAGCTCTACTGCCGCCTGCTCGAGGAGTCGGTCACCCGGCTCAAGGCGGGGGGGGGTAGGGCGGTCCGGGCGCCGGCCCCGAAGGCCGCGATCGAGTTCGAGATCCCCGCCGCCCTCCCCGCCGACTACACCGGGACCGAGACCCAGCGGGTCGAACTCTACCGGCGCTGGGCCGCCCTTTCCACCGCCAGGGAGATCGAGGACTGGCTCGAGGAATTGAAAGACCGTTTCGGCCCGCCGCCCGAGGAAGCCCGGCTCCTGGCCGAACTCGCCCTCTTCAGGCTTACCGCCGCCGGAAAGGGCGTCACCGCCGTCCGGAGGGTGGAGGACAAGTACGTCCTGTTCGGGGGTGACCGGATCCTCAAGGCCTGGCCCGGACCCCCGCCCGACACCCCCGAAGCCCTCAGACGCTTCCTCTCCGAAGCCTCCCGCCGGCTGAAAACCCTCCCCACCCACGCCCCCTCGCGTCGCGGGTGAATCAGTTCACCGCTAACCCCCGGCAGTTTCGCCCCTCCCGACCCCCGCCGGTTTATCCGGTAGGTGAATCAGTTCATCAGCTACGCCCATCCGCTTACAATAAAACCCTACTTCTCCCAGTGCGAAGTCAAGCAACAACCCGGTCCCCCCGCCGGGGGAAGCGGATATCCGAGAGCCAGTACCCAGGGAAAAATGACAATATTCAATTTCTGACCCCTTTTCCGGCGCAATCCGGCGGGAATTGCCTTTACGCCGGCTCCCGATAGCGGTATCCTCTCCATCCACGGGCGGGTATCAGAGCCCGGATCAAAAAATGGAGGCGAACCGGTGAAGATTAGAGTCCTCGGTATTGAAGTCGGGTTGTTATTGCTGGCAGCCGTTAATCCGGTTAACGCGTCCGCGCCGCCGGCAGCGCTGGTGATGGAGAGGGAAGTCTCCGGGCAGCTCTGGATTTACCCCGCCGCTGATCGGGCGGGCGGATTCATCCCGGAAGCGGGCATCCGGGCGGCCGCCTGGGACAACTGCACGTCCACCATCCCCACCCTGATCTCCCCCGCCAACCGGTCGGAACTGACCACGATCGCCCCGCTCTTCGAGTGGAATCCGCACACCGATTCCTGGATGATTATTATGAAGCTGCAGGTGGCCCGGGACGCCGGGTTTTCCGATGTGGTCGTCGACCTGATCACCAACTGGCCCGCTTTTCGCGACTCGGATAACTTCGACCCGGCCACGACCTACTACTGGCGGACCTGGATGGTCTGCGATGAGGGAGACGGTCCCTACTCGGAGGTCTGGTCTTTCATTACCGGTTCCGGGGGAGTCCCGCCTCCCGCCCCGGTCCCGGCCGGGCCGCCCGACGGGGCCGCGGTTCCGCTGGGAGCGGCCCCGGTCCGGGTGAGCTGGTCGGCGGTCACCGGGGCGGAGGATTACCAGGTGATGCGGCACGACCGGGGGGGTGGAACCTATATGTACTCCAGCACGGATAATTTCACGGATATATCCTCCCTGGATGAGAATACCACTCACGAGTGGTGGGTCAGGGCCCGGAACGATTACGGGTACGGCGCCGATTCGGTTACGTGGCGGTTCCGGCAGAACCTGGTATTGGGAAGCGGGGATTATGACGGTGACGGCCGGGCCGACATCGCCGTCTTCCGCGATCGAAAGGGGCTCTGGGCGGTCCGGGGCGTGACCCGGGCTTACTTCGGAAAACATTACGATATCCCGGTGCCGGGGGACTACGACGGCGACGGGACAGCGGAACCGGCGGTCTTCCGGGGCGAGTCCGGCCTCTGGGCGGCCCGGGGAGTGACCCGCTTTTATTACGGCGCCGCCGGCGATCTCCCCATCCCCGCGGATTACGACGGGGACGGGACCTGCGGGGCGGGGATATTCCGGGGGGAGGAAGGGTTATGGGCGCTGCGCGGGCTGACCCGGTTTTACTTCGGGGTTTGCGGGGACAGCCCGTTCCCTCCCGGCTACGAGGGCAGCCCCGCGCCGATGAATGCGGTGATCTTCCGGGCGTCCGCCGGTCTCTGGGCGGTGAGGGGCGTCACCCAGGTCTACTACGGGGCCGGCGGCGACTGGCCGGTGCCCGGAGATTATACCGGGGAAGGCCCTGCGGAGGCCGTCTTCCGGGAACCAAGCGGTCTCTGGGCGGTATCGAGCGGGACCTGGTCGTATTTCGGCGCCGCCGGAGACGCGCCGGTGCCGGGCGATTTTTCCGGGGACGGCAGGGAGGAGATTGCGATCTTTCGCGATATCAGGAGTCTCTGGGCGGTCCGGGGGGTGACCCGGGTCTATTACGGCAGAAGGGGTGATCTGCCGGTGACCAGGTAATTCCGGGATACAATACATAATTCCGGAATATTCGGAACCACTCCCTCCCGCCCACCTCGCCCCGACCCTCTCCTCCTAGGGGGGAGAGGGAGTTCTAGGGGTCAGGAGACCGGGTAGCGGTCGCTGTGGATCAGGCCGCCCGCGAAAGTGTTTTTTCCATTCGGTAAAAGGTAGCGTGGGTTACGGTACCGCGGTAGGCCAGGGCGCCGCCGCCGATCTCCCCGCCCGCTGTCGCCGGCGGGAAACGTATGCGGGGTGCGGCGCATTGTAGGAGAGCCCCCGTCCCGGCGCCGGCCGGGAAGGCGGCGCAAAAACCGTGAAATGCCTTGCCCCCGCCGGCGGCCGGGGTTATAAGTTAAGCGAGGAGAGCGACTCGGAGGTTGACGGAGGAAAGGGTCCCGGCGTGAGGCGGAGATTATGAAGGGATTGTATCTGGCGGTTCTGATCGGGTTGATCGCGGTTTCAACCGCGGACGGCGGGGAAAACCCGGTCGCGGAGCAGTACCTGGGACGGCGATGGAACGCGGATTCCGAGGAGAGTGAGCTTCCCCGCGGGGAGTTTCACCGGGAGTACTCCCGGGGAGACTACACCGTCCGGTTTTACCGAGAGTTGGAGGGGGACGGTTTCCTGATGGGTGGTTCGTTCGAGATCCTCCGGGGGGAGGAGAGTCTCTTCCGGCGGAGCGGGGGGCTGTTCTACATCGGGGACCATCTTCCCGGGGAGGAGGAGTTCGAGGTCGGGCGGTTCTTCGGCCCGGACCTGACCGGCGACGGGCGGCCCAACCTGGCGGTCTGGGAGTACACCGGCGGGGCCCACTGCTGCAGTCTACTCTATCTCTTCGAGGTCGGCGCGGAGTTCCGCTTCCTCCTCGAGCTCTTCTCCGGGGAGGGGGCGGCCCAGCTGGAGCCCGTCCCCGGCGGGGGGCCCTGGGAGATCTGCCTGGCCGACGACAACTTCGCCTACTGGAAGTCGCCCTACTGCGCTTGGCAGCCGGCGCCGGTCATTCTGGTCCGGGAGGACGGCCGCTACCGGGTCGCCGCCGACCGGATGCGTAAACCGGTCCCGCCCCTGATGGACCTCCGGGAGCGGGCCCGGGAGATCTGGGCGGAGTACGCGAGTTATCGGCCGGCCCAGAACGGGGCGGGGGAGGAGGGGGCGGCGCCGGTCCTGGTGGAGGGGATCGACATCTCCCGCTACGACCAGCCCCCGCCCGGGCTCTGGGGCGTGATGCTGGAACTGATCTACGCCGGAAACCCTCAAGCCGCCTGGGAGTTTTACGACCTGGCCTGTCCCGAACCTCTCCCCTGGAAGGCCGGCTTCGCCGAGGACTTCCGCCGCCGGCTCGCCTCCAGCCCTTATTACGCGGAGCTGGATTGAGGCTTCATCCCGCCTTGTAATCCGGCGGTCCGAAGGTATAATCACGTTACGGCCGCCCGGAATTTGACCGGGTGTTCATAGCGAGCCGCGGAAACAGGTAACGAGGAGATTTTTATGAAATCAACCGGCGTGGTTTTGATGATTGTCGCTGTCCTGGCAGCGGCCGGGTGCGCGACGACGAAGGAACCGACGGTGGTGGACGGGGAGTATCTCGTCGAGCGGGACGGCCTCTGGTACGAGCTTGATTCGGAGGATCCGTTCACCGGGGTGATGGCGGAGTACTGGCCGGGCGGGGAGAAGAAAGTCGAGGCCGAGCTGGTCGACGGCAAGGTCCACGGCCGGCTGACCGAGTGGTACGAGGACGGGCAGGAGGCCTCGCGGGCCGAGTATGTGGACGGCGAGCTGCACGGGGAAGCGGCCGCCTGGTACGAAGACGGGCAAAAAATGGCCGAGGTGGAATTTATTGACGGCGAGGAGGTCAGCCGCCGGGAATGGGACGTGGAAGGGAACCCGATCGGGGAGTGAGCCCGGCCGGGCTGCGGCAACCGGTAAAACGCGGACTATGGCCTATCACGTTTACGTGATTGAGCTGGACGAGGAGGTCCGGAAGAGCGGGCGTTTTCGGAAGGCCAACCCCCGGATGACCATCGCTCTCCCCTGTCTCTACGTCGGCCAGACCGCCAGGAGCCCGGAGGCCCGCTTCCGCCAGCATTTACAGGGCGGGCGGCTGGCCAACAGTTACGTGAACAAGTACGGTCGCCGTCTCCTCCCGGATATCTACCAAAAGTACAACTCGATCCCCACCCGGAAGGACGCCCTCGAACTGGAGAAGTACCTGGCGGTGATACTCCGGGCCGCCGGCCACGGCGTCTGGACCAACTGACCCGGATGATGAAGATCCAAACCAGTCTCGCGGCCGCCCGGGTCGCGCTGCGGGAACACTCGGATAAGTCGGACGCGGAATTCCTGCGGCGATATTTCAAGTCCGGTCCCGGCCAATACGGGGAAGGCGACCGGTTCATCGGGGTACGGGTGCCGGCCACCCGGCGGGTCGCCCGCCGGTTCCGGGCTCTCTCCCTCCCCGAGGCGCTGGTTCTGCTTCGATCGGCGATCCACGAGGAGCGGTTGTTGGCCCTGATTATCCTGACCGAGAAGTACCGCGGGGGAACCCCGAGCGAACAGGCGGGGATTTACCGGGAATACCTGAACCACACTCGTTTCATCAATAACTGGGATCTGGTGGATATATCCGCCGAGCGGATTGTCGGGGCCTACCTTCGCGAAAGGCCACGCCGGCCGCTCTACCGGCTGGCCCGTTCGGGGTTGCTCTGGGAGCGGCGGATCGCCGTAATGAGCACCTTCCATTTCATCAGGAACGGGGAGTTTGCCGAGACCCTGAAGCTCGCCGGGATGCTCCTGGAAGATCCCGAGGACCTGATCCACAAGGCCGCGGGCTGGATGCTGAGAGAGGTCGGGAAGAGAGACCGGGAAGTCGAAGAGTCATTTCTCCGGGAACACTATCGCCGAATGCCGCGGACTATGCTCCGGTACGCCATCGAGAAGTTCCCCGAAGATCTCCGGCGGCGATACCTGCGGGGGACGATTTAGCGGCGGGGATAATGATTTCACGCGATAGCTGAACACGGGATCGCCGAGATGCTGCGATACCTCCGGGACAACCTGTGGAAGGGCCTGAAAACCCCGCCTTTCCGGCCGCCGGCGCGGGTCTGGTTCATATTTGCCGCGTTTGCCGCGTTCGCGGTGGTGGTCGGGTTCGCAACCGGCCTCCTCAAATACGATCCGCTGCCCTGGCCCACGGCCTTGCTCCTTTCCTTCACCCTGGTTGTCTTTCCCTCGCTGATCGAGGAGGCGGTCTTCCGCGGCCTGCTGATCCCCCGGGACGCGGCCGACCGGGGCCGGGCGGCGGTCGCTATCGCCTTGAGCACGGTGGTCTTTGTCGCCTGGCATCCGTTCAACGCCCTGGTCTTCACCCACTCGGCGGCGGCCGTCTTCCTCAACCCCTGGTTCCTGGTCATCGTGACCGCCCTGGGCGTCACCTGCGGTTACGCCTACGTGGTTTCGAGATCGATCTGGGTCCCCGTGATCATCCACTGGGCGACCGTCTTCGCCTGGGTGATCTTCCTCGGCGGCCGCAACCTCGTCCTGGAGCTGTAATTCCGGGGACACAATATTTAATTCCCGGATTTGCGGGCCAGGGTGCGAGCCGGAGGAGGGGATAAGGGAGTATCCTCGCCTCGCGCGATTTGCTCATGGTGAGCCTGTTTTGGAACAGTGATGAAAGCCGCTCTGGATGTGCATTACGGCCGCGAGGGGGCGACCGCGGCCTGCGTGACCTTCGAGACCTGGGGTGACGCCGCGCCGGTCGAGGTCCACCGGACGACTGTCGCGGATGTTGCGGGATACCGGCCGGGGAGGTTCTACGAGCGGGAACTGCCCTGCCTCCTGGCGGTTCTGCGCGCCGCCGGTCGGGAGTTCGAGGCTATCGTGATCGACGGCTACGTCCACCTCAAGCCCGGCGCCGGGAAGGGCCTGGGGCAGCATCTCCGGGAGGCGTTGCCTTACCCGGCCGCCGTCATCGGCGTCGCCAAGAATCCCCTGAAGGTCGCCGACCGGTTCGTCCCGGTCGCCCGGGGCCGGTCCGCGAAGCCGCTCTACGTCTCCGCGGCCGGCTGCCCGCCGGACGCGGCCCGGAAGGCGGTCCTCGCGATGCACGGCCCGTACCGGATCCCGACCCTGCTGCGGCTGGCCGATCAATTTGCCCGAGGAGCCCGATAACAAGTTTTCGAGAAAAGGAGGAAGTTATGGATAAGAAGTCACCGTGGTACATTGGAAAATCCCCCCTGGGAGCGGCCTACCAGCACTATTCCAACGCCGCCCGGGGGGAAACGGTTCTGGATGGAAAGACCAGGGAATTGATCCGGTTGGCCGTCGCTTCGGTATTCCGCTGCCGGCACTGTACCGAACATCACCTCAAGGACGCGCTGGCGGCGGGGGCGACCAGGGAAGAGGTAGCGGAAGCTCTCCTGCTCTCATCGCTCCAGGCCGCCGGGACCCAATTGAACTGGGACCGGGAATTATTCGAGAAATACCTGGGCTGAACCGGGGTGCCCGGCCTGATGGGTCAGGGGACACAATCAGGCTGTGTCGCAATCGCCGAATTGTCATCGCGAGCCCCAACGGGGCGAAGCCATCTTTTCTCCGCGCGCAAGTTGAGATTGCTCCGTCGGCCCGAAAGCTATCGGACCTCCCGGGGATGGCGCGCAACCTGTTTGTTCTTCCCGCGATAATCCCCCCCCGCCCCCGGCTTCGAACCGGGCCCGGAACCATTCAATGATGTCACGGCCCGGGCGGATCGTAATTCTCTCCTTCTCTCCCACCCCCGTTAGCTCTTCTCGATCAGACAGGAATGTCTGATCTATCCGGTTCAGGCGGCCGGCGGTTTCCCTGAATCGAAAATTTTCTGGAATAAAACACCCCCCGGCTACGACTGTCGATTGAAGAGAAGAAATTCAATATCCAATAATCAACACGGAATAACCAATGATGAAGAAGTCAAACCTCAACGAAGGAGGCGTTATGAAAAGCCGTGTATTCAGCCTGGTTTTGGGCGGGGAGCAGAAGGCCCGGGACGAGAAGAGCCTCAACCGTTTCCTCCGGCAGGTCGAGGTGAAGAACATCTTCGCTTCGATAGTCAACGAGCGGCTCCCCCTCTGGTCGATACTGGTATTTTACGAGGGGGAAGCGTCGGGCGGGGGAAGATCCGGAGCGAAGGCCGAACCGGAAGAAGAGATCGTACTGGCCGCGGAAGAAGAAGAGCTCTACGAGAAACTCCGCGAATGGCGGTGGGAGAAGGCAAAGGAAGAAAACGTACCCGGTTACATCATCGCCCGCAACGTCTCGCTCCAGCTCCTGGCGAAATCCGATGTCAGGACCGAAGAAGACCTGCTCTCAATCCGCGGCCTCGGGCCCGCGTCGGTCGAGAAGCACGGAGCGGCTCTGCTCGAGGTAGTGCGGCAGTTCCGGGGTCGCATAAAGGAGGAAGATAATGGAGATTAAACTTGAGATTGACGGCCGGCTGTTAAAACGTACGATGGAATTAGGCGGCCACCGCACTAAAAAATCGGCGGTCACGGAGGCCCTGAAGGCCTATATCCGTCACCTTGAGCAGGAGAAGATCATACCGCTCTTCGGGGAGATGGAGTATGACCCCGGCTACGACTACAAGAAGCAGAGGACCGTCAGGTAAGAGTGCTGGTCGACAAAGGAATCCGAGGCGCTCTGGTTACGATGCTTTCCGGGTTCGATCTCCCACACCCAGAAGAAGAGCGGGAATCGAAATATCCTCATCCAGATCGTCCCAGTGAATACCCGTACCGCCGCCGCTGAAGATAAACTTTTTCCGTTGGGAAAGTGTTGCTCTGAGAAGACGGGGGAAGTAGGCCAGTGGAACTCCCAATTGCCGTCCGTCAGCAAGATCGATCCACATCACATCCCCTTCGAAACGCAGATATGTGGCCACAGGCTCAGTAACCAAAGTGTTCATCCCAATACCTCTTAATTTCTTCCGTATGGTCAACTGCCACATCGATCAACTCGCGAAGTTCGTGGGCTGACAGCCCATAGGACTCCGCCACTTCGGGCATAGGTTCCAACCACAGTTTTGCCACCGAACTGCCTCTGCGGACGTGAATGTGAAGAGGCTCGAGTGGCACTCCTTCGTTTGAGTCAAAGAAGAATCTGCAGCCCTTGTACCTGAATACAACTGGCATAATAAAATATAAGCTCTTTTACAGCTGTCTGCCAACTCTAACACTGTGAATATCCTGACTGGTGAGACAGCGTGGTTAGAAATATATCACCATAGAGAGCTTTCCAGATCAAGATACATTCCGCGGACACTATACTTAATACTATTCGTGGAATCGTTATCGACTGAGGGCGCCGGTTATGGCATAATCACGGGCTGGTCGGGGAAACGGATGTCGGAGAGCCTGGAGCGGAAAAACTGGAGTCGGTCCCCGGGGAAGAAATAACCGATATGCGGGAAGTGAATGAAGTTATGGCCGCCCTGGGCCGGTCGCAGTTGCGCTCCCGGATCAGGCTGTCGGCGAAGGACCGGGAATACCTGAGGTCCCGGGGCCTTAAGACCGTCCTCTCCCACGCCGCCAAGTTCATCGAGGAGCGGTTGGCGAAGGCGGAACCGGCCAATGATGGAAAGCAGACCCCCTGGCGGAACCACCCGGTCTTCACCGCCCAGCACGCCACCGCCACCTGCTGCCGGGGGTGCCTCAAGAAGTGGCACGGGATCGAAAAGGGAAGAAAGTTGACGGGGGATGAGAAGCAATACATACTCCAAATCCTCGCGGCCTGGCTGGCCAATTCCGGGGACACAATACTTAATTCTTCCGGGAAAAGGAGGGAAGACAGATGAAGAGACTATCGATGCTCCTGGAATGGATCCGGCCGGCGGGGATAGTGCTGGTCTATTTCCTCTCCCGGAGCCTGGGGACCGACGCGGTCTCGACGTTTCATATTCTCGGGCCGTTCATAGTGGTGATTATGTCGGGGACGGTGGCCTTTGAATCCCTGTTCCTCGGCGCGGCCGCTTCCGCCAAGATCGGCTATAAACCCGACCGCGCCTACCAGGTCCAGTCCGGCCTGAACCACCTGGCGACGGCGGTGGCCGCCCTGTTGGTTTACCTGCTGGCCTGGGGTCCATACGCGGACGCGACGGTCACCATCGTGATGCTTTTGACCTTCACCTTCTCGGCCGCCAACCACCTGGCCACCGCGATCCGGGAACACAATATGAAGCCGGTCAACCTGATGCGTCCCCTGATGACCCTGCTGCTGCTGGGCGTACTCCTGCCCCCGATGATCAAAGCCCTGCAGTAACCCCGAAGGTTGCCGGGAATTTCCCGCTTTTTTAGGCAGACAAAATCCCGTGGAGAACTGGCGCCGAGAGCTGAAGTTCGATCCCCTGCCGCCGCTGCTGTCGTCCGGCAAGAAGGCGCTGGAGTACTATGCCCGGAGGGACCTGCTGGGGGAGCCGACCGGTCCGCCCCGCGTCCTCTGGAACCTGCCGGAGGCGAAGCGGGTCCTGGCCGGGCAGCAGCCGGACGGGGGTTGGAAGAGCCGGGGAGCGGAGAAGCACCCCGCGATCAATTATCGCCTGATCGAGACCTGGCGGCGGTTCAGGTTTTTGATCCAGCAGTACGGTTTTACCCGGGAGGATCCCCGGGCGGGACTCGCCGCCGAGTTCATCTTCTCCTGCCAGACCCGGGATGGGGATATCCGGGGTTTCCTGGCCAACCAGTACGCGACCTATTATACCGGCGCGCTGATGGCGCTGCTGATCCAGGCGGGATATGGGAAGGACCCCAGGATCGAGAAGGGCTTCCGCTGGTTGCTGGCGATGCGCCAGGACGACGGGGGCTGGACCATCCCCATCCTCACCCATAATCTGGACGGGCCGACCAAGTACCGCCTGACCAGCGAATACGCCCGGCCGCTGGAGCCGGACTGCTCGCAGCCGTTCTCCCACAACTGGACGGGGATGGTCCTCAGGGCCTTCGCGGCCCACCCGGAGTACCGGAAGTCCGCAGCTGCGCTCACGGCGGCGGAACTGCTGAAATCCCGGTTTTTCCGGCCCGACTGTTACTCCTCCTACCGGGCGGCCGGCTACTGGGTCCGGTTCGACTATCCTTTCTGGTGGAACAACCTGGTGGCGGCCCTGGACTCCCTCTTCTTGATCGGCCTTCCGGCCGATGACGGGCGGATCTCGGAGGCGCTGGAATGGCTGATCTGTCACCAGGGAGCAGACGGACTGTGGAGGATCTCCTATGCCCAACCGGTCAAGGAGGAGAAAGTAACGGCTTCGGCCCGGGAAAAGAAACTCTGGGTGAGCCTGGCGATCTGCCGGATATTGAGGAATTTTCTCGGCTGATCAAGTATTATGTCTTCGGAATTATCCCAGTATTGTTTCCCCGGAATTGCCCGGAAAGGAGGATGAAATGGGAATGCACCCGGGATTGATCGGCGGAATCGCCGGCGGGGTGATCGGCCTGATCGGGGGGTTGATCGGGACTTACGCCACCATCCACAATACCAACGGCCCGCGGGAGAGGGCGTTCACGATCCGGGCCTCGATAATCGGGTGGATCGTTGGGTTGGTCTTCCTCGCCCTGCTGTTCCTCCTCCCGACGCCCTGGCGGTTCCTGGTCTGGATCCCCTTCGGAATACTGCTTTCCCTGGGCATCAACCGGTGGAATCGGACCCAGCAGAGAATACGGCGGGAGGAGGCGGGGGAGCTGCAGCCGGGATCCGCGCCGACCGCGGCGAAAGATTCCGGACGGCCGGGCGGCCAAACGGGAGGCTGAAACGATGATGGACGGATTATTCCGGGCGGCGGGCGTCGAGGCGATCCGGCCGGTCAAAGGCCGGGAGGCGACGGTCCGGGCGGTCGCCGCGGACCGGGCGGAGATCGAGGCGCTCCGGCTGGACGTGGAGAAGCTCTTTATGATCACGGAGGCTTTCTGGATCATTCTCAAGGACCGGCACGGCTACACCGACGAACAGCTCGGCGAGATGATCCGGGAGATCGACCTCCGGAGCGGGCGGCTGGACGGACGGCGGCTCAAGCAGCCCAACCCGGACTGCCCGAAGTGCGGCCGCCGCCTGATCAGCCGGCACTCGGTCTGTCTCTACTGCGGGAGCGAAGTGCCCCGGGACCCGTTCGAGGGTTGAGTACTAACCGGGGCTGCAACGGGCGCCCGATGAAGATACTGGTCGTCAACGGCAGCTGCCGTCCCGGGGGGACGACCGGGACTGGCGGAGGATATATTTCTTGAGGCGCCTGAGCGCCCGGCAGAAAAAGCGGGCCTACGCCCTGGGGGAGAAGATGACCCGGGCCATAAGTTCCGGCCGGCTCAAGCCCGTCACCATCGAGAAGATGATCCCCCCGGTGGTCAAGCAGGTCTTCGGTCTCATCGCCCGGTTCAGCCCGCCCTACCGGGTTGCCAGGTAAATCGGCTTCCTAATGCACAAACAAGTCATACCACTTTTGTGCAATAAGGGAAATTTTGGGGGGTGTTCGGGGCTTGAATACGACTATAGGGGAAAGTGCGAATACCGGCATTCACGAACCGTTTGAAATCACGGTGCGGGTCCGGCCGGAGGATATCGACGAGCTGGGGCACGTCAACAATGTCCATTACCTTCGCTGGGTCCAGGACGCCGCCGTCGCCCACTGGAAGGCGCTGGCCCCGCGGGAGGACCAGGATCGGCTTCTCTGGGTGGTTCTGCGCCACGAGATCGACTACAAACACGCGGCGAAAGCGGGCGACGAGCTGATCGCCCGGACCTGGGTCGGGGAGTCGACCCGGATCGCCTTCGAGCGGCTGACCGAGATCCGCCGGTCAGCCGACGGGCAGGTGCTGGCGAAGGCCCGAACCCTCTGGTGCCCGATCGACGCGAAAACCCGCCGACCGGTCCAGGTCGGTCCCCGGGTCCGGGAGATCTTCTCCAGTCCGGTTCGGCAAAAGCCCGAAGCCTCCGGTGGGGAGGAAACCTGAAGGACGGGGCGGGTCTGGTCAGGCGCCGGGGATCGATGGGGAGATCCTATCAAGGGCTCTCTGTCTGATCGGCGAGTTCAGACCCTGAGCACGGCTGCGACCCGGTCGAGGAGGTCCCGGGGGCTCTCCAGGTGGGCGACCTTCCGCTTCAGCTCGCCCAGCCCCGGGGTGCCGGCCAGGTAGCCGGCCAGGTGGCCGTAGAATTCCCGGCAGGCGGCGTTCCCGGTCCGGGCCGGGTCGCGCCGGCGGATCCGGGCCTCGGCGACTTTCGAGCGGTAAAGACCTTCCAGGTGCTCGACGATCACCCGGTATCGTTTCTCCGGGACGGGGGGGATGAACGGCTTCCCCTCCAGGAGGGATTTCGCCTCGGCGAAGATCCAGGGGTTGCCGATCGCCGCCCGGCCGATCATCACCCCGTCCACCCGGAACCGCCGGAGCTTTTCCCGGGCCTCCCCGGCGCTTTCGATCCCCCCGTTCCCGATCACCGGGATGGCGGCGGCCGCCCTGATCTCCGCGATCAGTTCCCAATCGGCCTCACCCTGGTGGCGGTCGCGGCCCCAGCGCCCGTGGACGATGATCGCCGCCCCGCCGCCGTCTTCCACCGCCCGGAGGGTCTCCCGGATCCGGGGGCGGGCGGGGTCCGTCCCCGGGCGGGTCTTGACCGTGACCGGTAGGCGGCACGATCTTCTCACCGCCTTCACGATCGCCTCGATCTTTCCGGGGTCCCGGAGCAGGGCGGCGCCCGCCCCCTTCCGGGCGATCTTGGGGACGGGGCAGCCGCAGTTGATGTCGATCAGGTCGAAACGGCCGAGGGATTCGGCCACCGCGGCGGCCTCGGCGAAGGCGTCGGGGTCGGCGCCGTAGAGGTGCCCGGCGACCGGTCTCTCCTCCGGCCCCGCCTCCAGGTAGTGGAGGGTCTTGTCCGAGCGGCGGCGGAGCCCCTCGACGCTGGCCATCTCGGTGAAGACCAGCCCGGCCCCCAGCCTCCGGCAGATCCGGCGGAAGGCGGAGTCGGTGAATCCGGCCATCGGGGCGAGGAGGAAGGGGGAGTCGAGAGGGAGATGGGCGATTTTCAGGGGTGGATCCATATTTCTTCTGCCGCCCCCCGCTGGGCTATGAAATAATTTTTACCACAGAGGCACAGAGGGCACAGAGAAATTTGAAAACCGGATTTCGTAAACCCGGGGTAAAAATCAACCTCTCTGTGTTCTCTGTGCCTCTGTGGTTAATTTAACCGCCGGCTTAGGCCGGGCCGGGTCGGCGGAGATTACGTTGTAGAGAGGGATGGCGGTTTCGGTATCCTTGTCCGGTATGATTCCGAACAGGCGGCCGCCGTCGAGTTTTGAGGGAAGGAGTTTCTGCCGGTAGTAGAAACACTCGTCCTTGTTATAGAGGACCAGTTCGAGGGTTGTTTCCTTATCGATCGCCTCCAGCAGCCGCTCCCGCAGCCGGCAGTGGACGTCGCCGTCCGGCCAGGTGAAGTCGCCCCTCACGGGGTGGAGGTGGCGGAGGGTTCCGCGGCCCCGGTTCTCCAGTTCCCCGATTATCCGCTCCAGGAGCCCGGCGGTGGCAAGGGCGTCGTCCAGCGCCCGGTGGGTCCCGCTCTGGGAAAGTTCCAGGCTGGGCCCGAGGCAGCGCAGGCAGTGGCACTCGTATTCCGGCCAGAGTTCCGAGCTGAGCCGGATGGTGTCGAAGGCCCAGTTCGGCAGGGGCGGGCGGCCGAGGCGTTTCAGCGAGGTGTCGATAAAGGTGAGATCGAAGAGCAGGTTGTGGGCGGCGATCACCGTCTCCCCGATGAAATCGACCACCCCTTCGACCGCCTCGGCGAAGGGAGGGGCGCTCGCCAGTTCGGCGGGGTTGATCCGGTGGATGCGGAGGGCCTCGTCGGTCTGGGGGACGGAGGGCTGGAAGAGGCCGGAGTAGGTCCCGAGAACCTTCTCCTGCCGGCAGCGGACCATTCCCAGTTCGATGATCTCGTGGCCGTGGTCGAGATCGACCCCGGTGGTCTCGGTGTCGAGAACGGTGAAGACCAGGTCGGAGAGCGGGACCTCGGGGGAGGGGGGAGTCGCCATCACATCTTTCCGTGCTTGATGATCGTGATCAAAAGGCCGAATCCCATCAGGCCGGCGACCAGGAAACCGGCCAGGCCGATCAGGGGTATGTTGTTCCAGGTCGGGGGGACCCCGGAGAGGACGACCAGGGAGGAGCCGACGATCAGGGCGGCCAGTACGATGGCGTAGGCGACCCGGTTGCCGGTCTGGTCGAGCGTGGTCCTCAGCTTCTCCAGGCCCCGGTGCTGGAAGACGATGTTCAGCTTCCCGGCCCGGGTCTGCCGGAGGATCGAGCTGAATTCGGTCGGGATATCCTGGAGCAGGGAGACCAGGTCGGCGCCGGAGGCGAAGATCTCTTCCGCCAGCCGCCTGGGGTGGAACCGGGCCCACTGGATCCGTTCGACGAAGGGGCGGGCCCGGGAGATGATCTCGAAATCGGGGTCGAGTTCCGCTCCCAGGCTCTCCACCTGGCTGACCGCTTTCATCATCAGGTAGAGGTTGGGCTTGATCGAGAGCTGGAAGGAGACCGCCAGGTTGAGCAGCTTCTGGAGGACCTCGCCCATCTTGATCTCTTTCAGCGGCCGGTAGAGGTAGCGGTCGATGAAGGACCCGATTTCCCGCTCAAATTGGCTCCGGTCCGGGGCGCCGTCGTGCTCGGTCAGGTCGAGGATCGCCGCCGCCGCCCGGGACTCGTCCTTGCGGACCACCGACAGCAGGAGGTCGGCGAACCGCTCCCGTTCCTGGCGGCTGATCCGGCCCATCATCCCGAAATCGAGGTAACAGATGACGTTGTCCGGGAGGATGAAAATGTTGCCCGGGTGGGGATCGGCGTGGAAGAAGCCGAACTCGAAGATCTGGGCCATCATCAGGTCCGCCCCCCGGGCGGCCAGGAGCCGGCAGTCGTAATCCCCCTCCCGGAGGGTTTCCAGGTTGGAGGCCTTGACCCCGTCGATATTTTCCAGGGTGAGGATGGACTCGCCGGAGAAGTCACGGTAAACCTCGGGCACCACTAACCCCTCCCGCCCCCGGAACTGGGCGGCGAAACGCTCGACGTGCCCGGCCTCGATGGTGTAATCGATCTCCTCCTCCAGGGTCCGGGCGAACTCTTTTACGATCCGCTGGGGCCGGATGATATGAAACTCGGTCAGGTGGCGCTCCATCAGGCCGGCCAGGTAATTCATAATCTCGAGGTCGATCTCGATGGTCTTGCGGATCCGGGGCCGCCGGACCTTCACCGCGACCTCGGTCCCGTCGGGGAGGGCGGCCCGGTGGACCTGGCCGATCGAGGCGGCGGCCAGGGGTTTCTCGTCGAAGCGGGAAAATATTTCTTCCGGGCTTTTCCCCAGTTCATCCCGGATCGCTTCCGCCACCTCGGGGTAGGGGAAGGGAGGGACCTGGTCCTGGAGCCGGGAGAGTTCGACGGCGAAGGGGAGGGGGATCAGGTCGGGACGGGTGGAGAGGATCTGGCCGAACTTGATGAAGGTGGGGCCCAGTTCCTCCAGGGCCAGGCGGAGCCGCTGGGGACCGGTGAGGCTCTCCACCCGCTCCCGCCGGGTAGGAGAGAACTTCTGCCGGCCGAATTCGACCAGCTGGTCGATCTTGAGGACGTCGAGGAGTTCGTCGAAGCCGTACTTGAAAAAGACCTGGATGATCTGCCGGTAGCGGTTGAGATGGCGGTAGGTCCGGCCGACCCCGGTCAGCTGGCGGATGCTGAGCATCTATTTCTTTTTCGCCTTGAGGGCGGAGATCTTCCCGTTGAGCTTCTTCTCCAGGGCGGCGAGTTCGTCCTTGGTGGCGACGTTGATCCGGTCGAGAGCCTGCTTGACCAGTTTGTCCACCCTTTTCTCCAGGTCTTTCTTCGCCGCATCGGCTTTCCGGGAGAGTTCTTCGGCCAGGTCCCGGCCTTCCTTCTCGGAAATTTCGCCTTTTTTGACCAGTTCCCGGGAAATTTCTTCCACTTTCTCCCGGGTCAGTTCAGCCAGTCCCAGGCCCATATACATCGTCTTCTTGAAAAGATCGATCATTGCCTGCCTCCTTATCTGTGCTATTATAAATTCACTCGCTCGGCGCGGGAATTTATAATAAAGGTTAAAGTTTCTTGCGGATCCAAGACTCCGAAGTCGATAATATAATACCGACCCGATCTCTTCCGGTCAAGGATGGAATCCGGCGGCCGGCGAAAGATGAGAAGATTCATCCTGACAATCCCGATCCTGGCTGTTCTCGCCGGCGTCTCCCCTGGCGCGGAGGGGGCGCTGAATATCGCCAGCTACTACAGCCCCCGCAATTCAGAACGTCCGCCCCGGGCCTCGACCGAGTTCATCATCCTCCACACCACCGAGGGACCGGCCCGGGGGTCTCTGCGCAAACTTCACGAGCGGGGCGAGGCCCACTACTTCGTCAACACCGACGGGCGGGTTTTGAGGATCATCCACCGGGACCGGGTGGCCTTCCACGCCGGCCGCTCGATGTGGGGAGGGAAGACCGACCTCGACAACTGCTCGATCGGGATCGAATTGGTCGGCTACCACGACCGGGACATCACCGCCGCCCAGTACCGAGCGCTCAAGGAACTGCTCCGGCAGCTGAAGAGCATCTACCGGATCCCCGACGAAAACGTCCTGACCCACTCGATGGTCGCCTACGGCGCGCCCAATGCCTGGCATAAGCGTTCCCACCGGGGGCGGAAGAGGTGCGGGATGCTATTCGCCCGGGATTCCGTGCGGAAAAAGATCGGCCTGAACAAGAAACCGGCCTACGACCCCGATGTCCGGGCGGGCCGGCTGATCAACGCCGACCGGCAGCTGGCCCAGGCCCTCTACAGCCGGGATACCTCACCCGGCGCCCCGGTCGCCGGCCCCACTCCATCCAACGCCGTGGTTCTCGCCGCCGGGAAGACGGCCTGGGATGTCGCCCGGGACCGTTACAATACCGCCGAAGTAACTTATCGTTTTCCCGACGGGAAGGAGGTCCGGGGCGACCGGGTGACAAACTGGAACAGTATCCCGGCGGGAACGGTGGTGGTCCTGGGGGAGGCCGCGACGGAAAATCCCGTGGACCCCATCCGGGTGCTCGGCCGGGACGGGAAGACCGCCCTGGAGGTGGCCGGGGAGGAGTACGCCCTGGCCACCACCATCTACTTCTTTCCCGACGGCCGGATCCGGCGGGGCGACGAGATGGCCGCGGGGGATTTCAAGACGCTCCCGGCCGAGACCCGGGTCCTGGTGGGCTATGTCGACGGGGGTTATATCCGGAAAGGGCGGAGCGCTTTCGATATCTGCGGTCCCCGCTGGAACCGACCCGATACCTATTACCGCCTGGCCGACAACCGGCTGGTCGGCGGCGGTTCGATCTCCGAAACCTCCATCCCCCGGGATACCCGGGTATTTTTCCGGAACTGATTATGATAACCGAAGAATTCATCCGCGATATCCCCAAGTCCGACCTTCACGTCCACCTCGACGGCTCGCTCCGGATTCCGACCCTGATCGAGATCGCCCGCCGGGAAAAGATCGAACTGCCCTCCTACACCGAGGAGGGGCTGAACGAGAAGGTCTTCAAGGAGCATTACGCTGACCTCGAAGAATACCTGGAGGGCTTCGCCTACACCGTTCAGGCGATGCAGTCCCCGGAAAACCTTGAGCGGATCGCCTACGAGTTCGCCCTCGACAACCAGGCCGAGGGGGTCCGCTACGTCGAGGTCAGGTTTGCCCCCCAGCTCCATATGAGCGACCGGATGGATCTGGAGACGGTCCTGGTCAGCGTCAACCGGGGTATGGAGAGGGCGGCCCGGGAATTCAATTCCCGGCCCGAGGTGGCCGAGGGCCGCGAACCCCGCTTCAACTACGGGATCATCACCTGCGCCCTGCGGTCTTTCGGGGAGATGTCCGATTATTACCGGACCTTTCTCCGGGCCCACCCCTTCTCCAACCCCAAGCGGATCTTCGGGCTGGCCTCCTACGAACTCTTCCAGGGGGTGGTCGAGGTCCGCGACCGGCTCGGCATCCCGCTGGTCGGCTGCGACCTGGCCGGGGCCGAGTACGGGTTCCCGGCCGACGACCACTGGAAGGCCTTCCAGTTCGCCCAGAAGAAGTTTCTCCACAAGACCGTCCACGCCGGCGAGGCCTACGGGGCGGAGTCGATCTTCCAGGCGATCACCGACCTCTACGCCGAGCGGCTCGGCCACGGCTATTACCTCTTCGACGAGGAGAAGATCACCAGCCCGGAGATCACCGACAAGGCCCGCTACATCCGGGACCTGAGCCGCTACATCGCCGACAAGCGGATCACGATCGAGGTCTGCCTGACCAGCAACCTCCAGACCAACCCATCGATCGGCGATCTCTCCAACCACCGTTTCAAGAAGATGCGGGAGGCCCGGCTCTCCACCACCTTCTGCACCGACAACCGGCTGGTCTCCAAGACCACCGTCTCGCGGGAGATCGGCCTGGCGGTGGCGGCCTTCGCGATCACCCCCAAGGAATTGAAGAACCACACCATTTACGGCTTCAAGCGCTGCTTCTTCCCCGGCAATTACACCGAGAAACGCGTCTACGTCCGCTCGATCATCGATTACTACGAGCGGATGGAGAGGCGGCACGGGCTGGCCTGAACGGCGCGAAATTGAATTTATTCCCGCTCGGCGGGGTCTAAATTAATGGGAGACGGGATTAAACAGGAAGATATAATTCAATCAAGTCGACCGAGGTAATTTGAATATCCAATACCCAACACGGAATATCCAAGGGAGAAGGGAATGATGAAAAGGTATATTATAATGGCGGTAATGCTGGGTCTGATCCTGCCCGGGATCGCGGCCGGGCAATACCAGGGGCCGGCCGGGGCCACGCCCCGGGCGACCCCGTTTCCGGAACGGGGGCTGATCCCGGTGAAGACCCCGACCGAGGAGGCCCGGCAGGCCGAGGCCGACCGGCAGGCGGCCCGGGAAGCGGCCCGGGAGCGGGTGCTTTACGGGATCGGGGCCGAGGGGGCCGGGCAGCCGGTCCGCCCCGACCTGCTCTTTGAAGCCGAGCAGCAGGGACAGCAGGAAGCGCCCCCGCCCGACCAGCAGCAGCTCCTCTACGGGGTGGGAGAGGCGGGCCTGGAAAAGGATCCGGTCCAGCCGGGGGTCTCCACCTATCAGCGGGACGGCCGGACGGAAGGCCGGGCCCAGACCACCGAGGGGTCGACCGTCCTCTACGGCCCCGACGGCCGGCCGATCGGCCGGGTCCAGGACCAGACCGGCACCACCCGGGTTTACGACGCCGCCGGCCGGGAGACCGGGCGGGTCCAGAGCACCGGAAGCGGTTCCGTCATCTACGGGTCGGACGGCCGGATCACCGGGAGGACCCAGGAGTCCGGGGGGACCACCACGCTCTTCGGCCCGGATGGGGAGAACATCGGGAGGACCCAGGTCTCCGGCAATACCACCCACCTCTACGACAAGCAGGGGCGTCCCCTGGGCAGGATCGTCAAGCAGGGAGACACCACCTTCTTCTACGGCCCGGACGGACGGGTCCAGGGGAGAAAGGAAACCCGGGGCGGGACCACCTATTACTACGACGAGAAGGGCCGCCAGACCGGGATGACGCGGGAATAATCGGGGCGGGGAGATTTGAACTCCCGACCTCCTGCTCCCAAAGCAGGCGCGCTCGCCGGACTGCGCCACGCCCCGAGTCGAACCGGGCCCATTCTACATAAAACCGCAGCCGCGGCGCACTAATTTTATCTTGCCGCGGATTGAGCGGATCGGGCGGCTGATTATTCTTGAATCGGTATAATCCGCTTAATCGGCGGTTACAGGTTGGCTTGACAATGAAGATCGCGGCTCTCCTGGGCGGGTACCTGGTCTCCCGGTGGCGATTCATCCGGCACCTGGCCGCGGTCGCCGCGGCGGTGGCGGCGGCCTCCTTCCGGCGGGGGACGTTCCGGCCGACCGTGCGCAACGTCCTCGCCCGCCAGGTTCTCTTCACCGGTTTCGAGGCCGTCCGCTTCGTCTCCCTCCTTGCCTTCCTGATCGGGATCTCCGTGGTGGTCCAGGCCCAGGTCTGGCTGGTCAGGGCGGGACAGGCCGCCCTGCTCGGGCCGGTCCTGGTGATGGTTGTGATCCGGGAGATCGGTCCGCTGCTGGTCAACTTCGTGGTCATCGGGCGTTCGGGGACGGCGATCGCCACCGAGCTGGGGAATATGAAGGTCTCCGGCGAGGTCCGGATCCTCGACAGCCTGGGATTGGATCCCTTCATCTACCTGGTCGTCCCCCGGGTCCTCGGGGTGGTGGTCTCCGTCTTCTGCCTGACCGTCCTCTTCATCACCGTCTCCTTCGGGAGCGGTTTCCTGAGCGGGGTCATCCTGGGGGCGAATACCGGGTCCTGGCGGTTTTTCGTCCGATCGGTCTTCGGGGCGGTCGCCCCGGAGGATATCTTCAACCTCCTGGCCAAGACCATCGTCCCCGGTCTCCTGACCGGGGTTATCTGCTGCGTCGAGGGTCTGGGGGTGAGCCGGGCGATCACCGAGGTCCCCCAGGCCGCCACCCGGGCCGTCGTCCGCTCGGTGACCGCGCTCTTTATCAGCTCGGTGATCATCTCGGTTTTTACTTATGTTTAGGGAATGGGCGGAGGAAGTTTAAAGTGCCTAAAGTTCAAAGTGCCTAAAGTTAACTGATCACCCGAACAAGCCCCCGCAGGGGGCGCCACACGATTAGCCACGGGCGTCAGCCCGTGGGAGACGAAGCAGGTAATTTATCTCAGAGCCCCCGCAGGGGGCGACACAACTTCAAGGAGGCTAACTTTCTATCCCGATAGCGATTCTTATTCTATTCGTGAAGATTGGTGAGGATTCGTGGTTTCAAAAAGGGGCCGAGGCGGGGGATAATTCGAGTAAATTAGTGTAATTAGTGGATAAAAAAAGGGGGCGGGGTAGGGGGGGGAGGGAGTAAGCAGTGAGGCTAACTTTCGATCCCGATAGCGATAGCGATCCCGATAGCGATTCTTATTCTATTCGTGAAGATTGGTGAGGATTCGTGGTTTCAAAAAGGGGCTGAGGTAGGGGGGAAATTAATCCAGTCAATTAGTGGTTAATTATGGTGGGAAAGGCAATACTGGAATTTAAGCGGGCCACGGTGGTGGTGCCGGAGCCTTACGAGTTCGGGCTCGAGGAGGCCGGGTTGAGACTGGAGGCCGGCGACCTGGCCCTGGTCTCCGAGGAGCGGGGCCGGGGGGAGACTCCCCTGGCCGACGTCGCCCAGGGGTTGATCGCGCCGGTCTCCGGGGAGGTCATATTTCAGGGAAAGGACTGGAGGGAGCGTTCGCCGGGCTCCGCCGCCGCCGCCCGGGGGAGGATCGGGAGGGTCTTCCGCCGCGGCGGGTGGGTCAGCAACCTCAACGTGGACGAGAACATCACCCTGCCCCTCCGCCACCACACCGGGATGCCCCCGGAGGAGATCCGGCGGTCGGCGGAAGAGACGGGGAAGAAATTCGGGCTCTCCCCGCTGCCGGAAGAGCGGCCGGCCCTCTGCTCCCGGTCGGCCCTGAAACGGGCGGCCTGGGTCCGGGCCTTTCTCGGCGAGCCGGCGCTGATTATACTGGAAGAGCCGCTCCGGGACGCGTATAGTGAGATGCTCCATCTGCTGATGAAGGGGATCGGGGAGGCGATCCTGAGGGGCGCGGCGGTCCTCTGGATCAGCGGGGGGTTCCCGGATTTCGCCGGGCACCGGCTCGCCCCCCTGAAGAGATACCGGCTGAAGGGGCCGCGCCTGGAACCGGCGGAAAACGACTGAGGAGCGTGACGCCGATGCAGCAGTTTAAATTCCGATACGTCAACCAGATCGTCGGGACCTTCGTGATCCTGGTCGTGCTCGCTCTCCTGGTCGGGATCTTCCTGGCCGGCCAGGCCCAGCAGTGGTTCGTCACCACCACCCGTTACAACCTGGAGTTCCCCCCCGAGGGGTCGCTGGGGCTGCAGGAGAACTCCCAGGTGGTGATCCTGGGGGCGGTGGTCGGTTCGGTGGAGGAGATCTCGGTCGACCCGGAAGGGCGGATCACCGGGAGAATCGCGGTCAAGGGCGACTTTTACCGGTTCATCCGCGACGATTCGAAGGCGATCGTGAAGAAGAAGTTCGTCGTTGCCGGAGACTCCTTCATCGAGATCACCCGGGGGAGGGGACGGCAGCTCGAGGCCGGGGAGACCCTGATCTGCGAGAAGGACACCGAGATCACCGAGTACCTGGAGATCGCCCTGGAGAACTTCCAGGAAGCCCTGCTCCCGGTGGCGGAGGAGGCCGAGGAACTGCTCGGCAACCTCAACCGGATCACCTCCGGCCTGGCCGAGGGCGAGGGCTCGGCGGGGGCGGTGCTCCGCGACCCGGAGATGGCCGGGCGGATCAAAAAGATCGTCGCCCGGCTGGAAGAGATCAGCCGGGACGCCGCCGAGGCGGCGGCCAAGCTGCCCCCGATGGCCGAGACGGTGGCCGGGGAGGTCGAGGATATCCCCGGTCTGGTCGTCCAATCCCGGGAGATGCTCCGGGAGTCCCAGGAACTGATCGAGGCCCTCCAGGAACACTGGCTGATCCGGGGTTACGTCGATCAGGCCGAGGAGAGCAGCCGGATCCCGGCTTCGGAGGTCACCGTCCAGTGAACCGGTTCCGGATCGGAAAAGGCGGGATTGAATCCGCGGCGCTGGCCGCGGCCGTTCTCCTCCTGTTCTCGGGGTGCGCCTCCTCGCCGCCGGAGCGGACCGGGGACCCGGAGCTTTCCAGCCTCTCCCGGGCCGGCCGGGACGCCTACGAGCGGGGCGAGTTCAAGCTGTCCGCCCGGCTCTACCGGATGGCCCGGGACCGGGCGCGGCTGATCGACGACCCCGGCGAGATCGGGACCGTAACCTACAACCTGGCCGCCGCCGCCCTGGAACTAGGCGAGAACGAGCGGGCGGAAGAGCTGCTGGCGGAGGCCCGGCGGGCCTTCTCGCGGGGACCGGGGGTCCCGGCCGACCTGGTCCTGCTCCAGGGCCGGCTCGCGCTCCTGGCGGGGAGAGTCGGGGAGGCGGAAGGCTTCGTCGCCGAAGGGCTGGCGGCCGGCGAGGAGGCTCTCGGCCGCAGGACCTGGGTCCAGTTCCGGCTGCTGGAGGCGGAGGCGGCCCTGGCCGGAGGCGACCCGGAGTCCGGCCGGGAGATCTTTAACGGGCTCGGGCCGGCGATCAGGAAGATCGATGACCCCCTGATCCTGGCCGGTGGCCTCTCCCTGGAAGGGGAACTCCTCTTCCTCGAGGGGGATTTTCCCGGTGCCGGAAAGATCTTTGACCGGGAGGCGGAGCTGCTTCGGAAGGAGGGCCGCTACCGGGGGATGACCCGGGCCCGGTCCCGGGCGGGGGCGGCCTACCTGGCGGCGGAGGATTTCTGCCCGGCCGCCGAGCGCTTCTACCGGGCCTCCCGGGCCCTGTTCGCCCGGGGAGAAACCCTCTCCGCCCTGGAGGAGATCCGGTCGGCCCTGGCGGCGGCGGAACAATGTCCGGAAGAGACCATCCGGGCGGAAGTGGGGTCGCTCTTTATCGAGTTGCGGGAGTCCCTGCCGGGAAACCCCCCGCCCGTTCCCCCCGGGGAATCTGAATAATTCTCTCCCGGTTCCGTCATATAGACCGAAAGCCGCCGGTATCGGACCGGCGGGAAAAAGGGAGGAAGATCGATGAAAAAATTCACGGCCGCGCTGATCCTGGCCGGGTTCTGCCTCGGCCTGGCCCCGGCCTCACCGGCCGACACGCTTAACGTCCAGGTGAGGACCGGCAAGCTCAGGGAGCAGCCCTCGTTTTTGGGCCGGATCGTCGCCGAGGTGTCCTACGGGGACAGCCTGCGGATCCTGCGGGAACAGGGTGAGTGGCTGATGGCGCGGACCTCCGCCGGGCGGCAGGGCTGGATCCACTCCTCGGCCCTGACCGACGACGAGATCGTCCTCTCTGCCGGGACGGGGGAGGTCGCCACCGGGGCCTCCGGCGACGAGCTGGCCCTGGCCGGCAAGGGTTTCAACGCCCAGGTCGAGGCCGAGTACCGGGCCCAGAACCGGGAGATCGATTTCGCCTGGGTCGACCGGATGGAGAAGTTCATCGTCTCCCCGGAGGAGATGGCCGGGTTTCTCAGGATGGGGCAGGTGACTCCCCCCTCCGGAGGTGCCCGGTGAAGCGGCGGAGCCGGCGGTGGGCGGCGGCCGTGATCATCCCGGCCGCCCTCGTCCTGGGCGGCTGCAAGGTGATCGAGGATCTCGGCGAACTGGGGGGGCAGGTCGGGCAGGCGACGGGGACGATGACCGAGGAGCAGGCCGAGTCTTTGGGCCGGGTGACCAAGGCGGTGGCCAAGACTTTCGCCGACATCACCCCGGAGCAGGAGTACTACATCGGCCGGGCGGTGGCGGCCACGGTGGTCAACACCTACCGGCCCTACGACCTGGCGGCGGCCAACCGCTATCTCAACCTCCTCGGGCAGACTTTGGCCCAGGCCTCGGACAAGCCGGAGACCTTCGGCGGTTACCACTTCCTGATTCTCGACTCCGACGAGATCAACGCCTTCGCCGCCCCCGGGGGATTCATCTTCGTCTCCCGGGGTATGATCCGCCTCTGCCGGAGCGAGGACGACCTGGCGGCGGTCCTGGCCCACGAGGTCGGCCACGTCCAGCATCTGCACGGGCTGCGGGCGATCAAGTCGAGCCGTCTGACCTCCGCCCTCACCATCCTCGCCGCCGAGGGGGCGAAGACCTTCGGGGGAAAGGAACTGGCCGAGCTGACCGAGGCCTTCGAGGGGTCGATCAGCGATATCACCTCGACGATGATGAACAGCGGTTACGCCCGGTCTTACGAGCGGGAAGCCGACCGGGCGGCGGTGACGATAATGAAGCGGGTCGGCTATGACCCCAACGGCCTGATCGCGATGCTCAGGCAGATGAAGAAAGACCTCAAGCCCGGCGGGCTCGACTTCGCCAAAACCCACCCCGACCCCGAGGACCGGATCCGGGAGATCGAGGAAGAGCTTGGCGGGTATACCCCCGTCCGGTCTCCGGCCTCCCGGCAGGAAAGGTTCGAGAGAAACCTGAAGGGGGTTTAGGGATTGGGGAATGGGGAACAGTAATCAGTAATCGGTAATCAGTAATCGGTGACGGGATTATCCAAGAGTCCGGCGGAGAAGAAGGTTCTCCGGGGGGCCGCGATCGGGGTGGCGGCGGCGGCCCTGGCCCTGGCGGCCTGGCATCTCGGGCTCTTCGACCGCTGGGAGGCCGCCTCCTGGAGCTGGCGGGTCCGCTGGTTCGCCCGCCCGGGCCCGGAGACCGGCCGGATCAAGCTGATCCTCCTCGACCAGGCCAGCCTCGATTGGGGGAAGAACGAACTCGGCCTCTCCTGGCCCTGGCCCCGGGAGGTTTACGCTCCCCTGATCGACTTCTGCCGGCGGGGCGGGGCGCTCTCGGTCGCCTTCGACGTCCTCTACACCGAGCCCTCCGACCGCCACAGCGCGTCCCAGGATATCGCCCTGGGGGAGGCGATCGGCCGGTCGCCGCCCTTCGCCGCCGCCCTGGCCCTGAGCCGGACCACCGGGGGAGTGACCGCCTGGCCGCAGAATATAGCCGACCCCGGCCTGGAGATCGCCGGGCTGGAAGACTGGCTGACCGGGGAGCGGGCACAGTCCCTGGTCTATCCCCGGGCCTCCTTCCCGATACCCGAGGTGACGGGCAACGCCGCCGTCCTGGGATCGGTGACCGGGGAGCCCGACCCCGACGCCATCTTCCGGCGGTCCGCCCTCTTCTCCCTCTTCGACGGAAGGGTCCTCCCCACCCTGGGGACGGCCGCCTTTCTCGCCCCCCGGATCGCGGGCGGGGTGGAGATGGAGATATCCGGGGAGATCTTCCGGATCGACGGGATCCCCGTCCCCCTCGACCGGGAGGGGAAGGCCCTGATCCGCTTCCGGGGGGAGACCTCCCTCTATGAGCCTTTCAGCGCCGCCGGGGTCATCCAGTCAGAGCTCCTCCTCCGGGAGGGGGCGGAGCCGCTCATCGACCCGGAAACCTTCCGGGACTGCTACGTCCTCTTCGGCTTTTCCGCCCCCGGGCTCCTCGATCTCCGTTCGACCCCGCTCTCCCCGGTCGCCCCCGGGGTCCTGATCCACGCCGCCGTCCTCGACAACCTGCTCGCCGGGGATTTCCTCCGCGAGTGTCCGCCGCCGGCGGTGGCGGTCTCCCTGCTCCTCCTCGCCCTGCTGGCCGCCGTTGCCGTCTCCCTGACGGCCCGGGCCTGGCAGGGCGGGGTCCTGGCCCTGGTCTTTATCTCCCTGCCCTGGGTGATCGGTTTCGCCGCCTACGGGGCCGGGTACTGGTGGCCGATCGTCGCCGCCGAGGCCGCGACCGTCCTCGCCCTGGCCGGGGCGCTCCTGGTCAACTACGCCGTCGAGGGCCGGCAGAAGGCCTTCATCAAGGGGGCCTTCAAGCATTACCTTTCCGGGGCGGTGATCGAACAGCTGATCGAAAACCCCGACCAGCTCCGGCTGGGCGGGGAACGCAAGGAACTCTCGATCTTCTTCTCCGACATCCAGAAGTTCTCCACCTTCTCCGAGAAGCTCGATCCCCCGACCCTGATCGCCCTCCTCAACGACTTTCTCTCCGATATGACCGAGGTCATCCTCGAGGAGGAAGGGACGCTCGACAAGTACATCGGCGACGCCATCGTCGCTTTCTGGAACGCCCCCCTGAGCCAGGGCAACCACGCCCGGAGGGCCATCCGGACGGCCCTGCGCTGCCAGAAAAAGCTCGCCGCCCGGCGGAAGGAATTCCGGGAGCGCGCCGGGGTCGACCTTTTTATGCGGATCGGGGTCCATACCGGCGAGGTGGTGGTCGGAAATATGGGGTCGCGCGAACGGTTTGACTACACGGTGCTCGGCGACGCCGCCAACCTCGCCTCCCGGCTGGAAGGGGCCAACAAGGCCTTCGGGACCTACCTGATGGTCTCGGCCGCCTCCTGGGAGGCGGCCGGGGGGGCCTTCTCCGGCCGGGAGCTGGGGAAGATCCGGGTGGTGGGGAGGAAGACCCCGGTCACCGTCTTCCAACCCTGGGGGGATAAGGGGGAGAAGCCGCCCCGGGAGTGGGATTTGTTTGCCCGGGGACGGGATCTATGCTATAGAGGCGCCTGGAAGGAAGCCCTCGGGATCCTGGAGGAGCTCAAGGACGATCCCCCGTCCTGCGTCTACGCCGAGCGCTGCCGGAAACTGCTGGCGGAGCCCGAAGCCGCCTGGGACGGGATCTGGAACCTGACCGAGAAGTAATCTTTATGAAGATCACCTTTTACGGCGTCCGGGGGACCAGTCCGGTCACCCAGCCCGACTTCGCTGGATTCGGCGGGGAGACCACCTCGATCTTGGTCGAAGGGGAGGCGGGGGAGACCATCGCGATCGACGCCGGGACCGGGCTCCGCGAGCTGGGCCGGGACCTGGAGAAGAAGTCCCGGGACGGCTCGGAGCTGCTCTTCCTGATGACCCACTACCACCTCGACCACCTGATGGGGCTCCCCGCTTTCGCCCCGCTCTACCGGGAGGGGACCTCCCTGACCATCGCCGCCCCCCGGAAGAAGGGCAGGACCCCGAAGACGGTGATCTCCCGGATCTTCTCCGCCCCCCTCTGGCCGCTCCAGATCGATAAGATCCCCGCCCGGATCGACTTTCTCACCCTGGCTGCCTCCTCCGCTTCCGCGGCTTTCTCCCGCGGGGGGCTGCGGGTGACCTGGGCCCCGCTCCACCACCCCGGCGGCTCGACCGCCTACCGGATCGACGAGCCGGCCACCGGCGGATCCTTCGTCTTCGCCACCGACGTGGAGTGGCGGGAGTCCTCCCCGGCGGAGCGGAAAGCCTTTCTCCGCCTCTGCGGCGAACCCGGCCCCCCCGGACTGCTCGCCTTCGACGGCCAGTACGGGGAGAAGGATTACCCCCGTTTCCGTGGCTGGGGGCACAGCACCCGGCAAGACGCCGTCGAGGCGGCCCGGCTGGCCGGGGTGAAGCGCCTGCTGGTCATCCACCACGACCCCGCCAATAATGACCTGACCCTGGCGGCGGCGGAGAAGAGGCTCATCAAGGTCCGCCCGGACGCCCGGTTGGCCCGGCAGGGGACCGTCGTCCGGTTGGGTGGGAAATCCGCGGAGAGGAAGAGAAGGGGAAAGAAATGAACGCCTATCTCCCGGTCATCCTCAAGGTCGTCTTCTTTTTCGCCCTGACCCTGATCGCCTTTCTCCTCACCGGGCCCGTCCGGCGCTGGAGCCAGCCGGGCGGGGAGGAGGAGAAGGGCTGGGGCCGGGCGCTGCGCTTCCTGGCCGGAAGGGTCGCCTTCCCCCTGGCCGTCCTGGTCCTCACCCGGCCCTTCTATTACGCGGCGGACGCCCTCTGGACTGTCCGCCTGCCGGCGGCCTATCTCTCCGGCTGGCTGTCCTTCTGGGCGGCGCTGCTCCTTCTCAACATTCTCGAGGCCCTGGCGATCCAGGTTTACAGCCTCCGGGGTCGGTCCTTTCCCATCCCCTCGCTGCTCCGGAACATCATCCGCTTCGTCTATCTCCTCCTCGCCCTCTTCGCCATCCTCCGCTTCGGCCTGAAGATCGATATCTCCCCGCTGCTGGCCTCGACCGCCCTGCTCACCGCGGTGATCGGCTTCGCCCTCCAGGGGGTGCTCGGCAACCTCCTGGGCGGGATGTCGCTCCACCTCACCCGCTCGATGGTCCCCGGGGACTGGATCCGGGTCGGGGACGACGAGGGGCGGGTGGTGGCGACCAACTGGCGGGAGACCCGCCTGCGGACCCTGGGCGGGCATACCATCGTCGTCCCCAACAGCATCGTCTCCTCCTCCGTGGTCCGCAACCTCTCCACCCCGACCCCGGTTCGCCGCCACCAGATCAACGTCGGCGCCAGCTACTCCGACGCCCCCGGCGAGGTGATCGCCGCCCTGGAGTCCGCCGCCGGCCAGGTCCCCGAGGTCCTGCGGCGCCCCAAACCCTCCGCCTACGTGACCGAGTACCAGGATTACGGGATCAACTACGTGCTCCGCTACTGGTCGAAGCGCTACTTCGACCGGGTCCCGATCGACGGCGATGTCGGGCGGATGATCTGGTACGAGTTCAAGCGGCGGGGGATCGAGATCCCCTTCCCGATGAGCGACAAGCTCCTCAACGACTTTATGGCCGTGGTCTACCGCCAGCGGAAGCTCCCCCCCGAGGACGGGGAACTGGAGCGGAGGGGGCGGGTCCTGGCCGGCTCCGCGCTCTGGAAGGAGCTCCTGGTCGACCGGGAGGGCAAACCCCTCCTCGACCGGGAGGACGCCGGCCGGCTGGCCGCGGACCTGCGGTTCGTCCGCTACACCGACGGGGAGACCCTCTTCAGACAGGGCGAGGCGGGGGAGAACTGCTATGTCGTGGTCCGGGGCAAGCTGAAGGTCTCGGTGGCCGGGGAGGAGGGTGTCGCGGCCCACGAGATCGAGATCGGGGAGCGGGGTCTGGTCGGGGAGATGAGCCTGCTGACCGGTTTCCCCCGGACTGCCACCGTTTCCGCCGCCGGCGAGACCGAGCTGCTGGAAGTCAACCGGGCGGCCTTTACCCGCCTGCTCGGCCTGCGGCCCGAGATCCCGGAAAAGCTGGCCGACCTGGCCGCCGAGCGGGCCGAGAAGAACGCCGCCGCCCTCGAACAGTTCCAGGCCCGGCGGAAAGAAGACCTCTCCGCCTCCCTCAAGCGCGAGAACATCCTCAAGCGCTTCCTCCGCTTCCTTCACCACTAATTCCGGGGACACAATACTTAATTATTCGAGTTAAGTACTGTGTCCCCGGAATTATTTTCTCTTGACTGCCATAAATATATATGGTATTTTTCCCGCGGAGAATAAAAAAGGGGGAACGGTTATGACCGAGATATTGACCGAACGGCAGCGGGCGGTGCTGGAGTTCATCATCACCCGGCGGGCGGAAGGAAAGCTCCCGCCTACCATCGACGAGATCCGCCGTCACTTCCGCTGGCGGGCGGTGGGGACGGTCCAGGGCCACCTCAAGGCCCTGGAGGCCAAGGGCTACCTTGCCCGATCCCGGTCCGCCCGGGGGATCAAGGTCCTCCAGGATCCCCGGGCCGAGGAGGCTCAAGAGTCCGGGATCTGGTCTCCTTCCCGGATCGCCGGCGAGCGGGGAGGGGTCCCGGTCCCTCTCCTCGGCGAGGTCGCCGCCGGCCGGCCGATCCTGGCGGCGGAACAGGTGGAGGAGGAGTGGATCCTCGACGAGAAGCTCACCCGGGGGGAGAAGACCTTCCTCCTGCGGGCCCGGGGGGAGAGTATGACCGGGGCCGGGATCAACGACGGCGACTACCTCCTGGTCCGCCCCCAGTCGGCGGCCGACAACGGCGAGATCGTGGTCGCGATGCTCGAGGACGAGGTGACGGTGAAGCGGTTTTACCGGAAGGGGAAGAAGATCGAATTGCGGGCCGAGCACCCCGCCTTCCCTCCCATCCGTTGCGCCCCGGGGGAGAAGGACCTGGCCGTCCTGGGCCGGGTGGTGGCGGTTTTGCGCAGGTACTGATTTAAATCGCTATCGGGATCGCTATCGCTATCGGGATCGAAAAATTGCTTTTTTGTCGTCCCGGCGACAGCTAAATCGCCCGGAAGCAAACCAGACCCCTTCCGGTTCAGCCGGCAGGTGAATCAGTTCAAAAGCTAATGAAGAGGAAGCAGTCTCGCCGCGTGGTCTTCATCCGTTCCCCGCTTAAAGCGGCCCCGGATTTGGGGAAATTCCTCGCCCTCCTCGAGGAGTACGCCCCCCGGGTCGAGTACCGCTCCGGCTGCTCGGCCTACCTCGAACTGCCGGGAGAGTGGGGGAGGGGGGATGACCCCCTGGACAAGATCGTCCGCCTGGGGCGGGAGCTGGCCGAACTGGGGATCCCGGCCGCCCTCGGACTGGGCTCGAGCAAGTTTATGGCCCGGGCCGCCGCCGAGCTCTCCGGAGCCGGGGAGGCGCTCCGGGTCCTCCCCCAGGGCGAGGGCGACCTCCTCCGGGGGCTGACGGTCGAACGCTGGCCGGGTCTGCGGAGGAAGACCGTCTCCCGGCTCTTCCGGTTGGGTATCCGGAGGGTGGGGGACCTGGCCGCAGTCGATCCCTCCTGGGTGAAGCGGGCCTGGGGCAAGCCGGGGTTGGCCCTGCGGGAGCAGGCCCGGGGCTTCGACCCCCGCCCGGTGATTCGCCGGATACCGGCAACCGATATCTCCGATCTCCTCCCCCCGCCCCGGCTCTTCCCGCCCCAAACCAAGTCCGATAAGCTGACCGTCCTGAAGCAGCTGGCCGCCTTCCTCCGCCGCCGCCACGGCCCCCGGGCCGCCGTCCGTCCGAACCCCCGCTCCGGGCGGCTCTGATTGTTCGGAGACTGTTCTCCGGCTATCAACTCTGCCGCGCCCGCCCAAGCCGGGTTTGTCAATGGAGAGGCCCTTGTCCGGACCGGTCGGTTGGGGTAAAGGCGAAGGTAAAGGCGCGTTTCCCGGCTGATGTCATCCAATAGCTCCCCTCAGCAAGATTAATCTTGCTCCGGAACCCCCTTTCCGCTAGGCTGTTATCGGGAACAAAACAGCCTCTCCGCCCGGTGATCCCCGGAGATAAAAAGCCCCCCAATATGATAGAATATTTTCTATGTTTTCCGAATTCGTAGCGGAAAATATTCAATATAATAGAAAAAGTTCCGCTCAATTAATAGTAGTAGTTAAAGGAGATTAACGATGAAAAATATGAATATTCTATTAATTGTAATGCTCATTGGTACAATATCGGGTTGCGGTCCGTCGCAATCTAACATTCCAAAAGAATTAATTGGAGAGTATTGCACTATTCAATTTAACAGAGCTTCACTGGGTAGTGCGCGTTTGGTGGATCCAACCATGGATGTTTCGAATGGATCAAGTGTTTCTATATCAGGTGATATCGTAAAGATTGATTCGGATTGGATTGTAGCGAAATACGAAAAAAAACTACTCTACATTCCCATGAAGTCCGTATTGCTGATTGAGAAACAAAAATTACTTAAGTAAAACTGCTAACCAAGCGCTCAAGCAGACCGGAAGGGATAATGCTACTATTAAACGTTTTTAGCATTGCTGGATTTTTCCGGGGTAGCATGGTTCTTTAGTCGGCCTCTTCCGGTCGCTTAGCTCGGCGTTGGGTTGCAGGAAGAAGCTGAAACAGAAAGGAGAACGCGATGCCGTTCGCGATAAACACGGAGGGACTTTCATATGATTGAACCTACCGTATTCACCTGGGCCTTAAGCATAATCGGGATAATTATATACACTCCCACGATGTACCTTGAATACCTGGCCGCGTTTAAACCGGACAGCCAGAAGACCAAGGATCTGCTGGTTGGCAAGGGGCAGGATTATCCGGACAAAACCTACGCGGCTTTTTGCCGGGGGCATGGCTGGGCTGATCTGATCATATTCTTCTTCGTACTGGCCGGATGTGTTGGTGTTCTGTTGGGTCATCGATGGGGATATATTTTCTGGTTCGCGGGCGCCGGAGTCACCCTGTATGCGCATACCTTGTTGTTATTCTTGGAAGGCAAACACATTTTTAATGATTGGGGGCCCTTGGCGTTTTTCACCTACGGTTGGGCTCTCTGGGTCTACTGGGCGGTGATTGTTTTGTTCTACAGCTTCGGCCGCCTTCATTGAGGGAATGTCCGCGGCGGGGCCGCGCCTTCGATATTTGATGTTTAACTAATTGATATTGCTCATTTCATACGGTTCTGCCGGCACTCAGAGACGTGCTGGCGGCGGATGCCAAATCGTCGACGGCCCGGAAGCTCAACGGCCTGATTGAGCCGCAGCTTGATGCCTACGACAAACTCAAGGCCGAATATGGGCTGTCGCAGGAGGAGTTAGACCGACGTCTGACCGAAGTGGCCAACCTCAGTCCGGATTGAGCGGGGTGAAGAGAGGAGACAGAGGAAATGATACCCGACCCTGCACACTTCGCAGCAGAATGGATCGATGCGTGGAACTCACACGACTTCGACCGGATACTCAGTCACTACGCGGACGATGTTGAAGTGACTACCCCAATGATTAAGGTCGCAATGGGGATTGCCGACGGCACAGTTCGAGGGAAGGACGCAGTCAGGCAGTACTGGAGAGCGGCTCTCCGGAAGTTTCCCGATCTCCATTTCGAACTGGTGGAAACGACGCAAAGCGTCGATTCCATTGCCCTGTATTACAAATCCGTTATGGGCAAGATGGCAATCGAAACGATGTTCTTCAACCACGAGGGCAAGGTGAACAAGGTCATCGCCTACTACAACTGAGGCTCCAATCGCCGATAGGCATTAACAAGGAGGAGTGCAATGAAACTGCTTAATTGGGAAGAGCTCGAACATCTTACCAAGGAAAATCGCAAGAAAATACTCAATCAATGCCAATACAGAGCATTATTGCAATGGCAACTCTGGGTCGGATGCATACTTCTCTTTTCCGGCGCCGTTTTTTGGGGAAGTGAATTAGGCCCTGTTATTAATTCAGCATTCAATATTTCCTGGGGCCATCTCCTGCTGGATGGATTGATGGGACTAATCTCTTTTTGCTTATGGTTACCGCTCCTTGATTATTACGCGAAAAGGCATCTTCATCGATATATGCCTAGTCATCTTCCCGCGCAAAGCCGGGGGCAGGGTAGGGTTTAATCGGCGAAGATATCTTTGCCCCGGATGATCTTCACCGCCTCTTCCCGCTGAGCAGGGGTGAGCGCCTGGAGGATCTCCCGGAGGTAGCGGACCTCCAGGGCCCGGGCTTCCCGGTCGGACTCCGCGGTCCGGGCCAGGTCTTCCCGGATCAGCTCGAAGTCGGGAGAGTCGGTGACTATCTCCGCCCAGAAGCGGTCGATCGCCTCCCGGTGGCCTGCTTTCAGCCCGGCCTGTTTCTCCCTGAGTTCGACGACCAGCCCGGTGACGGTCTCTTCCTGCTCCGGGGTCAGGTCCAGCCGCCGGGCGATCAGCTGGACCCGTCCTTCGGGCGACCCGATCTTCTTCAGGATCGCCCTGGTCCGGAGGTAGCCGCCGACGAAGAAGAGGTTGAAGCCGAGCGAGACCAGCAGGGCGATCAGGAGCAACCCGCGGGTTGATCTTTTCATATCAGGGACCCTCCCCGGCCGGGCCTTTCCCGGTTCAGGAGGCCGGATCCGGATTCACCGGCGGCGAAGAACCGGGCGCTTTCGGCCAGCCGCTGCTGGCCTATGACCGCCTCCCTCCCCAGCCGGAGGCCGGCGGCGGAGGCGGCGGCGATCGAGGCCGCTGCCGCCGTCCAGACCAGAGCTTTCTTCCAGTTTCCCCAGAGCGGTTCCAGGACCCGGGGTTGATCCGGGGAGAGAACGGTCTGGGCCCGGGCGAAGACCCGGGGTGGGACTTCGGGGAGCGGTTCCGCCCGGAGGGCCCGGAGGTCACGGATGGTTTCCAGGCAGGACGCGCAGGAGATCAAGTGTTTCTCGACTTCCCGGGTTTCGGCGGCGCTGGCGCGGCCGTCGAGATAGGCCGCCAGCAGCCCGGGTTCCGGGCAGGCGGTCTCTTCGGCCCGTTTTCGTCCCCGGCGGTAACGTTCCCAGAGCCGGGCTTCGCTTTCTGGTTGCTGTCGCGTCGTTGTCATATTTTTCTCCGTTAAGTTATACGCGTTTATCCCCGGAAACATCCCCGCAATTTTTTCAGCGACTTGTGCCGGGCGCTGCGGACCGTCTGGGGGGATATCCCGAGCAGGTCGCCGATCTCGGCGGGATCGAGGCCCCGGTCGAAGAGCAGATGGAGGACCAGTTCCTGGCGCGGGGTGAGGATCCCCGGGGGGATCGCTTCCGCGGCGGTCCCGGCGACCCGGGGCGGGACGGAGGCTCCGTCCCGGTCCTCGAGGGGGACCGCCGGGGGCTTTCGCCGGCGGAGGGAGTCCAGCGCTACGCTCCGGGCGACGATGCTCAGCCAGGTGACCGGGGACGAACGCTTCCGGTCATAGGTCTTGAGGAGACGGTAATCGCCCCGGACCAGCCGGAGGAAGACATCCTGGACCGCGTCCTCGACGTCGTCCCGGCCGGCTTCCCACCGGTAGGAGAGAAAGGTCTTCCGGACGGCGGAGTAGATGACCGGGGTGAACCGGTCGACGAAAGTTTCCCAGGCCTCCCGGTCCCCCCGGACCAGCTTCCGCAGGTTGATCTGATCGGCAGCCTTCACGGTCGCACCCGGTGGACAGGATAACGGCCCCGGGCCGATTATTCACGGAAAATATCTCCCGCGGGGATGCTTCCCGGCGAGCGGGCGTATAACCTTATACACGACAGATCGGAACCCGAGTCCGGTTGTGGCCGGCTCCGGGGTAAATACCAGGAGGAATGATAAATGAGAATACTAAGGAACAACGATTTGCCCGCCCCCCGCGGCAAACGGGGGAAGCCGGCCATCGCGGCGATCGTCCTGCTTCTGGCGGGGTTGGGGTTGGCCGGGAGAGCCGTCCCGGCGGTCTCCGACTACCGGCGGACGGAGATCGTCGACCTGACCGCCGGCGCCCGGGTCGACTGGTCGGCCGACGGGGAGTGGATCTACTTCGACCGCCGGGACCCGGAAGACTACTACTATGACGTTTACCGGATCCGTCCGGACGGCACGGATGAGAGCTGCCTGACCGACGGCCATCCGGACCTGCCCAACCGCCACCAGGGCAACCCTTCAATTCATCCGGGCGGGCGCTGGCTCCTCTTCCAGGTCGAGCAGGAGTCACACTTCGAGGCCGACTGGGATTACAACCCCTGCAAACCCGGCGGGGGATACTTCAACGACCTCTACGTAATGGACCTGGAGTCCGCCGCTCCGCGCGACGTCTATCCCCTGACCGGGGTCAGCTCCGTCCTGTCCCCGCCGGGGGGGAGCCTTCACGCCCATTTCAGCCGGGACGGGGCCCGCCTGCTCTGGGGAGACCTGGAGGCGGTCGGGGGACGTTTCGGCGATTGGCGGCCGGCGGTCGCCGACTTCGTGACCGAGCCCGTGCCGCGCCTGGAAAACCACGATTACCCCCAGCCGGGCGAGAACCGGCTCTGGTACGAGACCCACTCCTGGGAACCGGGCGACCGCCGGGTGCTCCACTCCGCCGCCCCGCTCCCCGGGATGGACGGCTTCGCCGGGGACATCTGCCTGACGGATCTCTCCGGCCCGGAGGAGACCGTCCGCCTGACCCGGACCTCGGGGATCGGGGGGGAGGACGCCGAGTGGGACGAGCACGGTCATTTCTCCCCTTCCGGCGACGTCATCTCCTGGATCTCCAGCCGGGGGTACGGGATCCATCCCGAGGACGATTTCTGGCGGGGCTGGCTGGTCACCGACCTCTGGCTGATGAACCCGGACGGATCGGGGAAGCGACAGGTGACCTTCTTCAACGTCACCGGCCACGACGACTTCATCCCCGGCGAGGTAGCCTGCGCCGACAACAGCTGGAGTCCGGACGGCCGCGCCCTGGCCCTGACCGTCTATGAACGGGGATCCAATTCCACCGGGATCAAGCTCGTCCGTTTCGCCGGCCGTCCCGGCCCCGGGGGAGGGGACTACGACGGGGACGGGACCTCGGATATCGCGGTCTTCCGGGAAAGCTCCGGCCTCTGGGCGATCCGGGGGAAGAGCCGGATATATTTCGGGAGAGCCGGCGACCGGCCGGTCCCGGGGGATTACGACGGCGACGGCACCACCGACCCGGCCGTCTTCCGGCCGGACTCCGGCCTCTGGGCCCTGCGGGGGGTCACCCGGGCGTATTTCGGGAGCTTGGCCGATCTCCCGGTCCCGGGGGATTACGACGGCGACGGGACCGGCGATCTCGCGATCTTCCGCCCGGGATCGGGTCTCTGGGCGGTCCGGGGGGTGAGCCGGTTCTACTTCGGAGGAGGTTACGACCGACCTGTCCCCGGCGATTACCGAGGCGACGGGATCCGGCAGGCCGGAATCTTCCGGCCGGGATCGGGGCTCTGGGCCCTGCGGGGGACGACCCGGTTCTACTTCGGCGGCACCGCCGACCTCCCCGTTCCCGGCGACTACGACGGGGATGGGAACCGGGAGCCGGCGATCTTCCGGCCCTCGACCGGGCTCTGGGCGGTCCCCGCGGTTACCCGGCTCTACTTCGGGGGAGGTACCTTTTCGGCTTCCCCGACCGACTACGACGGCGACGGCACCGGGGACGTCGGGCTCTTCCGCTCCCTCGACGGCCTCTGGGCGGTCCGGGGAGTCACCCGCCTTTACTTCGGCCGTACCGGGGACCAGGCGGTCGTCCGGGGCGGGAACAACTGAATACCTGCATTTTGCCCGCCAAACCGTCGGCGGCGAAAAAGTAGCATAGACATTCCTGTCTGTGCGGCCTCGGGGCACAGGCAAGAATGCCTCTGCTACTCTGCCGGCCGGCAGAGTGGCAGAGCACGTGTTCGGAGGATGAAAAATTCAGGGAATAGCCAATACCCAATAAGGAATATCCGATGAAGATTGTGGATGGAATAATCAAGATCTCGAGTATCTTTTGGATGATTCCGGCGCTGACGGCGGTCGCCGGAGCGGCCGGCCCGCCGGCCCGGACGGGGGAGGTGAAGATCCGGATCGTGGCCGAGTTCGGCAAGAGCCTCGACTGGCATCACCGGCTCAACCGGATCGCCTCGGCCCGCCTGGGGAAAGACGGCTACTACGACGTCTTCACGATGAACCCGGACGGCGGCGACGTCCGGGTGCTTACCGATTCAACGGACGGCTGCCCGCAAAAGAACAACGGCAACCCCTGCTTCCATCCCTCGGGGAAATATCTCGTCTTCACCGGCCAGAACGAACGGCTCCCCGACGGCGACCGGGCCGTGCGGCGGGCGGCCGTCCCGGGGTCGGGGCTGGGAGCGGATCTCTTCCTGGTCGACATCGACGGGCGGAAGGTCAGTCAACTGACCGACTATCCCCTGGTCCGTCCCCTCCGGGCGGTCATCCACCCCCAGTTTTCCCCGGACGGCAGGAAATTGGCCTGGTCGGAACGGGTCCGCCGGGGCGAGAGCTGCGGGGGCGGGTGGGTGATCCGGATCGCCGATTTCCAGGAGGGCGATCCCCCCGCCCTGGAGAACATCGTCACCCTGGAGCCCGGCGAGCGGGACTGCTTTTACGAGGCGCACGATTTCTCCGCCGACGGCCGCCGGCTGCTCTTCTCCTCCAACCTGGAGGAGGGCCAGCCGCACACCGGGCTGGACATCTACGAACTGGACCTGGAGTTCGGGAAGACCGCCCGGCTGACCCGTACGGACCGGGCCTGGGACGAGCACGCCCACTACTCGCCCGACGGGAGCAGAATCGCCTGGATGTCCAGCGCGGGCTTGGAGATCGACTACGGCCCGGAGGAGGGAAAGGGAACGACCTGGGGCCGGCACCTGAAGACCGAGCTCTGGCTGATGGACGCCGACGGCACCAATCCCCGGCAGCTGACCCATTTCAACACCCCGGGTCACCCGGAGCACGTCCCCGGCGCGCGCTGCATCGTCTCGGACAGCGCCTGGTCCCCCGACGGGAAGAGCCTGATCGCCTGCGTCGCCTGGGCGAAAGGACTGAAGCGGGGGGTCAAGCTGGTGCTGATCGAACTGCCCTGAGCCGGGCCATCAGCTGATAGGTCCGGTCTTTCACCGCTTCCAGCACCGCCCTCACCTCGGCCGGGGAGAGGACCTCCGGAAGCCGCCTTCCCCGCTTGGCCCTGACGGTCTTGCCCATATCCGACAGGTCTCGATGCAGGACATCCCGAAAGAAGAGAAGGAGGGCTTTGAAAGTCTGATTCTGCGTCGCCGCCGCTGATGCTGAATGTTGGCCGCAAAAATTATAGAAATAGCTCTTGCTGATGTGTTGCATATGTGAGACACTTATAGTATGAACAAATCAGCCATAGTACATGCCAGGATTGAGCCCCAGACGAAGAAAAAGGCTGAGGGGGTGCTGAAAAAGCTGGGAATGACCCCCACCGAAGCAATCCGCCTTTTTTACCGGCAGATTTGCCTTCGTGAAGGCCTGCCTTTCAGGGTCGTGATTCCGAATAAACTCACCGCAGAAACCCTGGATAAAAGTTCTCGGGGACAGGATGTTCATTCTTTTGACTCTCTGGAAGAGATGTTTGAAAGCTGGGAAAAATGAAGCGGGTTTCTCAAACCACCCAGTTTGCCAGAGATATTAAAAAGATGCGCAGGCGGGGCAAAGATCTCGAAAAACTAAAATCCATTGTCACCAAGCTTGCCCGGGATAAATGGCTTGAACCCAAACATCGAGATCACCGCCTCACCGGACCCTGGAAAAATTGCCGCGATTGCCACATCGAGCCCGACTGGATTTTAATTTATTCGGTTGATTCCCAATCTTTCCGCTTGGAACGTACCGGTTCTCACAGCGATCTTTTCAAATAATCCCCGGCGGCCAACCAACCGCTCCACCCGACTTTTGTCCGCCATACGGCGGCCAGAAGCGGGTGATCTCGCCGTTCTGCCCCGAAGAAATGATTTGCCCGTGTATCCCATATGTGGTACAGTGTAGCTGAACGATGGAGGTGATACTATGAGCAAGACAGCTATGGTTCGGGCCCGAGTTGAGCCCGATCTCAAGACCCGTGCCGAGACCGTATTCCACCGCCTGGGACTGAACGCGACACAAGCCATCACGATGTTCTACCGCCAGGTTGAACTGCGTGACGGGCTCCCCTTCGATGTCGTTGTTCCCACATCCACCACGAAGCGGACGCTTGAGGCCTCCGAGGCGGGACATGACCTCGTCGTCTGCGAGGACGCAGATGATATGTTCCGGAAACTTGGGATCTGATGTGTACACGCCCGTCTTCACGAAGCAGTTCGAGAAGGACACCAAACGGTGTGTCCGCCGCGGTAAAAATATGGAGAAGTTCAAGATTCTTGTCCGCACACTGCTTTCCGGCAAACCTCTGGACCCGATCCACCGTGACCACAAGCTATCAGGCAATCTCATCGGCAGACGCGATTGCCATATTGAGTCGGACTGGGTTCTGATCTACCGGATCGAAGGAAGGAGCCTTGTCTTCGAGCGAATGGGAACTCATTCGGATTTGTTCAAAAAGTGACAGGCACAACAAAGCGTTGCGCAGCGAAGCGGAATACCGCACGCGAGAACGCAGACGTTTGGCAGAAAAAGAATCCTACTTGACGATCGTACCAATTATGGTACATTAGTATTGAATGAGCATCGGAGATATCAGACTTAACGTTGTTTTCTTCCGGACAAGCTCAGGGGCTGAGCCTGTCCGAAGGTGGTTGAAATCCTTGCCTGCGTCGCACAAGAAGGCAATCGGCGAGGACATCAAGACCGTGCAGTTTGGCTGGCCACTCGGGATGCCGTTGGTGGAGAAAATCAAGCCTTATCTGTGGGAGGTCCGGACCAAGGTGCCTGATGGGACTGCCCGAGTTCTATTCACCGTTGATGGACATATGATGATCTTACTTCATGGATTCATCAAGAAGACTAGAAAGATCCCTCAGAAGGAGATCAACACAGCCAGATCCCGACTCAGACAATATCAGGAGGCAGGCTCATGAAGAAGAACAAACATATTGGAAGTAGTTTTGACGACTTCCTTCACGAAGAAGGACTCCTCGCCGAAGCCGAGGCGATTGCCGTTAAACGCGTCATCGCGCACCAGATTCAGCAGGAAATCGCCGAACGCAATATTTCCAAGAGTACTCTGGCCCGCATGATGCAAACCAGCCGGTCTTCCCTCGATCGACTTCTCGATCCGGAGAATGCATCTGTCACCCTTCTCACCCTGGAAAGTGTTGCCCTTGCCCTCGGCAAGAAGTTGAAGGTTCAATTAGGCTAACTGCCGAACCAGTCGCTCCACTCGACTTTTAGTCGCTGTGCGGCGAGTAAAAGCGTGTGAGCTCATCGTGAACCTCAGGGGAAAACTGGAAAAGCCAAGCTATAATCCCCATCCCGGCAGCGATCGGGGTGGGGACGGGTGGCGAGGGGAGAAGGGGAAGTTATTATGACTGAAGAAAGCAAATCAATCCACGAGTTCGACTACGAATTGATCTGTGAATATTACGCCGGCTTGCAGCGGCAGGGGCCGGGCAGCCCCGAGGTGACGGTCAGGGCCCTGAGCTTCATCGACAACCTGACCGGCGGATCCCGCATCGCCGATATCGGCTGCGGTACCGGCGGCCAGACAATGGTGCTGGCCGAACACGCTCCGGGACGGATCACCGGGATCGACCTCTTTCCCGAATTTATCGACCTGTTCAACGAAAACGCCGGGAGGCTGAACCTCCGGGACCGGGTAAAAGGTATTGTCGCTTCGATGGACGACCTCCCCTTCCCCCCGGGAGAATTCGACCTGATCTGGTCGGAAGGAGCGATCTACAATATCGGCTTCGCCCGCGGACTGCGGGAATGGCGCAAGTTCTTGAAGCCCGGCGGCTATATCGCGGCTTCCGAGGCCTCCTGGTTCACCCCAACGCGTCCGGCCGAGATCGACGAGTTCTGGAAGGACGCTTACCCGGAGATGGATACCGTCTCCAACAAGGTCGCCCGGATGGAAGAAACCGGCTATATCCCGGTCGCGACATTTATCCTTCCGGAAAATTGCTGGACCGAACATTTCTATGACCCGCAAGTTGCCGCCCAGGAAAAATTTTTGAAAAAACATACCGGCAATCAAGCCGCCGAAGAACTCATAGCGAACCAGAGGCACGAAGCCGAACTGTATTACCGGTATAAAGAGTATTACGGCTATGTCTTCTATATCGGGAAGAAGATCTGACCGGAGGAAGGCGAATATGAAGGGTAACGTCGTCAAACTGCCGGATCCGGAGAAACACCTTGATTTCCCCTTGATGGAGGCGCTGGAACGGAGGCGCTCGATCCGGAGATGGAGAAACCTTGCCCTGTCCGAACGGGAACTGTCCAATCTCCTCTGGGCGGCCTGCGGAGTCACCAGGGAAAAGTCCGGCAAGGTCAAGTGCAAGCGGACGGCCCCTTCGGCGTGCAATTCGCAGGAGATCAGGGTGTACGTGATCGCGGAAGAGGGGGTGTTCCTCTACGACGAAGAGAATCACCAATTAGTCAAAACCGTCGCCCGGGATATCCGGAAAGAGATCGGCACCCAGAAGATGATGAAGTCCGCCCCGCTGGGTCTGGTCTTCGTGGCCGACCTGACCAGGATGAAGAGCCCTTTTTTGCGGAGCCGGGAGGCGAAGCGGTTCTCGGCCTGGGTCGATACCGGCTATGTCAGCCAGAATGTTTACCTCTACTGCGCCGCCGCCGGCCTGGGGACGGTGGTCCTCTCCCTGGTGGCCCGGGATAAACTGCACAATTTGATGAAATTGAAGGAGGAGGAGAAGATCGTGCTGACGCAGGCCGTCGGGCCTGTGGAGTAATCTTCGAGCCCATCTACGGCCGCCGCGGCGGAGATGGCGACGAGTGAACAGGATGATCCCGGGCCGGGAAGCCCGGGAGATTTTTTTTGCGGTTGTTTACCATAAATAAATATGGTATATGGAGGAGGAAGTTAGTTACATCCGGGGCGGCCGGGCACGGTATCGAGAAACCCGTTCCGGCCGGACCGGGCACTGGAGAAGCGGATGTGTTCGCGCAGCTGAATTGCCGGAGTTATTACTCCTTCTTGCGGGGGGCGGGGTCGCCGGGCGAGCTGGCCCGGCGGGCGGCGGAGCTGGGGATCGAAGCTCTGGGGCTGGCCGACCGGGACGGGGTTTACGGCGCGGTCGAATTTTACCTGGCCTGCCGGGAGGCGGGGGTGAAGCCGGTCCTGGGGGCGGAACTGACCGAACCGGGGGAGGGGGGAGAGGGACTCAGCGCGGTCTTGCTGGCTCGGAACCGGGAGGGCTGGGCCGGGGTCTGCCGCCTGGTCACCGAGCGCCAGCTGTCCGCGGACTTCTCCCTCCCGCGGGCGGTGGCGGCGGCGGGGGAGGGGGGGGATATCTTCGTCCTCACCCCCTTCCCGGGGCTGGTCCCCGATCCGGCGCCAAGGACCGTCTTCCTGGCGGCCGGACCGGGTCTGGGAGCCGGCCGGCGGCGGGAACTGGCCCGGGCGGCCAAGGAACGGGGGATCCGGATCGCCGCGGCCGGGCCGGTCCTCTTCCCCCGGCGCTCCGACTTTTTCCTCGCCCGCCTCCTGAACGCCATCCGGACCAGGACCCCGCTGCCTTCCCCGCCGCCACCCCCGCCCCGATGGTGGTGGCTGAGAGGCGAGCGGGAGGAGGCGGCCGGGCTTGACGACTTTCCGGGGGCGGTTAAGATCGCGGGGGAGATCGCCGCGGAGTGCCGGTTCGAGCCGGAACTCGACCGGCTCATCCTGCCCCGCTGCCCGCTCCCGGCCGGAGAGTCGGCCGGCTTTCGGCTGCGGGCTCTCTGCCTCCGGGGCGTCCGGCGCCGCTACCGGAAGGTCCCGGCGGGGCTGCGGGCGAGGCTGGAGAAGGAACTGGCGATCATCGGGGACCTGGGGATGGCCGATTACTTCCTCCTGGTCGAGGAGATCGCCGCCTTCGCCCGGAGCCGGGGGATACCCACCCTCGGCCGGGGCTCGGCCGCCGCCAGCCTGGTCTGCTACCTCCTGGCGATCACCGGCGTCGACCCGCTGAAACATAACCTCTACTTCGAGCGTTTCCTCAACCGGGCCCGGACCGACCCCCCGGACATCGACCTCGATTTTCCCACCAACCGGAGGAAGGAGGCGATCGATTGGATCTACCGACGGTTCGGGAGAGACCGGACGGCGACCCTCTCGACGACGATCCGCTTCCGGGGGCGCTCCGCCCTGGGGGAGACCGCCCGGGCCCTGGGGATGAGCGAGGCGGCCGCCCGGTCCCTGACCCGGCAGCTCCCCTTCTTCGCCTCGCTCTCCGAACCCGAACACCTCCGGTCGCAATACCCGGAGTGCCGGAACCTCCCCTGGGGGAAGGGGTGGTTCCGCGACCTGCTGAAGACCGCCGGGCGGCTGGAGGGGATCCCCCGCCACCTCTCGGTCCATCCCGGCGGGGTGGTGATCGCTCCCGGCCCCCTGACCGACCACCTGGCCCTGGAGAGGTCCGGCGGAGGGGTGGTGGTCACCCAGCCGGATATGTACGCCGTGAAGAGGCTGGGACTTTTGAAGATCGACATCCTCGGCCAGCGGTCCCTGGCGGTGGTCGAGGACGCCGTCCGGGAGATCCGGGCCGCCGGAATCCCCCTCGACCTGGAGAGGACCGACCCCGAGGATGACCGGAAGACCGGGGACCTGCTGGCGGCGGGGCGGACGGTCGGCTGCTTCTACATCGAGTCGCCGGTGATGCGTTCCCTCCTCCGGCGGCTCAAGTGCCGGGACTTCGCCACCCTGGTGGCGGCCAGCTCGGTGATCCGCCCCGGGGTCTCCTCCACCGGCTGCGCCGACCGCTACGTGGCCCGCAAGCGCGGCCGGGAGCGGGCGGAGCCGGTCCACCCCCTGGTCGACAGGATCCTGGCCGGGACCGAGGGGGTGATGATCTACCAGGAGCAGGTGATGCGGGTGGTGGTCGAGGCGGCGGGGATGTCCCCGGCCGAGGCCGACACCTTCCGCCGCTGTATGACCAAGAAACCCGGCTGGGAAGGGCTGGAAAAGTACCGGGAGAGGTTCCTGGCCGGGGCGGAGGGGAAGGGGATCCCGAAAGAGAAGGCGTTCGAACTCTGGAAGCAGATCGAGGGTTTCGCCGCTTACGCCTTCTGCCAGGCCCACTCCGCCGCCTTCGCCCGACTCTCCTTCCAGACCGCCTGGCTCAAGGCTCATTTCCCGGCGCGGTTCCTCGCCGCCGTGATCGCCAACCGGGGCGGTTTCTACCCGACCGGGGAGTATGTCCAGGAGGCCCGGCGCCTGGGGCTGGAGATCCGCCCGCCGGATATCCGCCGGAGTACGGAAGCATGCCGGGCGGAGGGGACGGGGATCCGGCTCGGCCTGCGGGAGGTGAAAAAACTTAAAGAGCGGACCATCCGCCGGATCCTGGCCGAACGCGTTCGCCGGCCCTTCTCCTCGGGGGAGGATTTTCTCCGCCGGGTCCGGCCCGACCGGGGGGAGGCCCTCGCCCTGGCCCGGGCCGGGGCCCTCGCCTCCCTGGGGACCGGCCCGGCCGGGATGGCCTGGCGCCTGGCCGGTCCGGTCCGGCCCCCGGACCCCCTCTTCCCGGATTTCGTCGAGGAGAGCGGGGTGCCGCTCCCGGCCGGGATCGACCGGCCCGGCGACCGGCGGCGCGACGAGCTGGCCGGCCTGGGTTTCTCCACCCTCCCCCCGGAGGCGGGGGATCAAGCGCGGCGGCTGCGGGAGATCTTCCCCGGCCGCCGCCTCTTCCGGAGCGACGAACTGGAAGGCCTGGACGGGGAGGAGGTCGAGCTGGTCGGCAGCCCGGTCGCCGGCCGGACCGCCCGGACCCGGGGGGAGGGGAGGGCGATGAAATTCCTCACCCTGGAAGACGAAACCGGGCTTTTCGAGGTGGTCCTCTTCCCGGATTGCTACCAGCGTTGCGGCCGCCGGCTGGCCCGGCCCGGCCCGTACCATATCCGGGGGCGGGTCCGGGTCGAGGACGGCGCGGCGGTGGTGATCTGCCGCGATATTGTTTTGACGGATCGGGGTAATATTGGTAACGTAGGAAAGTATCCGAGTTGAGGCGGGCAAAATTGTTTCCGGGAAATGGGGGAGATTCCCCGGCAAACGGAAAAGGAAACAGGAGGCCAAGTTATGTTTATCGTCTGGATTTTTATCATCGCGGTAGTGGCGGTTATTATCGTCTACCTGGTATCCAATCAAAACAGCTCCCAAAAGACCGGAGATGCCCCGCCCCCGGCTGCCGCCCCCGCCCCGAAAGCGCCGGCGGCGCCGGAGGTTTCCGAGGGAGGACAACCGCCGGCCCCGGCCGTGCCCAAGCCTCCCGAGGGGGAGAAACCTTCTCCTCCTCCGCCCGGCTCCGGGCAATAGGGCGCTTCCGTCCGGCGGAATATTTTTGTTGAAAAGCCGGACGGTGCCTTATATAACCATCCCCCTTCCCCGGGACCCCGGGGAAGGGGGATTTCGGGGCGATTAGCTCAGTCTGGTTAGAGCGCTTGCTCGACACGCAAGAGGTCACTGGTTCGAGTCCAGTATCGCCCATTCTTCATTTCCCCCGAAGGGGTAGATGAGAAACAGAAAAAATTCTCCAATTCTGACTTACCGGGGCTTTACGTTACCTCTAATATGGAAGAACACGACTATCTGGACCGGTACCGCCATACCGCGGCCCACGTGATGGCCCAGGCGGTGAAACGGCTCTATCCCCACGCCCGGCTGGGTATCGGCCCCCCGATCGAAGACGGTTTCTACTACGACTTCGACCTTCCCGAGACGCTTACCCCCGATGACTTCCCCCGGATCGAGGAGGAGATGGGCAGGATCATCGCCGCCGACCATCCCCTGGAGCGGGAAGAGCTCTCCTTCGCGGAGGGGAAGAAACTCCTCGAGGAAGCCGGGGAGGACTACAAGCTGGAGCTGCTGGAAGGCCTGAAGGACCAGGTTATCAGCATCTATCGTTCCGGCGATTTCATCGATCTCTGCCGCGGCCCCCACCTGGAGAGCACCGGCAGGATCAAGGCCTACAAGCTCCTCTCGGTGGCCGGGGCCTACTGGAAGGGCGACGAGCAGCGGCCGATGCTGCAGCGGATCTACGCCACCGCCTTCCCCGAGCCCCGCCAGCTGCGCGCTTACCTGGCCGCGGTCGAGGAGGCGAAAAAGCGCGACCACCGGAAACTCGGCCGGGAGATGGACCTCTTCAGTTTTCACGATGAGGCCCCCGGGGCCCCCTTCTTCCACCCGAAAGGCGTGGTCCTCTACCGGACCCTGCTCGACTACTGGCGGGAAGTCCACGAACAGGCTGGCTACCGGGAGATTATGACCCCGATGCTGCTGAGCGACCGGCTCTGGCACCAGAGCGGGCACTGGGACCACTACCAGGACCATATGTACCTGAGCACGGTGGGGGAAGACACCTTCGCCGTCAAGCCGATGAACTGCCCCGGCACCCTGCTTTACTACCGGGAGACCCAGCACTCCTACCGGGAGTTTCCCCTGAAGATCGCCGAGCTGGGCCGGGTCCACCGCCGGGAACTGACCGGGGTCCTCCACGGCCTCTTCCGGGTCCAGAGTTTCGTCATCGACGACGCCCACATCTTCTGCCTCCCCGAGCAGGTGACCGACCAGGTCGTCGAGGTGGTCGAGCTGATCCTCGCCGTCTACCGGACGGTCGGATTCCCCGAGGTTACGGTCGAGATCTCGACCCGGCCGGAGTCATCGATCGGGAGCGACCGGGATTGGGAGATGGCCACCTCCGCCCTGAAAGAGGCGCTGAAAATCAACCGGATCGATTACACGATCAGCGAGGGCGAGGGGGCTTTTTACGGGCCGAAGATCGACTTTCACATCCGGGACTGCCTGAAACGCAGCCACCAGTGCGGAACCATCCAGCTCGACTTCTCGATGCCGGAGCGCTTCAACCTCGAGTACGTCGGCTCCGACGGGGAGAAACACCGCCCGGTGATGATCCACCGGGCGACCTTCGGCTCGATCGAGCGGTTCCTGGCCATCCTCCTCGAACATTACGGGGGTCTGCTCCCGCTCTGGCTTTCCCCGGTCCAGGCGATTGTTCTCCCGATCTCCGCCAGGACCGCCGGATACGGGCGGGAGGTGAGAGACCGCCTGGCCGCGGCCGGGATCCGGGTGGAACTGGACGAGCGTGACGAGAAGATCGGCTACAAGGTGCGTTCCGCCCGCCTGCGGAGGATACCCTATCTTCTGGTGGTCGGCCCGGCCGAGGAAGAAGCCGGTTCGGTCTCCGTCCGCAGCCTGAGAGCGGGGCAGCTGGGCGGATGGGATCTGGAGAAGGTCCTCCGGACCCTGGCCGGGGAGATCGCCGAACGGGTCGGGGGGGAAGCCTGTCAACTGACGGAAGCCGATTGATTTTTTTCGGATTCTGTTGTTCAATTGCCGTTTTGCCGGAAGACGGCCCGAAGAGGCCGCAGCGGCCGGCGCAGGGAAAATACGCCATACCCGAAGGAGGTGATCGGCGATTCTCAAACACATATTTATCAATAATGACATCCGGGCCAACAAGGTCCGGACCATCGACACCGACGGCACGCAGCTCGGAATCCTGGAACTGCCCGAGGCCCTGAACGTGGCCCGGGAGCGCGGTCTCGACCTGGTCTGTGTCGCCCCGCAATCGATCCCCCCGGTCTGCCGGATCCTGGATTACGGGAAGTACAAGTACGAATTGAACAAACGGGAGAAGGAGAGCAAGAAGAAGCAGCATTTCGGGAGGTTGAAAGAGATCAAGCTGAAAGCCCGGATCGAGGAACACGACTACCAGGTCAAGCTGCGCAAGGCGGTGGAGTTCCTGGGCCGGGGCGACAAGCTGAAACTTACCCTGACCCTGCGGGGCCGGGAGATGATCCGCCAGGACCTGGGCCGGAACACCCTCAACCGGATGATCGAGGATCTGAAGGATTACGGCCAGGCGGAAGGTTTTCCCCGGGCGATGGGGCGCCGGCTGACCGTCCTGCTCACCCCCCATTCCGAATCCAGGAGCCGGACGAAAGGTTAATTTTCCGAGGAGCAAAGTTATGCCCAAGATCAAAAGCCGGAGAGGCATCCAGAAGAGAATCAAGATCAGCAAGAAGGGGAAAGTCCTGGTCAAGCGTTCCGGGAAGAGCCACCTGCTGACCACCAAGAGCCGGAAACGGAAGAGAAAACTCCGCAGCTCCGCCGCCATCACGGGGGCGAAAGCCAAGGAGTTGAAGAAACTGGTTCCCCGCTGACCCGGTCTATCCGTAAATCGGGCTAAAGGAGACGTTATGACCAGAGTTAAAACCGCTACCGCCGGACACCGGCGGAGGAAGAAAACCTTAAAGCAAGCCCGGGGCTACCGGGGCGCCCGGAGCAAGCTCAATCGGACCGCCCGGACCGCCGTAATGCGGGCCCAGGCCGAGGCTTACCGGGGCCGGAAACTGAAGAAGCGGGACTTCCGCTCCCTCTGGATAACCCGGATCCGGGCCGCGGCGAAGCGGGATGGCCTGGCCTATTCCCGGTTCATCAACCTGCTCTCCCAAGCCGGGATCGGGGTCAACCGCAAGATCCTGGCCGAGATGGCGGTGAAACATCCCGAGGCCTTCTCCAGTCTGGTAAAGACGGTCCAGAAGACCGCCTCCTGAGGTTTCCCCCCCGGGAGGATTGAAGATGGAGAAGGAACTCCAGAAACTGGCCCGGGAGGCGAAAAGCGCCCTCGAGAAAGTCTCCGGGGCGGAGGATCTGGAAACCCTCCGGGTTACCTTTCTCGGCCGGAAGGGAAAGATCACCGCCCTGATCCGCTCGGTCGGATCGCTGCCCCCGGAAGAACGTCCCCGGATGGGCCTTGCCGCCAACCGGCTGAAAGAGGAACTTCAGGCTGACTTCGACGAAGCCGAAAAGAGATTGAAGCAGGCGGAGGACCGGTTCCGGGCAAGAGAGGAAGCGGTGGATGTCACCCTGCCCGGGCTCGGTTTCGCCCGGGGCCGCCGCCACCCGATCACCGCCGCCCTGGACGAGGTGATCGATATCTTTACCGGTCTCGGCTTCTTTCTGGAGAGCGGGCCGGAGATCGAGACCGAGTACTATAACTTCGACGCCCTGAACATCCCCTCCGACCACCCCGCCCGGGATATGCACGACACCCTCTACCTGGAGGACGGCCGGGTGCTGCGGACCCACACCTCCCCGGTCCAGATTCGGACGATGGAGAAAACCCGTCCCCCGCTGCGGATGATCTGCGCCGGCAAGGCCTTCCGGGCCGATACCGCCGACGCCTCCCACTCTCCGATGTTCCACCAGCTGGAGGGGCTGATGGTCGACCGGGAGGTCAGCCTGGCCGACCTGAAAGGGGTTCTGGCCGTCTTCGCCCGGAGGCTCTTCGGGGAAGATACCCGGCTGCGGTTCCGGCCCAGCTTCTTCCCCTTCACCGAACCCTCGGCCGAGGTCGACATTTCCTGCGTGGTCTGCGGGGGGTCCGGCTGCCGGCTCTGTTCCCGCCGGGGCTGGCTGGAGATCCTGGGAGCGGGGATGGTCGACCCCGAGGTCTTCAAGGCGGTCGGCTACGACCCGGAAGAGTGGACCGGTTTCGCCTTCGGGATGGGGATCGAGCGGATCGCGATGCTCAAGCACGGCATCGACGACATCCGCCTCTTCTACGAGAACGACCTGCGCTTTCTCCACCAATTCTAAAAACAAATATTCACCGCAAAGACGCAGAGAACGCAAAGGAACGCAGAGAAAATTTTAAAGTTTAAGTTCGGACTCCCTTCCCTTCCCGATATCCATGATAACGCCGGATCATTATTGCGGTTGAAGAAATAAACTAAAAAAACTCTTTGCGTAACTTCGCGCTCTTTGCGTCTTTGCGGTGAATTCTTTTTCTTTGCGTTTTCTGCGGTTTAAAATAATTTTGTTATGAAAGTCAGTTATAACTGGTTGAAGGAGTTCGTCGAGCTGGAGCTCGGGCCGGAGGAACTAGCCGAGCGGCTGACCCTCTCCGGGGCCGAGGTCGAACGGGTGGAAGAGATCGCCCCCGCCTTTTCCGGGGTGGTGGTGGGCCGGGTGGCGGCGATCGAAGCCGACCCGGAGAAGCCGGGCTGGAAATGGTGCCGGGTCGAAACCGGCTCCGAAACCGTGACCGCCCTCTGCGGGGCTCCCAACCTCGCGGTCGGGATGCTGACCGCGGCGGCCCTCCCGGGCGGCGTCCTCCCCGGGGGAAAAGTGGAGGCGAAGAAGATGGGGGGGAGAGTCTCGGGGGTGGTCCTTTGCTCGGAGCGGGAACTGGGCCTGGGTGAAGACGAGAGCGGGGTGATCGAACTTCCCCCCGATCTCGAAGCGGGGCAGCCCCTGGAAGAGGTTCTCGGCCTGGCCGACGCGGTCCTGGAGATCGACGTCACCCCCAACCGACCCGACCTGCTCTCGATCCGGGGGGTGGCCCGGGATATTGCCGCCCTGACCGGGAAGCGCCTGCTTCGGCCCGCTCCGCTCACGCTCGAAACCGGAGATCCGATCGGGAAGGAGGCCGCGGTGACGGTCGAGGACTACCGCCTCTGTCCGCGCTACTGCGCCCGGCTGATCCGGGGGGTGAAGATCGGCCCCAGCCCTTTCCCGATCAGGCGGCGCCTGGAACTGGGCGGGGTGAAACCGGTCAACAACGTGGTTGACGCCACCAACTACCTTCTCCTCGAACTCGGCCATCCCCTCCACGCCTTCGACCACCGCCGGCTTTCCGGAGGGGAGGTGATCGTCCGGACAGCCCGGGACGGGGAGGCGATCGTGACCATTGACGGCTCCCGGCGCGAGCTGGAGCCCGGGATGCTGGTGATCGCCGACCGGGAGAAACCGGTTGCGGTGGCCGGGGTGATGGGGGGACTCCATTCCGAGATCGGGGAGCTGACCGAGTCAGTTTTGCTGGAGAGCGCCGTCTTCAATCCGGTCTCGATCCGGCGGACCTCCCGCCGGCTGGGCATGGCCACCGAGGCCTCCCGGAGGTTTGAACGTGGTGCGGATCCCGGCGCCGCCCCGCTCGCCCTGGACCGGGCCGCCGCCCTGATCCTGAAACTGGCCGGGGGAAAGGCGGCCGAGGGGGCGATCGACCGCCGGGAAGGGGATTTCACCCGGCGGACGGTCTCGGTCCGGCCGGATCGGGCGGGCCGGCTCCTCGGTTACCCGGTCTCCGCCGAAATAATTGTCGGCGCCCTGGAGCGGCTGGGGCTGGAGAGGGAAGATGAAGGAGACGGAGAACTCCGTTTCTCCGTTCCCCTCTGGCGGCCCGACCTGACCCGGGAAGTCGACCTGGTGGAAGAGATCGGCCGCCTGGCCGGCTACGACCGGATCCCGGAGACCCTGCCGGAGGCGGGGCTCTCCTCCCGGCCCTCCCCCCCGGAGAGAACCGTTCCCGAGCGGGCCCGAAAGGTTCTCCTCGGACTCGGTCTCGACGAGGTGATCACCTACAGCTTTATGGATCCGAAGTCCCTCGACCGGCTCGGTCTGGACGGGGAGAGTCCTCTCCGCCGGGCCGTCCGGATCGCCAACCCGGTCAACAAGGAACAGTGTCTGCTCCGGACCACCCTGATCCCCGGCCTGCTCGGGGTCCTGGCGGAGAATCACAACCGCAAGGTGGCCCCGGTGAACATCTTCGAATGGGGAACCGTCTTCGCCGCCGACGGCTCCGGGCCGGCCCGGGAGAGACCGTTGCTCTCGCTCCTGATCTCCGGTCCTTTGGAGAATCCTGACTGGAGACGCCCGGAACCGGCGATCGACTTTTTCTCCCTGAAGGGGATTCTGGAGCTGCTGGTCGAAAGACTCGGGCTGGGGGAGCTTTCCTGGTCTCCTCACCGGGATCCGGTCTGCCAGCCCGGGCAGTGCGCCCGGATCGAGGCCGGGGGCGAGACCCTGGGGAAGGCCGGGAAGCTGTCTCCCCGGGTCGGGGAAGATTTTTCCCTCGATCTGCCGGTTTACCTGGCCGAACTGGAGGCGGGGCCTTTTCTGGCCGCGGCGGGGCAGGTGGCCGAATTCCGGAAGCTCGACCAGTACCCGGCCGTCCGGCGCGATCTCGCCCTGGTGGTGGATGAGGCCGTCTCCTATCGGGAGGTGAAAGACGCCCTTGAAGCAGCCCGGCCGGACCTGCTGGAAGGCTTCGAAATTTTCGACCTTTACCGGGGGAGCCAGATCCCGGACGGGAAAAAAAGTTTCGCCTTTAGATTGAATTACCGTTCTTCAAGTGATACACTTTGCGAAGCAACGGTGAACAAGGTTCACCAGGATCTCCTCCGGGAGCTGGAAGGCAGCCTTGGCTGCGCCTTCCGGTAAACGATCACCGGCGGGGATTGAACGTTTGTCCGTCATAACAGTCTAACCAGGATAAATGGCACAGGTGCGCCGGCGGTATCCCGGTCTCCCGGGCCGCCGGGCAGGACGCCGGACGGTTATTCGCGTATATTCAATTCAGCTCCACTGCCTGTTTATAATCTGCTGATTTATCGTTTATATGAACGCGTTCAGGGTCAGAAAAACAAGCGGAAGCGGTTTTTGCCGGAAAGTCTCGCTGCTAATCCGATGATCTGATATTTCCGCCCCGCTCTGACCCGCCGTCGGCTGTCGTCCTGCTCCCGTCCTGTTGCCGGGCAGGGCTTTTTTTATGGAGCTTTTTCCCGCAGAGAGCGGACGGCCCCGGGGGAAGGACGCCTCCCTGGCCCACCGGATGCGTCCCCGGACGCTTTCCGAGATGGTCGGGCAGGAGGAATTGCTCGGCCCGGGGAAGCTGCTCAGGCAGCTGATCGAGGAAGACCGCCTCCGTTCGGCGATCATCTTCGGCCCCCCGGGCACCGGGAAGACCAGCCTGGTCCGGATCATCGGCGAGAACACCGCCGCCTTCTTCGCCACCCTCTCCGCGGTCGATTCCAACGTCGCCCGCGTCAAGGAGGTGATCGGCGGGGCCCGGCACCGGCGGGCCAACACCGGCCGGGGAACGCTCCTCTTCGTCGACGAGTTCCACCGTTTCAACCGGGCCCAGCAGGAGGTCCTCCTCCCCCACATTGAGGACGGCACCGTATCCTTTCTCGGGCTGACCACGCTCAACCCCTTCCACGCCCTGGCCCCGGCCCTGCTCTCCCGCTCCCACCTCTTCCGTTTCCGCCCCCTGGCCCCCGAAGAAATAATTCGGCTCCTCGAGGCGGCCCTGGCCGACCGGGAACGGGGCCTGGGGGGGCGGAAAATCACGGTGAAAGCGGAGGCGATGGACTATCTCGCCCGTTTCTGCGAGGGTGACGGCCGCCGCGCCCTCAACACCCTGGAACTGGCGGCCGGGCTGGCCCTTCCCGACGCTTCCGGCCGGAGGCTGATCACCCGGGAGACGGCCGCGGAGGCCGGCCAGCGCAAGCTCATCGCCTCCGACCGGGCCGGGGACGAGCATTACGATACCATCTCGGCCTTCATCAAGAGCGTGCGGGGGAGCGACCCCGACGCCGCCCTATACTGGCTGGCCCGGATGCTCAAGGGGGGGCAGGATCCGCGGTTCCTCGCCCGCCGTCTGGTTATCCTGGCCGCGGAAGATATCGGCAACGCCGATCCCCACGCCCTCACCCTGGCCCTCTCCGCCGCCCGGGGCCTGGAATATGTGGGTCTGCCGGAGGGAGAATTGATCCTGGCCCAGGCGGCGACCTACCTGGCCTCCGCCCCCAAGAGCAACGCCGCCTACCGCGGGCTGCAGCTGGCCCGGCGGGACGTGGAGAAGGAGCCCCTCCAGCCGGTCCCCGGACATTTGAAGAACCGGCCGGCACCGGGGGAGGAGGGGGGTGGCTATCTCTACCCCCACGACTACCCCGCCGGCTGGGTTGCGCAGGAATACCTGGCGGTGAAGAAGAGATATTATTCTCCCACCGCTCACGGTTACGAAGCGGTGATCGGGAAGAGACTGCGGGCCCTGAGAAGCCGGCGTGAGGAAGATGGCGAAACCGGGGAGGAGAAATGAATATCCAATATCCAACCAGGAATAACCGATGGGGAAGGAGCTTCGGCTCCACTGGCCTTGGTTATTGGATATTGAAAAGAGGGTCAAGCGCTTGAAGACCGAACTGAGAAGCCGGGGCCGGTCCGCCCGGGAGAGACTCTCCCGGGCGGAAGCCGGAGAGAAGAGCCGGCGGATCGCCCGGCGGCTCTTCTCCCTTCCCGGCTACCGGGCGGCCGGATCGATCTTCTGTTATCTCGACGCCGGCCGCGAGGTGGAGACCGGGGAGATCATCCGGACCGCCCTCGAGGAGGGAAAGACGGTCGCCGTTCCCCTGGTCGAAGAGGGAGGCAGGACCCTGCGGGCGGTGCCGATCAAGGATCTCCGGCGGGATCTCGCCCCCGGTTTCCGGGGGATCCGGGAGCCGGTTGACCGCGCCGGGGCGATCGAGCCCCGGTCGATCGACCTGGCCATCATCCCCGGGACGGCGTTTGACCGGGCCGGCCGCCGGCTGGGCAGGGGAGGGGGATGCTACGACCGTTTCCTCCCCCGGCTCCGGCCCTCGGTTCCCCGGATCGGCCTGTCTTACGAGTGCCAGGTGGTGGAAGAGATAACCCCGGAGGCTCACGACGTGCCGATGACCGCGGTTGTCACCGAAGAGGGGGTGATCGAACCGGGGAGGGGGCAAGAACGGCATCCCGGTTGAAGAATAAATCGGGGTAGACCGCCTGCTTCATTGACTTGCGGCTTATCAAAACAGATTACTTAGTTAAAACAACAACCGAGAGGTGGAGATAATGAATACCGCCCAATACCTGATCGCGGCGGCCGCCGCGTTGGTCGGAGCCGGACTTGGTTTTGGAATTTACGCCCTCTGGGCCCGCCGGCGCGTCGTCTCGGCGGCCCAGCGGGCCAAGGTGATCATCGATGACGCCAAACGGGAAGTCGCCGCCCGCCGGAAAGAAGCGGCGCTCCAGGCCAAGGAGGAGCTTTACCGAACCCGGACCCAGTTCGAGAAGGAGACCCGGCAGGAGCGGCAGGAGCTCAAGGACCTGGAGAAGAGGATCAACTCCCGGGAGGAGAACCTGGAGCGGAAGCTGAACTTCCTGGAGCGGCGGGAGTCGAAGTTCCAGGAGCGGGAGAAGAAATTCAAGGAGATGGAGCAGGCCTTCGGCGAGAAGGAGGCCCAGGTCCGGGTCCTGATTGAAAAGCAGCAGGCCCGCCTCCAGCAGATCTCCGGATTGAGCCGGGAGGAGGCCAAGAACATCCTGCTCAATTCGCTCAAGGAGGAAGCGGAGCGCGAGGGAGCCCTGCTCGGCCGCCAGATCGAGAGCGAAGCCCGGGAGAAGGCGGAGAACGAAGCGCGAAAAATCATCACCCTGGCCATCCAGCGTTACGCCTCCGATCAGGTCTCCGAAGTGGCCGTCTCCGCCATCCCTCTGCCCAACGACGAGATGAAGGGCCGGATCATCGGGCGGGAAGGCCGGAACATCAGGGCCTTCCAGGCCCTGACCGGGGTCGATATCATCGTCGACGACACCCCGGAGGTGGTGGTCCTCTCCGGTTTCGACCCGGTCCGCCGGGAGGTCGCCCGCCGGGCTTTGAAGAAACTGGTCAGCGACGGCCGGATTCATCCCCCGCGGATCGAGGAGGTGGTGAAGAAAGTCTCCTCGGAGGTGGATCGTTCGATCCTGGAGGCCGGCGAGCAGGCGGCCTTCGAAGTCGGGGTCCCCGGGCTGAAGCCGGAGCTGGTCAAGACCCTGGGAAGGCTCCGCTATCGGACCAGCTACGGGCAGAACGTCCTCGACCACTCCCGGGAGGTCGCCTTCATTATGGGAATTATGGCCTCGGAACTGGGCCTCGATGTCCAGACCGCCAAGAAGATCGGCCTCCTCCACGATATCGGCAAGGCGGTGGATCACGAGGTCGAGGGTCCCCACGCCGAGATCGGGGCCAACCTGGCCCGGAAGTTTGGCCTGGCGCCGCTGATCGTCCAGGCGATCGCCTCCCACCACGGCGAGTCCGAGCCGCAGTCGGTCTACGACTTTCTCGCCCAGGCCGGGGACGCCGTCTCCGCCGCCCGGCCGGGGGCCCGTTCGGAGAGCCTGGAAGGCTATCTCAAGCGGCTGGGGAAACTGGAGAAGCTGGCCCTCTCCTTCAACGGGGTGAAAAAGGCTTACGCGATCCAGGCCGGGCGGGAGGTCCGGGTGATGGTGGAGCCGGACAAGGTCGGCGACAACGAGACCGTCCACATCGCCCGGAACATCAGCAAGAAGATCGAGGAAGAGATGGATTATCCCGGCCAGGTGAAGATCACGGTGCTGCGGGAGACCCGGGCGGTGGAGTACGCCAAGTGATGAACACGACACTCCGGATACTGCTGGTCGGGGACGTGGTCGGAAAACCGGGGCGGGAGGCCTTCCGGGAGATCTTTCCCCGCCTCCGGGAACGGGAGGCGATCGGGTTCACGGTGGTCAACGCCGAGAACGCCGCCGGCGGCTCCGGCCTGACCGGGAAGGCGGTCTCCCAGCTCCTCGACGCCGGCGCCGACGTCCTGACCGCCGGGGACCACGTCTGGCGGAACAAGGAGGTCTTCGACTTCATCGAATCCCAGTCCCGGCTGCTCCGGCCCGCCAACTTCCCCTCCGGTTCCCCCGGTCGGGGGAGCGGGGTCTTCACCGCCGCCGGGGGGGTCGAGGTCGGGGTGATCAACCTTCTCGGGAGGGTCTTTATGAAACCGATCGACTGCCCGTTCCGGCAGCTGGACCGGGAGATCGAGATCCTCGCCCGGCGGACCGGGATCATCCTGGTCGATTTTCACGCCGAGGCCACCTCGGAGAAGGAGGCCCTGGGCTATTACAGCGCCGGGCGGGTCGCGGCCGTCTGCGGCACCCACACCCACGTCCCCACCGCCGACGAGCGGGTGCTCGAAGGGGGGACGGCCTACATCACCGACCTCGGGATGACCGGGGCCTCGGAGTCGATCCTCGGCCGCCGGATCGCGCCGGTCCTGAAGAATTTCACCACGGGGCTGCCGGCCTACTTCGAGGTCGCCGGGGAAAGGCCGGTCCTCGAGGGAGCGGTCGTCGAGGTCGACCCGGCCACCGGGAAGGCGGTTTCGATCCTCCGCCTCCGCGAAGAACTGACGGGATAACGGGATGTTTTTAGACAGGATAACAGGATTGACAGGATAGGATTAGGTAACCTGTAACGTCTGCGAGGATGAAATCGGCAATAGACAAATTTCGCCGAATTTCGGGTCTTGCATAAACAATCCTGTAGATCCTGTTATCCTGTCAAAAAGTTCTTTTTTCTTAGTTTGATCCAGTCGAAATAATGAAGGAAATCCGTCCGGTAAAGGAAAAGGTTCTCACGGTCAGCGAGCTGACCGCCAGGATCAAGAAGCTTTTGCAGGCGCGGTTCTTTTCAATCGCGGTGGCCGGGGAGGTCTCCAACCTCCGCCGGCCGGCTTCCGGCCACATCTACTTCACCCTCAAGGACGCCGACAGCCAGATCCCGGCGGTCTGCTTCCGGGAGGAGGCCCGGAGGCTCGGGGTGGAGCTGAAGGACGGACTGGAAGTGACCGCCCGGGGACGGATCACCGTTTACAGCCCCCGGGGGAGCTACCAGCTGGTGGTGTCGGAGATGGAAATGAGGGGGGCGGGTTCCCTCCAGCTCGCCCTGGCGAAACTCAAGGCCCGCCTGGCCGCCGAGGGGCTCTTCGACCCCGGCCGGAAGAAACCGCTTCCCCCGCTCCCCTCCCGGGTCGGGGTGGTGACCTCCTCCTCCGGGGCCGCCCTCCGGGACATCCTCCAGGTGATCGGCCGCCGCTTCGGCTCGATCGGGGTGGTGATCAACCCGGTCCCGGTCCAGGGCGCGGCGGCGGCGGCCGAGATCGTCCGGGCGATGGAGGAGTTCAACCGCTGGAAGAACGTCGAGGTGATCATCGTCGGGAGGGGAGGGGGTTCGGCGGAGGATCTCCAGCCCTTCAACGAGGAAACGGTGGCCCGGGCGATCGCGGCCTCGGAGATCCCGGTCATCTCCGCGGTCGGCCACGAGACCGACTGGACCCTGGCCGACCTGGCCGCGGACCTGCGCGCGCCCACCCCCTCGGCGGCGGCCGAGCTGGTGATCGCCGAGAAGCGGGAGCTCCTTCTCCGCCTGGAGCGGCTCGAACGCCGTCTCGGCCTGGCCCTGAACTATCTCCTCGGCAACCTCCGGGGCCGGGTGGAACGGGCGCTTAGATCGGCGACCCTCCACGATCCGAGGCGCCTGCTCTGGCGGTCGCGCCAGCAGCTCGACGAGCTGGCCGGCCGGCTGAACCGGATCCCCGCCGTCCGGATCGGTTTCGCCCGGCAGAAGCTCGGGGATCTGAACTCCCGCCTCCGCCGTCGGGCCGCCACCCGGCTGAGCTTCGCCCGGCAGCGGGCGGAGGCGCTCCGCCTCCGGCTGGAAGCCGTCAACCCGGAAGCGGTCCTGGGGCGGGGTTACAGCTTTACCCGGCGGCTCAGTGATGGTAGGATAGTTACCGCGGCTTCAATGCTGGAGATCGGCGAGACGGTGAGGGTCCGGCTGAAACAAGGAGAGTTCGACTCCACCGTCAGCCGGATTTTCCCGGCCGGCGGGGCGCGGAGGAAAAAAACGGAGATTTGAAGATCCGTTAAAATCGACGGATCCGGGAGAAATACCATAATGGCCGAGATGAAGTTCGACCAGGCCCTGAGTCGCCTGGAGAAGCTGGTCGAGGAGATGGAGGAAGAGGAGGTCCCCCTCGAGGAGAGCCTGAAGAAGTACGAGGAGGGGGTCAGGCTGGCCGCGCTCTGCCTGGATCGGCTCAACCGGGCGGAGAAGAAGATCGAGATCCTGAAGAAGCCGGCCGGCGCCGAGCCGGAGACCGAACCGTTCGCCGGCCCGGGGGAAGGAGATTGAACCGGTGACCCGTTACCTCGAGAAGATCAATTCCCCGGCCGATCTGAAAAACCTGACCCTCCAGGAACTGGAGGTTCTGGCCGGGGAAGTCCGGGAGGAGATCATCCGGGTCGTCTCCCGGACCGGGGGGCACCTCGCCTCCAGCCTTGGGGTGGTCGAACTCACCCTGGCGATGTACCACGTCTTCGATCTCCCCCGGGACAAGGTGATCTGGGACGTCGGCCACCAGGCTTACGCCCACAAGATCCTGACCGGACGGCGGGATTCCTTTGCCACCCTCCGCCAGTGCCGGGGCCTGAGCGGCTTCCTGAAGTGCTTCGAGAGCCCCTACGATTTTTTCGGGGCCGGTCACGCCAGCACCTCGCTCTCGGCGATGCTGGGACTGGCGGTGGCCCGGGACCGGAAGGGGGAAAGCGGGAAGATCATCGCCTGCATCGGGGACGGTTCCCTGACCGGCGGCCTGGCCCTGGAAGCGCTCAACCAGGGGGCCCGGGTGGCCAACGATACCCTGGTCGTCCTCAACGCCAACGAGATGGCGATCTCCCCCAGCGTGGGAGAGCTCTCCCGCTACCTCAACCGCCTGATCTCGGCCCCGGGCTACAACCGGCTGAAAAAGGAGATCGAGCAGGCCCTCCAGAAGATCCCCTCGATCGGACTCAGGGTGGTCGACGCCTCCCACCGGCTGGAGGACGCCCTCAAGCATCTGATCACCCCGGGGGGGATCTTCGAGGACTTCGGCTACCGCTACTTCGGGCCGGTCGACGGCCACGACCTGGAATCCCTCGTCCGGATCTTCTCCAACATCAAGACGATCCCCGACCCGATCTTCCTGCATGTGGTCACCCGGAAAGGCAAGGGCTATTCCCCGGCGGAGAAGAACCCGGAAGCCTTTCACGGTCCGGGGCCTTTCGACCCCGAAACCGGGGTGTCCCGGGCCGCCCCCGGATCCCTCTCCTATTCCCAAGTCTTCGGGGATACCCTGGTCAGGTTGGCCGAGGATGATCCCCGGATCATCGCCATCACCGCGGCGATGGCTTCCGGGACCGGGCTCTGTCCCTTCGCCCGGCGTTTCCCCGACCGGTTCTTCGACGTCGGGATCGCCGAGGGACACGCCCTGACCTTCGCCGCCGGGCTGGCCAAGGCGGGGATGAGACCGGTGGCGGCGATCTACTCCACCTTTCTCCAGCGGGGCTTCGACCAGGTCCTCCACGATATCTGTCTCCAGAATCTCCCGGTGGTGCTGGCCATCGACCGGGCGGGTCTGGTCGGGGAGGACGGTCCCACCCATCACGGGGTCTTCGACACCGCCTTTCTCCGGATCATCCCCGGGATCGTGATTATGCAGCCCCGGGACGGACGGGAACTGACCGGGATGCTCGCCGCCGCCCTGGCCCATAACGGCCCGGCGGCGGTCCGTTATCCCCGGGGCGAGTCCGGGGTGCGTGAGGTCAGGCCTCCCTTCCCGGAGATCGAGATCGGCCGGGCGGAGACGGTCCGGGAAGGCCGCGACGGGATGATCTGGGCCCTGGGGGCGATGGTGGAGACGGCCGAGGAGGCGGCCGGTCTGCTGGCCGAAGCGGGGCTGGATTTCGGGGTGGTCAACGCCCGGTTCGTCAAACCCCTCGACCGGGATCTCCTCCTCGACCAGGCCCGGGCGGGGAAGAAGATCGTCACCCTCTCCGAGGACCCCCTGGCCGGCGGCTTCGGCAGCGCGGTCAGGGAATGTCTCGATGAATCCGGCCCGCCCGGAGCTTTCCTTCTCCGGATCGGCATCCCGGACCGGTTCATCCAGCACGGGACGATCCGGGAATTGAGGGAAGACTGCGGGCTGACCGGGGAGAAGGCGGCCGAAAGGATCGGAAAAGCCTGCCGGGCCGAAGAAGCCCGGGGCGGTTGATGGCGGCCCTACTCAATGTGCCGCCGGGTTCGGCGGTCCGCGGTGCTGCCGGAAAACCGGGACTGGATCAATAATTCCCCCGGAGCCGTTTCGCCGTGGCCAAGCAAAGACTCGACATCCTCCTGGCCGAACGCGGGCTCTTCCCCAGCCGGGAGAAGGCCCGCCGCGGCATCCTGGCCGGGATGGTGACGGTGGACGGGCGGCCTTCCGGGAAGCCCGGCCGGGAGGTAGACGCCGCCGCCGTCATTGAACTTCTCCAGCCGGACCGGTACGTCGGCCGGGGCGGGGAGAAGTTGGAAGGAACCCTGGCGGACTTCGGAATCTCTCCCCGGGGCCTGGTCGTCCTCGACCTGGGATCTTCCACCGGCGGGTTCACCGACTGCCTGCTCCAGAAAGGCGCCCGGCGGGTCTACTGCCTTGACGTGGGCCGGGGCCAGCTGTCCTGGAAACTCCGGCGTGACCCCCGGGTGATCGCCAGAGAGGGCTTCAACGCCCGCCGCCTGGCCCCGGGCGACCTGCCGGAGAAACCGGACCTGATCACCATCGACCTCTCCTTCATCTCCCTGCGGAAGGTTCTTCCGGCCGCGCTCGGGGTTCTGAAAGAGGGGGGCTTGATCCTGGCCCTGATCAAGCCCCAGTTCGAGGCCGGACGCGCCGAAGTCCGGCGGGGCGGGGTGGTCCGGGACCCGGAAGTCCACCGGCGGGTGATCGCCGGAATCGGGGATTTCGCCCGGGGCCTGGGCCTGGAGGCGCGGGGGGTGAAGGAGTCCCGGCTGACCGGGCCGGCCGGGAACCGGGAATTTTTTATCTTACTTTCCCGTCCGGCCTGAGTTACCATAATCAAAAAATTGAACCGCAGAGAACGCAAAGAACACAGAGAAATGGCAACCTCCCGGTTATGCCTGATAACCTGATGCCTAATTCGGCTCAATTCGGATTTCCCAACAAGACCATTAAGTCTCGATAAACAATTGGCGGCACAATTTCAAATTCGTATCCTGCCTAAATTCGGATAGAATAGCTGGATTGCAAGACCGGATCTGCGACCGGGTGCTGATAAATTTACCTTTCTTTGCGCTCTCTGCGTTCTCTGCGGTTCAAAAATTTCCCAGTCAGGTTCTGTTGAGATGAAAACGATCGGGATCGTCGCCAACCTGGAGAAAGAGAGCGCGCTCGACCGGGCGGGGGAGATCGCCCGGCGGCTGGAGGAAGGCGGGGCGTCGGCGGCCTTCGAAAGCACCCTGGCCGCCGCCCGGGGAAGGGAGGAGGCGACCTTCGAACTGGAGGCCGCCGGGGAGGGGATCTCCGCCCTGGTGGTGCTCGGCGGCGACGGGACGATGATCCGGACCTTCCGCCGCCTGGGGAGAAAGGAGATCCCCCTGCTCGGGATCAACCTCGGCGGTCTCGGGTTCCTGACCGAGTTCCGGGTCGAGGATCTCCCCCGGGCCCTGGACAACCTCCTCCACGACCGGCTGGAACTGGAGGAGAGGATGACCCTTGACGGTTCCCGTATCCGCCGCGGCGGGGGGGAGGAGAGTTTCAGCGCCCTCAATGAGGTCGTAGTCGGGAAGGGGGGAACCGCCCGGGTGATCAAGATGGAGACTTTCCTCGACGACGACTACCTGACCTCCTATATGGCCGACGGGATCATCATCGCCACCCCCACCGGCTCGACGGGGTACTCCCTCTCCGCCCAGGGGCCGATCGTCAGCCCGAAGACCGGAGTCATCCTGATCAACCCGATCTGCCCCCATACCCTGACCAACCGTCCGATAATTATCGGGGGGGGGAAATCCGTCCGGGTTATCCTGAAATCCGCCCCCGCGGGGACCGCCCTGACCGTCGACGGGCAGGTCGGTCACCAGCTGGAAGCCGGGGACGAGGTGGCGGTGAGGGTCGGGAGGGAACGTCTCCACCTTTTGACCGACCCCGCCGTTAATTATTACTCGATCCTGCGGAGCAAGCTGCACTGGGGCGGGCGATCGCATTACGGCTGCTGAGCAGGGGCAAGAAATCATTGATCTCCCGGCCCGCGATGCTATATTTATTTTTTCTCTACCCCGGAAGACGAGGATTTTGAACTTCGATGCCCCGGATCGTTATCAACCAATCGCGGTGCAAGGGCTGCGGACTCTGTGTCGACGTATGTCCCCGGAACCTGATCTCGGTGGCGAAGCGGATGGACGAGAAGGGAGTCTACCCCGCCTCCAGTTCCCGGCCCGAACTCTGCACCGGCTGCCGTCTCTGCGTGACCGTCTGCCCCGATTGCGCGATCACCATCTTCAAGGAGTGAAACCGATTTCCGCCGTGAATAATGCTTCTCCAGCCGAACCGGTCCTGTACTGCGGCAACGAGGCCATCGGGGAAGCCGCGATCCAGGCCGGATGCCGGGCCTACTTCGGTTATCCGATTACCCCCCAGAACGAGCTGACCGCCTATATGGCCCGGCGGATGGGGGAAGAGGGAAGGGTCTTCATCCAGTCGGAGAGCGAACTGGCCGCGATCAGTATGGTCTTCGGGGCGTCGGCCGCCGGGGCGCGGGCGATGACCTCCTCCTCCAGCCCGGGGATCAGCCTCAAGCAGGAGGGGATCTCCTATATGGCGGGCTGCGAACTGCCGGCGGTGATCGTCAATATGTCCCGGGGCGGTCCGGGGCTGGGCAACATCGGCCCGGCCCAGGCGGATTACTTTCAGTCCACCCGGGGCGGGGGACACGGCGACTACCGGACGCCGGTCCTGGCCGGGGCCTCGGTCCAGGAGCTGGCCGACCTGACCTTTCTCGCCTTCGATCTCGCCGACCGCTACCGGACCCCGGTCTTGCTCCTCGGCGACGGAATTCTCGGCCAGATGATGGAGCCGGCGGTGATCTCCCACCCCGAACCCGCCGTTCTCCCCGAGAAGGACTGGACCCTGACCGGGGCCCGGGGGCGGCCGCCCCGGACGGTCAAGTCCCTCTTCCTCGGCCCGGGGGAACTGGAAGCCCACAACCGGAAGCTCCAGGAGATTTATCGGACGATCGCCGAAAATGAGGTCCGCTGGGAGTCCTTCCGAACCGAGGACGCCGACCTGGTCCTGGTCGCCTACGGGATCACCGCCCGGATCTGCCGGGAAACCGTCTCCCGGCTCAGAAAAGAGGGCCTGGCGGTGGGGCTTCTCCGCCCGATCACCCTCTGGCCCTTCCCGGAGGAGGCGGTCGCCGGGTTGAGCCGGAAGGTGAAGAAGTTTCTTTCGGTGGAGATGAACTTCGGGCAGATGGTCGAGGATGTCCGGCTGGCGGTCAACGGCCGGCGCCCGGTGGAATTCTTCGGCCACGGCGGGGGGGAGATCCTGACCGGGGAAGAGATAATGAAAGCCGCCAGGGAGCAGATCCCCCGATGAAGAAGAGCGACGCCCAGGCCGTCTACCGGCGCCCGGAGAGTCTCCGGGACGTCCCCACCCATTACTGCCCCGGCTGCGGCCACGGAACCGTCCACCGGCTGATCGCCGAGGTGGTGGACGAGCTGGGGATCCGGGAGCGGACGGTCGGGGTCGCCCCGGTGGGCTGCGCGGTCCTGGCTTACGACTACTTCAACTTCGACGTCACCGAGGCCGCCCACGGCCGCCCGCCGGCGGTGGCCACGGGGATAAAAAGGGTCCGGCCCGACCTGGTCGTCTTCACCTACCAGGGCGACGGGGACCTGGCCGCGATCGGGACCGCGGAGATCATCCACGCCGCCAACCGGGGCGAGAAGATCACGGTGATCTTCGTCAACAACGGGATCTACGGGATGACCGGGGGGCAGATGGCTCCCACCACCCTGGTCGGCCAGTACAGCGCCACCTGTACCCTGGGGCGGGATTACGAACAGGCCGGACCCCCGATCAAGGTCTGCGAGATGCTGGCCCCCCTCGACGGGACCGACTACATCGCCCGGGGGGCGCTTGACACCCCCGCCCACGTCCGGGCCCTGAAGGGGTACGTCAAGAAAGCCTTCGACAACCAGGTCCAGGGCCGGCGCTTCTCCCTGGTCGAGGCCCTCTCGCCCTGCCCCACCTACTGGAGGCTCTCCCCCCGGGAGTCGCTGGAACGGATCAGCGGGGAAGTCATCCCCCATTTCCCCCTGGGGGTGATCAAGGATGAAGACTGAAATTCCCCAGAATGGACCCGTCGCCGAGCGGACGATTATGGCCGGCTTCGGCGGGCAGGGGATTATGCTGGCGGGGAAGATCGCCGTCCGGGCCGGGCTCTTCCTCGGCCGCCGGGTGACCTACATCCCCTCCTACGGGGCCGAGGTCCGGGGGGGGACCGCCCACTGTCACGTGACCGTATCCCGGCGGGAGATCCCCTCGCCGATCATCGCCCGGCCCGGCTTCTGCCTGGTGATGAACAGTCCCTCCCTGACCAAGTTCTCCGCCCGGATCCGGGCGGGCGGGGTTTTAATCGTCAACTCTTCCCTGGTCGAGGGGACGGCAAAGCGCGAAGATGTCACCGAGATCCGGATCCCCGCCAACGAGATCGCCGAGGAACTGGGGAATATCAAGGCGGCGAATATGGCCCTGCTCGGAGCCTTCCTCCGCCACTCGAAACTCCTCACCCTGGAAGCGGTCCGGGCAATTTTGCCGGACGCCCTTCCTCCCCGGCACCGGGGCCTGCTCGAGATCAACCTGGCCGCGCTGGAAGACGGTTATGAGCGGGCCTGACTCTACCCCCCGGGTCCGTTTCGCCCCCAGTCCGACCGGGTCGCTCCACGTCGGGGGAGCCCGGACCGCGCTCTTCAACTGGCTCTTCGCCCGGGGGAGGGGAGGGGTCTTCATCCTCCGGATCGAGGACACCGACCGCAAAAGGTCGCGGGAGGAATTGAGCCGGGAGATCGTCGAGGAACTGGGCTGGCTGGGCCTGGACTGGGACGAGGGGCCGATCTTCCAATCCCGGCGGACGGGGCTCTACCTCCCGCCCGCCGAGCGGCTTCTCGAACGGGGCCTGGCCTACCGGAGCGAACCGGACCCGGAAGGGAGGACCGCGATCATCCTGAGGGCGCCGGACGAGGAGATCACCATCCCCGACCGGGTTTACGGGACGATCAACTTCTCGGGAGCGGAACTCAAGGACATTGTCCTGATCAAGTCCGACGGCTCCCCGGCCTATAACTTCGCCTGCGCGGTCGACGACCACGAACTGGGGATCACCCACGTCATCCGGGGGGACGACCACCTCCCCAACACCCCGAAGCAGATCCTCCTCTACCGGGCCCTGGGCTGGGAGCCGCCGGTCTTCGCCCACCTGCCCCTGATCCTGGGACCGGACAAGTCCCCGCTGAGCAAACGGCACGGGGCCACCTCGCTCAAGGCCTTCCGGGAGGCGGGGATCCTCCCCGCCGCCCTGGTCAACTACCTCGCCCTGCTCGGCTGGTCGCCGGGGGGCGACCGGGAGATCCTCAGCCGGGAGGACCTGGTCCGCGAGTTTTCCCTGGAGAAGGTCAGCCGGAAGGCCGCGGTCTTCGACCACCGGAAGCTGGTCTGGATGAACGGGCGCTATATCAAGGAGGTCGCCCCGATCGAGCTGGTTCCGGCCCTGAGACGGCTGCTCGCGGGAACGGAATGGGAGCCGGTCCCCGACGGGAGGCTGGCCGCCGTGATCGCCCTCCTCGGCCACCGGCTGAAGACCCTGTCCGACTTCACCGATCAGGCCGCTTTTTTTCTCGGAGGGGAGATCGGGTACGACCCGGAGGCGGTGGAGAAGCACTGGTCGGGCGAGGAAGTTCCGGGGATCCTGGCCGAGGCCCGGGCGGCGATCGCCGCCGCCGCCCCTTTCACCCGCCGGCGGCTGGAGGAGAAACTGGGAGAGTTGGTATCCCGCCGGGGGATCAAGGCCGGGGTCCTGATGCATCCCCTGAGAGTGGCCCTGACCGGGAGGAAGGACAGCCCGGGGATCTTTGATGTCGTCTGTCTGCTCGGACGGAAGATATCCCTCGACCGGATCGACCGGGCCCTGGATACCCTGGCCGGGCGCCCCTGATCCCTGATGAACCTGCCCAACAAGATCACCGTCTCCCGCCTGGCGGCGGTGCCAATCTTCGCGGCGGCCCTTCTCCTTTACGGTTCAACCGGGGAGGCGGCTTATTACTGGGCGGCCCTGGCCGTCTTCTTCCTGGCCGTGATCAGCGACGGGCTGGACGGCTATCTGGCCCGTTCCCGGAATCAGCAGACCCGCCTCGGCACCCTGCTCGATCCGCTGGCCGACAAGATCCTGCTCGACACCGGACTGGTCATCCTGGCCCTGGGGGTGGGAAGCCTCTACCGGATACCGGCCTGGTTTGTCCTGGTCGTGGTCGTCCGCGACCTGATCCTGCTCGGGCTGGCGATCCGCTGCTACCCCCGCTGGGTCCGGGGCGAGGTCCGGATCCGGCCCAACGCCTGGGGAAAGACCTCGGCGGTACTGGTGATGGCGATCGTGATCTGGGTCCTCATCCATCCCTCCGGCCCGCCCCCGGTCCCCACCCGGATCGCTCTTTTCCTGGCGGCGATTCTGACCTCGGCGGCCGGCTGCAGTTATCTCCGAGACGTCCGGAATCCCGCCCCGTCCCGATGAGTTCCACCTCTATCTCCCCGCTCCCCCTGGTGGCCGTCGTCGGCCGGCCCAACGTGGGGAAGTCGACGCTCTTCAACCGCCTGCTCGGCCGGAGGATCGCGGTGGTTCACAGCGAGGCCGGCACCACCCGGGACCGGATCTACGGCGAGGTTCACTGGGACAGACGCTCCTTCCAGCTGGTCGATACCGGGGGGCTGATCCCCGGCGGGACGGAGGGTCTGGAAGAGAAGATCGCCGGCCAGGTGGGGGCGGCGGTGAATGAGGCCGATCTCTGTCTCCTGGTCGCCGACATCGTCGAGGGGCTCCATCCTCTCGACGAGGAGGTGGCCCGGGTCCTCCGCCGCGGGGGGAAGAAGGTTCTCCTGGTCCTGAACAAGGCCGACAACCCGGACCTGGAACTGGGGGAGGGCGACTTCGCCAAGCTCGGCTTCTCTCCCCTCTTCCCGATTTCCGCCCTCCACGGTCTGGGGGTCAACGACCTGCTGGACGCGATCCTCGACCGTCTCCCCCGGGCCGCCGCCGCCCGCCGGCCCCGCCCGCCGGCCCTGGCCGTGGTCGGGCGCCCCAACGTCGGGAAGTCGACCCTGGTCAACCGGCTGGCCGGGAGCGACCGGGTGGTGGTGGACGACCGGCCGGGGACGACCCGGGACGCCGTCGACACCCCCATCCTCTGGCGGGGGCGGGAGGTGCTCCTGATCGATACCGCCGGCCTCCAGCGGCGGAGCCGCGGTCAGTCGCCCCTGGATTTCTACAGTCTGCACAGGACCCGGAAGGGGGTGGAGCGGGCCGACCTGGTGCTCCTCCTCCTCGAGGCCCCGGGGCCCCCGACCCGGGCCGACGCCAACTTCATCAAGATGGCCCTGGAGAACGGGAAGGGGTGTATCCTCGGGGTCAACAAGTGGGATCTGGCGGGCGACCTCGCCCGCCGGGAGTACCGCGCGATCCTCCGCCGCCAGCTTCCCTTCGCCGGGTTCCTTCCGGTGGTTTTCCTCTCCGGCCTGACCGGGGCCGGGGTCCGCCCCCTGATGGAGAACGTCTTCCGGGTGGCCGCCCGGCGGGCCGCCCGGGTCAGTACCGGGGTCCTCAACCGGGTACTCGGCCAGGCCCAGGAGAAGGTCCCGGCCCGGCGGCGGAAACACAGTTCCTTCCGGATCTTCTACGCCGTCCAGGTCCGGACCGCGCCGCCGCTGATCCGTCTCTTCGTCAATGACCCCGAACTTCTCTCCGACAACTACCGGAAATATATGGAGAAGAAGCTGCGGGCGGCTTGCGGATTTGAAGGCGTGCCGATCCGGTTTGAGTTGAAGAGAAGGAGGGAATAGGGAATGGGGAATGGGACTTTGGGCTGGATTTTATCGGGGAGGGGGGTATAATTGCGGTGGACTTAAGCTATAATCGCTATCGCTATCGGGGTCGAGTCTCGGCCAGGACTTCGATAGCGATCCCGATAGCGATAGCGACAGAGATTACGATATGAAGATCAGCCGGGAATTTATCCACAAACTGCCCAAGACCGACCTCCACGTCCACCTCGACGGCTCGCTGCGGATGGAGACCATCCGGGAACTGGCCGCCGGCGGCGTCGATCCGGGAGACGGTCCGGCTTTCAGCCCCGAGGAGATCGAAAAGACCCTGGTTCCCGGCCGGGACTACGGCAGCCTGGGGGAGTACCTCAAGGATTTCGAGATCACCCTCTCCCTGATGCAGACCGGGGAGGCCCTGAAAAGGATCGCCTACGAGCTGGCCGAAGACTGCGCCGGGGAGAATATCCGCTACGTCGAGGTCCGTTTCTCGCCCATCCTCCACACCCGGGCCGGGCTCGACCTCTCCCGGGTCGTCGAGAATGTGATCGCCGGGCTGCGCAAGGCCGAGTCCGACTTCAACATCCGGACCGGAATCATCATCTGCGGGATCCGGAATATGGACCCGGAAACCTCCTGCCGGCTGGCCGAACTGGCGGTCGCCTACAAGCGGCGGGGGGTGGTGGGATTTGATCTGGCGGGAGAGGAGAAGGACTTTCCCGCCAAGGATCACCGGGAGGCCTTCAACCTGATCATCAACAACAACGTCAACTCCACCGTTCACGCCGGGGAGGGTTTCGGACCGGGGTCGATCGCCCAGGCGATTCATTACTGCGGAGCCAACCGGATCGGCCACGGGACCCGGCTGCGGGAGGACCAGGAACTGCTCGACTACGTCACCGACCACCGGATCCCGCTCGAGATCTGCCTGACCAGCAACCTCCAGACCGGGATCGTCGATTCGATCCGGGAACATCCTTTCAATTTCTACTACCGTTACGGGGTCCGGGTGACCGTCAACACCGACAACCGGCTGATGTCCGACACCTCGATCACCCGGGAACTTCACCTGGCCTGCGAGAACTTCTCGCTCACCCCCTTCAACCTCCGGGATATCCTTCTCAACGGATTCAAGAGCGCCTTCCTGTCCTACGCGGAGAAGGTCCGCCTGATCAAGCTCTCCCTGGCCGAGATCGATTACCTGATCCGCCTCGAGTATCCCGACTACGACGGCGATCCGCAGTTCCACACATAATTCTCCCGCGGAAAATTTATGCGGTGATGTAAATTGATGAATAAGCCGATCTACCGGGTCGGGGTCCGGGCGGAGTTCTCGGCCGCCCACTACCACGGGGGCGCGGCGGAGAGCTGCCTCCGGATCCACGGCCATAACTACCGGGTCGAGGCCGAATTGACTTCGGCGACGCTGAATTCCGGGATGGTGATCGACTTCGGGGAGGTCCGGAAGCTTCTGGGCGCGGCGATCGCCGGCTGGGACCACCGGGTCCTCAACGAGGTCGAAGATTTCCGCCGGGAAGAGCCCACCACCGAGGCGATCAGCCGGCTGCTCTACCGGCGACTGGCCGGGACCCTCCCCGACCCGGCCGCCCTGGCCCGGGTCACCGTCTGGGAGACCGGGGACTGCTGGGCCAGTTACGGGGAATAAGCATCGATAGCCGATAACTTCAAGGAGAGAGAGATGAGAAATTTACTGATCCTGGTTTTCGCTTTGCTCTGGGTTGTTTCCGGGACCGCCGCCGTCGGGACGGCGGCCGCCGAGGCCCCGGCCAAACCGGCCGACGAGGCGGAAATCGCCCGCCTGGTCGCGGGGCTGAAAGGCTGGGACCGGGACCGGGTCCAGGCCAACGCCGACGAGCTGGTCCGGATCGGCCAGCCGGCGGTGCCTCAGCTGATCGCGGCCCTCAAGGACGAGGATAACGGGGTGAGGGCCCAGGCCGCCCGGGCCCTGGGCCAGATTGAAGCCAAAGAGGCGGTCGGTCCGCTGGGCGAACTCCTCGACGATTCCCAGTACTGGGTAACCCAGAACGCCGTTTACGCCCTGGGGAATATCGGCGGCCCGGAGGCGGTGGTGTTTTTAAAGAAGGCCCTCAACCACTACCGGGGACGGGTCCAGGAAGCCGCCCTCTGGGGACTGGACGAGCTCCAGGAGAAGTCGGCCATCCCGGAGGTCACCGAGCTGATGGTGACCGCGCCCGACCAGTACGTCCGCTGGAGGGCGATGCAGGTCTTGAGATCCCTCAAGGAGGGCGAGGAGATCGACGCCCTGATCCGGATCCTGGACAACGAAAAGGCAACCGTCGCCCAGCGGCGGAACGCCGCCGTGATGCTGGGAGCCCTGAATGTCGAGAAGGCGGCCCCCTCGCTGATCGAGGCGGTCGAGGCCAAGGACGCGGGGCTGCGCTGGCGGGCGATCGAGGCTCTGGGCGAGATCGGGGCCCCGGGGGCCCGGGAGGTGATCGAGGCCCGGCTGGCCGATCCGGACGGGGACGTGCGGATGTTCGCGATCGGGACCCTGGGGGTCCTCGGCTCCGGGGAGAGCGTTGAACCTCTGAAGAAGATGCTGGCCAATTCCGACACCCAGGTCCGGATGAATACCGTCCGTTCCCTGAGAAGGATCGGCGGGAAGGAGGCCGCCGCCGCCATCCGGGAGGCCCTCGCCGACCGGGACGCCTACCTGCGGACGATGGCGATCGAGGCGCTGGTCGAACTGGGAGATCCCGAGGCCGGCGAAAAGATCAAGCTTCTGGCCCCGGACCGGACGCCTTCCGTCCGGGCGGCGGTGATGCGGGCGATGGGCGAACTGGCCCCCGAGTCCGCCCGGGAGGTGCTGGAAACCGGGAAGACCGACGACAATTCCTGGGTCAGGTACGAGGCCGAACGGGCGGAGAAAAAGCTGGACGGGAAAAAGTAAATTAATTCTGCCGGGAAAATTTTTCTTGCCCCCCTCCGGCCCATCTGGTAGATTGACCCCACGCTTGAGGTACGTGTAGTTTTATGTAACCGTCGATCAAAACCACAAAGTTCCTCATAACTTTGTGGTTTTTTTCGGCAAGCAGCAGCAAAGGAGGAGTAGTTGAGTGAAAGGGAAAGTGAAGTGGTTTAACGACCGGAAAGGTTATGGATTTATCGAGAAGGATGACGGACAGGGCGATGTCTTCGTCCACCACACCGCCATCAACACCGAAGGCTTCCGCACCCTGGCCGAGGGCCAGGAAGTGGAGTTTGAGGTGATACAGGACCAGCGGGGAGAGAAGGCGATCAACGTCACCCCGGTGTAACCGGACCTGATCGGTTAGATCGGCTTTCGGGCCGGTCGGTAATTGAGAACGGGAGTCCGGCGGTTTATCCGCCGGGCTCCCGCTTTTTTCCCGGCCGCCGGGTATTAATCGATGTCCCTGTAGGGACTGGGAGCGGGCGGAACCGGCATCCGGAAGGGGGTGGGTTCGGTCATCGGGTCCATCGTCATCCCGTCCGTCTCCATCGGGTCGACGGTCATCGGGTCCGTCCCCATCGGGTCGACGGTCATCGGGTCCGTCTCCATCCGGTCCGTCTCCATCGGGTCGACGGTCATCCGGTCCGTCTCCATCCGGTCCGTCTCCATCGGATCGACGGTCATCTCGTCCGTCTCCATCTCGTCCATCGCCATTTCGTCCATCGCCATCTCTCCGGGGGCGGGGGCCGGAGAGGGCCGGGGGGTCCCTCCCCGGGCCGGGAGCGAAACGGCGATAACAATTGCCAGCGCGGCCAGGGCCGCTGCAGTCGACGGTATCTTCATCATCCAAACCCCCGGTATCCGTTTTCGGTTTAAGCCTGACCGGCGAACAACGCCCGGGATCATACCACAGAGACGAGACCGGAGAGAAAAAAACTGTATAACTCCGGTACCGGCGTGATAGGATAGCCCCTTTGCCGCGTTTGACGCCGGCGGAAAAACTCAATCGAGGAGGATTCGGATGAAGGATGAATGGCAGGTCGAGATCGAGCAGCTGGTCCAGCCGATGGACCGGCTGGGCCCGGTGGTCTGGGATACCACCTACCTCTTGAAGAAGACGGGGGCCTTCACCTATACCGAAGGCTACTTCAACCCCCCCGGCCGGTTTTACGGCAAGATCATCAACTACCCCGACCCCAACGGGGAGATTATGATTCATAACCGGCCCTACACCAGCATCACCAAGGCCTACGTCGACGGGAAACAGGTTCTGATCCCCCACGACCAGCAGATCGAGCAGCACTACAGGATCGACCCCACCATCAAGCCGCCGGCCCGGAAGCCGGTCATCACCGAGTTTCACGTCCTCTTCGATCTCGCCGACTTCGACGGCTGGTTCAGCGACAAGCTCTCGCTGAAGCGGGTCAGCGTCAAGTATCCCCAGATCGGGAAGAACATCGAGGAAGTCAGCAAGCTGCTGGCGGTCCCGATGGAGCGGCTCGGGGTGACCGGTTCGCTCTCCTACGGGCGGATGGAGGACGACGAGGATATCGACCTGGTCTTCTTCGGCTCTCCCGAGGAGAATATGGAGGTGGCGGAGAAGATCTGGGCGATGACCTACAGCGACCCGGCCCGGAAGTGCATCGAGTTCGGCAAGTTCTGGCCGATCCGCTTCGTCCACAACAACATCATCATCTGCACCTTCTTCGCTTACGAGAAGGCCGAGCACATCCCCCTGACCTACTGCGACGTCGAACTGCTCAAGGATTCGGTCGAGGCTTACGGGACGATCAGGGACAATACCCACTCCATTTATATGCCGCTGATCCTCGACCTCGAGGATGTCTACATCGACGGCCGGGAGTCCGACGACATCCCCCTGGTTATCTACGACGGTTCGATCCGGGGCGAGTTCTACGCCGGAGAGCGGCTGAAGATCGAGGCCCGGCTGGTCAGCCTGGAAATCTACGGGAAGAGAACCCGGGCCCTGGTCGCGGTCGACTCCAGCCAGATCGAAAAGGAACGCTTCCGCAAAGGCCTCCCCCTTTTCTGATCCCCGACTTCCGGGTTTATGCCGCGGCCCTTCAGTTTCATTCAGGGCAGGCTATCCCTTTGGGGTGCTGACGGGGTGGAATCGCTATCGGGATCGAGGTCACCCCGGGCTGAGGTGCGGCATCCCAGCTCAATGCCGCATCAGGTTGGAAATCCAGGGAGAGTCTGGGCGGTCGGGACCGGTTGAAATCGGATACAGGCTACCTGCGATACCGGGGCCGCGGACGGTAGGTGGTATGGAGTAATTCGCGGGCTCTCTCTCCCAGAGGTTCGCCGAGGAAGTCCCGGTAGAGTATCTCGATCGAGGGGTTATTGTAACTGGCCCGGCATTCCCGGATCGAGTCGTCCTTGAAGAGCCCGTCGGCCCGGGCCCGGCGGATGGAGTCGTCCACCTCCCAGGCCTGTCCCCCGCCGCCGACGCATCCCCCCGGGCAGGCCATCACCTCGACGAATTGATAGGGGGGCTCGCCGCCCTTCTCCCGGGCGGCGGTGATCTTCTCCAGGACCTTCTCCACGTTGGCCAGGCCGTGGGCGACGGCGAAACGGACCGGCCGGCCGGCGATCGTGATCTCGCCCTCCTTCACTCCCTCGATTCCCCGGACGGAGGGGATCACCGGGTCTTCCAGTTCGCGGCCGGAGACGAAGTAGTGCGCCGACCGCAGCGCCGCTTCCATCACCCCGCCGGTGGCCCCGAAGATGGTCCCGGCCCCGCTGTACTCGCCCAGCGGCGAGTCGGCGGCGGCCAGGCAGTCCAGCTCCGAAAAATCCAGCCCCGACTGGCGGATCATCCGGATCAGCTCCCGGGAAGTGATCGAAACGTCGACATCCTGGCGGCCGGAGGCGAACATCGTCCGGTGGCGGTGGATCTCGTACTTCTTGGCCGTGCAGGGCATGATCGAGACCATATAGATCCGGGCCGGGTCGAGCCTGCGCTGTTCGGCGTAATAGGTCTTGGCCAGAACCCCGAGGATCGACTGGGGCGACTTGCAGCTCGAGAAGTAAGGGATCATCTCCGGGTGGAACTTCTCCATAAAATCCACCCAGGCCGGGCAGCAGGTGGTGATCAGGGGGAGGGTCTCCGGGGCGTTTCGAAAACGTTCGGCGAACTCGGTCGCCTCCTCCATAATCGTCACGTCGGCCCCGAAGTTGGTGTCGAAGACGGCGTCGAACCCCATCCGCCGGAGGGCGTCGTAAACCTGGCCGCTGACGTTGGTCCCGGGTTCGTAGCCGAAAGCCTCCCCGATCGAGACCCGGATCGAGGGGGCGATCTGGGCGACGCAGTAGATCGCCGGGTCGCTGAGAGCCTCCCAGACCTCCCCGGTCTGGTCGTACTCGGTGATCGCCCCCACCGGGCAGTGAGCCGAGCACTGCCCGCAGCGGATGCAGGGTGACTCCGCCAGCCGGATATCGCCGGCCGGGGAGATCCGGGTATCGATCCCCCGGTCGAGGAAACTGAGCGCCCAGACGTTCTGCTTGACCTGGCAGACGGTGATGCAGCGGCCGCACTTGACGCACTTGCGGGGGTCGAGGACGATGCTTCCGGTGGAGTCGTCCAGGGGGTATTCGGAGATCAGCGGCGGGAAGGACTCCTCCTTGATCCCGAATTCGGCGGCCAGGTTCTGCAGTTCGCAGCTCTCGTTGCGCAGGCAGGTCAGGCACTCGTTGGGGTGGGCGCTTAAGATCAGTTCCAGGATCGTCCGCCGGACCCGGACGATCTCCGGGTCGTGGGTGGTTACCTCCATCCCCTCCTCGGCGGGAGAGGCGCAGGCCCGGACCAGGTTTCCCCGTCCCTTTACCTTGACCACGCAGATCCCGCAGGCGGCTGTGGGGGGAAGGTCGGGGTGATGGCAGAGGGTGGGTATATTCATCTTGGCGGCCTTCGCCGCCTCGAGGATCGTCGTCCCCTCGGCCACCTCGACCCCGATGCCGTTGATGTTGAGCTTGAGCATAATATCAGGAGTCAGAATTCGGAATATTCATCTTTTCAATCGCTATCGGGATCGCTATCGCTATCGGGATCGATCCCGCCGGCAGACTTTCGATCCCGATAGCGATCCCGATAGCGACAGCGATTCGGAAATAAGATTTCCCTCTCGTTTGCGATCGGATCCCGGGTTAATCGTTTTCCGTCCTCAGGAGCTTGAGATATTCCCGCTCGAAATACCGCAGGGCCGAGTCCACGGGGTTGGGGGCGGTCTGGCCGAGACCGCAGAGCGAACCCTTGCGCATCGCCTCCGAGAGCCTCCGGACCTGGGCCAGGTCCCCGGCGCTCCCCTTCCCGGCGGCGATCTTCTTCAGCAGGTCGAGCATCTGTTTCCCCCCGATCCGGCAGGGGACACATTTGCCGCAGGATTCATCGACCGTGAACTCGAGGTAGAAGGCGGCGATCGAGACCATACTGTCATCGTCGTCCATCACGATCATCCCCCCCGATCCCATTATCGAGCCCAGTTCCCGGAACTTCTCGTAGCAGACCGGGGTGTCGAGGAGCGATACCGGGATCACGCCTCCGGAGGGCCCCCCGGTCTGGATAGCCTTCAGGGGCCGCCCGGAAGAAGATCCGCCGCCGATCTCCTCGACGATCTCCCGCAGGGTCGTCCCCATCGGGACCTCGATCAGACCGGAATAGCGGGCCTTCCCGGTCAGGGCGAAGACCTTGGTCCCCTTGCTGGTTTCGGTCCCCATCCCGGAGTACCAGCCGGCGCCGCGGCGGATGATCGCCGGGACATTGGCCAGGGTCTCGACGTTGTTGACGCAGGAGGGATAATCCCAGAGGCCCGCCTGGGAAGGGTAGGGGGGGCGCGGCCGGGGGGTGCCCCGCTTCCCCTCGATCGAGGCGATCAGGGCCGTCTCTTCTCCGCAGACGAAGGCCCCGGCCCCGAGCCGGACCCGGCAGTCGAAGGAAAAACCGCTGCCGAGGATATTTTCCCCGAGCAGCCCCCGGCCCCGGGCCGTCTTCAGGGCCGCCTCGACCCGTTCGACGGCCAGGGGGTACTCGGCCCGGATGTAGAACCAGCCCGAGGTGGCCCCGGCGGCGTAGCCGGCGATCAGCAGCCCCTCGATCACGGCGTGCGGGTCGCCTTCCAGGATCGAACGGTCCATATAGGCCCCGGGGTCGCCCTCGTCGCCGTTGCAGATGATGTATTTCTCCTTACCCGCCGCGTCCGCCGTGTTCCGCCACTTCAACCCGGTCGGGTAGCCGCCTCCGCCCCGACCCCGGAGCCCGGAGGCGGTGACCTCCGCGATCACCTCGTCCGGGGTCATCCCTTTTAAGACCTTCTCCAGCGCCCGGTAGCCGCCGGCGGCGATATACTCCTCGATCCGTTCCGGGTTGATCCGGCCGGCGTTGGCCAGGACCACCTTCTTCTGCCGGGTGAAAAAAGGCAGGTCGAGGGGAAGGACGTGGGAGGAAAGAAAATCGGGGATCCGGAAATCCCCTTCGGCGGCGATCGCCGGGAGGATATGCTCGGCCACGATCAGCCGGGTCAGGAGCGGGTTCACCTCCTGATAGAGAGTGAGCGTTCCCTCCTCCCCGCCGATTTCCACCCCGAGCAGGGGTCCGTGGCTGCACAGGCCCATACAGCCGGTCGGAATTACGTCCACCGCTTCCCTTAGGCCGTGGGAGGCGAGGGCTTCCTTCAGGGCCTCCAGCACCGTCCCGGCCCCGGAGGAGAGGCAGCCGGTGCTGGAGCAGCAGTAGACCCGTCCCGACCGGGATTTCCGGCGGGCGAGCTCCTCGGCGGCGATATTTTTCAGGTCGAGCTCAGCCACCTTTCTCCTCCTCAGCGGGGAAAGCCTCCCGCCACTCGGCCAGGATTTGCTTGACCTGGCTCGGTGTCGCCTTCCCGTAGATATTCCCGTTGACCGAAATCACCGGGGCCAGGCCGCAGCAGCCGACGCAGCGGACGCACTGGAGGTGGAAGAGGCCGTCGGGGGTGGTCTCTCCCTCGGAGATCCCCAACTCCCGCTCCAGTTCCGCCACCAGCTCCGGCGCCCCCTTCAGGTGGCAGGCGGTCCCGGTGCAGACCGAGATCACCGCCTTGCCCGGCGGCCGGAGCTTGAAGTAATTGTAGAAGGTCAGGACCTCGTAAACCCGGGCCAGGGGGACGGACATCCCCTCGGCAATCTCCAGGGCGGTCTCCCGGGGGACGTAGCCCCCCTGGTTCTGGATCTCGTGGAGGACCATAATCAGCGCCCCCCGCTTCCCCCGCCACTTCTTGATCGCCCGGGCGGCGGCGGGTTCGGTTTTGTTTGTTGTCTCGGTATCGGTCATAAGCCCGCTGGCGGGCTAATTACTCTTTCCGCCATTATCCTTGTCAATTCAGCTTCTCTCAGGGTACATCTCTTCTCCCCGCCCCGGCAAGCCGAATCCTTATTTTACAAAACAGGTATGACCTGAATTGTAAAACAAGAGATTTGGCGGTGGCGGGGGAGGGGGGATTCTGCTATGGTACGCGGTATGAAAAAGCCGTCCCTGGTCATCCTCGCCGCCGGGATCGGGAGCCGGTACGGGGGATTGAAACAGGTCGAACCGGTCGGTCCCTCCGGCGAAATCATCCTCGATTACACCCTCTACGACGCCTGGCGGGCCGGTTTCGGAAAGGTTGTCTTCGTGGTCCAGTCTCAACACCGGCGCGCCCTCGACGAGCACTTCCGGCCGGCCCTGGCCGGAAAGCTGGAGATCGCCTTCGCTTACCAGCGCCTCGACGATCTCCCGCCCGGGTTCGCCGTCCCGGCGGACCGGAAGAAACCCTGGGGGACCGGCCACGCCGTCTATGCCGCCCGGAATACCGTCTCCGGGCCGTTCGCCGTCGCCAACGCCGACGACTTTTACGGCCGGGGTTCGCTGGAAGCCCTGGCCGGCTTTCTCGGCTCGCCGGTCCGGGAGAACGAGTGCTGCCTGGTGGCTTTTCAACTGGCCAACACCCTCTCCCCCCACGGCTCCGTCTCCCGGGGGATCTGCCAGGTTGACGGCGCGGGCCGCCTGGTCTCGATCACCGAACGGACCCGGATCGAGCCCGCGGCCGGGGGCGGCCGCTACCTGGACCGAGCCGGGAGGTGGCGTCCCCTGTCCGGAGAGGAACCGGTCTCGATGAACCTCTGGGGTTTTTCTCCCGCTCTTTTCCGCCGGCTGGAGGCCGGGTTCGCCGGCTTCCTCAAGGAGGAGGAGACTGATCCGAAGGCCGAGTTCCAGCTCCCGACCGTGATCGACCGGCTGATCCGGGAAGGAGGCTGGACCTGCCGGGTCCTTCCCACCGCCGAGCGCTGGTTCGGGATGACCTACCGTGACGACCGGGATGAGGTCCGCCGGGAACTCGGACGGCTGGGGGAGGAGGGGAGTTACCCGGAACCGCTCTGGGGTTGACCGGGTGCCGGCCGCTCGCTTCCCCGGCGGACAAAACGGGGAGTGCCCGGGCCCGCTCCGCCCGCCGGCCTTCTCAGCCGCCCCCGGTCAGGGGAAAGGTATTGTATCCGCGGGATCGACGGCGAGGAAGTCGCAGGGGGAGAGCGGCGCGGCGGCGTTGTAGGCATCCCAGAGTTCGCGGTAAAAATCACCGAAGAGGTCTTCGACCCCGGTGTAGCCGCCGTTGTTGAATCGGGCGATCGAGAGCTGCTTCACCTGCCCGCAGATGGTCAGGTCCTCGATCTGTCCCGACCAGAGGAAGGGGAAGTTGGTATCGTTGAGCAGGTCACCGTCGCCGTAAACCGGACGTCCGGCCACCACCGTCAACCGGACGTCCCGGGGCCCGCAGCGATAATCCTCGTCGGCCCCGCCTCCCGCCACCATCATCAGGTCATCGTAGGGATCGCCGGGCCCGTCGTCGACGACCATAAAGCTGGCCAGTTTCCCCTCCTCGATCGTCCCCATCCGCCAGAGCTGGCCGAAACCCTCGGCCGCGTTCCGGGTGACCATATCGATGAACAGCCGGGTGTGGATATTCCAGCCTTTGGCGTCAGCCACCGCCTTGCAGTAATTCAGCTCGGCCAGCATATTCGGCATCCCCGACTCGGTCCAGTCGGGGGCCAGGGCGACCTTGACCACGTTATCCAGGGCGCCGATGATATCGGCGGTCTCGTCGTAAAGGAGCATATTTGACTTGCAGGCCCAGGAGAGGACGGTATGGAGCGGTTTGCCGAACTGGTCGACGCCGTGGTTGAAGAGGGAGTACTCGGCTTCCGGGATGTTGATTCCGTGGATGATGGTATCGCGGCCATCGAAGCCGGCTTTGGCCTTCCACCAGTTCCACTGGCCCGTCATATCCCCCCCCCGGTCGGTGGTTTCGGCCAGGTGGATAATGTAGCGGTGGATCTTACCGTTGACCCCGTTCTGGTGGGCGGTAATCCATTCGGTGGCGCTGGAAGTGGTCCCGACCACCTTCAGCTTGCAGCGGCCGGGGAAACGCTCGCCGTTGACGACCCCCACCCCCAGCTTGGCATAGGCGTCCTGGCTGTGCTGCCAGGAGGCGGTCTGGCTCTGGGTGACCGTGCAGCCGCTGGAGGCCATCCGGACCTCGACCAGCTTGCAGATCCGGTTGGAGACCTGCCCGCCCAGCGTCCTTGAGCGCTGGGCTTTGAAATCGCAATAGAGCTGGGTGGCGGCCCACTCGTTGCGGCCGACGAAATACGGGGGGAGGGTGAAAGGGATAAAGTCCCACAGGCCGTAATTGAGGTGGTCGTGGGTGCTGATCAGTCCGGGGAAGATCAGGCCGTCGACGTCGATGACATCCACCCCCTCGGGGGCTTCGGCGGAGAGGCTTTCGATCAGGTCGCCTTTCACCTCCACGTAGTAGCTGTCGTGGATGTCCCGGTAGTCGTTCATCGTGACCACGGCCCCCTTCAGGGCGTAATGGGGAAGGATCTCGGGAGGGGCGTCGAGATCGGCGGTGAAACGGGGCTGGAGCCACTGGTTGGGGGATTTGCCGGTGTTCCGTTCGACGATCCCGGTTATCGAGTGAAAGATATCGCCGTTATGGGGGAAGTAATTGTAGTCGAGTTCGTCGTCAACGGTGACCTGGCTGCCGCCGGTCGAGACCACCCACTGGCCGTAACCGCTGTGCTCGTTGGTGACGGCCACGTCCTCGATCCGGACCAGGGTCCCTTCATAGGCCGGATCGAGGACGGTACCCAGCTCAACGGTCTCCGGGGGGTAGACCGGGTTGTCCTTGGAGTTGACCTGGTAAGCGGAGACGGAACTGACCTGCTTCTTTCCCTGGTAGGTCGAGACCGAACCGCTCACGCTGACGTCGTCGCCGATATCGGGGCCGTAAGTGCTCTGGTATACGTAGATCCCGCAATAAGGGCCGGCCTTCTCCGCCAGGTAAAACGACATATCCGGGTAGACCAGGCTGACGATCCCGTTGACGGTCACGGTCCCGGTCTCGCCCCCGGACTTGATCCGGTAGATCTGCCCCAGCGGGCTGGGGGTGGGGATCGGGGTCTTGTACCCCACCGGGGTCGGCGAGGGGGTGGGGGAGGGCGAAGCGGGCGGCAAAGGGCTGGGCGAGGGGATGATGATGTGCCGGAAGACGGCGATCTCCAGCCGGTCGTTGCCGGCGTAGTCGGCGGGTACCGGGATGTCCCCGGACGAACCGAAGTAGGCCCGGGTCACACCCCGGACCGCCCAGAGCCCGGAGCCGGGACGAAAGACGGCGAGATCGGCCGTTCCGTCGCCGCCGTAATCACCCGGAATCGGGATATCTCCGTTCCGGCCGAAATAGCGGCGGGTTACTCCCCGGATCGCCCAGAGACCGGAGGCGGGGCGGAAGACGGCGATCCCGGCGGTGCCGTTGCCGGTGTAGTCGGCGGGTATCGGGATATCCCCGGACGAACCGAAATAGGCCCGGGTCACCCCCCGGACCGCCCAGAGACCGGAGGCGGGGCGGAAGACGGCGATATTCTTTCTTCGGTCGCCGGTATAGTCGGCGGGGACGACCGTGTCGAGAGCGTTGCCGTAGTAGTTCCGGCCCCCGCCCCGGATCGCCCAGAGGCCGTTGTCGGCCCGAAAGATCGCCGGGACGGAGAACCCGTTGCCGATGTAGTCGCCGGGGACAGCCCGGTCAAATGCCCGCCCGAAATATATCCGGCTCAATCCTCTTATCGCCCAGAGACCGGCGGGGTTCCCGAACCGGCGGAAGATGGCGATCCCGGCGACCGCTCCTCCGGCATAAGCGTCCGGCACCGGCTGGTCGGTCCCCGCGCCGAAATACACCCGGGTGACACCGCGGACCGCCCAGAGCTGGGCGTAAGTTGACGACGAGGCCGCCAGGAATAAGACGGCGGGAAGGAAGAACCAGGCGATTCTTTTCATACCGGCTCCCGGGTGATATATTATGGATTAATTGAAGTCTATCTTTTCTGCCCGGGTCGGGCAAGAAGAAAACCCCGGGATCGGTGGTTAATGGTTTTCCCGGCTCTTCCCGGCCGCCGGAGGACAGGGATAATCCAGATGAAAGAAAACCGTTCCGATCCCGTTTCCGGCCCGGCCGGCATATTATCACTGGCCCTGCTGGCCCTGGTCCTCTTTCTCTCGGCCTCCGGAAAGATCCGGGATCCGGACGTCTGGCTCTACCTCCGGACCGGCCGCTGGATCGTCGCCGAATTTCGCTTTCCCCTTTTCGATTTCTATTCCTACACCAGGCCCGGGGCCCCCTGGCTCAATCACTCCTGGTTCTCGGGGGTTATCCTGCACCTCTTTTTCCGCTGGCTGGGGATCGGCGGCCTCTATCTTTTCCGCTATCTCCTGACCGGCGGGACCTTCCTCCTGGTCTTCCTGACCGCCCGAAGAAGGCTCGGCGGGCCGGGCGCGGTCTGGCTGACCCTGGCCTCGATTTTGGCTTCCTCCGGGCGGTTCCTGGTCCGGCCCGAGCTGTTCACCTTCTTCTTTCTCGCCCTGCTTCTCTATCTTCTGGAGAAGGGATACCCAAACGTCCCCCGGTGGACGATCCCGATGCTCTTCTTCTGCTGGGCCAACCTGCACGGCGGCTTCGTGGTCGGTCTCGGCCTCCTCGGTCTTTACTGGCTGGGGGAGGGGGCGGACTTGATCCGCCCGGCGCCCGAAGCTGGGGAATACCGGGTCCACGGCTGGCGGTGGCTCACGCAGGTGCTGATCTGCAGCCTCGCCGCCGCCCTGCTCAACCCCTCCGGTCCCCGGGCCTTTCTTTATTACTTCCGGATCCGGCCCGCCCTCGATTTTATCTATGCCTGGCAACCCCTCTCCCCGGCCGGCTGGCGCTCCTGGGGTCCGGCCCAGTTCCTTTTTCCCGGGCTGGCCCTCCTGGGCGCCCTGGCCCTGTTCCGGAACCGGAAACGGGTCCGAACCGCGCATCTGCTGCTTTTCCTGGCCTTTGGCTATCTGGGTCTGCGGGCCGGCCGGAACATCTTTATCTTCGCCATCGTCGCCCCGGCCCTGATCGCCGCCAACCTGCCGCCGGTCCGGCCGCGCGCGCTCCGCAGGATCTTCCCGGCCTGGCTCACCCCTGCGGTCCTGGCCCTGGTTGTTGGGGCGGTTCTGATTTATCCCCTCCTGGAGACGGATCCCTTCCGGAAGGATCCGCACCGGGAATTCGGTTGGGGCCTTTCCGCCCTCTCCTACCCTTCCGGGACCGCGGGGTTCGTTGAACGGCACCGGATCCCCGGGCGGATCTTTCATTCCTTCGGGGTCGGGAGTTACCTGGCGGGGAGGTTATGGCCGGAGAAGCTGGTTTATCTCGACGGCCGGATCACCGTTTACGGCCTGCCCTTATTACTGCGCTACAACAGCATCCTGCTGGAACCCGAGCTCTTTCCGGCCGAGGCGGACCGCTGGCAGGTCACGATGGCCCTCTTCGACTATCTCAACCCCTCCAACCTCGCCCTCCTCAGGTGGCTGGAGCGGTCGCCGGACTGGGAACTGGCCGCTTTCGATTCCAACAGCGCCCTCTACCTGAAAGCGGATATCCCCGGTCTTCCCGCTCTGCGCGAGGCGGGGCTGGAGGAGTCGTTCGTCGCGGAGGGGCAGCACCCCCTTGAGGACGCGGTCCGCGGGGGTTTTCTCCTTGAGATCGGACGGGTCGATCCGGCCCTCCCCCGGCTCGAGCGGGCCCGGGCGGCCTACCCCCGGGCCGCTTCCCTCCCGATGAAGATCGCTCGGGCCCGTCTGATCCGGGGGGAATGGGAAGAGGCGGAGACGGCCTGCCGGGAGGCCCTTCGGCTGGGGGGAGATCAGGCCCCGCTGCTGACGATCCTCGCCCACCTCCACCTGATCAACAATCGTCCGGAGGAGTCGGCCGCGGCGGCCCGGGCCGCCCTCCGCCGGGACCCCGGGCAATGGGCGGGCTACGAGATTCTCGGCGACGCCTGCCGGACGGGGGGCGACATCCCGGGAGCCCGCCGGGCCTACCGGAAGGGTTACGGGATTAACCCCACCCCGGAACTGGCGGCCAGGATCGCCGAGTCCTATTTCCTCGAGGGGGGGTACCGGCCGGCGGCGAGCTGGTACGAGCGGATCGGACCGGAGTCACCCATTTATCCCCGGGCCCGGGTTTACCTCGCCGGCTGCCTGGCCGCGGCCGGAGAGCAGGAGCGGGCGGAGGAAATCTACCGGTCGGCCGCCGCCTTCGCCGAGTACTCCCAGATCTGTTACTTCAACCTCTCCCGGATCAGTTCCCGGAGGGGGGCGGAGGCGGAGGCAGACCGGTGGGCGGAGAAGATCACCGATCCTCGGCTGCGGGAGAAGCTCCGGCGGGGAGATCCCCAAACTTCTCTCCCGGGTCTGTCATCCTCCTCAGGGCCCTGATCGTCCCCTCCCCGTAGCGGATCATCTTCCGCAGGTCGGGATCCCGGATATCCCCGGCCGTTCCCTCTTCCAGCTCCGTCTTCCAGAGCGCGACGGTCCGCGCGACCGCCGGGATCGCCCGGCGGTCGCCGGAACGGCGCAGTTCCACGATTGCCTGGAAAACCGTTGCCCGAAACGGGGAATCCAGCAGCTCCACCAGCTTCTCCTCCAGCCCCGGCGTCCGGAGGGCGTAGAGAAGGGCCGGCAATTCCTCCTGCCGTTGAGGGGGCAGGGAGACCCGGGCCGACCAGAGCTTTTCCCCGGCTTCCGTGGAGCGGAGAGAAACCAGCGACCGGGCCGCCTGGAAACGGAGAGCGTGGGCGGGGGTGGCGACCCCGAATTCGCAGTCCGAATCGGGGTCGAGGATCTCCAGGACCACCACTTCGAGGGGATCGGCGCTCCCGGCGTCGCCCAGCCGGCCCAGTTCCCGGGCGGCGATGACCTTGGTCCGGAGGTCGCGGTTTTCCCGGCAGAGCAGGATCTCCCGGAGCCGGGGAACCGCCGCCGCCCCGGTCTCGGCAACCCAGCCCGCCAGTCTCTCCTCCGCCCCCGAGGGGACGTCCTCGCAGATCAGGCAGGCCCCGGCCGGGGCGGCCGGGAACAGGACCAGCAGCAGGAGGAGCAAACATTTCATTTAACTGTCCCGCCGCCGGCGGCTGAGCAGGACCAGGTCCCGGAGGGCCTGGGTGGTGCGGGCGTCCCGCCAGCGCTTCTCGAAGTGCGACCCCTGGAAGATCTGGGCGATGGCGGCCAGGGCCCGGAGATAGAAGTTGCGCTCGTCGAGGGTCCCAACCAGCATAAAGATCGTCCGGACCGGCTCGTTCTCCTCCGTGAATCTGACCCCGCCGCGGCAGCGGGCGATCAAGATATCGAAGATCCCTTCCCCGGGGAGGATGATATGGGGGATGGCCAGCCCCGGGCAGAGGACGGTGGTGCTCTGGCGTTCCCGCTCCAGGAAGGCCGCCTTGATCGCCTCCGGCTCCAGGGGCAGCCTTCCGGACCAGGCTGCGGCCGCCTCGGAGAGAAACTCCTCCAGGCCGAGCGGTCCGGCCAGGTCGAGAACCAGGCTTTCCTCGATCACGTGGTCGAATCGGTCCTGGACCAGGAGGTCCCGTTCCTGGACGATCTCCTTCAGTTCTTTCTCCAGGCCTTCCCGGCCCAGTTCCCGGGCGGTGATCCGGTCGACGAGGTGCATCAGGGCCGACTCCTTCTTGGCCCGGAACCGGCCGTAAAATATGTAAAACAAAAGCCCGATCGCGATCATAGTCATCGTGATGAAAAACGACTTCCGCCCCATTTCCAGGAGCAGGAAGCCGTAAGCTGCGATCCCCGCCAGCTGGACCCAGGGATACAGGGGACAGCGGAAGAGCGGCCGGTAGTTGTGCAGCCGGCTCTCCCGGAGAATGATGATCGAGAGGCTGACCAGGATATAGGTGATCAGGAGGACGGTGGAAGCGGCCTTGACCAGGACCTCGAGCTGGAGGAAGAGGGAGAGGATGATAAAGGTGCCGGTGACCAGGATGGCGACGTGGGGGGTGCCGAACCGGCGGTTGACCCGGGAGAAGACCGGGGGGAGGAGGCCGTCGCGGCTGGTGGCGAAGATGTAGCGGGAGGCGGCCATCAGCCCGGCGTTGGCGGTGGAGACAAAGGCCAGGATCGCCGCCAGGCCGAGAAGCGCGCTCGCCTTCCCCATAAAGACCGCCGCCCCGTCCGTGATCGGGGTCAGGGACCCGTCAAGCTGGTCCCGGGGGAGCACGCCGGAGGTGACGAAGACCATCAGGGTGTAGAGTACCGTTACCGAGAGCAGCGAGATCAGCATCCCCCGGGGGATCACCTTCCCCGGGTCCTTGACCTCGCCGGAGAGACTGGCGACCTTGAGCAGGCCGCCGTAAGCGACAAAGACGAAGCCGGCGGTGGAGAAGATCGCGGCCGCGCCGTTGGAGATGAAGAGTTCGAAGTTGGCCGGATGGACTTCGGGGAACCCGATGATCACGTAGAGGAGCATCGGAAAGAACAACCCGATGACCAGCGCCACCTGGAGACGGGCGGCCTCTTTCACTCCAAGGATGTTGAGAACCACGAAGAAGACGGTCAGGATCACGCCGATCAGGCGGATATCCCAGGAGACGATCAGGAGGCTGAAGGCCGACATCCCGACCAGGGCGAAGGAGCTCTTCAGGGCCAGGGAGAACCAGCTCAAAAGGCCGGCCACCGTTCCCACCGCCGGGCCCATCCCGCGGGTGATGGAAAAATAATCGCCGCCGGCGCGAGGCATTGCGGTGGCGATCTCGGCCATGCTCAGGGTGCCGGAGAGGGCGAACAGGCCGGCCAGGGCGTAGGAGAGAATCACCGCCGGGCCGGCCCGGGCGTGGGCCAGGCCGGGCAGGATGAAGATCCCGGAACTGATCATCGCCCCCGAGGCGATGGCGATGACGTGGACCAGGTTGAGTTTGCGGTCGAGTTCCATATCGGGTCGGGCCCGGTTACGGCTGCTTGAGTCACGGACGGAGAAGAGGGCGAGTCCTCGGCCTTTTCGCAGAATATTTTACCCGGGCGGCGGTTCCAACGCAATCTTGAATTGTCTCCGGCCCGGCCGGCCGGAAAAATGCTTTTGTCTCCGCGAGTAATCTGAGAAAATCCCTGTTATGACCGAGGCAAAAGAAATCGAACGGGGAGAAGTAATCCGGGCGGATGGCCGGCGGATCACGATCCGGCTTCCCCGGAAAGACGTCTGTTCCGCCTGCGGTCTCTGCCTCCTCGCCCGGGACTCCGGCGGGGTATTCCTGGAGACGGATAACACCATCGGGGCCCGGCCCGGGGATCGGGTGGACCTGGAGATCCCCCGCCGCGATCCCCTGGCCGCCGCCGGGCTGCTCTTCGCCGTCCCCCTGCTGGCTTTGCTGGCCGGGGCCGGAGCGGGTTATCTGCTGGCCGGGCCGGCTGGACTGGATCCCGACGGGGCGGGGGTTCTTTCGGGCGTGATCGGGCTCCTGGCGGCCTTTTTTCTTATCCGCCGCCGCGAACTGCGACGGCGGGAGGAGAAGAAGGAAAATATCCGGATCATCAGGCTCGCCCCGCCGGCGGTTCCGGGTTAACGCTTGCGCGTAAGGAATTTAATAATTAGGATTAGTGGTTCCCTCGCATTTAGTGCGTGGGAGTAACGCGTGAGTTCAGCCGGTTTTATCGGAGTCTGCGGTCCGGGGTGCTGGAGTATCGTGTCCGCCCCCATCGCTCCATTACCGATCCGCCGGTAACACTGCGGATTAATAAATAGCGTTTACCCGGACTCAAAAGGAAGAGAATCGATTATGGGGAGACTGCACGAGGCGGTGAAGTCGGGTAACCTGGACGCGGTCAAGCTGTTTATCGAGCGCGGGGACGATATCAACGCCCGCGACTGGAACAAGGAGACCCCCCTCCAGGCTGCCGTCCGGATGGGCCGGAAAGAGATCGCCGATTTCATCCTTGAGAGCGGTGCGGAGATCAACTCGGTGGACGATATGGGGACCTCGGCGCTCCGCGAAGCGGCCCGGCAGGGCCACCCCGAACTGGTCGGTCTCCTCCTCGATCGGGGGGCCGAGGTTGATATCCGGACCGAAAACGGGTCCACCCCCCTCCACGCCGCCGCCTGGATGGGCAAGACCGAGGCGGCCAAAATCCTCCTCGACCGGGGAGCGGACATCACCGCCCGCTGCGAAGACGGGGCCCTTCCTCTCCAGCTGGCGGTCAAGGGCCACCATAAAGAAACGGTCAAACTCCTGCTCGATCGGGGTGCGGACCCGAACGCCCGGGGGGCGGAGAAAGCAACCGCGCTGGAACTGGCCGAGGAGAAGGGATACAACGAACTGGCTGGCCTTCTCCGGGCGGCCGCCCCGGCCCAACCCCCGCCCGGGAAAAAATCATTTATCCAACGGCTGCTGAAATAACCGGGCTGCCTGGGCCGGCAAGGTTCGCCTTTGCCTGTTAACTGTCAGCTTGGCTTTCCCACCCGCCGGGGAAAAATCTCCAATCCTATTTTCGCGTAATGTGCTATATGGAGTATCGTGATTCGACCGGGAAGGAATAGCGAACGGTGTTAACGAATGACCGACTTGAACGATAATTTGATTGAAAACCGGGGCTCCCGGCTGTTCCCAAACGGGAATGGGGCATCGCGCTTTCCCGTCCTGGTGGTGGACGACGACGAAGCGATCCGCAATCTCCTGGCGAAAACCCTGAGGGCGGCGGGGTATCCCTGTTCCACCGCCGCCTCCGCCGGCGAGGCCCTCGGCCTGATGGACTCCCGTCCTCCCGCCCTGGTCATCACCGACATAGTGATGCCGGGCCGGAGCGGGCTCGACTTTCTCGAATCCGTCCGGCAGGGCGACCGGGAAGTGGCGGTGATAGTTATGACCGCCTATCGCGACATCGATCTCATTATCCGCGCCCTCCGGGCCGGGGCTTACGATTACCTGATCAAGCCCTTCCGGCTGGAAGAGATCCTGATCAGCGTGGAAAAGGCCCTCCAGAAGAGGGAGCTGATCCTCCAGAACCGCGCTCATCAGCTCGAGCTGGAGGAGAAGGTTCGGGAACAGAGTTCCAGAATCCAGGCTTCGTTCCTCAAGACCATCGAAGCCCTGGTTCGGACCCTGGGGGCGCGGGATCCGGAGACCCGGGAGCACTCCCTGCGGGTGACCGAACTATCGGTCGGGATCGCCCGGGAACTGGGTCTGCCGCCTTCGGAGATCGAGAAGATCCGGATCGCCGCCGCCCTCCACGATATCGGGAAACTCGGGGTCAGCAAGAAGGTGCTGGACAAGAAACAGGCCCTCCTCCCGGAAGAGATCGAACATATCCATCGCCATCCCCTGATCGCGGCTTCGATCCTGGGGCCGATCGACGAACTCCAGGAGATCATCCGCCTGATCCGGAACCATCACGAGCACTTTGACGGCAGCGGCTACCCGGAGGGGAAGGCCGGCGAGGAGATCCCCCTCGGTTCGAGGATCATCGCCGTCGCCGACGCCTTTGACGCCATCACCTCGGCCCGCCCCTACCAGAGAGCGAGAAGCAAGAAGTTCGCCGCCGGGGAGATCCGGGAAAACGCCGGGAAGCAGTTTGGCCCCCGGGTGGTGGAAGCCTTTCTCCGGACCCTCGGTTTCGGCGAGGAAAAGAAATCCGGGCGGGCGAAATGAACGAGGTCCTTTTCACGCTCTGGTACGCCCTGAGGATCTTCTTCATCATCCTCCTCTTCGTCTTCATCATCTTCGGACTCGACGACCTCTGGATCGACGTGGTCTACTACGCGCGGGCCGCCTACCGCTGGCTCTTCCGCCGCAAGCGGATCCGGCCGATCACCTTCGAACAGCTCAAGGCCGTCCCCGAGAAGCCGATCGCGATTATGGTCCCGGCCTGGGACGAGTCGGCGGTGATCGGCCGGATGCTCCGCCACACCCTGAAGTCGATCCTTTACCGGAACTACCGCGTCTTCGTCGGCACCTACCCCAATGATGACGCGACCAGGAGCGAGGTCCAGAAGGTCCGGGAGGAAGACCCCCGGGTGGAGTTCGTGACCACCCCGGCCCCCGGCCCCACCAACAAGGCCGACTGCCTGAACTGGGTTCTCCAGGGGATCCGGGTCTTCGAGAAGGATCACGGGACCGATTTCCAGATCTTCCTGATGCACGACGCCGAGGACGTGATCCACCCTCTCTCGCTGCTCTACTACAATTACCTGATGCCCCGGTTCGATTTCATCCAGGTTCCCGTCTTCCCCTTCCGGACCAGGTGGTACCATTTCACCAACGGCGTCTATATGGACGAGTTCGCCGAGAACCATACCAAGCAGATGCGGGTCCGGGAACTGGTGGCCGGGGCGCTCCCCTCCGCCGGGGTGGGAACGGCGCTGAGCCGCCGCTGCCTCGATTATATCGCCGAGCAGCGGGAGAACCAGGTCTTCGACATCTCCTCGGTCACCGAGGATTACCTGATGGGACTGAGGCTGCGGGACTTCCCCGGGAAGAAGATCTTCCTCCAGCAGGAGGTCCGGGCCGATCCGGCCCTGAAATCCAGGGCCCCGCTCGCCACCCGGGAATATTTCCCCCGGACCTTCCGGGCCAGCGTCCGCCAGAAGTCGCGCTGGGTAATGGGGATATCGCTCCAGGGATGCGATACCAGCTGCCTCGGTGGCCTGGGGGCGAATTACTTTCTCTTCCGGGACCGCAAGGCGGTCTTCAGCAACCTGGCGGTGGCCCTCGGTTATGTCCTGGTTCTCTCCTGGCTGGCCGGCCTCCTGGTCAACCGATTCACCAGCCTTTACCTCCCCCCCCTGATCGAGCGGGGAGAGATCTACGCCTGGCTGGTCTACCTGGTGCTCGTCATCTTTCTCTGGCGGATCGTGAACCGGGTTCTCGCTTCCTGGAAGATCTACGGTCCCCTCCACGGTTTTCTGGCCGTCCCCCGGCTGGTCTGGGGAAACATCATCAATGCCTGCGCCACCTGGCTGGCGGTCAAACGCTACCTCCACTCCCGGAGGACGGGGACCGTGCCCGAGTGGGGGAAGACCGCCCACGCCTTTCCGACCGAGGAGCAGCTCCGGCGCTACCACCGCCGGTTGGGGGAGATCCTCCTCGAGAAGCGCCTGGTCCGGGCCGACCGGCTGGAGGCGGCCCTGGAGAAGCAGAAAGAGACCGGCCAGAAACTGGGCGAGGTCCTGGTCGAGTCCGGGGACCTCAAGCCGGCCGATCTCCGCCGGGCCCTGGAGGAACAGCGGGGGGCGGAAGAAGGGGGAGGCGGGAAATGAGGGCGCGGCGGGTTGCCATCCTTTTCCTCATCCTGGCGTCCGTCCCGGCGGCCGTCCCTTCCGGACGGGGCGAGGACGATTTTCCCGTCCACCCGGCGGCCGGCCGCCGGGGACCGGTCGAGAGGCAGCGGATCCGCTTCCAGGTCGAGTCCCTGCTCCACCGGGCCGAGCAGGAGATCGCCGCCGGGGATTACCGGGCCGCCATCCCCGACCTCGAAGAGGCGGTCCGGGCCGACCCCTACCACGCCCGTTCCTCGCTTTTTTTGATCCGGCTCTACGAACGGGAAGATCGGCTGGAGGAGGCGGCCGCCGAGGCGGCCCGGCTCAGCGATCTCTTTCCCGATTATGCCCTCCCCCGCCTGACCCGGGCGATCCTCCTCGAGAAGCTGGGCCGGGCCGCTGAAGCGGTGGCGGAGTGGCGGGCTGTCCTGCCCCTGCTGGGTGAGGACCGGGAGGCGGTCTTCCTCGCCCACCGTCACCTGGTCCAGCTGCTGGCCGACGGTGGGGACTGCCGGGGAGCGGCGGAACTGATCCGATCGGCTCCGGAAGACTTTCCCGCCGGGCCGGCCTGGCGGGCGGCCGGGCAGTGCGCCGCCGGGGCGGGAGACTGGGAAGCGGCCCGGGAATATTTCACCGCCGGCCTGGCCGCCTCTCCCGGGGAGGAGGAGCCGCTCCTGCGGGCCGGACTTCTCTACGCCCTCAAGAACCTCGGCCGCGACCCCGAGTACTACCGGGCGGCCGCGGAACTGGCCCGGGAGACCTCCGATCCCCGGTTTATGCTCGAGGCTGCCGAGGCCGCGGCCCGGCTGGGGGATTACCCGTCCGCCGCCGGCTGGATCGATCAGGCCGCCGCGGCCGGTCTCCCGGAAGGAGAGCGGGCGGAAATCCTGGCCGGGATGGAATACCGCCTGGGGGAGTACGATTCGGTGATCGCCCGCCTCGCCGGGTTGACCGAGCCGACGGATGACGCCCTCTGGATCCTCGGCAACGCCTTCTACAAGACCGGACGGCCGGGGCTGGCCCTCCACTACCTGTTGAGGCTCGATCCCGATAACCTTCCCGGCCCCGCCGCCCGCCGGGAGCTTCACGCGACCCTGGCCTATCTCTGCTTCGACCAGGCCCTTTATCCCGAGGCGATAGCCGAGGTCGACCGGGCCCTGGCCCTGGAGGACTCCCCCCGGCTCCGATTGGTCCGGGCCCGGGCGCTGGCCCGCCTCGGCCGCCACCGGGAGGCCCTGGCGGAACTGGGGGAGATACCCGAGCCGGGGGGAGACACCCCGGAAGCGAAATATTTCCGGGCCGACCTGGCCGAGGTGGCCGCCCTGAACCGCCTTGCCCTGGAGGAGTTCGCGGAGGCGGAGGATGATTTCACCCGGGCGCTGGAAGAATCCCCCGACCATCCGGGGTCTCTCTTCGGGCGGGGGATTACCCGGCTCCGGCGGGATGACCCGGAGGGGGCGGCGGCCGACTTCGAGCGGCTGCTGGAGGCTTCGCCCGCTCCCCCCGCCGCTCTCTGGGGCAACCTGGGGGCGGCTTGCGGGAAGATGGGGGAGTACGACCGGGGCCGGGAAGCGCTGGCCCGCTCGCTCGACTATTACCGCTACGACGCCGACACCCTGATGGAATACGGCTACCAGGGGATGAAGGGAAACGACAACCCCGCCGCCCGCCGGGGCTTCCGTTCCGCGATCGACCTCCAGGAAGAGATCATCCCCCTCCTGGACGCCGGGCCGGCGGCGGAGTACCGGGACGACCAGCTGCTGATGAAGGAGGAATACACCAAGGTGGCCAGGACCTGGTCGGTCCAGCTTTACGCTTCCCGGACCGAACTCAACGATACCGTAACCGAGCCGTTCGCCGACGCCATCGACGGGGCGCTGGCCTCCCAGGCCGGAGGCCTGATCGGCTGGCGCCCGCCGGTGATCGGATTCCGCGACGAGAAGACCGCCGATATCTTCCTGAGGGGTTTGGCCAACTTCAAACGCCGATCCTATCGCCTCGACCCCGACTCCTACCAGGGCGGGGTCGGGGTCCTGGTCAAGCCGTTGAAGAAATTCAACTACAACCTCTCCTTCGAGCGACTCTTCAAGATCGGGGACAACTCGGAGAACAACTGGCTCTGGCGGAATATGCTCTCCCTGGAGACCGGCGAGCGGCCCCGCCGGGAGGCCCCGGCCTGGGTCTGGGGGAGGGCCTACGGGGAGGTCTCCTACTACCTGGAGTCGCCGCGCCGCTGGATCTATTACCTTGACGGTCGCGTCGGCCCTTCCTTCTCCCTGACCCGGCTGCTCACCCTGACCGTCCCCCAGGCGATCGGAGTGGCCCGTTTTCAGTCCGACGACCCGGACGGCCGGGGCACCTATTATCTGGCCGGGCTGGGGGCGAACCTCCGCCTGCTGGAAGGGGAGGGGAGGCACACCACCGGCCGCTGGTACGTCGACGCTTACGCCCACTATACCTACGGAAGGTTCTCCCGCCACCCGGACGGCCTGGAGGAGCGGGACTTCCGCGGCTGGATCTTCGGGATCAGCCTGGTGAAATGATGAAAAAGATCACCCCGATATTTCTTTCGGTAATTCTGGCCGCTGCTGTCCTTCTTCCGGCGCACGCCGGCGAAAGGCCCGCCCCGGTCCGGGCCGCCTTCATCCAGCTCAACCCGGAGCTGGCCGGGCGGGGCCCTCAATGGTGGGACGGGCTCTTCTCCCGGATCGCCGGGGCGGGGATCCGGGAGGTGATCGTCCAGTACCTGGCCGAGGGGCTCGGGGAGGAAGCGGAGGATTACCTCCCCCTGCTGGAAAAGATCTTTCCCGCCGCCGAAGCCCACGGCGTGGATCTGATCCTGGGGCTGGAACACGACCCCGGCTACTGGGTCGAGATCACCGCGCCGGAGAAGGTCCTGAGGGACTACTTCCTGCTCCGGGCCGCCCGGAACCTCAAACTGCAGAATCGGCTCCTCGAGCTTTACGGCTCCCGGGCCTCCTGGACCGGCTACTACATCCCCGACGAGATCGACGACCTCTCCTGGCGGGATCCCTCCCGGAGAGAGCTGGCCGGGGACTACCTCCGGCTTCTGGCCTCGCGGTTGAGGGAGGCCGACCCCGGCCGGGCGATCTCGGTCAGCGCCTTCTTCCGGGGGCGGACCGAGCCGGATCTCGCCGCGGGCAACCTCTTCGGGCTGGTCGGGGACTCCGGCGACCTGGTCCTGCTCCAGGACGGTCAGGGGGGAGGGGATCCGCCCCCCGAGGTTCTGCCGCTCTACTATCGGGCCTTCCTCGAGCGCCGGCCCCGGGGCGAGCGGCCCCGCCTGGCGCCGGTGGTGGAAGTCTTCGAGGAGACGACCGGCCCGGAAGGGAAGTTTTCCGCCCGGCCCGCCGCGCCCGGGGCGGTCGAGGAACGGCTCCGGGCCGCCGCCGTTTTTCCGGAGATCTGCATCTTCTCCTTCGCCGCCTACGCCGATCCGGAGAAAGACGGACGGGCGGCGGCGGTTTATGATACCCTGATCCGGAATCAACCCGGCCCCCGGGCAACCCCCGCCCGCCGGTCCGACCCGCCGGACTTGTCCGACTCGTCCGACCGATCCGGGGAACAAAGCTCTGACCCGAATGTTTCCGTCAAGCCGGGGGCGGAAAAGTAGGCATTCTTGCCTGTGGCCAGGCTTTTACAGAGCGGATGAAGAATTCAGGCAATAAGAAAAAAATCCTGGCTATCGTCGGCACCCGGCCGGAGGCGGTCAAGATGGCCCCGGTGATCCGGGCCCTGGAGCGGGAACCCGAACGTTTCGAACTGACCGTGATGGCCTCCGGTCAGCACCGGGAGATGCTCGACCAGGTCCTCGGCCTCTTCCGGATCGTCCCCGATCTCGACCTCGACATTATGGTCCCCGACCAGACCGTGACCCGGGTCACCTGCCGGGTCCTGGAAGAGATGGAGGCCTACTTCCGCGACCATCTCCCCGGCGCCGTCCTCGCCCAGGGCGACACCACCACCGTGATGGCGGCGGCGACGGCCTGTTTCTACCGGAGGATCCCCTTCGGCCACGTCGAGGCCGGACTGCGGACCAACGACCTCTACGCCCCCTGGCCCGAGGAGTTCAACCGCCGGGTCGCCGACCTCACCGCCGCCTGGCATTTCGCCCCCACCCAATGGTCGGTGGAAAACCTCCTTCGCGAAGGGGTCGACCCCGGACGGGTCCACCTGACCGGGAACACCGTGATCGACGCCCTCTTCCACATCCTCGAGACCACCGAAGCCCCGTCCCGCCCGATCCCGGCCGGCCGGAGGTACGTCCTGATGACCTGCCATCGGCGGGAGAATTTCGGGGAGCCGATCCGGGAGATCTTCGCCGCCGTCAGGGAGTTCGCCCTTGCCTTCCCGGAAATCTCGGTCTGGTACCCGGTCCACCCCAACCCCCACGTCCGCGGACCCGCCCGGGAGATCCTCGGCGGGGTGGAGAACATCCTCCTGACCGAACCGCTGGACTACCTCCATTTCGTCCACGCGATGAACGGCGCCGACCTCATCCTCTCCGACTCCGGTGGGGTCCAGGAAGAGGCCCCCTCGCTGGGGAAGCCGGTCCTGGTTCTGAGGGAGAAGACCGAACGCCCGGAAGCCGTGCTCGCCGGCACCTGCCGGCTGGTCGGGTCCCGAAAGGACAGGATCATCTCATCCCTGGAGGAACTCCTCTTCGATGAACGGGCTTACCGGGAGATGTCCGGGAAGAGCAACCCCTTCGGCGACGGCCGCGCCGCCGAGGCGATCGTCAAAATCCTCCGCGAATCCCCCTGACCGCGTTCGTCCCGCCGGAAAGATCCGCACCCGGAAGTTGCCGCCCGGGTTTTGTCCGTCAAACCGTGGTGGAAAAGCAGCGGCTATTTCGTTCGCTGGGCGGTACCCTTGATTAAGCCGGTCGTCATCTTCGAGATGGATTCGACCTGGTCCCGGAGGGACTGGTAAAGGTCGGCATCGTCCAGCGAGTTGCGGCGGGCGAGATCGAGCAGGGGAACCGTTTCCAGCAACGACCCCCGGGCAATTATAAAGAAATGAGCCCGGTCGGCCCCGGTAAACCGGCCGTTGCCTTCGGCGAGGTTGGCGGGGATAGAAACAACCGCGCGATTGAGCTGATCGGCAAGGAAATAAAATCCTCGGGGGAAAGATCTGGTCAGAGAAATAACGTTGTCAGCGAAAGTAATGGCTTCCTGATAAACCCTGAGGTTTTCAAAGAGGAAGGCCGTATTGCGATAATCGAGCAGTGGAGAGTCGAACAGTCGATAGCGGGCCGGAAAATAGAAAATAAAAAATCGACCGCAATCTTACAGCAGCAAGCCTCGCAATCTTCGATTGCTCGACTTTCTACTGTTCGATTGCTCTATTCCGACGGGCCGGAGGCCCGTCGGAATGGAGGCGGGGGGAGACTCCTCCTATGGGTTCCCCCTATTTGCGCAACTCACTATTTCGCAGTGTATTCCAGAGACTTACGAAAAACCCCGCCCCGGAAAAACACGACAGAAAACGACTAAAAACGACTATAAAATGGCATTTTTATGACATTTCTGATTTAGGGTTGGAGGCGTGTTCCACCTCCAAAAAGATGGTGGCCATTGAGCCGCCCTTTTTTTTTCGAGCGGATTCCCGATGACATTTTTATGACATTTTTGGTTTCCGGCTGGAGGTGTACTTGAACTCACCAGATAGAATTTCGGGTGGGGTAGGGGGGTGATGAATTCTTTTTTCAATTTCCACTGGACGCAATCAAGCCATCCGATGGTTGTTTTAAGCATAAAGTAATCTCAAAAGCGCAAGTTCGAGTCTCGCTCGGGGAGTTGGCCCAAAATCCCGCATGATTCAGGGGTGGTTAACACCCCGATTCGTGCGGGATTTTTTCATGTCATGCTTTCGAATAAGATACTGAGTTTGTCCTTGAAGCCCGGGTGAGATAACCCGGGATTGTTATTGATGATCCTCCTGCCAGGTCGTAAAATCTTTCTACCTTTGCGATGTTTGTAGCCTCGGTAGGTTACCCGATGAGCCAGCCACATCAAGGAGTCAGCCAGGGACTAGGCCAACGCTCCAGTTTAGATAGAGGCGGTGGTCTTGTTTTTTAGAGGGGGAGAGAGACTAGGGTCAGAGTGGTCCAGAGTTGGGGGGCACCTCACGTGATTCGGCGAGACCTCGCCGAAGTCTGATCGCTCTACCCCTGGACGTTAAAAGAGGCAGGATTTGTTTATGGCTAAACAGGCAACCGAACTCAGGTACGCTGTACGGTTTCGCGTGGTCTTCAAGTATTTCGGTCAACTATGCCTCGTGCTCGCCGCGATGACCCTGGTGCCGCTGATAATGTCGATGATTTTTTACGACACGCCTATCAGCCTGCGGTATGGCATTGTGATCGGCGGGCTCGCAGCCGTTGGGGCCGCCCTGGCGCGGCTGCGAACTCCTTCCAGGGTGCAGGCCAATGAAGGCATGGTGGTGGTCGGGCTGATGTATCTCTTCACTCCGCTCATAATGTCCTTCCCGATGATGGCTTCGGGGTTGGGTTTTCTGGACGCCTTCTTCGAAGCCGTCTCTGGCGTGACGACCACGGGGCTGAGCACGAAGGCGACGCTCGTTGGCGCGCCGTCGACGTTTCTTTTTGCCCGAGCCTGGATGCAGTGGTACGGAGGACTGGGTATCTTAGTATTCTCACTGGCGCTTGTGATGCAATCGGGGCTAGTGGCGAAGGGCCTGAGTGTCCCAGAGACCGAACCCGACGATTTGGTCGGTGGCACGCGGGCACACGCGAGGCGAATCTTGAAAGTCTATGGCGGTTTGACAGCTTTGGGCATTATTGGTTCCTTGTTGGTGGGAGTCGGGTTTTTCGACGCGGTGCTGTATACATTTTCGGCGGTCTCGACCGGGGGCTTTGCCCCGCATGACAGCAGCCTCGCGATGTTCGGTTGGCCCGCACAGGTATGGATTACCCTGCTTTGCCTCGCCGGTGCGATCCCGCTGGCGTTTTATTACCGAATGTTAAAGGAGAAGCGGCGCGTTGCAGTGGCCCTTCTTCAACTCCAGGCCGTCGTAATCGCTTCCCTGGTCGTTTCCCTGGCGGTGGGCGCCTTCATGCGGCTGAGTGCAGGCATGGCTTGGCCGCAATTACTCCATCACGCGCCCCTGGTCGCCATTTCCGCGCAATCGACCGCGGGATTTTCCTCGATGCCGTGTGCACAACTCGATGCTGGCTCGAAGCTGGTTCTGATCTTCTCGATGCTTGTGGGCGGCGGCGCAGGATCGACCGCGGGCGGATTCAAGCTGTTGCGGTTGTTGATCGCGGCAAGCGTGTTTCGGTTGATCCTCTTGCGGACTTGCCTGCCGAAACACGCCGTCATCGAACCCCGGTTGGCACGCCGCCGACTGCAGGACGAAGAGATCCGCGCGGCCCTACTGCTCATCGTGCTGTTCTTCGCCGTCGTTGCGCTGTCCTGGCTGCCGTTTGTAGCAATGGGATACAGCCCGCTCGACTCCTTGTTCGAAGTGGTTTCGGCGACGGGAACGGTCGGGCTTTCCGTGGGACTGACGAGTGCGACGTTGCCCCCGCTACTCAAGGGGATTTTATGCGTTGACATGCTGATGGGAAGAATTGAAATCATTGCGTGGTTGGTGATACTGTATCCAGGAACGTGGTTTGGAAGGAGGATTGAGGGAACATGAGAACTGTTTTTATTGGAGCCGGAAAAGTGAGCGTCGAAACGGCCAAAGCGCTCATGAAAAAAAGCCATGAAGTCGTCATCATCGAGACCGACAAGACAAAGATCGATGAATTGTCCGAAGAGATGGAGTGCAGCTTCCTGCAGGGCGATGGCAGCCATCCCGACATCCTGCGCGAAGTCAATCCTGCGCAGACCGACTTTCTTTTTTGTCTTACCGACAGCGATCAGGATAACGTCATCGCCAGTCTCGTCGGCCGTTCACTCGGTTTCAAACGTATCGTGACGAGCATCGGCGATCCGCAGTTCGAGGATATCTGCCGTGAGTTGGGTCTGAAGGACACGATCATCCGCTCCCGCACAATCAGCTGTTACCTGGAAGACATGGTGGGCGGCAGCGAAAACACCGAAATGTCCACGGTCATCAAGGACGAGGCCCGGTTTTTCACCTTGATTGCAAAAGAGGAAGATGCGGTAGCGGCCAAGGATCTGAAATTGCCTGCCGATGCCAAGGTCATCTGCTATTACCGCGATGGCAAGTTTTCACATGCCGATAAAGAAACAACATTCCGCATGAACGACGAGGTTGTGATTCTAACGCACAGCAAGAATATGCCCGCGTTGCAGGAGCGTTGGTTGCCGAAGCAAACGCAGAAAGAGCCGGCTTATTCTGCCTCAAAGAAGAACAAGTAGTCGGTTTTTAAACCCAGAGATAACCCGCGTTTCCCGAAAGAGTCACGGGAAGACCGTGCAGGAGAATGTATTGGCGAAGAAAATCAAGGTGGAGAATCCTTACAAGAGGGATTGACCTGCTCCCCCGAAAATCGGTCCGATTCGTATGTTAGGATTTGAGGATGGACCAAAACAGGGGACATTGCCGGTGACCAAATAACCTAAGCCCAACAGGAAACAAGGAAAGGCGGCCCCCCGGGCCGCCTTTCCATTTAAGCGGTCTAATGAAATCCAGGATCAGGAAAACCCAGGTCAAACACTTCACCGTATCGGAGGAGACGAAATTTCGGCAAGTAGTGGGGGAGGGGGGAAATCCCCGGGACAACCTGATCTTAGATATTCTCTTCAGCACCGGTCTCCGGCTGGGGGAGCTGACGGCCCTGAATGTCGGGGATGTCACAGGGAAGGACTACTTGACGGTGGTGGGTAAGGGGAGGAAGGAGAGGACCATCCCGATCGGGGCCGTGGAGGGACTTAAGGTCGAGATCGAATCGTTCCTAGAATGGAAGCGGGGCCACAAGGAGGATACTTATCCCAGGTCTCCCCTCTTCTGCAGCAAGCCGGGGAACCGGAGGATCACCGACCGGGCCATCCAGTATATGGTAACCCGGTACGCGAAGAAGGCCAGGTTGGAGCGGAAGTTCCACCCGCACGCCTGCCGTCACACCTTCGGGTTCAAGCTAGGTAGGAAGGGGGTGCCCATAGAGGTGATCAAGAAGCTGATGGGACACAGCAAGATTGAGACCACTTCCATCTACGTGGATCCTGACATGGACCAGCTGAAAAATGCCCTGAAATTCGTGTCGTAAAAGCCGCCTTTTACGAAGCGTTTGACGTAAGACCCTGTAGAAAAATGGGAACCGAGGTGTTGGCGATCTCGAAAACCCGGAAAATGACTGGGAATCGGGGTTTCCCAGGGTTTTCCCATTCTCGGGTCGTTATACGCGCCGGCCTTGAAGAACACGAATCAGAATCAGCACGATTCCAATGACCAAAAGGACGTGAATAACTCCGCCCATAGTGGTCGAGGTAACCAGGCCCAGAACCCAGAGAAGCAAAACAATAATTGCGATAGTCCAGAGCATTTTTCTCCTCCTTTGCCGTAATCGGCGAATCGTAAATCCGGTGGCGACGATTGCCTGCCGGCGAACTTCAGCGCGCGGTTGGAGCTTCGAAACTTCTCCGGGAACTCCGGTTAAACCATAAGAATATTCACACGCAACCCAGCAGAAGAAAGATGATGCCGCAGTTACTTCTGCTTTATCCTCGATGACTACAAGATGGTCAGCTGGACATTGCTTTCAATGACGCCCGCCGCGATGGCGTAGCGGGTGAGACTCGCCGTGTCGTGGATGTCGAGCTTGCGCATCAGGCTGTTTCGATGTTTCTCGACCGTCTTGACGCTGATGCCGAGCTCCCCGGCGACCTGCTTGTTGGCCGCGCCTTCCGCGACCAGCTGCAGCACCTCCGTTTCCCGGGGGGTCAGGCGAACCTTCCCGGCCCGGGACCGTCCGCGACGATCCAGCGTTTCCCGCCGCAGCCTGCCGCGCTGCCGGGCGACGGACGGGCTGAAATAGGGCTTTCCCTTCCGGACCTCCCGCACCGCCTCGGCCAGGCAGCGGGCGGAGGTCTGTTTGATCAGGTATCCGGCCGCGCCCAACTCCATCACCTTCTCGACGTAGGCGTCGTCGCTGTGGGCGGAAAGAACCAGCACCCGGGCGGCGGGGTCGGTCTCCAGTATCCGGCGGGCGGCTTCTAGTCCGTTGAGCCGGGGCATCGCGATGTCCATAACTACCACGTCGGGCCGGAGCCGGGCGGTTATCTCCACCGCCTGGCGCCCGGTGGCGGCTTCCCCGACCACCTCGATATCGCTTTCGGACTCCAGGAGCTTGCGCAGGCCTTCCCGGACGATCCGGTGATCGTCGGCCAGGAGCACGGTGATCGGCCGGGCGGGATTCATCGGCGGGCCCTCGGCCGGCCGGCGGCGCGGAAGGGGATCCGGACCTCGATGGTCGTGCCGATGTCCGGCGATGAATCGACGCTGAACCGCCCGCCGACCATCTCCACCCGCTCTCTCATCCCGATCAGCCCGATCCGACTGGTCTTCCCGGCGCGCAAGGTTTTTCCCACGTCGAAGGATTTCCCGTTGTCCCGGATCCGCATCAGCACGGCCCGGGGCTGGAGCTGGATGATCGCATCCACCCGGGTGGCTTGGGCGTGGCGGGCGACATTGGAGAGCGCTTCCTGGGCGACGCGGTAAAGCACCGTGCGCCGGGCGGCGCTCAATTTCTCCACCTCGGCGGCGGCCGTCAGGCTCGTCCGGATGCCGGTCTCCCGCGCAAACTTCTTCATAAACGAATGGAGGGCGGGGATCAGGCCCAGGTCGTCGAGCATCGCCGGCCGCAACTCGAGGGCGAACCGGTGCACGACATCCACCGACTTCTCCACCAGCATCTGGGTGCGGGAGATTTTGCCGGCCAGGCCGCGGCTATTGGCCGCGGCCTCCTTTTTCAGGGCGGCCAGCCGGACATTGATCCCCGTCAGCATCTGGCCGATCACGTCGTGGAGTTCGCGGCTGATCCTTTTGCGCTCCTCCTCCTGCGCCGAGAGGACCCGCCGGGAGAGGAGCCGGAGTTCTTTCTGGAAGCCCCGCGCCCGCTCCAGAAGCTCGCGGGAATTGCGCTCGCTCCTCCGGAGCGTCTTCTCCACGCCCCGCCGCCGGGCGATCTCCCGCTCCAGCCTGGAGTTGGCGGCGGCCAGGTCCCGGGTCCGCTGTTCCAGTTCCCGGTTCAGGCCGTTCAGGCGACCGTTGGTCTCCCGGGCCGCCCGGTGGGTTTCCTCGAGGGGGAGGATGGCCTCGGCGAAGAAGATCCGCGCCCGCTTGATCCCGCGATTGCGGTCGGCGGGGGACCAGTCCGGGAGTTCCCGGACCGGGAGGGCACGCTCGTGAACAACGGCCAGGTCCAGCGTCTCCAGCCCAAGGGTTACCGCCCGCCGGCCGACTTTTGCCGCCGCCGCCAGGTCCCCGGACTTCCCGCTCTCCAGGTACCGGCGCAAGGCCGTTTTGTATTGCCGGGCGAATCCGCCCCGCTTACTTTTTTGGTCGGAGCCCAATTTCATAAGCCGCCTGCTTGATCTTCCCGGCCGATTCTCCCACCAGGCGCTGGGTCAGGGCAACCTCTTTTTCCAGTCTGGTCGTGCCGGTTTTGGTCATCTCCTCCAGAGCCGCCAGTCGGACGTTGATGGCCGCCAGGGTCTGGGCGATCTCGTCGTCAAGCCGGCGGCTGGTCTTCTTCCGTTCGTCTTCCCGGGCCTTCAGCATTTCGCTCATCTGCCGCCGGAGGAGATCCCCCAGGCGGCGCGACTCCCGCAGCAGTTGGTCGCGGCGGCGGCCGCTTTCCTTCAGCTCTCCCTCGGCCGCCCGGCGCCGGGCGACGCTCTTCTCCAGGCGCCGCGCCACGTCGGACGATTGCTCTCTGCGGAGCCTTAGCTGCTCGGTCAGTTCCTTGACGCGGACGTCGGCCCGCCGGGCGGCGGGGTGGGTTTTCTCGATCGGGAAGATGGCCTCGGCGAAGAAGGTTTCGGCCCGCTGGATGGTTTTGGCTTTGGCCTTCGGCGGACTTTTCGGGAGGTTCAGGTCCAGCAGGGACTGACGGTGTATCCGGGCCACGTCCAGCGTCTCCAGCCCGAGGTCCGCTGCCTGGCCGCCGAGCCGCCGGGCGGAACGCGGGCGCGCGGCCGGGCCGAGTTCGAGGTATCTGCCCAGCGCTTTCCCGTAGCGCCGCGCCCATTCGGATTTGTCCGCTTTCATTGGCTTTGAGTTTCCCGGCCGGCCCGTCGCGGCTTCGGACTCTGCCGATACGGGAATAAGAGGCCTCTGCCGACGGGATCAGTCCCAGCGATAGCCGCAGCTCCCGCCCGCCCGCCTGACATCGGCCAGGTCCCGCTCATCAATCGGGAAAACCTTGCAGGCCAGCCACCGGCGCCCGTAGTAGATGCGGCACAACCCCCGGCGGGTCAACATCGGGCAGGGAAAAATCAGCCGGCAGCACCAGCCGCATTGGTGGCACTCGCCCTTCCGCTTCCGAAGCCGGGATTGCACGTAACCCGTTTTGCAGTGGACCAGGAACAATCTCCGCAGCTTGCCCCAACCCAGCCGGGACCATAGAAGAAAACGCCTCGGCCTCCCGCGGAGAATCGAGCCGGCCCGGAGATCCGGATCGCTCCTGATGCCGGTCTTCTCCATATTCTATCGACCCTTCGGATCGGCGCGGGGAGATATCACGTGAGCTTCGCAGACCTTGCGGAAATGGTAGCCGTAGATGGCCAGGATGACGGCCTCGGGGATGAGCCGGGGGCAGCGGAACTGGGCCCAGATCAGGAGCTTCCAGTACTGGAACCTCTCCCGGCCCAAAATCCCGAGCCGGAAGAACGAGCGCAGGAGCGCCAGGAGGTGGGATATCTCCAGATGACCGCGGACGGTCGGCGGGCGTGACTCGCGAAGAAACGTCCGGATCCGGCGGTAGAAGTGCTCCGGAGAATAGATATGATCGAGGATCCGCCGGTAACCGTCCCTGAGAACCTCTTTGTTCATCGCCGGGATGATGTTGCTGGTCCCGTCCACGTTGTCGCCCGAGAATTCCGAGCTGAGCCGTCCCTCCCTCTCCATCCGCGCGTGGAGCCGGGTGCCGGCCGGGGCCTGGAGCAGGCCGACCATCGCGGTCACGATACCGCTTTTCTGGATGAAATCGATCTGCCGTTGGAAGATGGAGGGCTGGTCGTGGTCGAAACCGACGATGAATCCGCCCTGCACCTGGAGGCCAGCCCGCTGGATCCTTTTTACGTCCGCGACCAGGTCGCGGTTCTTGTTCTGGGACTTGCTGCACTCGGCCAGGCAGGCGTTGTCCGGGGTCTCGATGCCGATGAAGACCTTGCTGAAGCCGGCGGCGGCCATCATCTCCATCAGGACCGGGTCGTCGGCCAGGTCGATCGAGGCTTCGGTGAAGAAGACGTTCCCGGTCTTCCCCTTCCGCCAGGCGATCAGGGCCGGGAGGAGATCCGTCTTCAGGAACTTCCGATTGCCGATGAAATTGTCGTCCACGAAGAAGACGTCGCCGCGCCATCCCCGGTCGTAGAGGCCGTCGAGCTCGGCGACGATCTGCCCCGAAGTCTTCATCCGGACCCGGCGGCCGAGCAGGGCGGTGATATTGCAGAAATCGCAGTCGAACGGGCAGCCGCGGGTGAACTGGATGGCCATCGTGGCGTAGCGCTTGAGGTTGAGCAGCTCCCAGCGGGGCGGGGGCGTCCGGTGCATATCCGCGAACTCGGCGGAGGAGTAGACCCGTTTCGCACACCCCCGTTCCAGGTCGGCGAGAAAAGGCGGCAGGGTCAGTTCCGCCTCGTTGAGAATGAAGTGGTCGACGTCTTCGAACTGCTCGTGCTCGTTGTTGAAGAGCGGCCCGCCAGCCACCACCTTGAGCCCCGCCGCCTTCAGCCGGGCCGCTATCCGCCGGGCGGGTTCGCGCTGGACGACCATCGCGCTGATGAACGCGCAGTCGGCCCAGTCCAGGTCCTTCTCCGTGACCTTGCGCACGTTCATATCCACCAGGCGGACCGGCCACTCGGGGGGCAGCAGCCCCGCCACGGTCAACAGCCCCAGGGGCGGCAGGGCGGAGCGCTTGCCGACGAACTTCAGCGCGTGCTTGAAGCTCCAGAACGTGTTCGGGAACTCGGGATAGATCATCAGAACATTCAAGGTATCAACAATCCTTCGGCGGCGCTTTCTCCGGCCGCTCCGCGCTGGTTTTCTGCACGGTTAAACCGCATTTCCCAACCACGGAACTAAATTACTCCATTGCTTCTCCGGTCTTCTCCGCGGCGGTTTCGGCCGTATCGCCGGTTTTCCCTGCGACGGCCCTGGCCGCATTGCTGGTCCTCTCCGCGACGGTTCCGGCTGCGTCGCTGGTCTTCTCCGCAACGGCCTTGGCCGCGTCGCTGGTCTTCTCCGCGACGGCCTTGGCCGTATCGCTGGCCTCGCCGGCTACGGTGGTGGCCGTTTCCACGGTCTTCTCCGCGACGGTTCCGGCCACGTCGCCGGTTTTCTCCGCGACGGCCCTGGCCGAGTCGCTGGTCTTGCCGGCTACGGTTTTGGCCTTTTCCACGGTCTTCTCCGCCGCCTGATCCATCGCGGCGCCGGTTCTCTCCCCGACCCCGCGGGTATCGGAATCCGACTGCTTGCCGCAGCCGAGCAGCGCTACGCTCCCAATAACCGTCGCGATACCCAACATTCTTGCCGTATTGATCTTCATAACCATTCCTCCTGTCTGCTTCCCTGTTTCTTACAGTTTCCCGCGCGCCCAGCGCACGGGATCCAAAACGCCGGTTAACGGCAAATTTGCGCTTCCTGGCCTTATCCTGAAGATAAGATAAGTTATGAGATGATTCCCGGCTATGGGGTATAACCCTACCGATTTATCAGGAACAGAAGTCCTCTCTGGCTGCTTACACCGACAAGGGGGAGGAGGAAGGCCGCTGGTGGCCTGCCCCCCTGGAAATCGGTCCAGTTTTTATGTTAGGATTTTAGGCTGTGAGGTGCCCCCCAACTCTGGACCACTCCGACTCTAGTTTCTCGCCACTAACTCCACCAAGCCATAAGGGAAAGGCGGCCCGCCCGGGCCGCCTTTGCCGTTTAAGCGGTCTTATGAAATCCAGGATCAAGAAGACCCAGCTCAAACACCTCACCGTCTCGGAGGAGAGAAGGTTCCGGTCAGCAGAGGGGAAGGGGAAGGCGGGGATGAGATATAGACCATAAGATGTGGAGGCGTAAAACGCCTCCACGCATTAGAAAACAAATTTGTTATAATAGATTGTATACCAGTTACTAAAGAATTTCGAATCATCCAGCATCCAGGTCGTTTTAACCTGGCAGATACGCGACATCTCCCGGAAAAAATATGGCGCAACCACTTGACTGGCAAGCGGTTGCGCCATTCCATTGGAGGCGGGGGGAGTCGAACCCCCGTCCTGAAATAGATCCCTCCGCGCGTCTACAGGCTTATTCGGTCTTTTGAATTCGCCCCCGGCGACTCCGGCCGACAGGATTGGCCGGGGACTAACCGCCACGATGGAATCTCGCCCCTCACCCCGGCGGTCCGGGATCGGGGCCAGCCCGCTCTCGTGCGTCCCTATCCGCCCCGCGGGCTGGACGGGAGGGACGTGACCGCTTTAAGCGGCCAGTGCAAACTGCTCGTCGGCAGTTGTCTTTGCGCCGGGTGTTTAAAGAGGCCTCCCGACAACCTCTGCCTGCAGCAACGGCTTCACTATCCCAGTCGAAACCGGGTCGCCCCCAAAATTTTCCCGAGAAAATTTTGTTGCTCTATATAATCTAGGCCATAATACTGTACAAGGCAAGCAGAGAATTCAAATCAGGTATATTGATGGCCGCTCTCAGAGCACACTTCCTTGACAAGCGGAATCGCCTCCGGACGGGGGCTTTGTTAATCCCGTTCCTGCTCCTTTTGCTCCTGGCCGGCTGCGGGAGGCGGGGGGACCGGGAGATCACCGTCATCCATACCAACGACCTCCACGGCCACGTCCTCCCCACCCGGGTGTCCGGCTGGACCGACCGGACCGGCGGCTACGCGGTCTTCGTCAGCTGGCTGGAGGGCGTCCGGCGGGAGAACGCCGAAAAGGATATCCCCACCCTGGTCCTCGACGCCGGGGACATTTTTATGGGGACGGTGGAGGGGAACCTGACCCGGGGCGAAGCGGTGGTCCGCCTGATGAACCGGGCCGGTTACGACGCGGCGGCGGTGGGGAATCACGAGTTCGACTACGGCTTCTTCAACTTTTTCCAGCTGACCCGCCAGGCGGATTTCCCGTTTCTCAGCGCCAATATCTTCCGCCGGGAAACCGACCGGCCCCCGGAGTTCATCCGGCCCTACCTGGTCAGGGAATACGACGGTCTGAAGGTCGGGATCATCGGCGTGACGGTGGCGGAGACCCCGGAAGTGACCGCGACCGGTAACGTGGGGCGGATCTTCTTCCGGGACCCGGAGGAGTCGATCCGCCCCTACATCCGGCTGCTCCGGGGGGAGGAAGTCGACCTGCTGATCGTGCTCAGCCACCTGGGGCTGGAGGAGGACCGGAAGCTGGCCGAAGCGGTCGGGGGGATAGACCTGATCATCGGCGGCCACAGTCACGATCTTCTCGCGAAACCAATCCGGGCCGGTCCCCGGCCGACCCTGATCGTCCAGGCGGGGAGCTATGGGCGGTTCGCCGGACGGCTCGATCTCGAGGTTGACACCGCGGAGAAGAGAATCGTCCGACATCGGGAGAATATCTTCGTCAACCGCCAATACGTCCTGCCGGCCGACCTGGAGACCAACCAGATTCTGGCCGAGATCAAGGAGGAAGTCGGCCGGGGTTATGACCAAACGGCGGGGATCGCCCTGGAGGACATCATCTCCGGAGAAGATCGGGACTCCCCGCTCGGAAATCTGATCACCGACGCGATGCGGACCAAGGTGGACGCGGAGGCGGCCTTCCAGAACCCTTACGGGATTCGGGCCGATCTTCTCCGGGGGCCGATCACCCGGCGGGACATTTACACGGCGCTCCCCTTCGACAACTCGATCGTGACGATGGAATTGAACGGGAACCGGATCCTCCAGCTGCTCGAGCAGAGCCTGACCCTCCGGAAGGGTCTGCTCCAGATCTCCGGACTGCGGGTAAAGTACAACCCGGACCGCCCGGAAGGAAGCCGGGTTCTCTCGGTCGAGATCGGGGATGACCCCCTGGAAGAAGAGACCTACTACCGGGTCGCCACCAACGACTTCCTGGCCGGGGGGGGAGATTATTTCTCCGCCTTCACCGAGGGGATCAACCGGGTGGACAGCGGGGTTTTGCTCCGGGAGGCGGTCGAAGAGTACATCGGCCGAAACACTCCGCTCCATCCGGGGTTCGGCGGCGCCGGGCGCTGGGAGAAAAAGTAAGTGATTTCCCTCCTCCGGTCAAGGATCGTTAAGCTCATCTCCATCAACCCTCCCCCCCTCCTGTTCGGTTGCCTGCTGCCGGTCCTGGTTTCGAGCGGGGTTACCCTTCCGGCGATCATCATCCCGGGCCCGGCCGCCCGGGTCCCGGTCCGGTCGATCCGCCACCGGGATACCCTCTACATTCCGGTGGCGGCGATCGCCCGGGCTTACGGTCTGGTGCTGGAGGAAGAGGACGGGCGGGCGTTCACCTTCGGCAACGGCCGATTCCGGATCCGGGTCGAGGCCGGGAGCCGAGAGGTCCGGCTGAACGGGACGGCCTTCTCCCTCGAGGACCCGGTGGACTGGCGGGAGGGAACCCTGATCGCCCCCATCTACCTCGCCCTGGTCCATCTCCCGGCCCGGATCCCCCGCGCTTCGGCGCCAGCGGTCCTGGAGCCGGGGAGGCCCCGGGTTATGCTCGATCCCGGACACGGAGGGATCGATCCCGGGGCGGTCGGGGAGGGAAACCTGCTGGAGAAGGATGTCGTCCTGGAGATCGCCCGGGCGGTCCGGCTCTTCCTGGAAGCGGAGGGCTGCCAGGTTGTCCTGACCAGAAACGACGACAGTTATGTCTCCCTGCGGAACCGGGCTCGAATGGCCAACCGGCTGGGAGTCGACCTTTTCGTCAGCATTCACGCCAATGCCGCCGGCAATCATCTGGCCCGGGGGACGGAGACCTTCTATTACGCTCCGGCGGCCGACCCCTGGTCCCGGACGGTCGCCCGGCTTGAGAACGCCGCCCTGCGTTTGGAGAATCCGAATAACCGAACAACCGGGGACGGGGGGAGCGACCGGGGAAGGCGGGCGGAGAGCGTCCGGGCCGCCCGGACCGTCCAGACGAGGCTCGGCCAAGCCGCCCGGTCTCCGGACCGGGGTATCAAGACGGCGGAATTCTACGTCCTCAAACACACCCGGATGCCCTCGATCCTGGTCGAGACCGGGTTTCTCTCCAACCGCCAGGAAAGGGATGACCTGGCCGACGGCGGGCACCGGAACTCCGTGGCCCGGGCCATCGCCCGCGGTATCCGGGATTATCTGGAAACCCGACCGCGACCGTAGGGCGGGCGGAAAAAATTTCCTTTCACCGGAGCGAAAACTCTCTTAAGATAAAGACTGAGCAAAACCCAACCTTCCCCCGGGGAAGAGCAAAGGAGGAGAATATGAAGGCGAGAATTAAGTTGTTTGTGATTGGTCTGGCCGTGCTGGCCATCCTGATCCCTCTCCCGGTATCGGCCGGGACGGTCACCCTCCCCAACGATATCGCCTGGGCGATGACCGCCGACACCTACCGGGCCTGCTGCCAGCAGGCCTACCTGAACGCCATCAACCGGCTGCGGGTCCTGGCCGAGGGCAAGGAACCGGGAACCTGGTGCGTGGTTATGGACGCCGACGAGACGGTCATCAGCAACGTCCAGTTCCAGGCCGAACAGGCGGCCAAGGGAGAGGGTTACAGTCGGGACGCCTGGAACGCCTGGTGCGAGCGGATGGATGCGACCGCCATCCCCGGGGCGATCGAGTTCCTGAGCGCCGTCCGCGAACTGGGGGGCAAGATCATCATCGTCACCAACCGGCAGGCGCCCCTCAACGAGCCCACGGTCAAGAACCTGGAGAAGGTCAAGATCCCCTTCGATCTCTGCCTCACCCGGGAAGGACCCTACAAGGATGACCGGGCCAAGGACCAGCGGCGAAGCGACATCGAGAAAGGAACCCTGAAGGGCCTGCCCCTGGGCAAACGGATGCCGCCGCTGGAGATTATTATGCTGGGGGGAGACCAGACCCACGATCTCTACGAGGGAAAAACCTTCGAGGAAGTCAAGGATCGCTTCGGTTCCGACCTGATCATCATCCCCAACCCGATGTACGGCGATTGGACCGGCGCGACTTTTCAGACCTCGGGAACTCCGGCCCGGCCCGGGCAAAAGACCTCCGCCCCGGCGCCCACGGACACGGTCACCTGGCAGGAAGCGATGGATCGGGTGGGAGAGACCGTCACCGTCGAGGCGGAGATCGTCAGCGTTTACGACCCGGCCGAACGGGGCCGGAGCGGCCCGGTCAAGCTCAACACCGACCGGGACTGGTCCACCAGCCTGACCATCATCCTCTTCAATAAAGACGGGAAGTTCGGCGATCCCTCCCGTTTTGACGGGCGGAAGATCCGGGCCCGGGGCAAGGTCTCCACCTACCAGGATTCGGTTCAGCTTACCGTCTTCGGCCCGGACACGATCGAGATCGTCGATTGATCAGCCGCCGTTGACCGCCTTCACCGATTACCGGGAGATCTCCGATGGGGTTTAAAATCCAGACCTGGCCGGCGACCCTCTACGGCTGCCTGGCCGATTTCAGCTTCTACCGGGAACTGGCCGGGCGGCCGCTGGGCGAGGCGTTCATCTACCTTCTGCTTCTGTTGCTGGTACCGGCCCTGCTTTTGCCCGGTTACCTGGCCTATGAGACCAACCGGACCCTGGCCGAGGTCAACCAATCCCTGCGGGGGAATTTGCCCCTTCTCCGGGTCGACCAGGGTACGGTGATTATGGACGGGGAGGATTATTATCATTTTGAAGCCGAGAACGATTTCCCGGTTGAGAGATGGAGAAGCATCATCGCCATCTTCAGCTCCACCCCGGATTGGGAGACCCAGCGGCTGATCCGACGGCGGGAGGCCGGGGAAGAACTGACCGGGGAAGAGCAAGACCTGATCGCTTCCTTTGAGGCCGTCCGGGACCGGGGCGAGGCGGCCCTGGCCTGGAGCGCGCGGCATTTTCCCCGGGAGGAAGAGATGATTAACTCGGAAAGGGTCGAACGGCAGCTGGCGGAGACGCCGCCGGACGACGGAGAGGTCGGGGAACTGCTGGAAAAATATTCCCGCTCTTTCAATTACGCTTTCCGGGTTGACCTGGCCGCCGAAGAACCCCGGCTTCCCCCGGGGATGATGGGCTACGCTCTCGGTCCCCGCTCCTACACGGTATTCGCTGCCCTGCTCCCGGAAAAGATCGATTTCCGCGAAGGGGCTTCGAAGGCGATCAACGACTCGACCCTGGAAAGGTGGCGGAAAACATACGTCCTGAATTTGCTGCTCAAGACGGCCGGGGCGGCATTGATATTTTTTTACCTGATCTCGCTCCTGCTGGCCCTGGGCGGTTCCGCGGCAGCCGGGCTGACCGCCTCGCTGCTTAAATGCTCCCTGTCCTTTCGCCGGCTCTACCCGATCGCGCTTTACGCCCTCACCCCGGCGGTGATTTTTTCTTTGCTCGCCCAGGCCGCCCAGCTGCTGGGACTTGTCATCCCTTATCCGGTTTTTATCGCCCTGGCGGTTTACGTCTTCTACCTGATCAGCGCCGCCCGGAATTGCTGCACCCCGGCCTGACCGGATTATTCCGTTATGCGGATTACTGCCGCCATCGCCGTCACCGCGGCGGTTTTCTTCTTGAACGGGGCGGGCTGCCGCCGGGGACCGGAGACCGGGGTTATCTTCGGCGAACGGGAGATCCGGGTCGGAGAAAAGACGGTCACGGTCGAGGTCGCGATCACCCCGGCCCAGCTCGAACAGGGCCTGAAGTACCGGCCCAGCCTCCCCGAAGACCGCGGTATGCTCTTTCTCTTTTCCCGGCCGGGTCGGAGGTCGTTCTGGATGAAGGACACCCTGATCCCCCTTTCAATCGCCTTTATCGACGGGGAGGGAAGAATCGTCGGTATCCTGGATATGGAACCGGACGACGGGGCCGAGAGCCACCGGCCGGGGCGGTCTTTTCTTTACGCTCTGGAGATGAACCGGGGCTGGTTCGAGAAGAACAATATCCGGGTCGGGGACCTGGTGGAAGTGGGCCGGCGGGCTGCGGAGTAAAATAACCAATATCCAACAAGGAATATCCAATAACCAGCGGGGCTTTACTGCCGTCCCTGATTCTTCATTGGCTATTCCTTGTTGGATATTGGATATTATATATCGGGAACGAGGGGAATTTTCAGTGAGAATCATATTTATGGGGACCCCCGAGTTCGCCCTCGCCGGCCTGGAGCGGCTGGCGGCTGGCGGGTTCGAAATCGCCGCGGTGATCACCCGGCCGGATCGCCCGGCCGGGCGGGGGAGGAAGCCGTCCCCGCCTCCGGTCAAGATCCGGTCCCGGGAGCTGGGCCTGCGGATTTTCCAGCCGGCCGATCTGGCCGGGCCGGAGATACTGGCCGCGGTCCGCGAGCTCGGCCCCGATCTCTTCGTGGTCTCGGCTTACGGCCGCTTCATCCCCTCCGTCTTCCTCGGGCTGGCTCCCCGGGGAGGGATCAACCTCCACCCCTCGCTTTTGCCCCGCTACCGGGGAGCGGCCCCGATCCAGTGGGCCCTGATCAACGGGGAGGAAGAGACCGGGGTCTCGGTGATCTCGGTCGCGGAAAAGATGGACACCGGGGAGATCTGGGGACAGAAGGCGGTGGCGATTCGACCGGAAGATAACGCCGAAACCCTCTCCGGGCGGCTGGCCGGCGCCGGCGGAAACCTCCTGGCCGAGGTGGCGGGGAAGATGGAGCGGGGGGAGATCGCCCCCCGCCCCCAGGACGAGAGCCGGGCGACCTACGCCCCCCGGCTGAAAAAAGAGGACGGACGGATCGACTGGAGCCGTCCGGGGGAAGAGATCGCCAACCGGGTCCGGGGGCTATATCCCTGGCCGGGGACGTTCACCCGTCTTCCCGCCGCCCGCGGTGGGCTGATTTTGAAAATCATCTCGGCCGAGCCGCTGACCCTCTCCGGAGGGAGGCCGGGAGAGGTCCGGCGGGCGGAAAAGGAGGAACTGGTGATCGCGGCCGGGGAGGGCGCTCTGAAAGTCCGGCGGCTGCAGCTGGAAGGGAAGCAGCCCCACCAGGCCGGGGAGTTCCTCCGCGGCTGCCCCCTCAGTCCGGGAGAGGTCCTCGGCCTTTCCGCCGGATAAATTCGACCCGAGAAAGGCGGGAGGAGACGGGAACTTCAGCCCGGGGGAGAGGCCGACTGCTTATGGGGAGACAGGCGAAACCAGATCCGCGCCGCTGCCTGGTCGAAGCCCTGCGGCGCTGGGAGCGGGAGAAAATTTTCGCCGCCGAGCTGCTCGAAGATATCCGGCGGCGGACCGACTTCAGCCGGGCCGACCGGAGGCTGGTCACCACCACCCTTAACGGCGTGATCCGGAGGCGGCTGACCCTGGACTGGCTGATCTGCCGGTTCTCTTCCCGGAGACCACCGCCCCGGACCGGCGCCGCCCGCCAGATACTCCGGATCTCCCTCTTCCACCTCCTCTATCTCGACAACATCCCTCCCCACGCCGTCCTCCACCAGGCCGGCGAACTGGCCGGGAAACTCGTCACACCCGGGGAGAAATCCTACATCAACGGCCTGCTCCGTTCGGTTCAGCGGGCGGGAAAGGACCTGCCCTTCCCGCCCCGGGAAGACCGGGCCGCCTACCTCTCGGCCGCGCACTCGCACCCCCGCTGGCTGGTCGAGCGCTGGGGAAGAGACCGGGGCTGGGATGAGACCGAAAAGATCTGCCGGGTGAACAACCTTGCGCCCCCCATCTTCGCCCGCTGCAACCGGCTGAAATCTCAACCCGCCGAATTGGAGAGCGCTCTCGCCGGGGAAGGGGTGGACTGGTCGCCGGTTCCCGGCCCGGGGGGGATGTACCGGATCGCCGCCGCCTCCGACCTGATGGGACTGGAATCCTTCCGGGGCGGCCGGTTCCTGGTCCAGGATCTCTCCACACTCCGGGCGGTGGAACTGCTGGAACCGGTCCCGGGAGAGAGGATCGCCGATTTTTGCGCCGCCCCGGGGGGTAAAACCGCCCTGATCGCCGAGAAGATGAACAATACCGGCAGGATTCTGGCCGCCGACTCTTCCCAGGCCCGGCTGGTAAAATTGCGGGAGACGGTCTCCCGGTGCGGAATCGCCAATGCCGTCGTCCGGCGGGTCGATCTTCTGGAGAATCCGCCGGGGCGGGGAGGGGGGCGGTGGGACGGGATTCTCCTCGACGTTCCCTGCTCCAATACCGGGGTCTTGAGGAGGCGGGTTGACGCCCGCTGGCGGATCGGCTACGATGATATTCTCCGGCTCGCCGGGCGGGGGGCGGATCTCCTCGCCGCTGCCGGCGGCCGGGTGCGACCCGGGGGGAGGATCGTCTATTCCACCTGTTCGCTGGAGCCGGAGGAGAACGGGGAAGTGGTGAGAAGATTTCTGCAGGCCCGGACGGACTATGCCCTGGAAGCGGAGGAAAGCGGCATCCCCCGGGAAGACGGCGGGGACGGTTACTACGCCGCCCGGCTGCGGAGAACGGACCGCCCCCGGCCCGCGACCGGAACGGAAAGATGAAGAACCGAACCAGCCTGATCGGCCCGGCGGCCGGCGCGGTTTTCATAGTCGCAGCGCTGATTTTCGCGGGCGCCGGCGGACGGATTTCGATCAGGTTTGATTCCGATTCGAAAGGAGAAATACCGATGAAGAAAATTATCCGGACCGAAAAAGCCCCGGCGGCGATCGGACCTTACTCCCAGGCGGTGAGCGCGGGGGGGCTGGTCTTCGTCTCCGGCCAGATCCCGCTCAACCTGGAGGGGGAGATCGCGGCCGGGGGGGTCGAGGAGCAGACGGTCCAGGTCCTGGAGAATTTACGGGCGGTCCTGGAAGCCGCCGGCCTGGGCCTGGAGGAAGTCGTCCGGACCACCGTCTACCTCCGGGACCTGAAGGACTTCAACGCCTTCAACGAAGTCTACGGGCGTTACTTCCCCGAGTCCCCGCCCGCCCGGGCCTGCGTCGAGGTCTCGGCCCTGCCCCGGGGCGTCCGGGTCGAGATCGCGGCGGTGGCCGCCCGCTCCGACTTCTCCGCCTTCGATTTTCATTGATCACGATCGTATGAAGACGACCGCCGCTCCCCGAATTATCACCATCCTCACCGACTTCGGGGAGGATGACTGGTACGTGGCCGCGATGAAGGGGGTGATCGCCTCCCTGGCCCCGGAGGCCCGGACGGCCGATATCACCCACCGGATCCCTCCCGGCGACATCCGCCGCGGGGCCCTGGTTTTGAAGTGCGTTTACCGATTTTTTCCCCGGGGGACGGTTCACCTGGCGGTGGTCGACCCCGGGGTGGGGACGGACCGCGCGGTTCTGGCCGCCCGGGCCGGGGGGCACCTCTTCGTCGCCCCCGACAACGGTCTGCTCAGCTGGGTCCTGAGGGAGGACCCGGGGGCGGCCGCCTTCCGGGCGGTCGAACGGGAACTGTTCCTGCCCGAGGTTTCCACGACCTTTCACGGCCGGGACATCTTCGCGCCCCTGGCCGCCCGCCTGGCCGCCGGCCGGGAACCGGAAGAAACCGGACCGCCCCTGGCCCGCCCCGTCCTTCTTGCCCCGCCGCTCCTCCGGGCCCGGGGCGATAGCCGCTGGGATTCCGAGATTGTCGGCCGGGACCGGTTCGGCAATCTTCTCACCTCCCTGACCCGGGAAGCGGCGCCCGGCCCGGCCGCTTCGGTGCTCCTGAGATTCCGCGGGCGTTCCGCCCGCCTCCCGGTGGTCGCCTCTTACGGTTCGGTGTCTCCCGGCGACCTACTCGCGGTCTGGGGCAGTTCCGGTTTCCTGGAGCTGTCGGTCAACGGCGGCTCCGCCGCCTCCGAACTCGAACTGGAGACCGGCGATCGGATCGGGGTTGAACTATGGCCGTGATCCGGATCGGCCCGGCCGGCTGGTCTTATCGGGACTGGGCGGGAGTCGTCTACCCGGCGGGGGCGGGGAGGGATTTTGACCGGCTCTCCTACCTGGCCGAATACTTCGATACCATCGAGATCAACGTCACCTTCTACCGCTTCCCCGAAGCCCGTATCTGCCGGCAGTGGGCCGCCCGGACCGGGAACAACCCCGGCTTCCGTTTTACGGCCAAGCTCCACCGGAATTTCACCCACGATTGGTCGAGCGCCGGACCCGACGATCCCGCCGATTACAAAAGGGGGATCGAGCCCCTCCGGGAAGCGGACCGGCTGGGGGCGATCCTGGCCCAGTTTCCTTATTCCTTTCATTACACGGCCGACAACCGGCGCTACCTCGGCCGGCTGGCCGAACGGTTCTCGGAATACCGCCTGGTGATCGAAGTCAGGCACCGCTCCTGGGACCGGCCGGACGTTTTCCAATTTCTCCGGGATCACGGACTCGGTTACTGCGCGATCGATCAGCCCCGGGTATCCCGTTCAATTCTTCCCTTGAATTCGGTCACCTCTCCGGTAGGATATGTCCGGCTCCACGGGCGGAATGTCCGCGACTGGTTTCGCCGGTCCGCCGGCCGGGACGAGCGTTACAATTACCTCTATTCCCCGGCCGAAATCGAGGAGTGGCGGGACCGGATCGACCGGACCGCGCCCCGGGCCGAAGAGTTCTATGTCATCGCCAACAACCATTTCCGGGGCCAGGCTGCCTGCAACGCCCTCCAGCTGGCGGCGGGGGTATTTCGCCGGCGGGTTTCCGTCCCGCCGCCGCTGATCGCCGCCTACCCGGAGCTGAAAAAGATCGCCGTCCGAGGAAGATGATGAAGACCGCCGTTTCCGCATTCTCAGCCGCCCTGATATTTCTCGTCGGCTGCTCCTCCACCTACCAGCGGGCCTGCCGGGTCCGGCTCGAATCGGACCCCTCCCAAGCCGAGATCTGGAAGGGGAGATTTTTCGAGGGGAGGACCCCCCGGGTCCTCCATTACACCGCCACCGCCGAGGACGACGAGCGCGGCTACCTCCGCATCCCCCCGCTGACGATCAGGAAAGAGGGCTATCAGCCCTATCTCGTCGAGATGGAACTGGATTTAAAGGAATCCGGTGATTTCTGGGAGGCGATGGTGGTGCTGGAGCCGGAAGAATAACCGGGAGGGAAGCGCGCTATGACCGAAGAACAGAAGATCGAGTTCACCTGCCCGGCCGACAATTGCGGCGAGCCGGTCCGGTTCACCCTCGGGCTGCTGGAGAACAAGACCGCCGAGGTTCTCTGCCCGGCCTGCGGGAAGAGCTATCTCCTCTCGCCGGAGGCGGTCGAAAAGCTGGAGCTTTTGCGGGACCTGATCACCGCCCTGCGGAAGGCCCGGCCGATTCTCGCCGACGGGGGGGTGGGGATCGAGGTCGGCGGGCACAAGGTGGTGGTTCCCTATTTCCTGCTCCTGACCCGGATGAGCTCCGAGCTGGCCCTGAAGATCGCCGACGACCGGCTCACCTTCCGCTTCGTCGTCGAGCCCTGACGGGATAACGGGATCGAAGGGATAGATTTTGGTAATACCTGAATTTCGCGTCAGCTGGAAGTCGTTGCTTGTCGCAGCGATATCGGGCGAAATAAATATTGCCGGGGTTAGCCCACCGGGCAGCTGATCACCGGGCACAGTAGCACAGGCATTCTTGCCTGTGGCCAAGCTTTCACAGACAGGAATGTCCGTGCTACTTTTCCGGCCCCGGTTGGCCTGGCAAAATCAGGCAACAGGAAGCGGTATTCATTCAGAGCAATCAGTGTAATCCGAGGATAAAAATGGAGGCGGGGGATCGATCCCGATAGCGATTTTATTTGTTTGTGAAGATCCGTGCCTGCGCGCTGAAGCGCTCCGGCGCGCAAGCGTGAGGATTAGTGGTTGAAAAAGGGGGCGGGGCGGGAGGGGTGATGAATCGAAAAATCAGCGGAGAAGCAATGGAAAAGATCGCCTTCATCGGGGCGGGGAATATGGCCGAGGCGCTGATCCGGGGGATGATCCGCCGCCGGCTGCTCGCCCCGGAGGATATCATTGCCGGGGAAGCAAATCCCGGCCGGCGGGAACAGGTCGAAAGAGAACTGGGGATCCGGGTGACCGCGGACAACCGGGAGGCGGTCTCCGCGGCCGGGATCATCGTCCTGGCGGTCAAGCCCCAGTCGCTGGACGCGGTCGTCGAGGAGATCCGGGGGAAGATCACCCCCGATCATCTGGTGATCTCCATCCTGGCCGGGATCTCCACCCGGCGGCTGGAAAAGGAACTGGGCCCCGGCGCGAGGGTGGTCCGGGTGATGCCCAACACCCCCGCCCTGGTCGGGGCCGGGATCTCGGTCATCTGCGCGGGCCGGCGGGCCGGGGAAGACGCCCTGGCCGCCGCCCGGACCATCCTGGAGGCGGTGGGGGAAGTTAGGGTACTCGAGGAGGAGTCCATCGATGCCGTGACCGCCCTCTCCGGATCGGGACCGGCCTACTTCTTCCTCTTCGTCGAGGCGATGATCCGGGCCGGGGAAAAGCTGGGTCTGCCCGCCCCGGAAGCCGAGCGACTGGCCGGGAGCACGCTGGCCGGGGCCGGCCGGCTCCTGGCGGAGTCCGGGCGGCCGGCCGGCGAACTGCGGCGGCAGGTGACCTCGCCGGGGGGGACGACCGAGGCGGCCCTGAAGGTCTTCCGGGAGCGCGGCCTGTTTGAGATCGTGGAAGAAGCGATGCGGGCGGCCGCCGGAAGGTCGAAGGAGCTGGGGGGCTAGGCGATGGGGCTGCTCGGTCTTCTCCTTTCGGCCTATTACATCCTCCTCCTGGCCAGGGTAATCATCCCCGATACGGGCCAGATGGCCTTCAACCAGCCTTACCGCCTGGTGGTGAAGCTGACCGAACCGGTGATCGCCCTCTCGGCCCGGTTTCTCCCTCCCCGTTTCCGCCGGCTGGCCGCTCTTCCGGCGATCGGTATTCTCATCCTGCTCCACGGGGTCATCCTCAGGGGCGAGGGCGGCCCCCGGATCGCGGTCTTTAACTGGGGCTTTATCCGCTGGTCCTTCTCCACCGGGAAGCCCTTCTGGGGACTGGGAGCCTCCCTGGCCCATTACCTGGTTTTGACCTACCGGGTATTCGCCTTCCTGTTCCTGGTCATCCTGGTTTCCCCCGAGATATCCTCCGACCAGGTCTCCCGGCTGATTCGGACCCTGGCCCAGCCCCTGATCCGGCTGACCCGTTCCCGCCCGGCCGCCGCCGTCTTCCTCCCCGTCACCTTTACGGTGGTGATTTCCGGAACCTGGGGGGTCTACCGGGCTCTGGGCTGGCTGTCGGGGGAGGGCGGGATTATCGGGCCGGCGCTGGTCAACTCCCTGGTGCTTCCCCTCCAGCTGACCACGGTTATCATCTACCTGATCTTCTTTCAGGCGATTCTCTCCTGGTTCGGCGGCGGCCGGAGAACCGGGGCTTTCTCCTGGCTGGAGTTCTTTGTCGAACCGTTTCTCCGGCCGCTGCGGCGGTTGCACCTGGTCGTGGGGAGCTTCGACCTCACCCCCCTGGCGGCGATCTTCGCCCTCCTGATCTTCCGTTCGATCGCCGAGCGGATTCTCCTGGAAATTTACCGGGCCCTGTAGAGGAAAGATTCCGGATGAGCAAGCGGTTCACGGAACGGCTGATCGAGAGGATCCAGCAGCTCGACCATCGGGAGCTGGGGGGGTACCTGGCCGGCCTGGCTCGGGAGAAGGGGCTGCTGGAGAATATTCTCAACAGTATGCAGGAAGGGCTGCTGGTCGTCCGGCCGGAGGGGACGATCGCCCTTCTCAATCACTCCGCCGCCCGGTTGCTCGACATCCCGGCCGACTCGATCGGGCGGGCTTTCCCGGCGGTGATCGAAGACCCGGAGCTGCAGGCGATCATCGAACAGGGGCTGGAGGTCCCCGGGCAGGCCCTGGTCCGGGAGTTCATTATGGTCCATCCCCAGCCGCGCTGGGTCCGGCTCAGCCGGTCCGGCTTGAACGACGGGGAAGGGAAATTCCGGGGGGTTCTGTTGATCCTGGCCGACATCACCCGGCAACGCAAGACCGAGGCGGAGACCAGCCTGGTCGAGCGGCTGAACTTCCTCGGTCACCTGACCGCCGGGGTGGCCCACGAAATCGGGAATCCGCTCAGCTCTCTCTTCGTCCAGGCCCAGCTGCTCGAGCGCGGAATCCGTAAACTGCCTCCCTCCCAGCGGGAAAAATTCCGCCGGCCCATCGCCCTGATCCAGGAGGAACTCCGCCGGCTCGACGGGATCGTCCGGCAATTTCTCAAGACCCTCCGGCCGGAGGCTCTTCACCTCCGGGAGAACGACCTGGTCGAGGTGGCCGAGGAGGTGGCGGCCCTGGTCGAGGCCGAACTGGAGGAGAAAGGGATATCCCTGGCCCGCCAATACCCCCGGCGAGCGATCCGGGGGCGGATGGACAAGAACCTGGTCAAGCAGGCGGTCCTGAACCTGATCAAGAACGCCGCCCAGGCGATGCCTAGGGGGGGAGAGATCTCCATCCGTCTGGAGGAGGGGGAGACCTACCTCAAGCTGGCCGTCTCCGACCAGGGGGCCGGGATCCCCGGAGACAAGATCAGCCGTCTCTTCGAACCCTTCTTCACCACCAGGGAGGGCGGTTCCGGTATGGGGCTCCTGGTGGTTCACAAGGCGATCCGGCAGCACGGAGGTTACGTCGAGGTCTCCAGCCGGACGGGGGAGGGGACCACCTTCACCATCTGGCTCCCCCGGAGGCCGAGGAAGATCAAGCTTCTCCCGGCGGGGAAAGAGAAATAGAGATATATGCCGTTCGCTGGGCCGGGTTCCGAAGCTGAGATATCCGGTGCGAATCCGGCCAATCGAAGCAATGGAGTGGTGGAGTATTGGAGTAATGGAGTGATGGGGGCAGGATTAGCCGCCCATAATTTCCTTATTTCATCACTTCATTTTACTACACCTTCAACTCGTTTGATGGAATAATCGCTTACTTTGCCGGTAATAATCATATCCGGCAATCCGCTTATGCCCGCGACGATCCTGATAGTGGAAGACGAGAAGAATCTCCGGGAGGGGCTCCAGGAGGCCCTCCAGTCGCCCTCGTTCCGGGTAATCACGGCCGCCAACGGCTTCCAGGCGGAGGAGATGGTCCGGGCCGAGACCGTCGACCTGGTGATCTCGGACCTGAAGATGCCGGGGATGAGCGGACTGGACCTTCTCCGCCAGGTTCACGGTTTCTCCCCGACCATTCCGTTCATTATGATGACCGCTTACGGGACGGTGGACACCGCCGTGGAGGCGATGAAGGCGGGCGCCTACGACTACCTGACCAAGCCGGTTAATCTCGACCAGCTGGAGCTGCTGGTCGCCCGGGCTCTGAAGGAGCGAGACCTGGAGCGGGAGAACGTTTACCTGAAGGAACAACTCCAGAAGCAGTTCGGTTTCGAGCGCCTGACCGGCCGGAGCCGGGCGATGGAGAAGGTCTTCGAACTGGTCCGGCAGGTCAGCAACACCAACTCCACCGTCCTGATCACCGGCGAATCCGGGACCGGGAAGGAGGTGGTGGCCCGGACCATCCATCAGCAGAGCTTCCGGAAGAACCGGCCCTTCATCGCCATTCACTGCGCCGCTCTTTCACCTTCTCTTCTGGAGAGCGAACTCTTCGGGCACGAGAAAGGGGCCTTCACCGGGGCAATCAGCCGGAAGAAGGGGAAGTTCGAGGCCGCCGACGGGGGGACGGTCTTCCTCGACGAGGTCAACGAGATTCCCCTGGAGATGCAGGTCAAGTTGCTCCGTTTTCTCGAGCGGAAGGAACTGGAGCGGGTGGGGGGGACGGAGTCGATTCCGGTCGATGTCCGCCTCCTGGCCGCCTCCAACGCCGACCTTGAGGAACTTGTCGGGCAGGGCCGGATGCGGGAGGATCTCTACTTCCGCCTCAACGTGGTCCGGCTCAAGCTGCCCCCCCTGCGGGAGCGGCCCGAGGATATCCCGCTGCTGGTCCGGGAATTCATCGAGGAACTGAGCCGGGCCAACCACCAGAGAGAGATCACCTCGATCACCCCGGCCGCGCTCCGGGCCCTCCAGGGTTACAGCTGGCCCGGGAATGTCCGGGAACTGAAAAACTGTCTGGAGTCGATGATCGTCCTGGCGAAAGACCCGATCCTGGATTTGGATGACCTTCCGCCCCGGATCCGCCCGGTTCCGGCTGGCCCGCCGCCGATCGAGGGTGAGGTTAACCTGAAGAAACTGGAGAAAGCGGCTATCAACGCCGCCCTGGCCCAAACCGGCGGCAACAAGAAACGGGCGGCCGAACTGCTCGGGGTCTCCCGGCGCACTCTCTACCGGAAGCTGGAAGAGTACGGCCTGGAAAGGTAAGGGGGAAGGTTATGGGCGACAAACCGGTGACCATCAGCTACCGGGTGCCCTACGCGGATACCGATCAGATGGGGGTGGTCTACTACGCCAACTACCTGATCTATTTCGAGCGCTTCCGGAACGAACTCCTCCGCCGGACCGGGGTGTCCTACCGGGAATGGGAGGAAAAAGGGATAGCGCTCCCGGTGATCGAGGCCTGCTGCCGGTACCGGGCTCCCGCCCGCTACGACGATGTCCTGACGGTCGGCGGCGGGATCTCCCCGGTCAAGGGGACCAGGATCCGGATCGATTACCGGGTCCTCCGCGGCGAGACCCTGCTGGCCGAGGGGTACACCGTCCACGCCTGCCTGAACCGGGCCGGGAGGCCGGTCCGGATCCCGGCCGGGCTTCTGGAGGGGGGAGGCGGAATTCAGAATACAGAATTCAGGAGTCAGAATGCCGGGGAGTAATCCGCCTTCGGTCTTTCCCCGAACAGATTACCCTTGAGCCTTGGGATTATGGCCTCAGACCGCGAGATCCGCGCCCGCCCGCCCCTGCCGGCCGTAGGCCTGGTCCTGCTCTGCTACCTCTCTCTCACCTACGCCTGGACTAACTTCCGCAATACCAACGAGTACAGTCGGATCTTCCTCACCCGGGCGGTGATCGAGCACGGAACGTTATCGATCGATCCTCTCCTCCGGCTCCACGACACCCAGGACAAATCCTTCTTCCGGGGGAACTACTATTCCAACAAGGCGCCCGCCTCCTCCTTCCTGGCCGCCCCGGCCTACCTGGTCGTCCGGCTGGCCGCCATCGCCTCCCGGGTCGAGTTATCCGCCCCGGTCGCCCTCTACCTGGTCACGGCTCTCACCGTCAGCGTTCCCTCCGCCCTCTTCCTTCTCCTCCTCTTCAAGTTCTGGTCGGCGATCACCCTCCAGGGGCCGCTGCGGCGGGCGGTTTTGATCCTCTACGGGGTGGGGACGATGGTCTGGCCATACTCGACTATGTACTACGGTCACGTCCCGGCCGCCCTCAGCCTCACCCTGGCTTTCCTGATCCTCTTCTCCGCCCGGGAAACGGCCTGCGGTTCCCGGGCGCTCTTTGAAGCCGGGTTTTTCTCCGGGTTCGCCTTCGCCATCGAGTACCCCGCCGCCCTGATCTCAGCCTGTCTCTTCCTCTACGCGGCGGCGATCGCCAAAAAACTTCGGGCCGGGATCTACCTCCTGTCCGCCGGGTTCGCGGTCTTCCTGATCTGGTCCCGGCTGGGCCGGATCGAGGAAGTCGTCGGACCCCACATCGATACGCTGGTCGATCCCGGCGGCGCGATCCTGGTCTCCGCGATCCTGGTCACCGCGGTGATCGGGCTGGGGGCGATCTCGCGAAGCCCGAAACTGTTGTTGTTCTGGATCGGGGCGGCCGTCCCGGTCGGGTTCACCCTCTACTACCACGAACAGTGCTTCGGCGGGCCGCTCCAGTTTCCCTACTACCACGAGGTCTACCCGGCCTTCGCCCTCGCCCACCAGCGGGGGATCGCCGGAGTGGCCCTCCCCGGGAACCCGGAAGAGCTGGTTGGTTTCTTTAGCCGGTTATGGCGGCTCCTGGTCAGCCCCTACCGGGGCCTGTTCTTCTACTCGCCGTTTTTAATCTTCGGCGTGGCCGGGATGATCAGGATGTCGCGACGGGAAAACTGGAGAAGGGAGGGGCGGCTCTTTCTCGCCCTGACCGCCGTGTATCTGCTCTTCCTGGCCTCCTTCTCGGATTGGGAGGGAGGCTGGTCGATGGGGCCCCGGCACCTGGTTCCCCTGCTGCCCTTCCTGGCCACCGGGGCGGTCTACGGGCTGGCCGGAGCGCGGAAGAAACTCCGTCCGGTCTGGGGAACCCTCCTGGCGGTGCTCGGCCTGGTCTCGATCAGCTTCACCTTCCTCGGGACCGTGACTTTTCCGTATTTCCCCAAGGAATTCATCAATCCCCTGCAGGAACTGGCCGGTCGGCTCCTGGCGGCGGGGCGGCTGGCCCCGACCCTGGGAGAGCTTCTCGGGCTCAGGAGCGGGGCGCGGATCTGGCTTCTGGCCATCCCGGCGGGACTGCTGGCCGCGCTCTTTCTCCGGGACGCCGCCCGCTACTCGATCCGGGGTCCGGGTTGGCGGATGCTGCTGATCGCTGTCTCCGTTTCGGCAACGGTTTTGCTGCTGGCGGCCGGGGCGCTGATCGGGCGGAGAATGGAAAAGTCGATCCCCCCCGAGCAAAAAGCGTTCCGGGAGATCCAGAGAAGCCGAATCCTCTACTTTATGGAACGGGAGGGGTAGGGGTTAGGGGGTAATCAGTAATCAGTGACCGGTAATCAGTGATCAAAAGGAGTATTCCAGACCGGCCCGGACCTGCCAGTTATTGAAGTCCGGCGAGTCCTTGATCGTCACCGCCGTCCCGTCCGGGGTCGAGTGGGTCTGCTCCCGCTCGACGTCGGTAAGAACGTACCTGGCTTCCAGGTTGAGGTAGATGTGGTCGCTGAGCTGGAAGTCGGCCCCGATGGCGGCGTGAACCGACCACTGTCCGGTTATGTTCCCGGTGATGGTCACCGGATAGGTATCAGAAGGATCGCTGGGATTGACGGCCTCGTAGGAGCCGTTGATGTCGGCATCGACCTGGTAGTAGCCGGCCCCCAGCCCCAGGTAGCCCCGGCCCCTCTCTTCCACCACCGGAGAAAAGATCATCGCCGTGATATAGATCGGGTAAACCCGGTCGATCTCCTTGTAAGTTACCGGCCCGGGCGCCTCCGGGAAGGGCATCTCGATCTCGCCGTCAAACTTCCAGCGGAAATAATCGACCCCGGCTTCGATCCCCAGGGTGTCGGTGAATTTGTACTTGATTGTCGCCCCGTAGCCGGCTACCCGGTCGAAATCCGAGTTCATCGGGTTGAGGAAACCTCCGTGGGCTCCCATCCGGAGCTCGCCGTACTTCAAGGCGGCGAAACTCCGGCCCGGTGAGATGCCGCAGCAAACGACCAGTATTCCGATAACGACCCCCGAGCAAATCTTTTTCATTTTTGTTCGCCTGAATTTGATTGGGTTGATGGTGACCGAATCCGCGGACGCTTTATGTATTACGCTGCGTTCCGGGGATTGGTTCAGTCTCAGTATAGGGTTATCCGGCCGCCTGTAAAGCCGAATCCGGAATTTCCCTTGCCCGATCGCCGTCTCCCCTGCTATAGTCGCGCTCTTTGAAGTAGCACAGGCATTCTTGTCTGTGTTGCCTGGGCCACAGGCAGGAATGCCTGTGCTACTCTGCCGGGCGGTTACCTGATTGATTAAACCGGGCAATGGCTATTCGCCCAGTATCACATTGATAAACAGCGACTTATGAAATAACTTACTTTTCGAAAATTTATAATTCGGGTAATATATACTTTGTTTACGGGGCGTGGCGCAGTCCGGCTTAGCGCGTCCCGAAAGCTTTCGGGAAGGTCCCCGAACACGAAGGAAATCAATAACACATTTTTACGGGGCGTGGCGCAGTCCGGCTTAGCGCGCCTGAATGGGGTTCAGGAGGTCCCCGGTTCGAATCCGGGCGCCCCGATAACGAAGAAACACCAGGGGACGGTTTAGCGCGTCCCGAAAGCTTTTGGGAACCCCGATATATCTTGGAATAGTATAGCGGGTTGATTTAAAACCACTGACATTGCATTGTAAAAAATTTACCGGCGCAGCCGGGTAATTTCAGTGAAACAGATCAACATAGGAATGATCGGCTGGGGAACCGTGGGTTCGGGGGTGACCCAGATCCTGAAAAAGAACTCCGCCCTGATCTCCCGGCGGCTGGGGACCCGGCTCCGCCTGGTCCGGGTGGCCGACCTCGACCTGAAACGGGATCGGGGGATCAGGCTCTCCCCGGGCACTCTGACCCGCGACGCCGTCCGGGTTATCAACGACCCCGCGATTGATATCGTGGTCGAACTGATCGGCGGTCTCGATCCGGCCGAGGAACTGGTCCGGGCCGCCCTGAGGCGGGGCAAGCGGGTGATTACCGCCAATAAGGCGCTCCTGGCCGAACGGGGCCGGGATCTTTTCGCCGAAGCCGCCCGGGTCAACCGCCGGATCTTCTTCGAGGCAAGTGTCGGCGGGGGGATCCCGATCATCAAGATAATCCGGGAAGGCCTGGCGGCCAACCGGATCAAATCCATCCTCGGGATCATCAACGGCACCACCAACTACATCCTGACCCGGATGCTCGAGGACGGGATTACCCTTTCGACGGCGGTCCGCGACGCCCAGAAGGCCGGCTACGCCGAAAAAGATCCATCGCTTGACCTGGACGGGGTCGATTCCGCGCACAAGCTGGCCCTGCTCTCTTCGCTCGCCTTCGGCGGCTGGGCCGACTGTTCCCGGATCTACCGGGAAGGGATCAGCCGGATTACCGAAGAGGATATCGCCTATACCGCCGGCCTCGGGTACCGGATCAAGCTTCTGGCTATCGCCAAGCAGACCCCGGCGGGGGCCGATCTCCGGGTTCACCCGACCCTGGTCTCCCGGCGTCACCTCCTGGCCGCGGTCAACGGGATCTTCAACGCGGTCTACGTGGAGGGAGACTTCAGCGACCGGCAGATTTTCCAGGGACAGGGGGCGGGAGAGGGGCCGACCGCCTCGGCGGTGGTCGCCGACCTGGTCGAGGCGGGGAGGGAGATCCTCTCCGGGAACGCCTCCGTGCCTCCCATCATCGCCACTGATCGCGAGCTCAAGCTCGCCCCGATCGGGAAGGTGGCCTGCCGGCATTACCTCCGGATTCCGGCGGTCGACCGCCCCGGCGTCCTGGCCCGGATCGCCAGCATCCTCGGTTCCGGGGGGATCAGTATCGACTCGGTCATCCAGCGGCAGAAGCGCAAACGGGGAGCGGTGCCGGTCATCCTGATGACCCACATCGCCGAGGAGAAGGCCCTCCAGCGGGCGTTGGACCGGATCAGCCGGTTGGAAGTGGTTCGGGACCGGCCGGTACGGATCCGCGTGGAAGATTAATCGGGAGGGCTATGAAATACGTCATTGTCTTAACCGACGGCGCGGCCGACTATCCGCTGAAAGAACTGGGGGGGCGGACGCCGCTGGAAGCGGCCGACACGCCCCACCTGGACCGGCTGGCCCGCGAGGGAGCGGGAGGGAAGCTGCAGACCATCCCTCCGGGGCTCGTTCCCGGCAGCGACGTGGCCAACCTTTCCATCCTCGGTTATAACCCGGCCCGACTCTACACCGGGAGGGGCCCGCTGGAAGCGGCCAGTATGGGCATACCCCTCGAAGATGATGACGTTGTCTTCCGCTGCAACCTGGTTACGGTCGCCGACAACATCCTGGCGGATTACAGCGCCGGTCACATCTCCTCCCGCGAGGGAGGAGTCCTGATTCAGTTGCTCGAGGAAAGGCTCGGCGGCCGGGGATTGAAATTTTATCCCGGCAAGAGTTACCGTCACCTGCTGGCGGTCAAGGAACAGCTTCTGGAGGAGGGCCGCGGCGGCCTGAAGACCACCCCGCCCCACGATATAACCGGCCGGGAGTTCGGCCCCCATCTTCCCCGGGGGCGCGGCTCGGGGCTTCTGCGAAACCTGATAACCCAGTCCCGGATCATCCTGGCCGGACAGGAGGTCAACGAGATCCGGATCGACCTGGGGGAGAACCCGGCCAATATGATCTGGCCCTGGGGGGAGGGAAAGCGTCCGAACCTGGAGGCCTTCCGGAGCAAATTCGGAATCAACGGAGCCCTGATCTCCGCGGTTGACCTCCTCCAGGGGCTGGCCCGGATTATCGGGATGGCGGTGATCGAGGTCCCCGGGGCCACCGGGTATTTCGACACCGACTATGAAGGCAAGGGCCGGGCGGCCCTGGCCGGGTTGGAGAAATACGACCTGATCTATCTCCACGTCGAAGCCCCCGACGAGGCCGGCCACGGAGGTAATATCACCGAAAAGATCAAGGCCCTGGAACGGATTGATGAGCACATCATCGGTCCGCTGCTGGCGGCAGGAGAGCGGCGGGGCGGCCTGCGGATCGCGGCCCTTCCCGATCACGCCACCCCGATCGCGGTTCGGTCGCACGTCGACGACCCGGTTCCCTTCGTGATCTGGGGGGAGGGAATCAAGGCCGACCGGATGGAGACCTTCAGTGAGAAGGAGGCGGGCCGGGGCCGTTACCGGCGGAGGGCCGGGCACAGGTTTCTCAAGTTGCTGCTGGCCGGCGCCGGAGAAACCGAGCAGGACGAGTCCTGCCCTTCCGGGGAAGAAGCTTGATCGACAGTCGGGTCGGAGAGTAAGGTCGCCTTTTCGGCGGGAAACGGGAAGAAGAGTTGAGTTATTTGGCTATCAGGGAATCGATCTCGTTATGAAAATAACAGTCCAGAAATACGGCGGAACTTCGGTGGCCGACGTCGACCGGATCAAGAACGTCGCCCGCCGGGTCATCAAATCGAAAAAACCCGGGGAGGGTCTGATCGTGGTCGTCTCGGCGATGGGCGACACCACCGACGAGCTGATCGAACTGGCCGCCCGGATCAACCCCGATCCTTCGGAGAGGGAGATGGACCAACTGATCTCCACCGGGGAACAGATCTCCTCGGCCCTGCTGGCGATGGCGATCGAGCACGACGGCGCGAAAGCTGTCTCCCTGAACGCGAATCAGGTCGGGATCCAGACCGACGACAGCCACACCAAGGCCCGAATCTTCAAGATCGATCCCCGGAAGATGTTCGAGGAGCTGGAACGGGACCGGATCGTGGTCGTCGCCGGGTTCCAGGGGATCAATATCAAAAAAGACATCACCACCCTGGGCCGCGGGGGGTCGGATACGACCGCGGTCGCCCTGGCCGCGGTCCTCAACGCCGACAGCTGCGAGATCTACACCGATGTCGACGGCGTCTATACCGCCGACCCCCGGATCGTCCCCGAGGCCGTCAAGATCGAAAAGATCTGTTACGACGAGATGCTGGAACTGGCCAGCCTGGGGACCAAGGTCATCCAGAACCGGGCGGTCGAATTCGCGAAAAAATTCAACGTCGTTCTCCACGTCCGCTCGAGCTTCAACGAGGAACCGGGAACGCTGGTTATCGAGGAGGTCGCAGATATGTCTATGGAAAAAGTCGTCATCCGGGGGGTCTCGCTCAACCAGGAGGAGGCGAAACTGACCATCACCCTGGTCCCGGACAAGCCGGGGATCGCCGCCCGGATCTTCAAGAGCATCGCCGGGGCCAACATCAACGTCGATATGATCATCCAGAACGTCAGCGCGAAAGGCTTCACCGACGTCTCCTTCACCGTCCCCCGGCCCGACCTCGCCAAGACCCGAACCCTGCTGGAAAAGATCGCCGCCGAGATCGGGGCCGGCGAGGTGAACGTGGAGGAGAAGATCGCCAAGGTCTCGATCGTCGGGGTGGGGATGAAGAGCCATCCCGGGGTGGCGGCGACGATGTTCGAGACCCTGGCCCGGGAGAAGATCAACATTATGATGATCTCCACCTCGGAGATCAAGATCTCCTGCGTGGTTCGATCGGAAGATGGGGACCGGGCGGCCCGGGCCCTCCACCGGGCTTTCGAACTCGACCGTGAAGAGGAATAGGTAATCAAGGCGGCGCCGATGAAGAAGAAAATCCTGCTTTACGATACCACCCTGCGCGACGGCGGCCAGGCCGAAGGGGTGGCCTTCTCCCTGCCGGACAAGCTGAGGATCGCCGGCCGCCTCGACCGGATCGGGATCCGGTATATCGAGGGCGGCTGGCCGGGTTCCAACCCCAAGGATATGGCCTTCTTCCGGGAGATCCGGAAATATTCCCTGAAACAGGCCCGGGTGGTGGCCTTCGGCAGCACCCGGCGGGTCGGGGTGAAGGTGGAGAAAGACGCCAACGTGATCTCCCTGCTCAAGGCCGGAACCCCGGCGATCGCCGTCTTCGGCAAGAGCTGGCTCCTCCACGTCACCGACGTCCTCCGGATCGCCCCCCGGACCAACCTGGCGATGATCTCGGAGACGGTGGCTTACCTGAAGTCGAAGGGGAAAGAGCTGATTTATGACGCCGAGCACTTCTATGACGGCTACAAGGACGACCCCGAGTACGCCCTGGCCGGCCTGGCGGCGGCCGCCCGGGCCGGGGCCGATTTTTTGGTTCTCTGCGACACCAACGGGGGCTGCCTCCCCGAAGAGATCTCCCGGATCACGGAGAAAGTGAAAAACCTTTTCGCCGCTCCCCTGGGCATCCACACCCACGACGACGGGGGCCTGGCCACCGCCAACTCCCTGGCCGCGGTCCGGGCCGGGGCGGTGATGGTCCAGGGGACGATCAACGGCTACGGGGAGAGGACCGGGAACGCCAACCTCTGTACCATCATCCCCAACCTGGTTTTGAAGATGAACCTCCCCGCCCTGTCCCGGGCCCGGCTGCGGAAACTCGAAGACCTCTCCCGATTCGTCGACGAGATGGCCAACATCCCCCCCAACCCCCGCGCCCCCTTTGTCGGCCAGAGCGCCTTCGCCCACAAGGGCGGGATGCACGTCGACGCCGTCCGGAAAAACCCCCGGACCTTCGAGCATATCGACCCGGGAGCGGTGGGAAACCGGCGGCGGGTCCTGGTCTCCGAGCTTTCCGGCAAGAGCAACGTCATCCTCAAGGCGGTCGAGTTCGGGGTCAACCTGGGAAAGGAGACCCCGGAGACGGCCCGGATCCTGGCTGAACTGAAGCGGCTGGGGGAGGAGGGCTACGACTTCGAGGGGGCCGACGCCTCCTTCCGGATCCTGCTCCAGAAGGCGATGGGCCGACACCGGGATTTCTTCAAGCTGGAAGGGTTCCGGGTGATCGTGGAAAAACGCCAGGATCAGCCGCCCGTCTCCGAGGCGACGGTGAAGATCAGGGTCGGGGAGGAGAGCGAGCTTTCGGCCGGGGAAGGCGACGGCCCGGTCAACGCCCTCGACAACGCCCTGCGCAAGGTTCTGCTCCGGTTCTACCCGGAGATCGGGGATGTCCACCTGGCCGACTTCAAGGTCCGGGATCTCGACGCATCGGCGGGGACGGCGGCCAAGGTCCGGGTCCTGGTCCAGAGCCGGGACGGGCGGGATATCTGGGGCACGGTCGGGGTCTCTCAGAACATCATCGAGGCGGCCTACCAAGCCCTGGTCGACAGCGTCGATTACAAGCTGTTGAAGGGGAAGGGTAGGGGGAAAGGGTAATCAGTAATCAGTGAGCAGAAGTTTGCCTGAAGCGTCCGACTCGCCCGAAGCGTCCGACTCGTCCGAAGCGTCCGACTCGCCCGAAGGATCCGTAAGCAGTGACCGAAGAGACCGACAGAGGTAACGCCTGGCCGACGCGTTACGACCCCGGCGAGATCGAAGACTCGATCTATCGGCTCTGGGAGGAGAAGGGCTCCTTCACCGCTTCCCCGGACGGCTCCGATCCCTACGTGATCGTGATCCCGCCGCCCAACGTCACCGGGATCCTGACGATGGGCCACGTCCTCAACAACACCCTCCAGGATATCCTGGTCCGCTGGCAGCGGATGAAGGGGCGCCCGACGCTCTGGCTGCCCGGGACCGACCACGCCGGTATCGCCACCCAGAACGTGGTCGAGAAACAATTGGCCAAGGAGGGCGTTTCCCGGGAGGACCTGGGCCGGGAAAAGTTCGTCGAGCGGGTCTGGAGCTGGAAAAAGGAATACGGGGGAACGATCATCAACCAGCTCAAGAAGCTGGGCTGTTCCTGTGACTGGACCCGGGAGCGGTTCACCCTCGATCCCGGCCTCTCCCGGGCGGTCCGGGAGGTATTCGTCCGACTCTACAGAAATGGGTTGATCTACCGGGGGACCTACCTGATCAACTGGTGTCCCCGCTGCCACACCGCGCTCTCCGACGAGGAGGTGGAGCACGAGGAAAAATCCGGTTCGCTCTGGCATATCCGCTATCCCCTGAAGGGGAGCGACAGAACAATCACCGTCGCCACCACCCGGCCGGAGACGATGCTCGGCGACACCGCCGTCGCGGTCCACCCCGAAGACCCCCGCTACCGGGACCTGGTCGGGAAGACCGTCATCCTTCCGGTGATCGACCGGGAGATCCCGGTGATCGCCGACGAGTTCGTCGATCCCGCCTTCGGGACCGGGGCGGTCAAGGTCACCCCGGCCCACGATCCTAACGACTTCGAGCTCGGCCGCCGCCATAATCTCCCCGAGGTGGTGGTGATGGACACCTCGGGGAAGATGAACGAGAACGCCGGCCCGGAATTCGCTGGCCGGGACCGTTTCCAGTGCCGCCGGGAGCTGGTCGAGTACCTCCGGGAGCGGGATCTGCTGGAGAAGGAGGAGACCCACCTCCACTCGGTCGGGGAGTGTTACCGATGCCGGTCGGTCATCGAGCCTTACCTCTCGCTGCAGTGGTTCATCCGGATGAAACCCCTGGCCGAACCGGCGCTGCGGGCGGTCCGGGAGGGAAGGGTAACCTTCTACCCCGACCGCTGGGTCAAGGTCTACGAGCACTGGATGGAGAATATCCGTGACTGGTGCATCAGCCGCCAGCTCTGGTGGGGCCACCGGATCCCGGCCTGGTACCGGGGAGAGGAGATTTACGTCGGCGAAACCCCGCCGGAAGGGGAAGGGTGGAGCCGGGACGAGGACGTCCTCGACACCTGGTTCTCCTCCTGGCTCTGGCCCTTCTCCACCCTGGGCTGGCCGGAGGAGACCGAAGACCTCCGGTTTTTCTATCCCACCTCCGACCTGGTGACCGCCCCCGACATCATCTTCTTCTGGGTGGCCCGGATGATTATGGCCGGGCTGGAATTCCGGGGCGAGATCCCCTTCCGCCGGGTTTACTTTACCGGGATCATCCGGGATATGCGGGGGAGGAAGATGAGCAAGTCGCTGGGCAACTCCCCCGATCCCCTGGACGTAATCTCCGAGTTCGGGGCCGACGCCCTGCGGTTTACCATCGCCCGCCTCTCCCCGATCGGCCAGGACGTTCACTACTCCAACGCCCTCTGCGAGCTGGGCCGCAACTTCGCCAATAAGGTCTGGAACGCGGCCCGCTTCGTCTCCGGCCGGCTGGATGAAGGGGTGAGCGCCGATCCCCGGTCCGACCCGGCCCGTCTTTCTCCGGACGACCGCTATATCCTCGACCGTCTCCAGGCCGCGATCGAAAGCTGCGAGGAAGCCCTCGCCCGCTTCCACTTCAACGAGGCCGCCCTCGGCCTCCACGACTTCTTCTGGCATCATTTCTGCGACCGCTACCTGGAGAGCGCCAAGTATTCCCTGGCCGAAGAGGAAGAAGGCCGGAAGGCGGTGGTCCGGGGGGTGCTCCGGGAGGTCCTGACCGCCTCGCTCAAGCTGCTCCATCCCTTGATGCCATTCATCACCGAGCGGATCTGGGACCTGCTGGGAGAGGAGGGGTTGCTGATCAAAACCCCCTGGCCGGCAACCGAACCGGCACTATGCTTCCCCGAGATCCGCCGGAGCGCCGAACTGAAACAGGAACTTATCAGTGCCGCCCGGATGCTGCGGAAGGAGTATGAGATTTCCCCCGGGAAAAAAATTTCTTTCGTCGTTGTTCCCGGGGATACCGCGGAGCCGGCCGACCTGGAGGGGGAAGCGGAGAGAATGGCCGCCCTGATCCGGAACTGCTCACTGGCCGTAGATCCCGCCTATCGGCCGGAGAAGACGGTGCCCTCCGCCCTGGTCGGGGACTGGACGATCTATATGCCACTTACGGGAGTCATCGACCCCGCCGTCGAACTAGAGAGGTTCGGGAAGAAACTGGCCGGGGCGGAAGCGGCCCGCAAGAAGGTGAAAAACCGCCTGCGCAACCCCAAATTCCTGGCCCAGGCCCCGGAGGAAGTCAAAGCGAAAACCCAAACCCGGCTTGAAGACCTGACCCGCGAGGTGGTAAACTTGAAGAAAATCCTCTCCACTCTGGAATAATTGAATAATTATTGCGGCAAAATCATTACACAAATATTTTCTGCAGGAAAATTTTAAAATGGATTTCGAAACTTACCGCGGCCTGGTTCAGCGGGTACTGGCCGAGGATATCGGCTCCGGCGACGTCACCACCGAGGCCCTGGTCCCCGAGGAGGAGCGGGGAAAGGCGGAGATCTCGGCCCGGCAGAGGCTGGTCACCGCCGGACTTCCCCTGGCCGCGATGGTCTTCGGCGAACTCGACCCCTCGCTCGCCGTCGAATTGGCGGTGGGGGAGGGAGAGACGGTCGAGGCGGGGGCGGTCCTGATCCGCCTCGAAGGGCGGCTGCGGCCGATCCTGACCGGAGAACGGACCGCCCTCAATATCCTCCAGCACCTCTGCGGGGTCGCCACCGAGACCGCCCGTTTCGTCGAGCGGGTCCGGCCGAACCGGACCCGAGTGCTCGACACCCGAAAGACCATCCCGGGTCTGCGGCGGCTGGAAAAGTACGCCGTCCGGATGGGGGGAGGGGAGAATCACCGCTTCGGCCTCTACGACGCCATCCTGATCAAGGACAATCACCTGGCGGTGGTCGCCGGTGCGGGAGAGGGAAAAATCTCGCGGGCGGTCCGCCTGGCCCGGGAGGCCCGGCCGGGGTTGCCCGTGGAAGTCGAGGTTGAGACGGTGGAGGAGATGGAAGAGGCGCTGGCCGCCGGGGCCGAGGCGATTCTGCTCGACAATTTTTCTCCCGCCGAGCTGGCTGAAGCGGTCCGGAGGGGAGGGGGGCGAGCCCGCCTGGAAGCCTCGGGCGGCATCAACCTGGACACGATCGCCGAAGTGGCCGCCACCGGGGTGGAGAGCGTATCACTCGGCTGTCTCACCCACTCCGCCCGCGCCGCCGACATCGCCCTGGAGCAATTGATCGGTTAACCATTCACACGGTTGTTCGGTCCGTTTCTGTAACGGAGTATCCTGGAGAAAAATATCCGATGACGAAAATACTGGTGGTGGAAGATAACGAGGAAGTGCGCGAACTTCTGTGCCGGATCCTCTCCCTGGAAGGTTATCAGGTCGATAAAGTGGCCTCCGCCGCCGCCGGCCTTGAAGCCATCCGCTCCTCGACGCCCGCCCTGGTCGTCACCGACCTCCTGATGCCGGATCGGGACGGTCTGGAACTGATTATGGAGATTCGCCGGTCCCGGGCCGGATTGCCGATCGTCGCCGTCTCCGCCGGGGGCCGGATCGGTGCTTCAACCTACCTGCGGATGGCGGAGAAGCTCGGCGCCGACCGGGTATTAACCAAGCCATTCCAGCCGGAAGATCTTCTGGGGATGGTCCGGGAATTGCTGGAGTGATCCGTTCCCTGTCGTGAAGAACCCCATTCTCACCCTCGATCTCGGGAACAGCGCCCTCGCCGGCGGGATCTGGGATGCCGGGAAGCTGGTCGAGAACTGGTCCGAGTCTTTCAGCGTTCGCGGCCTGGAGAAGCGGCTGCGGGGAATCTCTCCCCGGCACCGGATCGGTTCCGCCATCCTGGCCTCGGTGGTGCCCGACCGGAACCTTTCCCTGCGACGAGCCGTCCGCCGCCGACTCGGGATCGACTGCCGGCTCCTGACGGCCCGAACCCCGACCGGGCTGAAGAACCTTTACTCCAACCCGGCCCGGGTCGGCGCCGACCGGATCGCCAACGCGGTCGGGGCCTTCCGCCGCTACGGGGGACCGGCGATAGTGGTCGATTTCGGCACCGCGATTACCTTCGACGTGGTCTCAAAAGATTTCGAGTACCTGGGCGGGGTGATCGCCCCCGGACTGGGCATCTCGACCGAGGCCCTCTTTAAGAAAGCCGCCCTGCTCCCGAGAGCCGAAATCGCTCTTCCCCGGGGGGTCCTCGGCCGCCAGACCGTGGAGGCGATCCGTTCCGGGGTTTACTGGGGGACCCTGGGGCTGGTGGAAAAGATCGTCCGGGAACTGAAGAAAGAACTGGGCTGGGGGAGGGAGACCCGGCTGATCGCCACCGGCGGCCACGCCCGCCTGATCCTCTCCCGCTCCCGGCTGATCCGGAAGATCGACCCCCACCTCACCCTCTACGGCCTCTACCTGATCGCTAAATCATAGTTTGAAGTTTAAAGTTTGAAGCGCCTGGAGTTACCGGCCTACCCCCGGAGTAATCGCTATCGATATCGGGATCGCTATCGGGATCGAAGCCCGCGCAGCGGGCGATACATTCTTAGCCACGGGCGACAGCCCGTGGTAAATAGATACAAGCCGATGAAGATCGCCGTCGCCCTCAGCGGGGGAAAGGACAGCAGCCTGGCCGCGGCCCTCCTGAGGCGGAACGGGCACCCGGTAATCGGCTACCATCTCCTCCTTTCCCCGGACCGCTACGGCCCCCTGCCCCTGGAAGAACAGACCGCCGCCGTCCGGGTCCTGGGAGAGCGCCTCGGTATCGAAACCCGCTTTATCGACGCCCGGGATGATTTCCGCCGGATGGTGATGGAGGAGTTTGCCCGGTCCTACGCCGCCGGGGAGACCCCCAACCCCTGCGTGATCTGCAACCGGTTCTTCAAGTTCGGCCTCCTCTTCGAGGCGGCGCTGGCCGACGGCTGCGAGCGGGTGGCCACCGGCCATTACGCCCGGGCGGTTCCGGGCAAGCCGCCGGTCCTGAAACAGCCTCTCCCTCCTCTCCGCGACGAAACCTACTTTCTCTTCGCCATCCGGGCCGAGTGCCTCGGTCGGCTGCTCTTCCCCCTGGGAGAGATCGACCCCGGGGAGGCGCAGCGCCGGGCGGCGGAACTCCTCCCCGGCTTCACGCCGCTGGCAACCTCCCGGGAGGCCTGTTTCCTCTCCCGGAGCGGGCTGAAAAGATTCCTTAGCGAGGAGCTCCCGCCCCGGGACGCTGAAGGAGAGATAGTCGATCGCCGCGGGAAGGTTCTCGGGGAACACCCGGGTACGGAGTTCTACACCGTCGGGCAGAGGAAAGGGCTGAGCTCGGCTTCCGGGAAGCAGGGTCCGCTCTACGTCCTCCGGATCATCCCCGAGACCAACCGAATCGTGGTCGGGGAGAAGGGCGATCTCCTTGCCCGCCGGATCCGGGCCGGTCGCCCCAACTGGGTTTCCATCCCGCCGCCGGAGGCACCATTTACCGCCCGCGTCAAGATCCGCTACACCCACCCCGGGGCCGAGGCCCGGATCACCCCCCGCAGGGACGGAGAACTGGAGATCGAATTCGCCGACCCCCAGGAAGCCCCCACCCCCGGCCAGGCCGCCGTCTTCTACCGGGAAGACACCCTCCTCGGCGGCGCCTGGATCCGGGGACACAATACTTGATTCCCCGGAATTATCGTCGCGGGTAGCGGGTTCGCCAGGGCTGGCCGCCCTCGTAGGCCCGCCAGTGACCGGTCTCCCAGCGGTCGTTAATCCAGCGGGGATCGACCCAGATGTATCCGGGCCGGGTATGGGGACGCCAGTAACCGTCCACCCAGATCATCCCGTTCCAGTAGCCCGGGACCCAGGCCCGGTCCGAGGGCCGGGAGCCGGGCACCGGCCGCCAGTGTCCCGGGATCCAGTTGCCGTCTCCGTCCTCCTTCCCCTCCACCCAGTAGAATCCCTTGCGGAAAGGCGGCCGCCAGTAGCCGGGGACCACCGTCCCGTTGGGAAGAATCTTTTCCGGCACCCAGACATCCCCAGGGTTTTGCTGGGCGACGAGGTCCGGGATAAGCAGGCAGAATCCCAAGGCCACGAGCAGTATTGCCAGGATGTTCTTCATCTTCACCTCCGTTTGACGCTCTTTTCCGTTTAACGCCGCAGAACAAATTCTGCTATAGTTTACCACGAAAAACACGGATAAACCGCCCTGATGAAGAAGATTACACCCGGGACATTGCGCCGTTTATTTGCCGCCCGCGGCTGGACGCTGGCTACGGCCGAGTCCTGCACCGGAGGCCTGCTCGGCGACCTGATCACCGGGGAACCGGGCAGCTCGGAATTCTTTCTCGGCGGAGTGATCGTTTACTCCGACCGGAGCAAGCGGGAACTGCTCGGGGTCGGGAAGAATATCCTCAATCGGGACGGGGCGGTCAGTTCCCGGGCCGCGCTGGCGATGGCCCGGGGTGTGAGAAAACTCTTTACCGGTTCAGTCGGGGCGGCGGTCACCGGAATCGCCGGGCCCGGGGGCGGCCGCCCGGAAAAGCCGGTGGGACTGGTTTATATCGCCGTCGCCGGGCCGGGAGGGGAGACGGTGGAGAAACATACCTTCTCCGGAACCCGGCGCGAGATCAAGCGCCGGGCGGCCGACCGGACGATCGCCCTGCTCGCCGCCGCCGTGCCCGGGGAGCAAAGGTAGCACAGACATTCCTGTCTGTGGAAAGAGTAGCACAGACATTCCTGTCTGTGAAGGTAGCACAGACATTCCTGTCTGTGGAAAAAGTAGCACAGACATTCCTGTCTGTGGAAAAAGTAGCACAGACATTCCTGTCTGTGTCCGCTTGCTCACAGGCAAGAATGCCTGTGCCATTATAATTATCGGTCAGCCACCGGATGGGTTGCCCGGGCAATATTGATTTTTCCCGGCAGCAGCAGCTAAACTCGTATTCCGTGATCCCGGGATGCAAAATCCAGGTGATAGCCTGAGACTCTTTATCGCCCTCGATCTCCCCGGGGAGGTTGCAAAGAATATCGCCCGGCTGGTCCGGGATCTGGCCGGGCGGCTGGAGGGCGTCCGCTGGACCCCGAACGCCAATCTCCACCTGACCCTGAAGTTTCTCGGCCGGGTTGAGACGGAATGCGTCCCTCGAATCCAGAACTGCTTGGACCGCGCCGCCGGGCGGCACCTGCCGCTGGCGCTCAGTCTCGGGGGCCTGGGCGCTTTTCCCGGAGGAAGGAACCCGCGGGTGATCTGGACCGGGGTGGGGGAGGGGAGGGAGAAACTGGTCGGCCTGGCGGAAGATCTCGATCACGGGCTGGCGGAACTGGGATTTCCCCGGGAAGTCCGGAACTACAACCCGCACCTGACCCTGGGCCGGGTCAAAAGCGGCCGCTCCTTCTCCGCCAACATCTTCCGTCGGGAAATCGAGCGGAGAGAGCGGGAATCGCTTGGAGCGTTCAATCCTGATGTGATAGTATTGTTCAAAAGCACCCTGACCCCGAAAGGAGCGATCCACCGAATCGTTTCGCGGCACCGGGCGAAGGATCAGATGAATCATAACGTGAAGACCGAGCCCGCCTGAACGCCGAAGCGGGAGATAAGGAGGAGATATGGCCAAGGAGACCAAAAGCGCCGGGTCCGGCCCGGATGCCAAACTGGCTGAGCAGAAGAAGAAGGCCTTGAGCCTGGCCCTGGAACAGGTGGAGAAGCAGTACGGCAAGGGGACGATTATGCAGCTGGGGAAACAGTCGGCCGATATCAAGATCGGTCATATCCCGACCGGGGCGTTGACCTTGGACATCGCTCTCGGGATCGGGGGGCTGCCCCGGGGCCGGGTGGTGGAGATCTACGGCTCGGAAGCTTCCGGGAAGACCACCCTGGCCCTCCAGGCGGTGGCCAACGTCCAGAAAGCGGGCGGGGTGGCGGCCTACATCGACGTCGAGCACGCCATCGATCCCGCTTACTGCCGGGTGATCGGGGTCAATCTCGACGAACTGCTGATCTCCCAGCCCGACTCCGGGGAGGCGGCCCTGAATATCGCCGAGACCCTGGTCCGCTCCAACGCGGTCGACCTGATCGTGGTCGACTCGGTGGCCGCCCTGGTGCCGAAAGCCGAGATCGAGGGCGAGATCGGGGACACCCACGTCGGCCTCCAGGCCCGGATGATGTCCCAGGCCCTGCGCAAGCTGACCTCGGCGATCAGCAAGTCCAAGACCTGCTGCGTCTTCATCAACCAGATCCGGATGAAGATCGGGGTGATGTTCGGCAGCCCCGAGACCACCCCGGGCGGCCGCGCGCTCAAGTTCTACGCCTCGGTCCGGATTAATATGCGCCGGACCGGCTACATCAAGAACACCGCCGGCGAAGCGATCGGCTCGAGGACCAAGGCCAAGATCGTCAAGAACAAGGTGGCCCCGCCGTTCCGGGAGGCCGAGTTCGACATTATGTACAACGAGGGGATCTCCTGGGCCGGTTCGTTGATCGATCTCGGTCTGGCCACCGGCGTGATCAAGAAGAGCGGCTCTTCGCTCTCCTACCGGGATTCCTCGCTGGGACGGGGCCGGGAACGGGCCCGCGACCTCCTGAAAGAGGACCGCAAGCTGGCCGACAAGATAACCGAGGATATCAAGAAGGTCCTGCTGGAAAAAGCCCAGAAGTAGTATGGAGAAAGAAGAAGAACTCCGGCGGGCCTGGGAGAGCGCTCTCCGCTTGCTCACCTACCGGGAACGTTCCCGAAAAGAACTCCGGGATAAACTGGCCGGGAAGAAGTATTCCCCCGAAGCCGTCGCCGCGACTATCGAGAAGCTGGAGCGCCTCGATTTGATCGACGACGAGAAGTTCGCCCGGCTCTGGGTGAATTCCCGGGTCAATTTCAAGCCCCGGGCCGCCTGGCTGATCGGGCGGGAACTGCGGGATAAAGGCATCGACCCCGAGATTTCCAGGCGGGTGCTCGACGAGATCATCCCCCCGGAGCGGGAGCGGGCGGCGGCCCGGGAACTGGCCGAAAGAAGGGTCAGGCATTACCGGGGAGAGCCGACGGAGACGGCCCGGAGGAAGCTCTTCTCCTACCTGGCCCGCCGGGGTTTTTCCTCCGAGACGATTTGGGAGTGTTTGGATGGCCTGATCGGCGGAGAAGAGGAAGCGGATCTGTAAATACTCCGGCGGAACCGATGGGATTTATTGATGAAAGGACAGCAGATAAGGAAAACATTTCTCGATTTTTTCGCCGAACGGGGACACGCCGTCCGGCCTTCCGACAGCCTGGTGCCGTCGAGCGACCCGACCCTGATCTTCACCTCGGCCGGGATGGTCCCCTTCAAGGCCCTCTGGACCGACGCCCCCCTCCAGTTCACCCGGGCGGCCTCGGTGCAGAAGTGCCTGAGGGTCGGGGGCAAGGACAGCGACCTGGAGAACGTCGGCCGGACCCTGCGTCACCACAGTTTCTTCGAGATGCTGGGCAACTTCTCTTTCGGGGACTACTTCAAGCGGGAAGCCATCGAGTGGGCCTGGGAGTTCACGGTCAAGGCAATTAACCTTCCCGCCGACCTGCTCTGGGCCTCGGTCTTCGAAGATGACGACGAGGCCTTCGAGCTCTGGCGGAAGATCTCCGGGCTCCCGGAAGAGCGGATCGTCCGGCTGGGGAAGAAGGACAACTTCTGGGGACCGGCCGGGCTCTCCGGGCCCTGCGGGCCCTGCTCGGAGATCTACTTCGACCGGGGGGAGAAATACGGCTGCGGGAGGCCCGGATGCCGCCCCGGCTGCGACTGCGAACGTTACCTCGAGTTCTGGAACCTGGTCTTCCCCCAGTTTTACCAGGATGAAGCGGGCGACCGGCGGGATCTGGAACGCCGGGGGATCGACACCGGGATGGGGCTGGAGCGGCTGGCCCTCCTGCTCCAGGGGGCGGAAAGCAACTATGATACCGACCTCTTTCTCCCCATCCTGAACGCTCTCAGGGAAATCGCCCCCGGCGCTTCCGGCTCTGGCGCCCGGGAGGCCGAGCAGGTTATCGCCGACCATATCCGGGCGCTGACCTTCGCCCTCTCCGAGAACGTCCTCCCCTCCAACGAGGGGAGGGGATACGTGATGAGGCGGCTCCTGCGGCGGGCGGTCCGCTTCGGCAGGAAGCTTTCCCTGGAAGGTCCCTTTCTCCACAAACTGGTCCCGGCGGTGGTCGAGGTGATGAAGGAACCCTACCCGGAACTTCTGGAGAGCCGCGACCACGTCCAGCGGATCATCCGGGCCGAGGAGGAGCGCTTCGGCGACACCCTGGATTTGGGGCTGGAAAAACTCGACGAGATCGCCCGCGGTCTGAAGAAGAAAGGGGAGGGGATAATCCCCGGCCGGGAGGTCTTCAAACTCTCCGATACTTACGGTTTCCCCCCCGAACTGACCGACGAGGTCGCCCGGGAGGGGGGGCTGGAAATCGACTGGCCGGGGTTCGAAGCGGCCCTGGAGGAACAGAAGGAGCGGGGGCGGGCGGCCTGGAAGGGCCTGGCCGAGCAGGAGGTCCTGCCGGTGTACCACGAGATCGAAAAGAAGTTCCCTCCGGTGGAGTTCCGGGGCTACGAGCGGCTGGCCGTCCGGGCCCGGATCCTGGCGGTCATCCGGGAAGGGAAGGAGACCGGCCGGGCGGGGGAAGGGGAGGAGGCGGAGATAATCCTCGATCGGACCTCATTCTATGCCGAGGCCGGTGGCCAGGTTGGGGATAGCGGCACCATCCGGACCCCTTCCGGAGAGTTTCAGGTCACCGGGACTGTTCGTCCTCTGGAGGGGCTGATCGTCCACCGGGGAAAGGTCGTCGCCGGCGGGATCGGGCCGGGCGAGGCCGAGGCCCTGGTCGACCGGGACCGCCGCCGCCGGATCGAGCGCCATCACACCTCGACCCACCTCCTCCAGCAGGCCCTGCGGGAGATCGTCGGTGATCACATCGGCCAGGCCGGTTCTTTCGTCGGGCCGGACTACTTCCGCTTCGACTTCTCCCACTTCGAGGCGGTGAAAGCCGGTGATCTGGCCCGGGTCGAGGCCCGGGTCAACGAGATGATCCGGGAAGACTGGCCGGTCAACATCTTCCGGCTCTCCCTGGCCGCGGCCAAGGCCCAGGGCGCCCTGGCCTTCTTCGGGGAGAAGTACGGCGAAGAAGTCCGGATGATCGAGGTCGGGGGCTGCAGCCGGGAACTCTGCGGCGGCACCCACGTCCGGAGGACCGGCGAGATCGGGCTCTTCCTCCTCCTCTCCGAGAGTTCGGTCGCCTCCGGGGTCCGGAGGATCGAGGCGGTCTGCGGGGACGGGGCCTTCTCCCGGACGGCCGGCGACCGGAAGATCCTCCGGGCGACCTGTGAATCCCTGAAGATCTCCCCGGAGGAACTGCCCGCCCGGATGGAGAAGATGGCCGGGCGGATCAAGGAACTGGAGAACGAGATCCGGAACCTGAAGAAGAAAGAGGCCGCCGGCAGCCTGGAAGAGATCATCAGCCGGGCCCGGACCGTCGACGGCGTAAAAGTCCTGGCCGCCGACCTCGGCGAGGCCGGGATGGAGACCCTCCGTTCCCTGGCCGATGAGCTCAAGGGAAGGCTCGGCTCGGGGATCGCCGTCCTGGCCGGGGCGGAGGGGGGAAAAGCCTGCCTGGTCGCCGCGGTCACCCCCGACCTGGTCGAGTCCGGCCGCCACGCCGGGAAGATCGTCAAAGAAGTGGCCAGGCTGATCGGCGGCAGCGGCGGCGGCCGCCCCGACCTCGCCCAGGCCGGCGGCAAGTCCCCCGAAAAGATCAAGAATGCCCTGTCCGCCGTGCCGGATATTATCAGACGCCAGACCTAGAACTACGGCATTTAGTTTACCCGTGATGTAATCGTCTGATGAATATGATGCGGACACAGGTATTGTTAACGGAGCGGGAGCGAACAGGTTTACGCACCCTGGCCGAAGCCAGTGGGAAAACGCAGAGCGCACTGATCCGGGAAGCCGTCGACCAGCTGATAGCCCGGTCTGATCAGGCCAGACGTCAGGCGGCGATGGACAGGGTCGCTGGGATGTGGAAGGACCGCCGGGATCTTCCCGATTTTCGGGCGGCACGCCGGTCGTGGGATAGAGCTTGAGATGCTGCTCGTCTGTTTTCTTTAAAGGGGGCGAGGCGGGGGAACTTTCGTGAAGATTCGCGAAGTTTCGTGGTTTAAAAAAATGGGGGCGAGGCGGGGGGATATCAAGGCAGCCTGGTGAAAATCCGTGGTTAACCCAGCCCCCGAGATCTCGGTCCTGATGCCGGCCTTCAACGAGGGCCGGCATATTTTTGCCAATATCCGGGAGACCCGGAAGGCGGTCGCCGAACTTTCCGGCAGTTTCGAGATAGTGGTCGTGGACGACGGGAGCCGCGACAATACCGGGGAGGAGATCGCGCGCGCGGCGAAGGAATTTCCCGAGGTCAAGTTTCTGACCTTCCCGGAGAACCGGGGTAAGGGCTGGGCCCTGAGAAAGGCTTTCGGGGCCTGCCGGGGCGGGTTGGTCTTCTTCCTCGACTCCGACCTCGACATCCACCCCCGCCAGTTCGCCACTCTCCTCGAGATCCGGGAACAAACGTCCGTCGACGCCGTGATCGGTTCTAAGCGCCACCCGGAATCGACCCTCAACTATCCCGCCGCCCGCCGCTTCGTCTCGGCGGCCTACTTCTTCCTGGTCAAGCTCCTTTTCGGCCTTCCGCTCCGGGACACCCAGACCGGGATCAAGTTATTCCGGCGGAAAGCCCTGGCCGCGGTCCTCCCCCGGCTCCTGGTCAAGCGCTACGCCTTCGACCTCGAACTCCTCGCCAACCTCCACCACCGGGGTTACTCGATCGCCGAGGCCCCGATCGTGGTCGACTACAAGGGGAAGTTCGGGAAAATCGGCCCCGGATCGATCTGGACCGTCCTCCTCGATACCCTGGCCGTCTTTTACCGGCTGAATATTCTCAAGTACTACGACCGTCCTCTCCCGAAATGGGAGAAAACCCCCCGGGTCTCGATCCTGATCGCCTTCTCCGAACCCGGACCATACCTCGAACAGTGCCTGAGCCGGATCGGCGAACTCGACTATCCCGATTTCGAGGTCATCCTCCTTCCCGACCAAGAGATGGAGAAACCGCCCGGCCCGGTCCGGGTTATCCCGACCGGCCCGGTCGGCCCGCCCATCAAGCGGGATATCGGGGCCGGGGAAGCCGCCGGCGAGATCCTGGCCTTCATCGACGACGACGCCTACCCACAGGAGAACTGGCTGAAGACGGCTGTCCCCCATTTCGGTGACCCGGCCGTAGCGGCGGTGGGCGGGCCCGCCTCCACTCCTCCCGAAGACGGGATCCGAGAGAGGGCTGGAGGGAAAGTTCTGGCCGGCTGGATGGTAGGCGGCGTTCACGTCTACCGCCACATCCCGAAGATGCTCCGAGAGGTGGACGACTACCCGACCTGCAACCTCCTGGTCCGCAAGTCGAACTTCGAGAGGGCAGGGGGGTTCGACACCCCGTACTGGCCGGGAGAGGATACCGTCCTCTGCTGGAAACTCACCCACCTGGAAAAGGGAAAGATCATCTACGACCCCGACGTCCAGGTCTTCCACCACCGCCGTCCCCTCTTCCGGAAGCACTGGCGGCAGATCGGGAATTACGGCCTCCACCGGGGCTACTTCGTGAAGAATTTTCCCGCCACCTCCCGCCGCCCGAATTACTTCCTCCCCTCCCTCTGGACGATCTTTCTCCTTCTCGGCTGGATACCCCTGCTCCTGGTCCCCGGCGGGATCAAGTTCTACCTGGTCCCGGTTGCCCTCTACCTCTTCCTGTCCCTGATCTCGGGTTTGAAAACCTGGAACTGGAAAGAAGGCGCCCTGGTCACCGCCGGGATAATCACCACCCACATCGTCTACGGCCACAACTTCCTCCGGGGCCTCGCCGCCCGCCGCCTGCCCGAAGAAAAGATCCCTGCCAAATAAACCGGCAGGGATCGTTTTGATTTTGCCGGTCGGGGAATAAGATCCCTGCCGGCTTGCCTGCCCGCCATAGCTTCAGCGTAGGCGGGTCCGGCAGGTGAATCAATTCATCAGCTACAACCGTCGCCCCTCATCTCCAAGACCCCCGTCGCCTTGCGTGACGGGTGAATCAGTTCAATGGCTTGAGATTATTGCAATCGGCCGTAGGCAAGATATGATAAACTTTACCCAGTTGTTCAGACATTTGTTTTCCTGACTTGAGCGGAAACATCCTCAAACAATCGGTCTGATCTATGAAAGTAATGTTTTCATACCCGCCTCTCGACACTGCCAAGGGGTTTCCGACCCTGGGACAGAACCGGCAGTTCCAATATTTCACCGAACCGACCTTTATCTACCCGGTGGTCCCGGCGACCGCCGCGACAATGCTCCGCGCCGCCGGACACGAGGTGATCTGGAACGACTGCCCGGCCGAGGGCATCGACCGGGAAGGATACTTCCGGCTGCTCAAGCGGGAGAGACCCAACCTGATCGTCTTCGAATCCAAGACCCCGGTGATCAAGGAACACTGGCGCCTGATCAGGAAGCTAAAAGAACTGATTACTGATCACCGATCACCGATTACCGTCCTTTGCGGCGACCACGTCACCGCCCTCCCCGAAGAGTCGCTGAATAACTCTCCCGTTGATTATGTCCTGACCGGCGGCGACTACGACTTTCTCCTCCGCGATTTCTGTAAGGTTCTGTCCCGGAGCCCGGACCATTCCCCATTCCCCATTCCCCATTCCCTGCCACCTGGCATCTGGTACCGAGACCGGGGAACAATCAAAAACACCGGCCCTTTCCGGCTCGACCACGACCTCGATGGAGCGCCATTCATCGACCGCGACTTGACAGGGTGGGAGCTCTACGCCTACAAGAACGGCAACTACCGGCTGACCCCCGGGACCTACATTATGAGCGGCCGCGACTGCTGGTGGGGGAAGTGCTCTTTCTGCAGCTGGACCGGCCTCTATCCGAAGTTCCGGGTCCGAACGGTTGGGAACGTCCTCGACGAGATCGGGGAGATTCTCGAGATATACCCGGTCCGGGAGATAATGGACGACACCGGGACCTTTCCCCGCGGCGAGTGGCTGCGGGAGTTCTGCCGGGGGGCAATCGAACGGGGCTTCAACCGAAAGGTGGGCTTCGACTGCAACTTCCGCTTCGGCGCTGCTTCATCGGAAGATTACCGGATGATGAAAGCAGCCGGCTTCCGGTTCCTCCTCTTCGGCCTGGAGAGCGGCAACCAGGCGACCCTCGACCGCCTGAACAAGAACCTCAAGGTGGAGACGATCGTCGAATCCTGCCGGCTGGCCCGGAAGGCCGGCCTCTATCCCCACATCACGATTATGTTCGGCTACCCCTGGGAGACTTATGACCAGGCCCTTAACACCTTCAAGCTGGGACAATACCTTTTGAAGAAGGGTTGGGCCTACACAATGCAAGCCACTGTGGTCGTCCCCTATCCGGGCACTCCGCTTTACCGAGCTTGCCGGGAGAACGACTGGCTTTTGACCGACGACTGGTCCGACTTCGATATGAAACGCCCGGTGATGAAGACCCCCTTCCCGGAAAAGGAATTGATGAAATTGGTGCGGGGAATGTACTCGATCGCTTACAATCCCGTCTTCCTGGTCCGGAAGATCCTCAGCGTCCGGGAGTGGTCCGATATCCGTTTCTTCCTCCGGACCGGCAAAAAAGTCTGGGGCCACATTCGCGACTTTCAATAGCCCCCGTCATTGCGTAGGGGCACGGCATGCCGTGCCCCTACCATTGGGCAACGCCCGCCGGACGGCAGGCAGGAAACAATTACTATCGATGGAAGATCTCAAGAACAGAATCCTGGCCCTGAAGATATTCCGGAGACAAATATTCCGGGACGAGTTCATCCGCCACGCCGGGATCACGATGTTCGGAACCCAGCTGGCCGGGGTGATCAACCTCCTCTTCCACCTCCTGATGGTCCGGCTCCTGGAGGTGGAGAACTACGGAGTCCTCAACTCCCTGGTGGTCTTCACCGTCTTCTTCAGCCAGCTGACCGCCGCCATCCAGCCGGCCCTGGCCAAGTTCTTCGCCGAGGAGATCGCCCTGGGACGAGTGGACGCGGCGGCCGCCACGGTGAAGAGGGCCGCCCGCGACCTGGGATTGGGCGGCGGGATACTCCTGGTCGTCTTCCTGGCCGCCGCCGGCCCCCTGGCCCGGGCCCAGCGGATCGATACGGTCGGGCTCTTCTATATCCTGGGCCTGGCGGTGGCGGTCCATCTCCCCGCCTGTCTTCCCCCGGCTTTCCTCCAGGGGGTCCAGAAGTTCAGCCCCCTGGCCCTGCTCAACATCTCCTACGCCCTGTGCAAACTGGTGGTCGGTCTGGGCCTGGTCCTGGCCGGGGCCGGGGTGGCGGGGGCGCTCTCCGGCTATTTCTTCGCCCCCGCATTGATGCTCCTGATCGGAGCCGGGCTGATCCGGGGGTATTTCCGCCGCCGCTCGGTTCCGGATGTTCTCCCGCCCCCGGAGATGGGAGCGATCTACCGTTATATCATCCCCACGATGCTGGCCCTGCTCTCGTTCGCCGTCCTGACCAACATCGACGTCACCCTGGTCAAACACCTCTTCTCCCCCCTCGATGCCGGTTATTACTCGGTCGCCCAGATGGTCGGGAAGATCATCCTCTTCCTCCCGGCGGCGGTGGCGATGGTGGTCTTCCCCAAGGCCGCGTCGCTCAAGGCGCTGAACTCCTCGAGCATCCACCTCTTCCATCGGGGACTGAAACTGACCGCGCTGCTCGCCGGAACGGCGACGCTGGTCTGCTGGCTCGCCCCGAGCCTGGTTTTGATGATCCTGACCGGGAAGAACGACCCCGAGATCGTCTCCCTGGTCGGCCTCTTCGCCCTGGCGATGAGTTTCTACTCGCTGGTCTGGCTGGAGATCTTCTACAACCTTTCGATCGGATCAACCCGATTCATCAAGTTCCTCCTGATCGCCGCCGCGGCCCAGGTAGCGGCCATCTACCTGTACCATCCCGACCTGAGGTCGGTTCTGCTCATCCTCAACATTTGCGGCTGTCTCTCCTTCCTCGGAACCTTCTTCCTCACCCCGGGTCTCTTCCAGCGTTCGGCAGACACTGGGATAAAACGACAAACAAAATTATAGAGAGCAACTTCATTAAATCGGCGACAGCTGATGGAACAGATCGACATATCGATAATCATCACCACCCGAAATGAGGAACGGCACATCGCTTCCTGCCTGGAATCGGTCCATAGCCAGGACTTCCCGGCGAAAAAGATGGAGACGATCGTGGTCGACAACGCCTCATCAGACCGGACGAAGGAGGTCTCCCGGGAATTCACGCCCCTGATCTTCAACCACGGCCCCGAGCGGGCGGCCCAGCGCAACTTCGGGATCGAACGGGCCCGGGGAAAATACATCCTCTACCTCGATGCCGATATGACCCTAGGCGATGGGCTGCTCACGGGGTGCCTGGAGAAGTGCGAACGGGAAGCACTGGCCGGCCTGTACATTCCGGAGAGGGTGGTGGGGGAGGGGATATGGATCCGGGTCCGCGACTTCGAGAGGGGATTCTACGACGGAACCTGTGTCGATGCGGTCCGGTTCGTTCGCCGGGAGACCGCCCGGGAGATCGGAGGCTTCGACGAGCACCTCAACGGGCCCGAGGATTGGGACTTCGACCGCCGCCTCCGCCGGACCGGGCCGGTCGGTATGGTTGATATCCCTTTGTTTCACAACGAAGGCCGGTTCAACCTCCGTCGCTACCTGCAGAAGAAGCGTTATTACAGCCGGGGGTTCGCCGATTATATCGCCAAGTGGGGGAGGACCGATCCCGAGATCAGGAAACAGTTTGGGTTTGCCTATCGCTATATCCGGGTCTTCCTGGAGCGGGGAAAATGGAGGATGCTGATCGGCCATCCCATCCTGGCGGGGGGGATGTTAATTCTCCGGCTGGCGGTAGGAATAATTTATCTCGGTTCCTAACTATTTTCCGGAGCTGCCCGGGAACGATGAATAAGCCCACCGCCAGTCTGAGAGCAAGAATCCTCAAAGACGATTTTCTCCGTCATACTGGTGTAATGGTCCTGGGAACCGGCTTGGTCAACGTCTTTAACCTGGTCTACCAGCTGGGACTGGTCCGCCTGCTGTCGGTGGTCGAATACGGAATACTCAACGCCCTGATCTCCATCCTGGTGGTGGCTTCTCAATTCACAGTCCCGTTCCGCCCAGTACTGGCCCGTTCGTTCGCCAGCTATCTCGCCCTCAACGAAACCGGCCCGGTCCGGAAATTGTTGAAACTGGCCACCCGGGATCTGGGCCTGATCGCCGCCGGGATCTTCTTGGCCATAACCGTCTTCTCCGGAACCTTGGCGGCCTGGCAGCAGATCGATCAATCCCACTACATCATCCTGACCGGCCTGGTAATCGCGGCCGCCACGGCGGCGATCGTCCCTGGAGCCTTCCTCTGGGGTTACCAGCGGTTCACCGGCCTGGCCGCCCTCGGCGTGCTCCCCACTTTCTTGAAGTTGCTCACGGGTATTGCGCTGATTTATGCCGGATTCGGGGTCTACGGAGCCCTGGCCGGCTACATCGTCCTCCCAGTGGCGGCGCTCTTGATCGGCGGGATTCTCGTCCGCGGCCAGGTCAGGAATTTTCCGACAGCCCGGACAACACAGGCGGAGAACGTGACGATGGGCCGGATCTACCGGGATTTCATCCCCACCGGGATCGCCCTCTTCGCGTTCGCGGTGCTGACGAACTTCGATGTCATCCTGGTCAAACATCTCTTCTCCCCGCGGGAGGCCGGTTACTACTCGGTCGCCCAGATCGTCGGGAAGATGATCCTCTTCCTCCCCTCTGCTCTGGCTATAGTGGTCTTTCCCAAGTCAGCGGCGTCCAGGGCCCGCAATAAGGCCAGTTCACCTTTGTTGAAAAAAGGAATTATCAGCGTTGCCCTCTTCAACATATCAGCATTTTCGGTATGCTTGATAGCGCCAGGACTTGTCTTGAAAGTTCTCACCGGAAAAACCGATGTCGAAAGTATTCTACTGGTACCTTGGTTCACCCTGGGAATGAGTTTTTACGCGTTAACCTGGATTGTGATCTTCTATAATCTTTCCATTCAAAACAATAAATGTATAATTCCGCTGGCGGCTATCGGGGTGTTGCAATCTCTGGCCATATATATCCATCATCCCAGCTTAGTCAGTATATTGGTCATTCTAAACATCTCCGCGTTTCTCAGCTTTATCGTGACTTTGGTTTTATCAAAATCAAAAGTCAAACCGGTTTATTCGCGAAAACAACATTGTTAAACTATAATTATCAACGATTGGAGCAGATTTAATGACCGAGTCGATCAGCGAATTGAGAAAAATCTGTCAGTATCCGAGCTGTTCACAGAGAGCCGTATCTATATATTTTACCAGGATACTTTTGAAAACACCTATTGCTGCTGATCAGGTGACAATCTTCGACTTCTGCATTGGTCTCATCGGTGCGGGTCTCCTTTTCATAGGCAGCAATATTTCTTTCTTAATCGGCGGAATTCTACTTCAACTTTTCGCAATCTTCGATTGCGTTGACGGCGAAATCGCCCGCTATCGCCAGTTTCAGGGCTTCAAGAAAACTGAGAAAGAGAGGCTCTACTCTGAATTTGTGCAGGATATGGTTCATCCCTTCCTTCATCCCATAATATTTTTGGGACTGGGTTTTGGTCTCTATCGATTTTTCAGTCAACAGTCGATGTTGATTCTGGGTTTTGTGGCGGCTATGGGGATGTCACTTGATACCTACGTTAATACTTCGCGGGAAAGATTTTTGAGCAACCCTGAAATGGCCGCATCCCGGGCCTATAAGAAGATGCTAAGTAATACCGCCGGAATAGAAAAATCCATACCACTTGGGAAACAGATTCTCGCTTTTATAATCTTTATAGTACCAATACCCGGAGTAGTAACGGTTTTGATGGCGGCCCCAGTACTTGATTATGTATTTTTTCCGGCGGAACCGTACGCTTTAATGATCGGTTCTTTCCCGCTGAATTTCAAGATCGCTGCCTTGATTTTTTACGCATTTATCCAACAAATGCTCTGGCTTCTCAACGCTAAAACTTCTATCGCTATTATCAAGAATGAATCTTAGATCTTATATCAGACCTGTCCAAAATAGCCTTTAAAAGATAGGAGTTCAGATAGCAAAAAGAGCACTCCGTGTGTGGTATGATTGTTTGTCCCAACACAAGATGAACAATCCCGCCACGAGGCGGCCAGCACACG